>Ga0126379_10000003_pt1 | contig 132033 bp, 96 predicted proteins | sample PanSoiMetPlot_24_FD_92640 | JGI IMG/M metagenome (GOLD analysis project Ga0126379, IMG submission 92640) | Tropical forest soil microbial communities from Panama - MetaG Plot_24 | ecosystem: Environmental > Terrestrial > Soil > Tropical forest > Bulk soil | place: Panama | collected 2016-02-17
ACACCTTCTATGCTTTTTATCTCAGCTCTCTCGGGCAATCAGAGGAAGCCCTGGCGGTTGCGAAACGCGCCCTGGATCGCGATCCTGCTTCCCCCGCTGTCAGCCATAGCCTGGCGGTGCAGCGTTACCTTGCAAGGCAATTTGACCAGGCGATTGAGCAGGCTCATAACACGCTGGAGATGGATGCGCATTTTGCAATTTCGTACCAGGTGCTGGGAGAGGCGTATCTCTCGAAAGGAATGCACCGAGAAGGTTTACTCGCGCTGGAACAGTTCTCCGCGCTAAGCCGAAGCAGCGCCACCTCTCGCGCCCTTCTTGGATACTCGCATGCTCGATTAGGCGAGCACGGTGCGGCGCTACGGCTCATCGAGGAGCTTGACGCCGCTTCGCAGCATGGTTTTGTGCCTGCTCTCCTCTTTGCGCTCGTTTATGCCGGACTGCATGACCAGGATCAGGCCTTTAGTTGGCTCGAAAAGGCTTACGAGGAGCGGTTCTATCGTCTCGCTTACCTCAAAGTGGAGGCCCTCTGGGACCCCCTTCGCTCCGATCCCCGGTTCGTCGACCTGCTTCGACGTGTCGGCATCCCGCCGTAAGCTTATTTTAATCGACCAATAGTCTATCGAGTGCCATCCTCGCCGCTTATCAGTGTCACGACAAATCAGCGCCCTCATATGGATGTGCAACGGGCAAACTGTACACGTGCAGCCAGGATTTGCCATTGATCGATGTGCAATGGATACGGCGCTTCTGGGCGAGTCGTCGGCTACTCGGAGACTGACCCGCCACAGTGATTTGACACCAGTTGGAAGAAGGGCGGCGGCACTACGCCTTTGACAATTCAGGACTTGTGAAAATGGATTCAATTTCGATCCCCACCGCCCCTACCAAAACCTTCAAAATAGCTGCGTTTTTCGCACCGCCTGTCGCCACAATGAGGCTTGTCCCCAATTGAAGGGCAAGCGAGTACGATGAGAGATCCTGAAGAACTGGGCCCATGTGGAGCACAATACCAAAAGCAAGTTGGATAGGCTACTGCTTCTCCTCGGTTTGGCGGGCTCTATAGATTAGCGTAGCTGAACAACGGGCAGATCAGATTTTTTCGCACTTTTCGGTCGCCACGAAGGCGGTCTTTAGGGTTTTATCCGGTTCGCATATTAGGGTTTCCACCTCATTGTGACAATTGGGCCCGCCCGTTAGTCTGCACCCTGCCAGCCGATCCCCAATGAGCTCGCCCAGTTTCGTGGAGCCCCCCTGTTTCGGAGGTTGAGTTTCTTCGTAGGGCCAGAACGTCAGCTAGTGGAATTTGGGACCTGCAAGTCACCCAGCGGGAAGTTTGCTCAGACGGGTTTGCAATGATCCTGAAAGTTGACCGTGGCCGCCTTTCGCCGGGTCTCTAAGATCGCTCAACCCGTAATGAAATCACTCAGCTTATGACGAGGTCTAATCATGACTGAGAGCATCTTGTCCACAATCGGCAACACGCCGCTCGTGCGCTTAACGCGCGTGCTCCCAGACTGCCCATTCCGCCTCTTCGCCAAGCTGGAAGGATTCAACCCGGGCGGGAGCGCCAAAGACAGGCCGGCGTTACATATCCTCCAAGAGGCAATGCGAACCGGCGCCATCAAGGCGAGGACGGTAGTGATCGAGTCCAGTTCGGGGAACCTGGGGATCGGCTTGGCGCAAGCCTGCCGCTATCTAGGATTGCGATTCATCTGCGTGGTGGACCCGAAAACCACGGCGCAGAACATCCGCATCCTGAGAGCGTACGGGGCAGAGATCGATCTGGTTGCAGAGCCCGACCCGGTGACCGGAGAATTCCTTCAAGCACGAATAGAGCGCGTCCAGACCCTCCTTCGTACTATCGATGACAGCTTCTGGACCAACCAATATGCCAACCTGTTGAATGCCCAGGCGCACTATCGCGGCACGATACACGAGATCGCGACGGAACTTGACGCGGGAATTGACTACCTCTTCGTATCCACCAGCACGTGTGGGACGCTCAGAGGTTGCGCCGAATACGTCCGGGATCACCACCTGGGCACGAGAATCTTCGCGGTTGATGCTCAAGGGAGCGTGATTTTCGGCGGACAGGCGGCCAAGCGACTTATTCCGGGACACGGTGCGGCCAGACGCCCCGAGCTTTTCCGTGCCAACTTGGCGGACGAGTGTGTTCGAGTGACGGATTTGGACTGCGTCGTGGGTTGTCGGCGTCTGGTGTGGAGCGAGGCCATTCTCGCTGGCGGCTCATCAGGCGGAGTGCTGATGGCTGTAGAACAGGTGAGGGAGCGAATACCCCGTGGGGCAACGTGTGCACTCATTTTTCACGACCGCGGAGAACGCTACCTTGACACCATCTATTCCGACGAGTGGGTCGAGGAACACTTTGGGAACATCGCACACCTCTGGCAGGACCAACCGGAGATGCAGCCATGGTTGATGGCAACATCGCGATTTTGAGAGGGTCCGATGTCCGTGCGGTGCTTGCCGGACGCGAGCTCGAGGTGATCGAGGCGGTGCGCATGGCATACGAGACTCACGGCGAAGGTGATAGCGCGCTGCCTCACTCTACTTTCTTGCGGTTTCCTTGCCAGCCGCAGGACCGAATCATTGCTCTACCAGCCTACTTGGGTGGTGAATTCCGGATCGCTGGAATCAAGTGGGTCTCTTCGTTTCCGGAGAATATGCATCTCGGCCTAGACCGCGCGTCGGCAGTGTTGATCCTGAATTCACTGCAGACGGGGAGGCCCGAAGCCTTGCTTGAAGGGTCCGTGATCAGCGCGAAGCGCACCGCGGCTAGCGCAGCTCTAGCCGCCGAGTGCCTGCAAAGCGGCAAGAAAGTTGGCCGGGTTGGGATGATAGGTTGCGGCTTAATCAATTTCGAGATCGCTCGATTTCTCTTGGCTGTGCTCCCCGAGGTAGAGACCTTAGTTCTCTGTGACAAGGACGAATCTCGCGCCAAGCAGTTCCAGAACAAGTGTCACACGACTTTCGACAAGGTTGGGGTAGAGATTGCCTCAGATGTTAATACCGTTCTGCATCGTTCCCCGCTCATCTCGATTGCTACCACCGCGCTCGCGCCGTACCTCAGCGACCTTCGCGAATGCCCTCCGGGGAGCGTAATCCTCCATATATCGCTGCGAGATTTGACCCCAGACGTCATTCTCTCCTGCGACAACGTGGTGGATGATGTCGATCACGTCTGCCGGGCCCAAACCTCAGTGCATCTAGCGGAACAACTCGTGGGTCACAGGAAGTTTATTCGTTGTACTTTGGCGGACATTCTCAGAGGCCGGGCCACCGCCAGGAACGGTTCTGAGACCGTCTCTGTTTTCAGTCCCTTCGGGCTGGGGGTACTTGATCTCGCCGTCGGCAAACTGGTTAAAGACCTCGCGCTCGAGCAAGGTCTGGAGAAATCGATCGCTTCGTTTTTGCCAGGCGCTTGGGCCGAGGAAGCATGAAGGGGGCACCTGCCAAAGGGGCTCACGCCGGATTCACGGAACGTGCGGTGATTCAGGACCGTTGCGCCGACGCGATGACATCTGCCGAGCGCGCCCTCGCCGAGGTTCTGGCGGACCTCCTGCGCGTCGACCACGTGTCCGCCGACAGCCACTTCTTTGATGAACTAGGTGCTGATTCCCTGGTGATGGCGAAGTTCTGTGCGCGAGTGCGGAAGCGAGGGGACTTGCCGTCGGTATCCATGCAAGACATTTACCACCATCCGACGGTCCGAAGCCTGGCTGCGGGGCTCGCGGTCGTGGTGCCGACCACTGCCAAGGCGCCAGTCTCAGGGGTGATCGAGGCGGCGACGCCAACCAGTAGGCGGGAGTACATCGTCTGCGGAGCGCTGCAGGCCCTGTTCTTTTTCGCATATTCCTTTGTGGCCTTACGCGGCATCCAGGCGGGCTACGTGTGGATCGAGGCGGCGTCCGGTGCCGTCGCGCTATACCTGCGCCTCGTCCTTGCCAGCAGCACGGCGTTCCTCGTCATCTGCGCCGTGCCAATCGCCGCGAAGTGGGTGCTGATCGGCCGCTGGAAGACCCAGCGCATCCGCTTGTGGAGTCTCGCGTACGTCCGCTTCTGGATTGTTAAGACGCTCATCCGGTCGAGCCCGGCCACTCGCATGTTCATCGGCACGCCTCTGTACGCGCTCTATCTTCGGGCACTAGGCGCAAAGATCGGACGGGGCGTTGTGATCCTGTCCCGCCGCGTCCCAGTTTGCACCGATCTCCTAACCATCGGTGCGGGAACCGTGATTCGCAAAGAAGCGATCTTTAATGGCTACCGGGCGCAGTCTGGCCAGATCGAGACTGGATCGGTGACGCTCGGCCGGGACGTGTTCGTGGGCGAGCGGAGCGTCCTCGATATCCACACGTCAATAGGCGATGGGGCACAGCTCGGTCACGCCTCCGCACTACACAGCGGCCAGGCAGTCCCGGCCAGCGAACGGTGGCACGGATGTCCGGCCCAGCGTACGGAACTGAACTATGTGAGAGTCGCGCCAGCAAGGTGCGGCACTCTGCGGCGGGCGGCGTATAGCGTCGCTGCCGTGCTCGTTGTCCTCCTCTTCTACCTGCCGCTCGTCGAAGGGACCGCTAGCCTGGCGATCAACGTGGCCTCGTCGGTGGCTGCGGTGCTGGGCCCGACCGGAGGTGCGACCGCGCTGTCGGCGCTTCTCGTTGAAGCAGTGACCCTCTCGCTGGTTCTCTTCTTTGGACTCGTGCTAGTGGGGCTCGTGGTCATGATCATCGTTCCCCGCCTGTTGAATCCGCTGATCGTGCCGGACACGGTCTATCCGCTCTACGGGTTCCACGACGCAGTCCACCGAGCGATCGCGCGGCTGGGCAGCATGAAGTTCTTCACATTTCTCTTCGGCGACAGCTCGTACATCGTCCACTATCTGCAGTGCTTGGGCTATCACCTAACCCCGGTCGAGCAGACCGGCTCGAATTTCGGCAGCGAGGTGAAGCACGCGAACCCGTCCCTGAGCGCCGTTGGCACCGGAACGATGGTCGCCGACGGCCTGTTTCTGGTGAATGACGAGGTTTCGAGCAGCTCGTTCCGCGTATCCCGAGCGGTGATCGGGCCCAGCAACTTCGTGGGGAACGACGTCGTGTATCCCTCGGGTGGCAGGACGGGCGACAACGTCCTCCTCGGGACGAAAGTGATGGTTCCTCTCGATGGCAAGATTCGCGAAGGCGTCGGCCTTCTGGGCGCCCCGTGTTTCGAGATTCCGCGCAGCGTCGAGCGGGACATGCAATTCGATCATCTCCGCACGGGCGAAGCGCTGCGCCGTGGCCTGGCGGCCAAGAATCGGTATAACCTTCGAACCATCGGCCTGTTTCTCTTCACACGTTGGGTGGGCGTTTTCCTGTTCGCCCTGCTCTACCTCGTCAGCATCGAGCTGTACGACACATTGCCGCATGTTGTCAGCGCCGCGCTCTTCGCGCTCAGCATCGTGATCACAGGAGTCTACTTCACCGTGGTGCACCGCTGCGTCGAGGCGCTGCACCCCATGTGGCCGACGATCTGCACCATCTACCACCGGGATTTTTGGTCCGCCGAGCGCCGGTGGAAGGTTCATCCGATTCACTATCTCCATGCGTTCGATGGGACGCCGTTCAAGAACGTGCTCTGGCGGCTGATGGGCGTACGGATTGGCAGGAGGGTCTTCGACGACGGCGCACATGTCTCCGACCCGACGCTCACAGCGATCGGAAATGAGTCTGTCCTCAACTACCGGAGCAAGATCCAGTGCCATTCGCAAGAGGACGGAACCTTCAAATGCGATCGAACCACTATTGGCGCCGGCTGCACGCTCGGAGTCGGCGCATTCGTCCTCTACGGTGTCAGCATGGGTGACGGCTCATTGTTGGGCACCGACTCGTTCCTCATGAAGGGGGAGGAGGTTCCGGCCCACGCGCGGTGGGGTGGAAACCCGGCGAAGGAGATGTGAGATGGGTAATCTCAGTCTGCGCAACGCGTTGACCACGACGGAGGGCAGCCGGGAGTTCTGGCGCAATGTGCTCCTTGCCGGCGGATTCACTGCGATCCCTCGGTGGACACTCGACCCAGTGGCAGGCGTCGGCGAACACGAAGCGAGAATTCCTGACGAACTCGTGGGGGCGTTGCGCCGACTGGCGAATGACCTCGCTGTGGCGTTCAGCTCAGTGCTGCTGACGGCGCACGCGAAAGTGCTTGGCGCACTTTCGGGCGAGAGCCAGGTGTGCATTGGCTACGCCTCGGAACCTGGGATGCCATTGCCGCTTCGGATGAAGCTTGGACGCCCCTCGTGGCGCGAGGTTTTGCTGGATGCTGCTCGCGCCGAAGCGGAACTCTTGGCGCATAGAGATTTTCCGCTCGAAGATCTGCGAGGCGAGTTGGGCGTCACGGAGCCGCTGTTTGAGACGGTGTTCGAGTTGGGTGCGGACGACGACCAGGTAATCCCCGAGAACACCGTGCTGCGTGTCACCTTCGTGGAGCGTGGCGGGCTCGTTCTGCGGATCCGTTACAAGAAAGACCTGCTGGACGCGGAGTGTGCCGCCCGCATCGCCGGCTACCACTGCACGGCGTTGGCGTTGATCGCGGCCGACGCAGGCGCCGAACACGCGCGCCAGACCCTGCTCTGTGCGGAAGAGCTACAGTTCCAGGTGCATAGCTTCGCTGGAAAGTGCAAAGAGCTGCCCGACCGCCGCGTCCACGAATTGTTCGAGGAGCGCGTGCGAGCGCACCCGGACGCGGTCGCTGCCGTGCGCGGCGACTGCCATCTGACTTACGGGCAACTCAACGCTCGCGCCAATCAACTGGCTCGGGCCCTGTTGGCGCGGGGACTCGCCCGTGAAGGCGTCGTTAGCGTCGTAACTGAGCGCAATCTGGATTGGATGACCGCGGTGCTCGCGATTTTCAAAGCGGGGGGCGCGTATTTACCCATCGAGCCGCATTTCCCGGCCGACCGCATTGCCAGGACACTCTCCCGGGCCGGTTGCCGGTTCGTGCTAACCGAGCGCGGCAGCACCGCCACGCTCGATCAGGCTCTCGATTCGTTGTCCGGGATTCAGACGCTCTTAATCGAATTGGCATACGAGGGAGGGTATCCCGAGGGCAATCTCGGACTTGACGTCGAGCCCGGCCAGCTCGCGACCATCTACTTCACCTCTGGTTCCACGGGTGACCCCAAGGGCGCGATGTGCGAGCACGCCGGTATGCTCAACCACATCTTCGCCAAGATTGACGATCTGGGTATCGGCCAGGGGCACGTCGTGGCCGAGACGGCGCCCCAGTGCTTTGACATCTCGCTGTGGCAACTGTTGTCCGCGCTCCTCGTCGGCGGGCGCACGCAGCTCATCGAGCAAGAGGTGGTCCTCGACGCGCGGCGCTTCATCGACAAAATCGTCGACACCAGGGTCAACGTCATGCAACTCGTGCCTTCCTATCTTGAAGTGCTTCTTTCCTATCTGGAGAAGCACCCTCGCGAATTTTTGGACTTGCGGTGCGTGTCGGCCACGGGCGAGGCGCTGAAGAAGGAGCTGGTGCAGCGCTGGTTCGCGGCGCAGCCAGCGATCAGGCTGGTCAATGCTTACGGGCTGACCGAGACGTCAGACGACACCAACCACGAGGTCATGGACAGCGTGCCGCGTCAAGAACGTGTTCCGCTTGGCCGCCCCATTAACAATGTACGCATCTATGTCGTCGACGAGCACGTCGCTCCGGTACCGTTGGGTGCGCCAGGAGAGATCGTTTTCTCCGGAGTCTGCGTTGGCCGCGGCTACATCAACGACCCAGAGCGTACGCAACGAGCATTCATGGCGGATCCGCATCGCGCGGGCCAACGACTCTACCGCAGCGGTGACTATGGCCGCTGGCTGCCCGAGGGCAAGTTGGAGTATCTCGGCCGCCGAGATTTCCAGGTGAAGATCAGCGGCTTCCGAATCGAGATCGGTGAGATCGAAAACACATTACTGCGCGTGTCCGGTGTCCGCCAGAGCGCGGTCGTCGTCACGGAGGGACCCGACCGCAGCAAGCACCTGGTGGCCTTCTACACCGGCAAGGGGCCACTCGCTGCCACCACGCTACGGGACCGGCTCGGAGACTCGCTCCCGAAGTACATGGTGCCGACAGCGTTCCATTGGAGGGAGAGCCTGCCGTTGACGGGCAGCGGCAAGGTCGACAGAAAGAAGCTGGCTGCGCTGGCCGCGGAGATGAGTGTAGTCGAGCAAAGCCACGAGGGGCCCACAACGGCGACGGAGCGTCGGGTCTCGGCCGCCTGGGCCCAAGTGCTGGGCATCCCCGAGGTGCGGATCGACAGACGGAATAACTTCTTCGACCTCGGCGGCACGTCGCTGTCCGTTCTAAAGCTGGCGATCGCGCTCAACCGCGCGGTGTCCTTCAAAGACCTCGCAGCTCACCCGATTCTGGCCGATCAGGCGGAAGTAATCGACCGGCGGCTCGGGCGGGGAGTTCCCGCAGATTTAATACATGTCGAAAGCGATCGCTCTGCGGGTACCGGCGAGACTGCCACTCGACAAGGCGAGGGGAGGCGCTGAGATGACAAACTCGTCCGCAACCTCATTATTGTTCAACGTCGACTTGCAACCCGGCAAGCCTCCGGTGCTGCAGGCCGAAGCATCTGGCGACGCTGCGCGCTGGGCGCTTGAACATCGCAACGCATTGTGGGCTTTCGTTACCGAACACGGATCGCTCCTCATTCGCGGTCTCGGGCTGCGAGACGCGGCCCAGACCGAAGCGGTTTTTCGGCAGCTCGGCAGTCTGATGACCGAGAGGGAGGCCTTCGCGCCCCGGCGTCGCTACTCGGAGGCCGTGTACTCCGCTTCGAAATGGCCGCCCAACCAGCATATGTGCATGCACCACGAACTTAGCTACGCGCTCGAACCGCCTGGACTCATGCTGTTCGCGTGCCTCGTTGCGCCGACGGGCGGAGGCGAGACTCCGGTGGCCGACTCGCCAAACGTTCTCAAGGCGTTGCCAGCCGACTTGGTCGAGCGCTTTGAGCGGGTGGGCTGGCTCCTGATCCGCAACTACAACGAGGACATTGGAGCGTCCATTGCTGAGGCATTCGGCGCCGACGACTGTCGTGCCGTCGAGAGTTACTGCCGCGCGAATGCGATCAAGTTCGAGTGGCAGACAGACGGTGGGCTGCGCACTTGGCAGCGCCGCAGCGCCGTCGTACGTCACCCGCGCACGGGCCAGCGGTGCTGGTTCAACCAAATCGCATTCCTGAACGAGTGGACGGACCCGGAGCTACGCGAGTACCTCGTCGACGTCTACGGCGAGGATGGGCTGCCCTTCAATACTCGCTTTGGCAACGGTGACCCGATCGGCGCGGATGTCATAGCCGTGATCGATAAGGTGTATGAGGAAAACACCGCCCGCGAGCGGTGGCAGGCTGGCGACCTGATGCTCGTGGACAACGTCCGCACCGCGCACGGGAGGGAGAGCTTCGAGGGACCGCGCGAAGTGCTCGTGGCGATGGCTGACGCGGTGCACCTGGCCGACGGTTCGCCGACGATCGAGATGAATGGCGGCTGACGGCCTTCCAAAGCAACGGAGTCCGCGATGCCCGAGTCGAGCACAGACCCTGTGATTCCGGACCAGCAATCCTATGCCGCTACTTTCAGCGATCTAGACGGCGATAACTTCGCATTGCGCGACAGATGTCGGCCGAATCTCGTAATGACGAGCATACGCGTCGGCGATTCATATACCTCTCTTGACGTGTGGTACGTCGACCTGGACGTGATTGCCAACGCCTTCAGCTGCTTTAGGCATTGGCTCTCACATGGTGAGCTCGCGAAGGCAGAGCGCTTCCGCTCGGATCTGGTCCGGGCCCGCTACATTGCTGGACGCGCGGCTCTCCGACGCGTGCTTGCCGAACGGCTCGATTGCTCTCCAGCCGCTATCCGGCTCTCGTATGAAACGAACGGCAAACCGATGCTTGAGGGCAGTCGGAGACAAGTTGAGTTCAGCCTCGCGCACAGCGAAGGCCACGCGGTCATCGCACTCGCGAGTGGCGCGGCCATCGGAGTGGACATCGAGCTCGTCCGACCGATTGCCGACATCGAATCACTCGCAGGTCTCGTGTTCTCGGATGTCGAGCGTCGCGAGCTCGAACTCGCTCCCGATCCCGTGTCGGCATTTCTGAATGGCTGGACGAGGAAGGAAGCGTACGTGAAGGCGCTCGGATTGGGGCTCACAGCGCCGCTGAGGGAGATCACCGTTTCGCTGTCGAGCAGGCCAGAACTGTTCTCGACTGGCTTTCGGGACCAGTCGGTCTCTAATTGGCGCTTGTTGAACGTGCCGCATCCACGCGCCGTGGTGGCCCTGGCGCTCGGCCCTCGGCTGGACGGCGCCAGGACAACGTGAGGCGGAACTATGGACAGCCGGCAGACAGGATACACTGCAAGGCCTACCGCGCTGCCGATCTACTGAAGACTCACAGGAGTAATTATGACGCAACAATTCACCGTTTCGAAGATCGAGGCAGCGCGGCGACAGTTGGAAACTGCCATCCGATTGTACTTCTCCGATGGCGACCCCATATCAGTTCATACCCTAACGGCTGCGGCCTACAATGTCCTCCGCGGTGTAACGGCTCAAACAGGCATCGACCCCATGATCCTCAGGGGCAAAATGCTTGAGTACGTGAGGGCACCATACAAGAGGATGATGAACGCGGAGCTAAATGCGGCGGCGGAAGACTTCTTTAAACAGGCAGATCAGAGCGATAGGACTACCCTCGACTTTAACCTAGATGCGATGGAACTCATGATTATGGACGCCTGCTTTAAACACGACGACCAGGACGATAGCACTGCCCTCGACTTTAACGCAGCCACGACGGAGCTCATGATTATGGATGCCTGCGCTCAGTGCACCAAGCTGGACGGTAAGGAACCTCCGCTGTTTATCACTTATCGGATCTGGTTCACGGCAAATCACCCGGACGTGTTCATTCTTTCGGACGAGTTCAAGGAAGCCTTGCAGGCCAATGCCGATTCCATTGTTCAGATGGGAAGTGGGCAATACTTCAGCACGACGCTCCCGCTGATCTCGAAGATGCTGGACAAAAGGTGACGCCCCGGGGATGGGGAGCAGGGAAGAATGCCACAGCCCCTATGCCAACAGTCACTGCGCCGTGTATGGCCGCGGCACACTTTTCCGGCTCTGAGAATTGTTCCGCTCCTTCCTTCCGTTGCGTTCTGGGTCTGTTTTCCAGCGTATTTTGTGCCCTACTTATTCGCTCAACCAGAAACGACTCAGGAATCAGCGGCGATAGCTCAGGCGGTTGCCGTTGAGCATCCTCCAAAGCTCGATGGCACTCTCGATGACCCACTATGGCAATTTGGCATTCCGATTACTGACTTTCGCCAACGGGAGCCGTACGAAGGACAACCGCCCACTGAGCGAACCGAAGTGCGCATACTCTATACGAAAGGCGAAATCTACTTCGGAATCTCTTGTTTTGATTCAGAGCCGGGGAAAATTGTCGCTACGCAACTCCGCCGCGATATCAGTCAGGAACTCGACGACTACTTTGAGATTGTGGTCGATTCATCGCACAGCCGACGCAACGCTTACGTGTTTCAATTCAATCCACTTGGCACGCAGCGGGATACTGTAATTACCGACGAACAGGAGCCTCAAGATGACGGCAGCGAAGGCGACTCAGCTTGGGACGGTGTGTGGACTTCCCAGGCGCACATCAATTCGCGGGGCTGGACCGCTACCGTTGCGATTCCTTTTTCGACATTAAACTTCATGCAGACGAGCGAAGTAGTGTGGGGCATCAACTTCAAGCGTTTCATTCGTCGAAAGAACGAACAAGATCTGTGGTCGGCGTGGCGCAGGTCCTTTGGTGCGAACAAAATCAGCCAGGCCGGCGAGCTGCATGGAATCTCTGAAATCGGCAGTGGCCGTTTATTCGTCGTGAAGCCCTTCGGCTTGACTGGGTTCAGCCATTTGCCGCCAGGCGCAACCTCGGCAGGGCTCCCTCCAGGTACAGATGCCCTTTATACGGGAGGCCTAGACGTTAAACTCGGCCTGCGCTCGAATTTGGTTGCTAATTTAACTGGAAACACTGATTTTGCAGACGCCGACGTTGACACCCAGCAGTTCAACCTGACGCCCTACAAGCTCTTCTATCCTGAAAAGCGACAGTTCTTCCTCGAAAACGCTGGCATCTTCAACTTCGCAATGGGCGGCTCCGGCGATTTGCTGTTCTTCAGCCGCCAGATTGGGATTGATCCAATCACTGGACAGCAGGTTCCCATGAATGGAGGAGGAAAGATTACTGGCTCTCTTGCTGGTTTTGATGTGGGCATCATGGATGGCAGTACCCGGTCGAGTGGTCCGAATCCTTACGCGAATTATGCCGTGTTGCGGTTGAAGCGGTCATTGCCAGGAGGCTCCTATGTGGGATTCATGGGCATCGACAAGCGCGCGGGCAACACATCTCCTCCGTTCAACCAGAGTGGAGGAGTCGACACGCGGATCGTGCTGATGAGAAACCTAGTTTTGACTGGGTATGCCGTTCAGACGCGCTCTCCTCTCGTCACAGGCGGTCAGACTAATCTGGGTGCGGGACTAAACTACAAGAATAGCTGGCTCGAATTTGTTGCCGAGCGGCGCAAGATCGGTCCGAATTTCAACCCCGAAGTGGGGTTTCTAGAACGTACCGACTGCATCTGTGACTTCGCTGACCTCACTCTAAAACCGCGACCAAAGATTCGCGGCATCCGCGAACTTAATTTCGAAGGTTTGATGTTCCATGCCCCCGACACGCACGGCGTCCTGCAAACTCAGGAATGGCTAACTTCGTTCGTGGCTGAATTCCACAGTGGGGCCTACACCGATGATGACATCGCGGATGTGTTCGCTCAGCGAATCGTCACGCCGTTTAACATCTACAAAAACGTTGTTATTCCTGCTGGCTTGTATCGCTGGACGAGACATCAACTGACGTATGGAACGGCCAAGGATCGCCGCTGGGTCCTTGAGTTCTTTGAGCGCTTTGGTACTTACTATAACGGCCGTTTGAACGAGGCACGCATTCGAGCCTCCTACCGACCAAGTGAGAGGCTGTCCTTCGATTTCTCCCAACAGTGGGATCGCTTCCGCTTGCCGATTTCTGGCGGAGATTTCTCGGTTGCGTTCGGTAGTTTTCAGACTAACTATGCTTTTTCTCGCTTTCTCACACTGTCCACAATCTTCCAGGTCAACACGTCGAACACCCAGGCGGCGAGTGCCAACGTTCGTCTTCGCTGGAACTATCGCCCCGACAGCGACCTGTTTGTGATCTACACTGTCGGCCAACAATTCGCCAGCCTTGTCGCTGCAAATCCCACCCAGTTCACTCAGAACCGTTTCGCCATCAAATATACTTACTCCTGGCGGCCTTGAATGAGCGATCGCAATCTGGACCCTGGTCGCCACTGTGCCTCGCGTCGTCAGTAACCGTTGAAGGTCGGCTTGCCATCCATGCCGCAAAAATTTGGGCCTGAAGCCGACATCCTTGCCTGTGCAAATTCATGAAAGCCACGACGAAGGGAGTTCGCGTAATCAAGAGAAAATGAGGGGCCATTGAGGGGCCAATAAAGATTCCTTTCGACTCCTCATTGTTCCTTGTCAATGCTTTAATGCTCCGCATCATTTCTTCTAAGTCCTTGAAATTCCAGTCGGGATTGTTTTCGATCCCCACCGCCCCTACCAATCATCCCATTTGCTTCGAATAATTTAGCAGCTTTGGCGAGGCGGCAAAAAGGCGGCTAACCAACAAAACAGCCTCATGGGTGGCGCCTTTGGCTGTGGCGAAGCGCCGATTCCGAGGAACAACTGCTGTAAGCATTTCTGATTGGTATCGAACGAAAAGCACTCTAAGCCACTCTGCCTGTACCCGACAAGATAGCTGAGAGCGATAGCTTCCGGGTGGCCGACCCGGGCACTTGGATTGGCTTCCCCCGCAACAACAGGCGTTCGGGAGCCGTCACTCGTGTCTCAGTGCTACCACCGGATCGACCCGCATCGCTCGCCGCGCAGGAATATAACACGCGAGCACAACCACACCAGTCAACACCACTGACACACCGGCAAACGTTAGCGGATCGCCGGCCCCGACCCCGTAGAGCAGGTGAGAGAAGCTCGACAGCAGCCGGGTAAGGATTAAGGCGGAGCCCGCCCCCATCGCGAGACCAACAAGAGCCAGCCAAAGACCATGCCCTATTACCATCCGAAATACATCTTGGCTTTCAGCGCCGAGGGCCATCCGAAGCCCAATCTCGTGCATGCGCTGGGCAACCGAAAAAGAAATAACGCCGTAGACTCCGACCGAAGAGAGCATCAAAGCCATGGCCGCAAAGATACCGAGTAGCTTTGCCAGGGAAGACTCCTGGGAGAACGTTTCGGCAACGACATCATCCATAGTTCGAACATTCCAGACGGGTTGGTCTTTGTCCACCGACCAAACCTCGCTCCGAATAGCAGAGACCCAGTCGAGCGGATTGCGCTCGGTCCGTACAAGAAGGCTCATAATGGCAGACGGATTCTGCAGATAGGGCACGTAAATCTGCGCCAAGCCCGCGGGATCTCCTGTCCCGTCCTGGCGGATATCGCCGACAACGCCTACAACGGTCAGTGGCCGATTTCCGGATTCGATATCGTAAAAATTGTGTACCGTGGGAAAGTTCGGCCAGAGCTGGCTACCAATGGCATCGCGGCCCGGCCAGAAACGGCGCGCCGTGGCTTCGCTGATGATTACTACGCCGCGATTTTCGTCCGCGTCCAGCTCGGTAAATTCTCGTCCAGCTAGGAGTGGAATGCCCATCGTCTTGAGGTAACCAGGAGCGATGACCGAGACCTTGGCGAATGGCGCGGTTGGGGAAGTAGCGATGGAAGGTGGATGCTTGGCGGTCGTGAAGTGGATGCCCGTGGATTGTATCGCCAATGGCGGGAAATTCGCAGCACTAGCGGATTCGACTCCCGGCAGCATCCGAATTCGCGCCAAAACCTGCTGATAGAATCGGCCCACGGCACGGCCGTCCGCATATTTTTTCTGGGGAAGCCAAACCTGCATCGTGAGGACGTTCTTGACGTTAACGCCGCGGTTCATGAGTTGGAGCCGCAAAGCGCTGCGGAGCACTAAGGAAGCGGCGACGAGCAATACCATCGCCAGCGCGACTTCTACGACAATCTGCAGGTTCCCCAATCGCCGACTACGTGCGCTCCCAATCAAAGTTCTTGTTGAGGCGTTGAGCGAACCAGCCGGGCGGATTTGGGAGCATTGCAGCGCAGGCACGAGCCCGAAAATCACGCTGCTGAGAACTGATACTGCCAGCGCGAAAGCCAACACCGGTGCGTCCAGGCGAAAGTCCTCCATTGACGAAAGAGTGCGGGTGCGATTGAGCAAAGCGATGCTACCGTAGGCCAGCAGCAAACCGGCGGCTCCTCCTCCGAACGCTAGCAAGAGGCATTCCGTTTGGAACTCGCGGATTAAACAGAAGCGGCTCGCCCCAAGCGCTATTCGAACGGCTACCTCACGATGCCTTGCCACACCGCGAGCCAAAAGCAGACCAGCCACGTTCGAGCAGCCGATCAACAAGACCACGCAGACGGCTGCCAGGAGCAGCAGAAGAGTCTGACGGACACCGACGGTCCATTGTTGGGGCAGCGGAATGAGCCTAGCACTAAGGCCAGCGTTGGTAGCAGGGTATTCCTGCGCGAGTCCGCGATAGAGGGCATCCATCTGGGATTGTGCTTGCCCGAGAGACACTTCCTTTTTGAGGCGCGCATAAACCATTACCGAATTATCTGCTCGATTGAGATGTGCCGCGTCTAGCTGGAGCGGGACGTAGAGGTTAAGTTCGTAACCTAGAACGCGAAAGATGTGAAAGTCGGCTGGCAAGATCCCGATCACGGGGTAGGGTTCGCCGTTGATCTGGAGCGTTTGCCCGATTAAGTTTGAGTCAGAGCCGAAGCGCCTCCGCCAAAAATCGTGACTGAGGATGACAGTGTGAGCGTGGCCGGGTTGATCGTCGCCCATTACGAACGTTCTGCCCAGCGCAGCCTCAAAGCCGAGTAAACGAAAATAGTCAGCGGTGACTGCGAGAGCCTCGACCTGTTCGGGCTGATCCCGGACACCGAGGTTCAGATAGGTGAAATTCCAGGCGGCAACATGTTCAAAAGCAGACTCCAGGGCCTGCGCCCGCCAATCAAGGAAGTTTGCAGGAGAGACAACGAACCGTGGCTGTTTCGTCGCGGGTTCTACTTCCCACAGACCAAGAATTCGCTGTGGATCCTTCCAAGGTACCGGATGGAGCAATTTATTTTCAATGACGCTGAAGATGGCAGTATTGCCGCCAATACCGAGCGCCAGCGTGAGTATGGCAGCCGCAGTAAAACCGGCGTGCTTCCGCAGCGTGCGTATGCCGAAGCGCAAATCCCGGACGAAGTTTTCGATGAGATTTGTAACGGCTGGCATCCCGGCATTCTTCCTTAGCGGGCTCGATGCCGCCAATCATCGTGCCGGGCCGAGGTCTCGGCTTCGGCAGGCCCTGGTTTGCGCTGATGCTAACACGGCGGAATGGGGGGAATCTAGCGAGGCTCTGGAGACTGCCCGAGTGACGGGCAACCCCGAAGTTATCGATTCAGCTGCGGTTTTTGTCGGCGTCCTGGGACGCGGCGTACGTTTCCCCTAAGCAGCACAACCTAGAGACCTCCATTCCCGCAGGTACGCCAACTTGCTGCAGGTGTAGCGCCAGAATGACGCGCAATCCGTCAGTTGAGAAGTTGAGACTCGCAACGCGAGAGCCAACTTCAGTATTGCCGAGGATACGGGGCTTAGCGCTTCGCGAGTGCCTTGATCTTTTAAGAAAAAGGCGGATATTGCTACGATATGCAGTGACCTCAATGGGGGTAAAGCCATGAGCACCGCACCTATTACGAGCGTTAACGTCAAGCAGGCGGTTCCGTTCTTCGGCGTGACCAACATGGAGGCTTCGCTGCGGTTTTATGTCGACGGGCTTGGGTTCAAAATGAAGCACTGGTGGATTCCGGATCGCATCGACGACAGTCCCGACGGCAGAATTCGCTGGTGCTGGCTTGAGCTTGGGGATGCCGCCCTTATGCTTCAGGAGTTTCTGCCTGGACGTCGTCCGAAGGAAACACTTGGGATCGGAGCGTCGGTCTGCTTCATGTGTGAGGACGCGCTGGTCCTCTATCGCGAGTTCAAATCACGCGGAATACACGGACAAAAGCGTCCATTTGTTGGAAACCGCCTGTGGGTAGCATCGCTCACCGACCCCGACGGCTACCGCGTCGACTTCGAGAGCCCCACCGATGCGCCCGAAGAAAGCGAGCTTGAGGAATAACGTCGTTCGCGCCCGTCCAGGTCGAGGTTTCAAGAGCGGAGAGCTCGCGTATACGCGAGGAGCCCACCACAACCCCAGCTGCTCAACCACACTAGTGGAATCCGGCACTACCGCGGTGATGAACCACTCATCGCTCGTCACTTCGATAGCTTCACTGAGGCCTTCAGCATTTTTGCCGGGATCCGCTGCTGTTCGAGCCGGACACCAAATACAGTTATTCAACATACGGCTGCACGGTCCTCGGCTGTGAATTGGAAGGCGCTACCGGCCAGCCCCTTCGGCGAATACCTGCGCGCAAGTGTATGGCGACCGGCTAGCATCGAACACATGGTGGTGGATGAGGTGACGGCGATCGTGCCCAACCGCGCCCAAGGTTACTTCAAAGGGCAGAACGGCCATCTCCGTAACTCCACCCTGATGGATTCGAGTTACAAGATTCCCGGAGGAGGTGTGGCCTGGACGGCAGCCGACTTGGTGCAGTTGGCGATCGCCATGCAGAACGGCAAGCTGCTTAAGCCCGCGACGGTTGCACAGATGTGGCAAGGCACCAAACTGCCCGATGGCTCCATGGTCCCTTACGGACTCGGATGGCAGGTCGGCGAATGGAAGGGTCAGCGCAACATTCAGCACGGAGGAGCTCAGCAGCGCGCGCAGACGTTGCTTTTCATTCTGCCGGACAAGGGCCCTAGCGTGGCAATCATGTGCAACCTGGAAGGCGTACAGCTAATCGCCCTGGCTGAGCAGATTGCCGAGATCGTGGGGCAGGAGCGCGGCTCCAGACTGAACAAGTCGCCACTGGCGCTTCGTTCTGCGCACGTGACACTGGCACCCTGCGATTTGCTTCTTGCTCGGAACAGGATACCTTTTACGGATGGAACCTGTCACCGTACACGCCGCCGCCGAGCAGGGGCTGGTCGATCGCCTGAGGGAACTGTTAGACGCCGATCCTTCGCTGATAGATGCGAAGGGTATGGACGCCTGCACGCCGCTGCACTTCGCGCGCACTGTCGAGGCAGCGGCCCTGCTGCTCGAGCGCGACGCGCGCATCGACGCGCGCGACGAGGATCATGAGTCGACGCCCGTACAATGGCTGATCCGCGATGCACCGGATGTCGTGCGATTCCTACTCGAGCGCGGCGCAGCGCCCGACATTTTTCTCGCCGCCGCGCTCGGTGATCGCGGGCTTGCGGAACGCTTGATTGCCCAAAATCCCAAGTGCCTAGCGTATCGCATCGGACGCCCGCCGGATTTTCCTCCGGTCGGACACAAGGGCCGCGGTGGCACGATCTATCAATGGACGTTGGCGTTCAACTCATACGCTCATCAGATCGCGCTGCTCAAGGGGCATCCAGATCTGTTCGCGTTTCTTTACGAGCAGAGCGGCACACAAACGCGATTTCTCGTCTCATGCGTGCTGGCGCGGCGCGCCGAGGCTGAGGCAATTGTTGCCAAACATCCCGGGATTGTTGCGTCGTTGCCGCCTGAAGATTTGGAACTTTTGCCGCGCTATTGCTGGGAGACGAACACGAATTACGATGCCGTGAAGCTGATGCTCGATCTTGGATTTCCTATCGCGCATCCGGAACGCAGCCATGGATACACAGCGTTGCACAATGCGGCGTGGTCGGGCGACGCGGATCTCGTGGATCTTTTGATCGCGCGCGGCCATCCGCTAGACGTCCGCGATCCGGGATTTAACGCCACACCGCTCGGCTATGCGCTCTATGACTGCCTCGTGGGAAAACGCCATCCGGAAGGCAAGTTCGCACGCGTGGTGAAATCCTTGATCGAGGCAGGTTGCCCGCTTGAAGGCCACAAGTATCCCACCGGAAACGAGGAGATCGATGCGGTGCTGAAAGCGTATATCGGATAGAATGCCCCGATATGAAAATCCGCTTGGTGCAAGTGCAATGAGCAAAGATTCAGCGACAGCAATGACAGCCGCTGCCACGCCCGATCAAACGGCGACGAGCTTAGTCTGACCCAGAGGTGAACGCGAACCGTGCGCTCGAACGGCAGCCTGTCTATCTCTCGATATGGCTTATATGGCGCGGGACTATCGAGCGGCACGCAATCAGGCAAGGTGGCTGACCGAAGTGAGACGGCTCCACCTAGCCCACAGGGAACATCAGAAAGAGCTCTCCTCTATATACTCAGCGTACCGATTTGCGGAAAATGCACGAAGAAATCTTGTTACCGGTACATCTTTTCTGACCAACGTTCGTGCCCCGACCTCAATAGGAGGTATTCGATCTGGTGGTCGTAAAGATGTGATCACTAAGAAGCCGGAGTCTGCCATTCGGGATAATGACAACCGACTATCGCGCCGCTGGACTGGGGCCCCACAGGATCTTTTGGGTAACCCCTTTTGTCCCGACAGCTTCCATGAAACGCTTCGGGCAATACGAGGGCACTAAGCTGTCCGAGCGATTTGCGGAATCTCTGCTAAAGGACAACAGGGAGTTGAGCCGTTCGATGGCAAACCAATGCCTGGGCAGCGTGTACTTGACTCGGAAACGCGAACTCCCTTCGAAATTCACTAAAGCGATTGGGGAAACGGCCGCCAGTCATCATTCCTCAGTTGCGCTTGATAATAAAGATTGTCTTATCGTCGATTCGATCTTCCTCACGAATCTGCCGAAGACGATCGTCCTGTTTTAGAGAGTATTCCATCAGCGCGTTGCAAATGTCTTTTGCTGGCAGCTGAAAGTGTTCGCGTATCACGCCTTCGAGCTGCTGGCGTTCTTCCTTGTCGCTGCCGTCATAGAGCCCGTCGGTATAAAGGAAGAAAATGTCTCCCGGAGTGATCAGATTTAGATCGGCCACATCGGAGGAGTTCGCGCGATGTCGAGATTTTAGTGACAGATACCTGTTGCGATCCGGATGATCTTCGGGGATCTGCAGGCCGAGCGCGAGGAATTGCACCATTCGACTTTTATCAATTTCCACGAACTTGCGGCATTCCGCGGAGAACACGAGTGGTGGCGGATGTCCGAAATTCACGAATCGGAAATGGCCATTAGGGCGTACTTCCCCGTAGAGCAGAGTTGCAATCTCCTGGGCGCCCTCCTTCTCGCTTCTGCCGAGCGCGTTACGAGCAGTAACCGACAGCGCCAATCGCAGGTTGAGCCTCTCGAATATCTCGAGCGTCGTTTTGCCGCGATAATCCAGTTCGGAGAGCATGAGGGCATGAAACGTGTCGTGGACAGTCGAAGCGATTTTCGCTGCAATGATTCCGTGCCCTTGAGCGTCCACGAGCAGGACGCCTGCCGTGTCATAGAGTTCTCGCAGGTCCTCGGCTACACGAGCCTGCTCGGAGCTTCGGGCCTGTCTGTACTCGGCTTCCATTTCGGCCCTGTAATCCGGCCTCGTTTTCAGCCATTCGACATGATCGTCAACCGAATTGCGCGGCGGCGCGCCTACTGGGAGTGGCTCGCGAACCTCCTTTGATAGTCTCAGCGCCCGCTGAATGCGTGCATCAATGTCATAACGCTGATGAAAGTTTATGTATTCAAAAAGGTCACCGCCCACCGTTCCTGCCGGGACAGAAACACCGTACATCTCGATTCCCGGAAGATGCGGAATCGCACCTTCCACGGGCATCAGGCGTTTTCGCAAATAGTCATCGATGTTTGGAGCGATGTAGGTTTCTGCCATAAGGAAGAGCAAGTTCGGATTTCAGTGCGGATTGGTCAGAGGGGTAAGCCGTGCTGACGCGCCGCTTGGCACCGTGCGGACTAGCGCTTCAGCAGGTCGTCGACTCCTGGATGCTCGCCCGCCGAGTGCTCCCGTATGAGCTGTGATGAAATTTGGTCAAGCTGCCGGGTTGCATCGAGCGTTTTGCCAGCGAGGGTGAATAAAGAATAGGCCTTCTGTAAATCGAGCTGCACACCTGTGCCTGAAGCATAGAGTCCAGCAAGATTGAACTGTGCGTAGGCGTTTCCTTTGTCGGCGGCCCAAGTCCATAGCCGAACGGCCTCCTCTATATTTTTTTCGACACCTTCGCCACGAAGCAGGAGTGTTCCCAGCCGAACCGCGGACTCAATATCCCCCTGATGGGCAGCTTGCCGATACCATGTAGCCGCTTCTCTGCGGTCTGCTGGCACACCTTGACCGGATTCGTAGATTTGACCGAGAGCGCGCTGCGCTTCCGTTGCTCTTTGCTCAGCCGCGAGGCGAAAGAGTTGGACGGCTTGCTCAGCGTCCTTCTTCAGTCCCCGCCCCGTTAGGTAAAGCAGCCCCAGGGCATACTGCCCAGAGGCACTCCCCATTTGGGCTGCCTTCCCTAAGATTTTGATACCTTCTTCCAAGTTTTTGGTGACGCCCAAACCGTCCACATAGAGCATTCCGAGAAGGGCTTCGCCCTGCGCGCTGTGCTGCTTGACAGCTTTTCTCGCTAACTTCAGCGCTTGTTTAGGGTCCCGGGGAATGCCGTTGCCGGTTGCGTACATCAAGCCAAGGGCTGCTGCAGCTTCGGGACACTTGGAGTCGGCGGACTTTCTCAGCCAGCGCAGGGCCTCGTCGTTGCTTTGCTGTACGCCTAGGCCATACAGGTAGAGCCGGCCGAGGTTGAATTGAGCCATCCCGTTGCCGTAAATCGCACTGCGCTTGTACCATTTAACTGCTTCCGCCATGTCCTTGAGACCATCAGAGCCAGTCTCATACAAATAGGCCAGATTATTCTGGGCGTATGTGTCGCCGCTGTTGGCCGCCAAGCGATACCATCGCATCGCTTCGTACTCACTTTTGTCCACTCCCAGCCCTCGGTCGTAGGCAACTCCAAGCTCAAATTGTGATTCCGGATTTCCTGAGTTTGCCTTACTGATTAGCTCTTTGAAATCGACTCTCGTTGATTTTGAAATCAAGGCGGAGGCGGTGGATTGGGGAAATCCGCGTGACGGACAAACCAATGAAAAGGCCAACGTGATCCATGCAAGCAAGTCCCTGCGCATATTAGGTCCTTCCCCGAAGCCATTTGGTCATTTCGGCCCCGGTCGAGATTCCCACTCCCGCTAGGACTCACCCGCAGAATCCGCTGATCAGGAAGCAAGCGGACGACCATTCGTCTAGTCAGGAAATGTTGAGGGTAGACGTGCCGTGCAAACAAGATGCGGGCTGTGCATGACCATTGGCGATTGGTAGGCGGTGCTAAGACGTCAACTTTTTTCGTCACGACGACGCGACGTGTCGGAAATTCGGCTCGTGGACAGGCTGATGACCGTTCTACTCTGCAAAACGGACAGAGGCCGCGCTCTGCCCAAAGCCGCGGCCCCTCGTATCTCTACCTCGACCAGAGATTTCAATGGTGCTTGTTCAAATTCATCAGAAGCGAAAAATGAGTCCTGTGCTGACGCGCAGGTTGTTCTGAACTCGTGTGTTGTTGTTGACCACTTCAGAGAAATGGGTTAGCAGGTAGTCGACTTCAGCAGCGCGAATACGAATGTGGTTTCTAAATCCCCAGTCAAGGCCGCCGCCGATCGCTGCGGCAAAGGGATTTTGGCTGCCGCCGGTCGTCAGATAACGGCTTCCTGAATGAGCGACACCCACGAGGACCTGACCGAAGGGTGTAACACGTCCGTGCCGATTGATAGATACGCGCGGCCCAAAGAGATAGGTTGAGAGCGTCCTGCTACCAAACGGCGGCGGAGTGGCTCTCGAGTAGCCGCCGATGTCCGCGACTCCGCTGAGCCAGCTTTTGAAGTTGACAGCCAGTGATCCACTCCCGCCGTTCATGCTGAAGTTCTTGATGCCAGAAGTGGCGGGGTAAAAGCGGGCGTATGAATAAGTGACGCCAATGTCGATAATTTGGCGCTCCTGAGCTTGCGCCGATGAGCCGAACAAGAATCCGAGACCAAGCAAAGACACTACGAACTTAATCTTCATAAATCCTCCATTGCGACTAACTTTTGTTGCGCGAACCGGCGCCAGGCGCAAACGGCTCGGCATTTTTTGCGGCGTGCCTTAGGCAGGGAGGCAATCCGCACTGTTATCACATGTCGTGTGTGGGCATGCAAATTGAGCACCAAAGTCGTGATGACACTCAGTAAGTTAGAGCGATCTCTGCTCGAAGCTTGCAGTCGCTGAGAAGACGTGAGTCTGGACCTAGTCGTCGCGCCGTCCCTCCGTCATGAATTCCAATTTCGGGTTCGACTCATGGCACCGGTTTGGCCGTGAAGAGATTCAGTCGCAGCCTGGATCGCCAGGAACTCAGTTCAAACCGTTTGCCAGAAGATGAGAGAAGAGGAGGAAGACGACAACTGAAAAAAGAAGCTAATGGCTCGGAGCGTAATAACCAGTCTTGGAATAAATTTCCAGTGGAGGAAGACCCTTTGGCAGGCGCAGCTTGATTCTGATTTTTCTCCACTTTGCATCGTGGGTTTTGTTGCTTGGCCGATACCCCAGGATGTATTGATTTCGCAGCTCCAAGCCGATTTTTGCTGCGGTGTCCGGAAGCTCATTAGGATTCGCGACGGTGAAGAGGCGACCACCCGTCATCTCCGTTATTTCAGCCAGGAGCGACGGGCCGTTGAGTTCCTCTAGCGTTCGGGTACGGTATTGCGGCGGCTCGAAGATGCCGATGGCATAGAGCTGGGTGTCGGCTTCCTTCACGAGACGCTTTACGTCGGTCTCGTTGTACCGACTATGATTGTCGCCTCCATCCGATAGAATGAGCAGCGCCCGCCTGCTATTGCGTGCCCCGCGCATCTGGCTGAGTCCAAAACAGATTGCGTCAAGAAGGGCTGTGCGGCCCCCAGGCGCAGTTAGCAGAATGCGACTCTCGAGGTCTTCAATACTGTTCGTAAACGCGCTTGTCAGTTCGGCACGCTCGTTAAAGCTCACAAAAAAGAATTCATCTTCGGGATTGGAAGATTTAAAGAATTCGATAACTCCTGCCCGGGCCCTGTCGATCTTGTCCGCCATGCTGCCGCTGTTATCAAAGATGACTCCGACCGAAATAGGAGTGTCCTCGATAGAAAACGTGAGGACCTCTTGCTCGACGTTGTCTTCAAACACGCGGAAGTTGCTTGGATCGAGACCGGTCACTGGGCGATCGTAGGGATCAGTTACGGTGACATTGACCAAGGCGAGGTCTACGTCAATATGGATGCTCTGAGCGCCTTTGATCGAGACACCGGACGTATTCTTCGTCGCTGCGTCTGAAGATTGTGAGTCGGCCGAGGTTGGGCTCTTTTCGGGCGCGGCCGTTTCCTGCGCCATGGTGGACATGGCAAGCAAGGCTAAAGAGAAAAACCAGCAAGTTAGCAATCGAAACGAAACGCTCGCTACTGAATAACGACCGTCACCGCCTGCGCTCCTAGCGAACACTGGAATCGAGCTGCAATTCATACCGGATGCACGTTGGAATTCGCGGGAGAGCATGTGGATACCTGTTTAGCGCAGGAGCCAAAGCGCATATCGAATCGACTGGAACACGGTCCATTGGTGGTGTGCCCGCAAGATGCGATACCACTGGACGAAAGTTAACGGCTTCATCATCCCTACCTCTTTTCTGATCCTTCGGCCGGAAGGCCGCTATTGGCTCCGGCGCGAAGCGCATTTGTCTGAGTGCTGGGCCCTTCTTAGAGGCAAGAGCGATGCCAAAGCGCGTTGCATTGGATGGTTGATTCAAGCGGGGAACAGACTCAAAACCGCATCCCAACAAACACAATAAGACGCGCCGATTAGAGAGTGTGTCGCAGTATGGACTCGCGTGTCGCGGCGCAGACTTGATGTCGAATTTCGCGACACTCGGCAACCTTAGCAGACCGTTTCTCTGGTAAACCGCACGAGCCCGGCGATCTTTTCCTTCGAGCAATTGGCATTTCGCTTGCGATTCGGTGACCCAGCAATCTGTGACAGGAGACGACCAATGGAAAGGGTTCAAACGATTCAGGGCAACGGCGGCCAGGAACCCCAGCAGGAGATCTTGCAGAGGGGGGATGAGCTACTCGATGCGCAATTTTCGAGGTACTCTCCGGCCCTTTACCGGATCGCATTTCGCAAGCTCGGCAATGTCGAGGATGCGGAGGATGCCGTTCAAGATGCTCTTCTCTCAGCATTCAAAAATATGCACCAGTTCAGAGGCGACGCTCAGTTTTCAACGTGGCTTGGCAGCATTGTTCTGAACTCCGCCAGAATGCAGCTTCGACGCCGGACAAACCACACTCTCGTTTCACTCGACGAGCAAAGCAACGAGGGAGTGCCCATTTGGCCTGAGCGGCTTGCGGATTCTGCTCCGGACGCCGAAGAAGCTCTTCGTGGAGTGCAGGCGCGTGAGAACCTGAAGCGAGTCGTCGAAAACCTGCCCGTTCGACTTCGCGTCGCTTTTCGCCTCCGGGTGTTTGAAGGATTGACGACATCCGAGGCGGCCACAGCTCTTGGTATTCCGGAGGGCACTCTGAAAGCGCAGTTCTTTCGCGCTCGCAGACAAGTAACCGCTCAGATGCGCGCTCTCGAGTTCCCCAACCGATGCGATAGCGGAGTCTCATAGCCGTAGATCCGAGCGCTTCGTGCGAGCCACATTCCCATCGAATTGCTGCATCAGCTTTGACTTAGCTATCGTGCGGCTCGGCAAGCCCGAGGTCTCACCCGTCTCCTGTCTTGAAATCAGTTGTGTCGGAATAGCGTCGTAGAGCGACGCATAGACTTCGGCTGGGCATTTCGCTTTGCCACGTAACTCCTGAAAGTCGGTGATTCACAGGGGCATTGCACGAAAACAGCTTCTCTGACGTTGGCCCAGCGCTTGCAGCATGACTGACCGAACGAAGGTAGCGACACGGCTTGATGCACTGGTTCGTGCTTCACCGTTCCAATCAGCCGGCGAAAGGAAACAGTATGATTTTGCGAGTCTCCATCTTTGCTCTCGCTTTCTTGATTCTCGCCGCTTACGAGGAACTGAAGCCTCAGTCGCAGAACAAATACGGCGGATTCGATCTAGTCGACAAGGCCGGAAACATTCGCAGGCCAGCTGATGTTCGAGGTCTTTACCAGCTACTGGGAACCTACACGGTGGAACTAAATCCGAAAGGCGAGGAGATGCATGTGACCTACGCCTCGCCTGGTACAGCTCAGGCTTACCGTAAGAACGGGAAGTTCGCCGATGGAACGGTGCTCGTAAAGGAAGTGTTTGGAACCGATCACGCAGCAATGACAACTGGCGACGCACACTGGGCTTCGGGAACGAAAGTCTGGTTCGTGATGATTAAGGACGAAAAAGGACGCTATTCGAACAATACGTTGTGGGGCGACGGCTGGGGCTGGGCTCTGTTCAACTCCGACGCCCCCGAAAAGCAAGTCGCAACCGATTATAAAAAAGACTGCTTGGGCTGTCATATCCCCGCAAGGGGGACGGATTGGGTTTACATCCAAGGGTATCCGGTTCTTGCCTCGAAGTAACGAGAACTTCGCGGCGAGAGCCAGCTTCGAAAGATGTTTCAAAGGAGATCATGACATGCGAAAAGTTCTTTTGGTACTCATCTTGGGATTGGGTGTGTTTGCCGCGAGTGCATGGATCCACGACTCCAGCCGACTCGCAGCCGCCTCCGAGCAGTCAACGGCTGTGTTTGATGCTGAGGGGAAATTGAAACTGCCGGTGGGCTATCGCCACTGGGTCTTTATCGGCGCCCCTTTGACACCCAATGGCCTGAACAACGGCAAGGCGGGCTTCCCCGAATACCACCATGTTTACGTCGAGGAGAAAAACCTGGACGTGTACCTCAAGACCGGCTCTTTCCCGGAAGGAACCGTCCTCGTCAAGGAACTGACGCGCGTTCTCAATCCAACCTTTCCCGATGGCTCGCGTAATGAGCCATCCGGCAGAGGATATTTCAATGGCGAATACAACGGCATGGATGTGACCGTAAAAGATAGCAAGAGATTTGCGGCAACGAACGGGTGGGGCTTCTTCAACTTTGGACACCACCCACTACCTTATTCCCCGTGGGCCAAGGAAGCCTCCGCAGCCGAATGTGCCGATTGCCACAAGTCCTTCGTCGCTAAGACGGACATGACCTGGGTGCAGTTCTATCCGATTCTCCGCGACGGAGACAAAACCAAATAGTTTTGCATTACGAGGATAGTTTCGGCGAATCCAATATCAAACAGAAGGAGAAAGAAAAAGTATGGCAAAGGAATCGAGCATGACAAAGGGAGGAACCATGTCGGGAGAAATGGGGATGTCGAAACCTATGGGAATGTCGAATGGACGCAGTGGCTGTCTGTACATGCAGACAAATGAAGTCGAAAACGCCATCATTCATTATCGTCGCGGTGAAGACGGTAGGATCACCGAGATTGCGCGCACTAGCACCGGAGGCGCCGGCTCCGGCACCTTCAAGCCTATCAGCGGTCAGGAAAGCGCGCCGAACGCTTTCGAGGGCGCGGGCAGCGTTATCCTTTCGCTGGATCGCCGGTTTCTGTTTACCACAAATGGCGGCGACAATTCGGTCTCGAGCTTTGCCGTGGCCGAAGACGGCCGGCTGACGCTGGTGGATTGCAAGCGAACGGGGAATCCTATCGAGGGAAAGAGCGGCACGGCAAAATCGCTGGCCTTTGCCGCCTCGAAGGGCATGCTCTACGTGCTTCATTCGTTCGGACCCGATCATCTCTCTCTGATGTCGGTCGACAGCAAAGGCAAGCTCACGGCGCGCAAAGAGCGGTACACCGCGAACACGCAAGACAAGACCGACCGTGTTCCTACCATGGCCGTACTCTCGCCTGACGGGAAATTCCTCCTGGTCGGCACCACGTTCGATCGGCCAATCGCTCATACAGGTACCTATCCAGACGGCTCGCCTATTCTCTGGGTCCCCCAGACAGATGGCACATACAGAGTAATCGCGTCGAACGCGCCAGATCCCGACGGCTTGGTTGTATTCCCGGTGCAAGGTGACGGCACACTTGGACCAGGCAAGTTTCACGACGCGAAGGCGGGCTCTCCGTTCTACATTGCCTTCCTTAACAGCCGGCCGGATTGCTTCGTCATCGGATATGCCGTCGGCGACGGATGCGCCCTGGCAACCATTGATGGGAGCGGCAGGATCGACGTCGGCCCGCTGGTGAAGATCGACACAAGCCCGGGCCTGCCGTCTGAGCTTTGCTGGTTGGCGGTCTCTCCGGATGATCGATTTGTGTTCGCGACGAACTTCGGTTATAGCTACGTCACCAGCTATCGCATCAACGGCAAAGGGCTCGAAATCGCGAGCGATCCGGCATGCCCGAAAGTTCCGGGAGATGGCACCGCCAGAGGCCTCAACACAACGGTCACCAGCGGACCGGCCGATAACTGGGTAACGCCGGATGGCGCTTTCTTGTACCAGATCTATGGGAACGCAGCGAAGCTGATTGGTTACGCCACGCAACCGAACGGTTCGCTTAAAGAAGTGACCAGCGTCCAGATCCCGTACAACAGTCCGCAAGGCCTGGCAGGTTTTTGATTGTCCCCCCACGGGCGGATGCGATGGAATGGCCGCTACGGGATGCTACGAGGTTCCGGTACCGAGCCCGATCCCGAAGCGGCCGCACCGCCCAAACTTCATTGAAAGGCCTAGAAACGACCAGCACAGGCGCAGTGATGATTGATGTTCAAGCCTCGTCATTCCCTTCGTCTATGGAAGATAGCGCAAGTTCGGCTTTGCCAGCGGTAAGCTCAGAGAATTCATCGGACAAAAATCTCCAGAGAGCGGAAGGCTCTTGCCGGATCGTACTCGGTGGTCCCAAGAAAAGCACTCGCGTCATGGACGTTTATCAAAAATCGCCGATTCGTGTCCTTTTCCCCAAAGCCTTTGGCACAGTGCGAGAAGCCGTTCTTGTCAATACAGCCGGAGGTGTCGCGGGAGGAGATCGACTTGAAGTAAGTGTGACGGCGACAGACGATGCGTCCGTCGCGGTCACGACGCAGACGGCGGAGAAAATCTATCGAGCAATTAACACATCCGCAAACATTATCACTACGCTGAAGGTGTGTGATGACGCAAAGCTCGCATGGCTTCCACAGGAAACAATCGTGTTCAATCAAGCGCGCGTCTGTCGCCGAACAGAGATCGAGGTTTCATCTGGATCGGAACTTCTGGCGCTGGAATGGCTAGTGCTTGGTCGAGCAGCGCACGGCGAGAGAATGCTCGCGGGAAGCATCAGGGACACATGGCTCGTAAAGAAAGACGGTCGCCTCGTGTGGGGCGACACCTTGCGCCTGACGGATGATGTTTTCTCTCATCTTTCTCGGAAGGCGCTGCTCTCGGAGTCGACGGCCCTCGCAACACTCCTGTACTTCGGCCACGATCTAGAACATCATCTGCAGTTGATTCGCGACTTGTCTCCTTCTTTTGATTGCCAATGTGGCGCAACACTGGTTGGCGGCCTAATGGTTGCTCGCTTCGCCGCTAAGTCTTCCTTCGAGCTGAAGGCTGCCTTGCGCACTGTCCTTCAAGAGCTTGGCAAAGAGATCGCACGCGGGCCTTTCCGAGTGCCGAAGATGTGGTCGTGTTGAATGCAGGTTTCAGTCGGAGAGAGGCATGAACCTCACGCCGCGGGAAAAAGACAAGCTGATGATTGCGGTCGTCGCGCAAGTTGCTCGCGCCCGCCTGGCAAGGGGCGTCAAGCTCAATTATCCGGAGAGCATCGCGCTGATAACGGATTTTGTGCTCGAAGGAGCGCGCGACGGCAAATCCGTGGCGGAACTCATGTCAGAGAGCGGAAAAATTCTGACGCGAGACCAGGTCATGGAAGGCATCCCAGAAATGATTCACGAAATGCAGGTGGAGGCTACGTTTCCGGACAATACAAAACTGATTAGCATCCACGATCCAATTCGGTGAGGAGCAAAAGGATGGTGCCGGGAGAGGTTTTTGCTGGGTCTGGAGAGATCATCTTGAATAGCGACCGCCAGGTAGTTTCTTTGAAGGTCGCGAACACAGGAGATCGACCGATACAGGTCGGCAGTCATTATCACTTTGCGGAAACCAATAGCGCCTTGTCTTTTGATCGAAAAGCTGCACTCGGGCATCGGCTGGACATTCCGGCAGGAACGGCGGTGCGATTCGAGCCGGGGCAGTCGCGCGAGGTTCGGCTGGTGCCTTACGCAGGTGCCAGAGTGGTTTACGGGTTCAACCAGGCAGTGATGGGGAATTTGCCGCCTGCGTGGATAAATGAGTACCTGCAGAACACGGATAATTGAATCATGCCTCACAAAATGAGTCGAAGTGCCTACGCACAAATGTTCGGCCCAACGGTTGGCGACAGAATGCGCCTCGCCGATACGGACCTTGTCATTGAAGTTGAAGAGGATTTTACGACGTATGGAGAAGAAGTGAAGTTTGGGGGCGGAAAGGTTATCCGCGATGGAATGGGGCAATCCCAGCGGACCCGCAGGGAAGGAGCGGTCGACACCGTCATAACCAATGCCGTTGTTCTCGATCATTGGGGGATTGTGAAGGCGGATATTGCGATTAAGGACGGCCGCATCGCAGCGATTGGTAAGGCCGGCAATCCCGACGTGCAGCCAAACGTGGACATTATTATCGGGCCGGGAACGGAGGTGATTGCGGGTGAAGGAAGCATCGTCACCGCTGGCGGGATCGACACGCATATCCACTTCATATGCCCACAGCAAATTGAAGAGGCGTTGTTTTCGGGCGTAACCACGATGATGGGAGGCGGGACCGGACCAGCTGCGGGTACGACTGCCACGACCTGCACGCCCGGGCCTTGGCACATCCGCAGGTTGCTGCAAGCCGCAGACTCCTTTCCCGTGAACCTTGGCTTTTTCGGTAAAGGCAATGCGAGTGTTGCTGCCGGACTGGTCGAACAGATTGAAGCCGGAGCTTGCGGCATGAAGCTTCATGAAGACTGGGGCGCGACCCCGGCGGCGATCGACTGCTGTCTTTCTGTTGCAGACGACATGGACATTCAGGTTCTGATCCACACGGACACCTTAAATGAAAGCGGCTTTGTCGAAGACACGATTGCCGCCTTCAAGGGCAGAACGATCCACACGTTTCACAGTGAGGGCGCCGGTGGAGGGCATGCACCCGACATTATTAAGGTTTGCGGTTTGCCGAATGTGATTCCATCTTCGACCGGCCCAACGCGGCCCTACACCGTGAATACCCTGGAAGAGGCGCTCGACATGGTGATGGTTACACACCATCTCGATCGCCGGATTCCCGAAGATCTCGCTTTCGCTGAAAGCCGAATCCGGAAGGAGACGATTGCGGCGGAGGATATTCTTCATGACCTCGGCGCGATTTCGATCATGTCGTCGGACAGTCAGGCCATGGGGCGCGTGGGAGAAGTGATCCTTCGAACATGGCAGACCGCTGACAAGATGAAGAAGCAGTTTGGCAGGTTGTCCGACGAAAAAGGGGACAACGACAACTTTCGTGCCCGGCGCTTTGTCGCGAAGTACACAATTAACCCTGCCATCGCCCAAGGAATTTCGAACTACGTGGGTTCCATTGAGGTAGGAAAACTTGCCGATCTCAGCATCTGGAACCCAGCTTTCTTTGGAGTGAAACCCGCTCTGGTGTTGAAGAGCGGAATGATCGCAGCAGCCATCATGGGGGATCCCAACGCTTCCATCCCTAACCCACAGCCTGAATATTACCGGCCCATGTTCGGCGCGTTCGGCCGGGCGATGACGGAGAGTTCAGTCACATTCGTAAGCCAAGCCCTCTTGCAGAAAGGCGATTCACTCGGTTTAGCTAAGAGCCTTCTCCCTGTCAGCAACACCCGCAAGATCGGCAAGCGCTCCATGATGCTTAACGACGCCACACCACACATGGAAGTCAATCCCGAAACGTATGAAGTGAGGGCCGATGGCCGCTTGCTTACCTGCGAGCCGGCGAAAGTGTTAGCCCTGGCGCAACGTTATTTTCTGTATTGACGACAACTATGCACAGCGCTTCTATTCATCGTCCAGCCGGACACTGGCCCAGCGACAAGGCCGTCGGTACTCTCACTCTTGATTTCGATGCGCGTCATCGGCGACGAATTCGCCTCATGACGGACTACGGAGAGGACGTTCTTCTCGATCTTCCCAAGACGATCGCGATAGCTGACGGGGATGGGCTACAACTCGATAACGGCAATTGGCTCACCGTCAAAGCCGCTGCCGAACCACTTATAGAGGTCAGGCATGCCGACCGCCATCAGCTGGTACGCCTAGCGTGGCATTTGGGAAACCGCCATCTGCCGACGGATATTCGTGAGGATTTCCTGCGTATCCGCCCCGACCACGTGATTGAAGACTTGCTAATTGGTTTCGGAGCGGAACTGAAGAAGATTGCAGCGCCCTTCCAGCCCGAAGGCGGCGCTTATGGCAACAGCCACAGTCACAACCATCAGAGCGACAGCGAGCACCACCATGCATAACGGAATCCATAGCCATCAACCGGTTGCATTTCTGCGACTGCAATCCTGGCTTTCCCCTACGTTTCCTACCGGTTCATATAGTTATTCGCATGGACTTGAATGGGCAGTGGAGGCTGGATATGTACACGACCGAGTGAGCCTCGTCGATTGGCTAGCGGCCGATCTTCACTATGGGTCAGGCCGCAATGAGGCAATCTTTTTCGCGGAAGCTTGGTCCTGCGCTATGAACGACGATCTTGAGAAATTACTTGAGGTCGCGGAACTCTCAGCTTCCTACCGCGGGACATCGGAGTTTGCGCTTGAGTCCTCGCAACAGGGTTCGGCCTGCCGTTTCACGCTTAGTCAGGTATGGCCTGATCCTCATTTGGAGCGAGTTTCGCAAATGCTTGCGAGCCGCGACATTCCTTCTTCCTTGGCCGTCATCCTGGGCATCAGCTCAGCCAAACAGGGCATTCCGATCGCTATAGCCTTGCCCGCCTTCTTGCAAAGCTATATCGCCAATTGGGTGACCGCGGGCGTGCGGCTCATTCCTCTCGGCCAGACCGACGGACAGGCGGCGATTGCCGCACTCGAAGACGCCGTTCTCGCCACCAGTGCGGACGCTTCCACGGCAATGGCAAACGATCTCGGGTCTGCCGGATTCATGGTGGATCTTGCCTCGATGAGGCATGAAACCCAATACACGAGGTTGTTCCGATCATGACTCTTCTTGTTAGCACGGCGTCGCAAACGCATCCTTTGCGGGTTGGGATTGGCGGTCCCGTTGGTTCGGGCAAAACAGCACTCGTGGAATCGCTGTGCAAACGGTTGCGCGACAACTACGACATCTATGTAATCACAAATGACATCTACACGAAGGAGGACCAACTCATTCTTACGCGCGCTCAAGCGCTGCCCGCGGAGCGTATCATGGGCGTAGAGACCGGAGGTTGCCCGCACACGGCAATTCGCGAGGACGCTTCAATGAACCTCGCGGCGATTGAAGAAATGAGTCAGAAATTCCCGCAAGCGGAATTGTGCTTTATCGAGTCGGGCGGAGATAATCTCGCGGCAACGTTCAGCCCCGAGTTGGCGGATTTAACGATTTACGTTATCGACGTCGCGGAAGGTGAAAAAATCCCGCGGAAGGGTGGCCCTGGCATTACTCGGTCCGATCTTCTGGTTATCAACAAGATTGATTTAGCTCCTCTCGTTGGTGCAAACCTCGCGGTAATGGAAGCAGATACGCTGAGAATGCGTGCAAACCGGCCTTTTGTTTTCACGAATTTGAAGAGTGGCGAAGGTGTCGAGCAGATCGCACGTTTCATTATTCAGAACGGTGGCCTGGCGAAGGCGGCCGCCTAGTCGTCAGATCGGGGTTAAGTGCAATATGAAATGTTGCCTCGCTTAACCCACGTTGCTGAGTAAGGGGAATGACATGGGGATCACCTCTGGAGGCTTTTCTGGTCGACGCACTCCGACGGATGTCAAGTTGCCGCCAGGTCAATACCTCACCACTGATTTCCCGGTCTTGTCGGCGGGCCCCACTGTGCACGTCCCACTCGACCGATGGGAGTTTGTGATCGATGACGGCAAGAATGTCTTGCAGCGGTGGGATTGGAAATCGTTTCGCAGCCTGCCCAGCGAGACTGTTACAGTCGATTTGCACTGTGTTACGCGGTGGTCGAAGCTGGCCACATCTTGGGAAGGCGTTTCCCTGGAGACGCTGCTCGCTGACATAAAGACCGACGCTTCCTATACTCTATTTCGTTCGTACGGGGGCTACACGACGAATGTGCCCTTGAAAGACCTCTTGAGCAATCAGGCGTGGATGGCGTTCCGATATGATGGCCAAGACCTCGCGCCCGAACACGGCGGCCCCGCGCGGCTTCTTGTGCCGCATCTCTACTTGTGGAAGAGCGCCAAATGGGTGCGAGGCATGACGCTGATGCACGAGGATAAACCTGGATTCTGGGAGGGCCTCGGCTACCACATTTACGGAGATCCGTGGCTGGAGCAGCGATACTCGGGCGACAGGTGATGTGGCGCGTTGGGACCGTTGTCGCTCTCTACGAGGAAACCGCGACGGCGCGGACACTCACGCTCGAAGTTCCAGATTGGCCCGGTCATGTCGCAGGCCAGCATGTTGATGTGCGGCTGACAGCCCCGGATGGATACTCCGCAGTCAGGTCATATTCGCTTGCTTCTGCGCTGACCTCCGAACGGCGCGTTCAAATAACGGTCGAACGCTTACCTAACGGTGAAGTATCGCCCTACCTCACGCAAGAAGTTATGCTCGGCGACCAGCTCGAGCTGCGGGGCCCAATCGGCGGCTGGTTCGTGTGGCGCCCTCAACAAACTGAGCCGGTCCAGTTAATCGCCGGCGGTTCGGGCATCGTTCCGCTGATGGGCATGATCCGTTCGCGAGCTGTGGCGGGCAACACCACGCCGTTTCGATTGTTGTATTCGGTGCGCGAGCCGGGCGCAGCTTTTTATCGCGATGAGCTGCGCGCCCTCGCCGATGGGGACCGGTCTGTGATGGTGACGTATGCGTATACGCGAACTATCCCGAAGGATTGGTCACGACCACCTGGCCGCATAGATGCAGCCCTGATTGCAGAAACAACCTGGCCTGCAAATCTTGCTCCGACTTGTTACGTCTGCGGTCCTACACCATTCGTGGAAACTGTGGCTGACTTCCTTACTGCCTCGGGTCACGACCGCGACAAGATCAAGACTGAACGTTTTGGGCCCACAGGAGAGCGGAAGTAAGCTCACAGATTCCTTATCTTGACGGCAATGCTGTTGCACCAGGCGTCTGAGGTCTTAACAACCGCCTCTCAAACCATAGGCCTACTTTACAGCTTGGTTCTGCGAGACGGAGTGGTCGGGTTTTAATGCTGCGGCGCCGAAATTCAAACTGAAGCGTTTGCACCAGATGGAAACCGCGCGGTACCTCGACAAGTCCACATCGGAGCCCAGGCCATAGTTTTGGTCACCGATATTTCCCTTGATGGGACCCAGATCGATGAAGTCGGAGTGCCGCACAACTTCGTTATCTTTTGCATCGTCGGCAGCCACCACGTAAACATGAACATTCGGGCCATTCGTCGTTTTGAAGTTTGTGAACCGGAGCATGAGAGTGCTGTCTCCAAGGCGGTAGATCGTTGCCGTTCCCTCAGTAGGGTGCGCAATTCCATGGAACGCTCCAGACTCGATGACCTGTGCTTTGGAACTGCTGTTCACCGGCATTTCTTCGTGGATAGGTCGATTGATGAAGAGCCCTTCCGGCCGAAAGGCATACCATGCCAGGAATAGGACGACAGAGAGCGCTGCGAACACTATCTTCCTCAAATTCATTTTGCGATCTTCTCCCAGGTAATAATCCCTGTCGAAAGCGCTGAGAACGCGCACGACACTTTTTTTCTAGGCTGCCCGCGACCACTTCAACGAGCGATAGGTCGTGCCGAAGGAATACTCGGTCCGATTCTCAAGGATTCTGTGGCAGGGTGAAAATCTCTCTTGAGGTCCTCACGCAACAGATAGAAGGAAACAGCCAAGAGGGCCAGATCCTTCATGAGGAAGGCAACGTGTTCGGTCATTGCGGGAAACCCGCCAGCCGAAGCCGCCCAGCCGTCTGGGAAAAATGGAATGATCGTAATCGTGGCCAGAAATGTGAAACATGAACCGAGCGCGCCAAGAATTCCTGCTTTCTTATTCCAAAATCCCCAGAACAGGAGCGCGCCGAAAAGCCATTCGGCGACTCCCAAGAACCAGCTGGCGCCTTGAGTACCGAAAACCGAATACATCCAGAAGATAAGAGGCCCATGGCTTATATAAGGGATCAGCCCCTGCGCCTCATACTGAAACCACTTCTGATAACCGAAGAACAGGAAAATGATCACCATCGAAGCGCGAGCGAAGTGGTAGTCCAGGTCGTTCTTGAGGATACCGAGCTTAATCAAAATGCCCGCGATCAGATTCATCGTGCAGCCCCTTTGGTCCGCTTCTCTGTTTGCAACACCTGAGTGACAGGTGCACGTGACGTTCCAGAATTCCTCTACTTTTATGGTCGAAACTCAAACAGCTAGCTAGCATCGGAATTCCTTGTATTTTGCTGTGACATGGCGGTCTCAGTGTCAACGAATGACCCTGCTTCGACGAGGGTGTCGAATGTGGCGACGCGAAGACAGTCCCTTCTCGGCCCTCGGCTGGTCGAGCGACTCACTTTCCGATCATTCGAAGAAGCATGCCCGCCAAACCGCCACCGATGAGTGGACCTAGCACAGGCACGATCGCGTAGCTCCAATCCGAAGTTCCTTTGCCGGGGATGGGTAGAACCGCATGTGCCAGGCGCGGCCCAAAATCTCGGGCGGGATTGATCGCATACCCTGTGGTTCCGCCGAGAGACAGCCCTATCCCCCACACCAGTGCAGCCACCAGGTAGGGGCCGAGTCCCGAGGCAGGACCGGACTCGGCAACTGCTTTCGAAAAGATCGCTCCTACAACCAACACCAAAACCAGAGTCCCCAAAATCTCACTGATCAGGTTCGCGCCAAATCGGCGGATGGCGGGCCCGGTGCAGAAACAAGCGAGCTTCAGGCCTTGGTCTTGTGTTTCTTTCCAATGCGGCAAGAAGTGGATCCACACGAGAGCGGCTCCGACAAATGCACCCGCCACCTGAGCGAGAACAAAGGGCACGAACTTGCCGAAATCACCGGAAGATATCGCGAACCCCATCGTAACCGCGGGATTCAGATGCGCGTCGCTGCTGCCGAACGCCATCGCCGTGAACACTCCCGCCATCACGGCGAACGCCCAGCCACTCGCGATCACCATCCAGCCAGCCCCTTCCGCCTTCGAACGCTTCAGCAGTACATTCGCAACCACTCCATCACCCAGCAAGATGAGCACGAGCGTACCCATGAATTCGCCGAAACATTTCGCAAGCATAAGCGCTCCTTCTCTCGGGTTCGAAATGCGTTTTCAGGATGAATCAAGCGGCCCAGTCGAACGAGCGCGTTACCGCTCGCTTCCACAAGCCATACATCTTCTCCCGCTCTCCGCTTTTGAGGTTCGGTTGCCAGGTCCGGTCTACGGCCCAATTCGCCCGCAAATCGTTGAGATCTTTGAAGTAACCGACCGCGAGGCCGGCGGCGTAGGCCGCACCTAGGGCGGTCGTCGCATCTTTCGTTAGCGGCCGAACAACTGGTCGATCGAGGATGTCCGCTTGGAACTGCATTAGTAGCTCATCTTCGACCATGCCGCCGTCCGTCCGGAGTACGTCCAACTTGATACCGGAATCTTTTTCCATCGCCTCAAGCACGTCGCGAGTCTGAAAAGCGGTTGCCTCCAGCACAGCCCGTGCTAAGTGTCCCTTGTTTGCGTAGCGCGTCAGCCCAGTGATGACTCCGCGCGCGCTATCTTTCCAATAGGGCGCGTATAAACCGGAAAACGCGGGAACAAAATAGACGCCTCCGTTGTCACTCACCGATCTCGCCAAGGATTCAATTTCCGAGCTCTTCGCAATCAGTCCGAGGTTGTCGCGAACCCATTGCACGAGTGCCCCGGTAATGGCAATGCTCCCTTCGAGAGCATAGTGCGGTGACTGATCGCCGAGCTTGTATGCCACGGTCGTCAGCAACCCTGAATTGGACTCGACCTTGCGGGTTCCCGTGTTCATCAGCAAGAAACAGCCCGTGCCATACGTATTTTTCGCCTCGCCAGCTTCAAAGCACGTCTGGCCAACCAACGCGGCTTGCTGATCACCGAGGATTCCGGCGATTGGCACATTTTTTACAGCCGGTTCCCTTGCTACTCCGTACGTTTCGCTGCTTGACCGTATTTTGGGTAGCATCGCCTCGGGAATACCGAACACCTCAAGCAATTCCCTGTCCCAGGACAGCGTTTCGAGATTCATCAACTGCGTGCGGCTGGCGTTTGTGACATCCGTGATGTGAACGCCAGCTTTCGTTCCACCGGTCAAATGCCAGGCCAGAAACGTGTCGATGTTCCCGAACAGCACATCACCTGCTTCGGCGAGCCGGCGAACTCCCTTCACGTGCTCCAGAATCCAACGGATCTTCAGCCCGCTGAAGTAGGTGGTGAGGGGCAGCCCTGTCTTACTGCGAAAGCGGTCCTGTCCTCCGGTCTTCGCCAGTTCCTTTACATAATCGGCAACGCGTGTGTCCTGCCAGACAAGCGCGTTCGCCACTGGCTCACCGGTCTTTCGATTCCACACGATGGTCGTTTCCCGTTGGTTTGTGATTCCTATGGCAGCGAGGTCTCCAGGTTGAAGGCCTGCTTTCGCCATGGTCTCGGCAATCACCTCGCGGGTGCGCTGCCAGATTTCTTGCGGGTTATGCTCAACCCAACCAGGATTCGGATAGATTTGTTCATGCTCCTTTTGGGCCACAGCCTTGGCATGACCGGCCCGGTCAAAAACGATGAACCGTGTGCTGGTCGTGCCCTGGTCAATCGCGCCAATGTGGTCTGACACCGTGCCCCTCCTCGACGAGTCCTTTGCCATCGAAACGCTCCATTCGCTCGAACTACGACCGGACGTACTCACGGTCCTGCTTTCGCCGCCGACGGGTGCTGAAGCTCCACCTGTGGAAGGCCGGCGCAGTCCAATAAATGACGGATTTTGGTCACATAGCCGCTGGTCGCCGCCTCGGTGAAGGAACTAGACCAGTTCAACTCGCTTGCCATCAAAGCCCCGACCGCTGGGGCGGCTGCAATGGCATCGCGCCAGGAATAGAACTGCAGGCCAATCCTCCGGGCCAGAACGTCTTCGATGGTCGCTGCCATTTCTTGGCGGATGGCGTAAATTACTTCCGCCCGGATCGCTGGATATTCTTTGACAATGAGTTCACCGAGTGATCGGTCTTCGCCGCTCACTGCGAGGACGTTTTCAGCTGCGGTTCCGAATTTGGACGCTAGATGCCGCGCGGTGCCGGCAGAAAGGGGGCTTTTGGGGGATAGCTTGGTCCAATAATCATCTGTAAAGCCTTTGCCACCAAAGAGGATAACGTTGCGCGTCTTGGCCTCGGTGTGAGGGTCACCGAGGAATTCCTGGACGCGGTCAATGGTGTCTTCCGCCATGGCGCGGTGCGTCGTCCACTTGCCACCCATGATGCTGATGAGTCCGCTCGCGGGATCCACTTCAATGACGTCGTCGCGGGCTAGTTTCTTGGTATCACCTTCGTCATCCGAACCGACCAGTGGCCTCGCTCCCGCAAAGCCGCTCACGATGTCGCTAGGCGCAACAGGACGAGCCACATATCGGTTTAGGTGCCGCAACAGATAGTCGACGTCTTGCTTCGTCACAAGCAGTTCCGTTCCCGGTGATACCTCTTCATCCGTAGTCCCGACTAGCAAGCGGCCTCCCCACGGAACCACGAAGAGGACTCGTCCATCTTCCGTATGAGGGATCAGCAGTGCGTCTTCGGTCGGGAACACATCCAGTGGTAGGAGAATGTGCGCGCCCTTACTGGGCCGCATGCGCTTGTGCAGTGACGGCGTGGCGAGCTGCCGAATCGAGTCCGAAACCGGACCCGTGGCATTTACGATTGTTTGCGCGTCAACGGTAAACGTTTTTTTTGTTAAACGATCAGTGACTACTACGCCCGTCAGTTTTCCGCTCGCGTTCCGGCGAAAGTCCGTAACGACGGCATGATTCAGCGCGTTTCCGCCGGATTCTGTATAGGTTTGGACCAGAGTGATGTTGTAGCGGGCGTCGTCGAACAGCCCATCGGCGTAAGCGACTGAACCGATGAGACCTTTCTGGTTCAGCTCCGGCATCCGTTTCAGGGTTTCGTCGTGCGAAAGATACTCGCTTGGAGAGATTCTTCCCGGGCCCGCGAGCCAATCGTAAATTTTGAGCCCGACATCCAGATAGGCCACATCGATCCAGTGGTAGCTCGGGACGAGGAATTCCAGCTTTCGCGTGAGGTGCGGCGCGTTTTCGAGCATTCGCACGCGCTCGTGCAGGGCCCGCACGAGCACGTGATATTCCTGAAGATCTACTCCCTTGATGGCTGCTTCGAGATAACGCACTCCGCCATGGATGATTTTGGTGGCCGCACTGGACGTGGCCCCGGCAAAGTCAACCGCTTCGAGCAGGACCGTTCGAATGCCACGCAGCTGCGCGTCCAGGGCACAGGCCGCGCCGGTCGCTCCTCCGCCGATCACGCATAAATCGAAGTGCTGGCCGGAAATGTTCTTCAGTTCCTGAACGCGGTCTCTCATGAGCGTCCCTGTTCAGAAGGTGATTTTCGTTCGAAACCCTAATACCGGGGTGTTCGGCACAGCGGTGTTGCCGCCGACGTTTGCGTAGTATTGAAACGTGGGTTCGACCAGCCAATACGGTGTGAATCGAATGGAATAGTTCAGTTCAAAGGCTTTTTCCGAACCGAGGCGTGGTCCACCAAGAAGCGCTCCGAAGTTGCTGAATGGATCGCTAATCTTGCTGTAAACGAAACCGATGCCAATCCGGTCGTTTGGACGGCGTTCAAATGGAGCGTTGATGCGGGTTCCGGCCGTGATCTGCACATTTTCGCGGCTGACATCGCCGGGACTGTAATCGAAACCAAATGTCGCGTCCAATCCGCGGTTCGATCCCGGTGCCGATCGGAAGATCGCCTGGCTCGCCATCCCGTAGATCAGATAATTGCCGCTACTTCTGATGCCTTCGGGATTAGCGAATTTTCCTCCGTTATACACGGCGCCGAATTTGTAAAGGCCTGGGTACGACTTTCGGTTTGTGGGGCCCGGCGATTTCGTGATGTAGCCCACATCCGCTTCCGTGGGCATGCCGTTTTCCGGACTCACCACATATCCGGCTTCGAATAGAAAATTAGGGGAATTGCGAATAGCGAAGTGAAAGCCGGTAGGGTCGTCATGATACGGATCGCGGTTGCCGCTCATGACTGAGCTCTTGATATAGAAATTGCTCCTCGGCGCGAACCGTACCTCGGCTCCCGGAGTACCCGCAGGATTGAAGGACTCAAATATCGAACTAAACAGATTTCCGTATGCGTAGCCTAGTGGCTCGATAAGCCAGGTGCCTCCATATTCCTGGTTGCCGTAAAAGTCCAATCCAGCAAGTTGCCCCAGTCGGACTCGAATCTTATTGTGCAGAAAGAGCTGCTGCACCCAGAAGGAGTCGAGGCGGGTTGTGTGCCGGCTAACCAAATCGCTCGGGTTCGCCAGTGTCCCGATCTTTCCTCCCAAGTTCGCGCCCGATTGCCAGAGCCCTGTGGCGTGAAAACTCAACCCCTGCCACGAGATCATCCTGTCGAAATTGACGTCGATCGTTCCGCGAACCCTTGGCCAGCCAGCTTTTGTCTGCTCAAGCCCGCCGCTCGGATTTGCCTCTAGATCGGCGATGTAGAAAAAATCGAAGACGATGCCTTTTTCCGCCAGCGCAGATCTCTTACCGCCCCAGTCGCCCACCAGATTATTTCGTGAGAGTAAGTCAACAGGTGAAGCCGGCGGGTCCTCAGGGAGTGAGTTCTGCGCCCACCCAGGCGTAATTGATGCCAAGGATAGCGCCAAGGCGACCGTGAGAGTCACCTTTTGCAAGGAAAGCAGGGCGGCACGGGGGCGCGATGGAACACCTTTCGTGGTCGCGCGAATTTTTGTGCCGTGCCACAAGTCGCTGGTGTGGTGTGCAGATTCACTTTTCATATTGAGCGTTGTGAAGCATTTGTTCTGCCATTCCGCGCAGCTGTGCTTTGCGCGAGAACTTTCCTCCGACTCCTAAGATCACGATCTTCTCGACACAACTGTGAGCAATCCGGTAGGTCGCTTTGACAAAAGTGCGTCTAACGTTGCGTCTGGATTCGTTGATCCTGCTCTGAGATGGCGCTCTTGGCGCCGCGAATGACTGTACTTCGACGGAAGCCGTCGATGTGTCGATGCGAAGGCAACGCCTGCGTCTTACCAGCAGAGACCTGCCTCGCCGCATTCGTTGGACGAGAATCCGTCATTGACGGATATCCAACACCGTTGCGTCAGCAACGAAAGAAACTTGGCTAGGATCCTAAACGACCAACTTCAACTTCCTGAATCGTTTGGGCCAAATACCTTCACTTGCGTCGAGGTCTGTGTATTGGTTCATCGTTTGCTTTCTGAGTTGTTGGCTCGACATCGACTGAAAAAGACTTCCTCGCCATTGGACCAGGACCACAGTCGAAAGCCGCCGCCAAGGTTTCGCGATCACGACAGGTTGGATCTCATTAAGGGGGAGCGTTGAATCGCGGGGGATCAGCGATTTCCGTCCACGAAAGAGAAGTCTTACTTTTGCGGGCGCAGAAGGGAGATGCGAAAGCGATCGACTCTTTGTTCGAATCCTGCCGCAGACAGCTCTATTTTCAGGCATTACGGATTCTCGCCAGACCGCAGGACGCCGAAGACGCTGTGCAGGGCGCGATGCTCTCGGCTTTTACACACTTGCGCCGATTTCAGAGACGTGCCGATTTTCTAAGCTGGGCAACGCGGATCGTCATTAATGCCGCGCTGCAGCAAATTCGCAGGACCCGGACGAAGCCGACTGTTCCTTTGGGCCAGGTCGACCACGAATTCGATGAGGCATCGTTCAGCGAATACTTGAAAGATCCCCAGCCGACTCCGGAAGAGCAACTTCAAAGGCTGCAACACCAACAAATGTTGGACGATGCGGTGCAGAAACTCCCAGTCGAAATACGGCGTGCGATCGAGCTTTGTAAATACTCCGATTATCCTTTGAAGGAGGCGGCACGGATGTTAGGACTAGAGGCGAGTACGCTGAAAGCGCGTTTGTATCGCGGGAGACGGGCGCTGATCCTCGACGTCAAAAGGGAAGCGCAAGCTCGGCGCGAACCGTCGGCCAACAAGCGGAGTCCGCAACCCTGCCTCTCGTCCAAGGCGAGTTTTGCCCGGCGTGAACGGCCAGAGTACGAGTGACAAACCGAGGCACGAGCTGAATCTCGTAACAAGTCTGCGGCTTCATTGGCCCGCAAAGAGCGCGATCGTCGGTCCGATGGGAAGGCTGCAACACACCAGCGCTTCACGTGAGAATGGGCTCTTCGCCGAAAGTAGATGAAGTGGAACGCCAAATGTGGCCGATTGCACGGAAACGCGCGCCAGGGAACCAGCAAAGACGCCAGGAGAAAAGCGAACCGGGTAAGCCACTAGGACCAAACCTGCATTGTAGAGTGCCACGCCCGAGGTGGCGGACCCAATTGAGTCTAAACTTCTGCCCACCACAGGGGGCAAATGTATTTTTGCAAGCACGACAGCAATTCCGAGGACTGGTCCCCACAGGGGCGGTGATTTCAGGGCGCCTTGGAGCCCTGTAATCACGGAGCTCGGCCCCGAATGATCTGATTCCTGGGTCGCGGCGTGTGACGTCCCTCGCGACGAGAATCCGTCGGTGACGGAGAATCATCACAATCTCGTCAGCGATGACAAAAGCGCAGTCCCTGTCTCCTCGCGGCATCTCTAACTAAGAGAATCCCTTGTATCGAACCCCCTCGCTGCTAGTAGCGTGCACCTTCGTTGGCCGGACGCGTGCCTTGAGAAGGGGTGCTGGACGTCGACTGGTGAAGGACGGTCGCGCTTTGACGAAGGCAGGTTCATAGCGGCGCCGGCATCGCGGCATGGGGAGACTGCATCCCGCGAGGGTGAGCGGTGTCGGCGTGGAGCAGCTTTTCAGTGACCGTTGGGAATGGACCGCCTGCACTTACACGGCGTAGCCGGGATACAAGCCTCTCCCCGGTGCGCCGGGGGAATGCAACGGTAAGTTCATGTCCAGTCAGTTAGTTTTAGGCGGAGGCTCCTGTTTCACATCTGCGAGTCATGTGCGTGCGACCAATCGTAATTTCTTTCCGCGGGCGACACGGTGGCAGTTCATTGGAATGGGTTTGGCAACCTAAAAGGGTGTTCATGAATGACGGCGGTTGCGAATGACTCACAGAGGGTAACTCAATGGAAGCAATCGGATTGCTAGTCACGCTCGAAGCACGCCCAGGCAAGGAGGCCGCTGCCGAGGCATTTCTGAAGTCAGCTCAGCCACTCGCGCTGGATGAAAAACAGACCTTGAAATGGTACGCAATCAAGCTCGGCCCGGGGAAATTTGGCATTTTCGATATCTTTACAAATGAAGAGGGCCGCACTGCCCACTTGACTGGGGAGATTGCTCAGGTATTGGGCGCGCGAGCTAACGAATTGTTTGCGGTTCCACCGCAGGTTGAAAAGGTGGAGGTCCTGGCAAGCACACCTTTGAAGGAGAAGCGAATATGATCTCTGCTGCATTTCCGTATCAAAAACAGCGGCGGCGAGTCCTCGGCCGCGAGATGGCGTATGTAGAAGTGGGACAGGGCAACCCGATCGTGCTGTTGCACGGAAATCCCACCTCGTCGTACCTCTGGCGCAACGTGTTGCCGCACGTGCAGCCACTAGGCCGCTGCATCGCCCCCGACCTGATCGGCATGGGCGACTCCGACAAGCTGCCCGACAGCGACCCCAGCTCTTATCGCTTCGTCGAGCACCGCCGCTACATCGATGCCCTGCTCGAGGCCCTGAATGTGCGCGAGCGGGTCACCCTCGTCATCCATGACTGGGGCTCGGGCCTCGGCTTCGACTGGGCCAACCGCCACCGTAAGGCAGTGAAGGGTATCGCGTACATGGAGGCGATCGTGCGGCCGCAGGGTTGGGACCACTGGGACGCGATGAATATGCGTCCATTGTTAGAGGCGCTGCGTTCCGAGGCCGGCGAGAAGATGGTCCTGCAAGAAAACTTTTTCATCGAGAAGATCCTGCCAGGGGCGGTCCTACGCACCCTCACCGCCGAGGAGATGGCGGAGTACCGTCGGCCGTTTGCAGAGCCCGGCGAAGGGCGACGGCCGACGCTGACGTGGCCTCGGGAGATCCCCATCGAGGGCGAACCCGCCGACGTCAACGCGATCGTGGCCGCCTATGCGGAATGGCTGGCGACAAGTGATGTGCCCAAGCTGTTCATAAAGGCCAAGCCCGGTGCGCTCCTCGGCGGCGGGGCGAATCTCGACACCGTCCGCGCGTGGCCAGCGCAGACCGAGGTGACGGTCGGGGGGGTCCATTTCGTTCAGGAAGATTCGCCGGACGAGATCGGGCGGGCCATCGCCGGCTGGATGGGGACGTTGGAGCGCAGCGCCGTCGGCGCAGCAGGCGACGACTGAGTTTCGAAGCCTTTGCACTGACAGTGATCTGGACAAATCCGTCAGTGACGGACATTCGTCAGAGATTTGTCAGCTAGGGGCGCAATTTGCGCGGTCCTTTCTTCGTAATTTCAAAGAGCCAGGATGACTTGTATCGAATGTTCTATCTTCAAGTGATCTGCGCCTCTTTGGCATAAATGCCTGCGACAAAGGTCAAAGAAGCGAGGAGAGAACTCATGAGGGATTCGACATCACGAACAGCTGTCAAGCGCGCAACACCGAACCAGGACGCTGCCCGATTGAGCGTGCCTCTTACTTCCGTCAATAAGATCGAAGCCGACGGCGCGCAGGTCTTCTTTCGTGCCGCGGGCGACCCAAACGCGCCCGTAGTTCTCCTGCTGCACGGATTCCCAGCGTCGTCGTTCATGTTCCGCGAACTTATTCCACGGCTTGCCGGTGATTATCGTGTGATTGCTCCGGATCTTCCGGGTTTCGGATTCACCCAAGTTCCAGCCGACCGAAAATATGAATACTCGTTCGACCAGTTGGCGTTAACCATGGACGCCTTCACGAAGGCGCTCAAGCTCAATCGGTATGCGATTTATGTGTTCGACTATGGCGCGCCCACCGGTTTTCGCTTGGCGATGGCTCACCCTGAAAGGGTCACCGCTATCGTCACGCAAAATGGCAATGCCTACGAAGAAGGTTTGGGGGATGCGTGGGGCCCGATCCGCCAGTATTGGGCGTCGCCCACATCGGAAAATCGAGATGTACTCCGCAAAAATATTCTGACACTCAAAGGAACGCACTGGCAGTACACCCACGGCGTGCCGAATCCGGAGACTGTTCCGCCAGAGTCGTACACGCTCGATACGGCTCTCCTCGAACGCCCTGGGAACAAAGAGATTCAACTCGACTTGTTTCTGGACTACGCCTCGAATTTAAAGCTTTATCCGAAATTCCAGGAATACTTTCGCAAGTCGAGGCCGCCTTTGCTGGCGATCTGGGGCAAGAACGATCCTTTCTTCATACCCGCGGGTGCTGAAGCATTTCGAAAAGATATAACCAGCGCGAAGGTTCAATTCCTCGATACCGGACATTTCGCGCTGGAAACACACGTGGTGGAAATCTCCTCCGCCATGAGGAACTTCCTCAAAGCGAATGGGATCAAGGGCAAGAACAGGGTACATACGGCGTCAAGATGAATTCTTTTTCTCAGAATTCCACCGTCGTTCTAGTTCAAAGCCCGATGTACACCGCGAACGATTTGGTGGTTGACGTGGTGTTGGAAGCAGCGCGGGAAAGCCTCCTCGAATAGCGCGCGTGCCGATGTTGGAAGTGGGGTTGTATGAGTGCCAAACTCGGAGGCAAGGAGATGAGAACTCAATTAGTGCTCCGCCGCTTCGGCGCGAGCAAGAATCTGTCGTGAGGTGATCAATGGGATTGTCTTGGCAACAAGGTCCGCTCTCACTGGGAGCGATCGGCCGGTTCCTGGTTCCGGAGCCGCTGCCACAGCGGCTTCTGTACGCCGAGCCGTTGCGGAGACGCATGCGCGTGCGCTTCGGCGGAGCTTGGGTCGCCGACAGTGAACAAGTCCTCGTACTCTTCGAGCCCGGTCGGTATCCGGTGGCCTACTTCCCGGAGACCGACGTTTCTCGAGAAGTGCTAGAACGCTGCGACCACACCACCCGCCACCCTGACTTGGGGCTTACGTCCTGGTACACCCTCAAGACGGGCGAACGACACGCCACGCGAGCGGCGTGGCAACACATCGACCTGCCCCCATACGCGGGCGAGTTGCGGGAGCGGATCGCGTTTGCTTGGCGGGCAATGGACGCCTTCTACGAAGAAGACGAACGGGTCCTGGGGCATGCTTCCGATAGTTACCACCGCATCGACATCCGCCAAGCTTCACGCAACCTCGTGGTTCGCCATCGAGATCGCGTTCTCGCCGATACCAAGCGGCCGATCGTCCTGTACGAGTCTGGCTTTGCCCCGCGGTGGTACGTTCCGCGTGCCGACATCGATGAATCCGCTCTGACCTTCGTGGAACATCAAACGTTCTGTCCGTACAAAGGGCTCTGCAGCTACTACGACATCGGTGACGCACGCCTGGCGGCATGGTCGTATCGTCAGGCCTATGCTGAAGTTGGCCGCATCTCCAACCTAGTGTCCTTCGAGCCGGACATAGTTTCGGTGCAACTCGACGGCCAGCAGCTCCGGCTTGAGCCGGGACAAACGGTGGTTGCACATGGTCCCGATCGCGAACTGACTGTTGCCGAGGCGCGGGTACGCTGATTCGAAGATGCTGTAATTCCATGCTGATGCCATTTCTCGATCAATGTGATTGCAACACGCACCAAACGTCTCATTGCGCCAAGAGTCTAAGAGCCACTACCGCAAACGAAATCTGGTCACAGAGGGGAAAGTCACATGAGCACAGCAGTCATGATTAAGAAGATGACGTTAGCCAGATCTCGGGCGCGGTCGGCACTCGCCCCATGGGCGCCTATTCCGTTACGCTTAATCGTCGGCTACGGCTTCGTACAGCACGGTTTTGCAAAGATAGGCCGAGGTCCGGATAACTTCGCGGCAATTCTGCACGCGCTGGGAGTTCCGGCGCCACATTTCATGGCATGGGTCAGCATACTGACTGAACTGCTTGGCGGCCTGGCGGTCCTGGTTGGAGGACTGGTGACACTTGCCAGCATACCGATGGCAATGATGTTGTTCGTGGCGATTTTCACTGTGCATCTGCCGAACGGATTCAGTTCCGTCAAGCTCCTCGCAGTCACGCCCGCTGGGCCGCAATTCGGACCGGTCGGTTACGAGGTCAACCTTCTGTATCTCGCGTGCCTAGCCGCACTGGTTTTCGCTGGAGCCGGCCCCTTTTCGCTGGATTCGTTTCTTAAGAGGCAAGGCCAATGAAAACCGAGCGCAAGAGTTCTATCGAAACTCTGTGCCGCGTCGACGAGCGCGAACCGGCCACGTTGAAGACGCTGCTTGAACTCAAGTCGCCGCGCTCTGCCAGCGCTGCACGGAGAATCGGCTGACATATGGATTGGCGTCAGCTCCCTTAATAATGTTCAACACAGGGAGCCTTCGAGGGGTATGGCTCGACTACTATCGGTAAACGTTGGACTTCCACGCGATGTCGCGTGGCAGGGTCGCACGGTACATACCGGGATCTGGAAAAATCCCGTGTCTCATCGCTGTGGGGTCGGCCGGCTGAATGTCGAGGGAGACGGTCAAGGGGACTTGGCCGGGCACGGTGGTGAGCAGCGAGCCGTCTTCGTATATCAGATCGAATCGTATCTGTATTGGCAGGAGCAACTGAAGAGGACGGACTTCGTCCACGGACAGTTCGGGGAGAACTTCACGATCGAAGGATTGCCCGACGAGTCCGTCTGCATCGGCGATTGTTATCGGATCGGCAGCGCAGTTTTCGAAGTCACTCAACCTCGCGTCACATGCTATCGCGTCGGCATTCGGATGAAGGAACCCCGGATGCCGGCACTGTTGACATCCAGCGGACGGCCCGGGTTCTACTTCCGCGTCCTGCAGGAAGGCGAAGTGGGACCCGGCGACGAAATAGTAAAAGTGGGAGAGGTGGACGAGCGAATGCCGGTCGCAGAGATAAACGCACTCCTATATTCGCCAAATCATCCCCTCGATCGACTGGTGCGCGCATTGCGCATCAAAGCGCTTTCGCCCGGCTGGCGCTCGTCGTTTGAGGCGTTGCTGCACAGCCAAATAACTCCAGCCGGAAGTGGTAACGCAGGGCTCGTGCCGGCAGCAGCTGCGCATCCGGTAGCACCTGGATTTCGGCTTCTCGCCGTTACCGCGATTGATCAGGAGTCCGCAGACGTCATCTCGCTGACAATGAAAAGCGCTGACGGTCAGCCTTTACCTACAGCCCTGGCAGGCCAGTACGTGGTTGTGCGCCTTCAACCGAGCGCAGGTAGTCCGCCTCTTTTTCGTAGCTACTCGCTCTCAGGCCCGGCTTCGACAGAGCGTTACCGAATCAGCGTAAAGATCGACCCCAATGGGGCGGCTGGAACCTACCTAAAGGAGCATGTCCGGGTCGGTGATGCTCTCGACGTCAGCTCGCCGCGTGGAAGCTTCATTTTGCAGCCAGGAGAGGGGCCGGTGGTACTGCTCAGCGCTGGAATCGGGGCGACGCCTGTTCTGGCAATGCTGCACGCGTTGGCGGCGGCCAACTCGACGCAACCGGTCTTATGGCTACACACGGCTCGCGATCGGCAGCATCATCCTTTCGCCGCCGAAGTTCGCCGCCTCATGCTCGCGCTCACGAACGGCCGCAGCTTTGTTTGTTACACGAGGTCCGGTTCGCGCGACGAGACGGGTGATGACTTCAATGCGAAGGGTCGCTTCTCGCAATTGGTTTTCGATGAGGTCGGATTGCCGCGAGATGCGGATGTGTACCTCTGCGGGCCCACTCGCTTTATGGCGGACATGAAAGAGGCGCTCACAGCCTTGGGTGTATCGCCAAATCGCATTCACGTCGAACTCTTCAATGGCAGTGAGCCGGTGAGACCCGGTGTCGTTGGCGCAGTAACGAGAGCTCCGCATTTGCCCAAGGATGACGACAACTCCGGCGCGGTTGTGTCATTCGCTCGCAGTGGCATCGCCGCACACTGGAAGGCGTCGGCCTACCCGAGCATTTTGGAGCTGGCCGAGGCATGCGACGTACCGGTTCGCTGGTCGTGCCGGACCGGTGTTTGTCACAACTGTGAGAGCGGTTTGGTTTCGGGAGTAGTCGTCTACAGACCGGAACCACTCGACAAGCCCGCCGATGGCAACGTTCTCATTTGCTGCTCACAACCCATTTCCGACGTCGCCATTGATTTGTGAACGTTGATCGGAATTCAGTCTTTGATTCACGCAGGGGAGACGTAACCGTGAGACCGCCAACGTTTTCAGTCGAGGTGATCACGCTGCCGGTGAGCGACGTCGAGCGAGCGCTGCGGTTCTACGTCGTTCAGGTCGGCTTCAAGCTCGACGTTGACTATTCGCCGAACGACGCGTTCCGGGTCGCGCAACTCACCCCGCCGGGCTCCGGCTGCTCGATCCAGATCGGTAAGCAACTCACCGACGCACCCGTCGGTTCACTCCGCAACGTCTATGTCGTCGTCACAGATCTTGAGGCCGCTCGGAAGGGCCTGCTCGAACGCGGAGTAGGGGTCAGTGAGATCCGGCACAAGACGCCCGTTGGAGCCTGGGACGGAGGTTTCGCACCGGGGCTCGACCCTGCGCGCGGAGACTATGCCAGCTTCGCCAACTTCTCCGATCCGGATGGCAATAGCTGGGTGCTACAGGAGCGGGGCTACCGCCATGAACAACACGTTTGACGTCATTGTAATCGGAACCGGGCAATCGGGACCATTTTTAGCGGTGCGGATGGCCGCTGCCGGGAGGCGCGTCGCTATCCTCGAACGGGCCCGCTTCGGGGGAACGTGCGTCAATACGGGCTGCATCCCAACGAAGACATTGGTCGCTTCCGCCTACGCGGCGCACATGGCTCGTCGCTCGGCGGATTTCGGCGTTGAAGTTGCAGGCCCCGTGGGTGTCGACATGAAGCGCGTGAAAGCGCGCAAGGATGAAGTGTCCGGAAAATCCAGGATTGGCTTGGAGTCGTGGCTCAGGAGCACGCCGAATTGCACTGTTTATCAGGGACATGCCCGATTCGAATCGCCGAACGAGGTGCGGGTCGGCGAGGAGTTGCTCACCGCCCCGCAGATTTTCATCAATGTGGGAGCACGCGCGACCATACCATCGATGCCAGGAGTGACGGACACACCGTACCTCACCAATTCCACTCTTCTGGAGCTCGAAATTCTGCCGCCGCACCTCGTTATTGTCGGTGGTGGTTACGTGGGACTGGAATTCGGGCAGATTTTCCGCCGCTTTGGCAGTGAGGTGACCATCGTCGAAAGGGGCACACGCTTGGTCCCCGATGAAGATGAAGACGTATCCACAGAGGTGCAGGCGATCCTCGAGCACGAAGGAATTCACGTGCGGATCAACGCAACTTGCATCGCATTGATGAGACACGGCGAAGAAGTCAAAGTGCGTGTGGATTGCGCGGAAGGTGCCCTGGAGGTCACCGGGTCACATCTATTGCTGGCGGTGGGGCGGACCCCCAATACCTCGGACCTCGGCTTGGAAAAAGTTGGAGTGGCACGCGATACACAGGGGTACATCGTGGTGGACAATCAGCTGAGCACCAATGTCCCCGGCATCTGGGCGCTCGGCGATTGCAACGGACGGGGCGGGTTTACACACACGTCGTACAACGACTTTGAGGTCGTCGCGGCCAATTTCCTGGACCACGAGTCCCGAAGAGTCACGGATCGAATCCGGGCTTACAACCTGTATATCGACCCGCCGCTTGGGCGATGCGGAATGACCGAGCGTGAAGCGCGCGGATCCGGGCGGCGAGTGTTGATTGGAACCCGGCCCATGACGCGCGTTGCCCGGGCTGTCGAAAAGGGCGAGACCCAGGGATTCATCAAAGTATTAGTGGATGCAGATTCAAAAGAGATCCTGGGAGCAACGATTCTCGGCGTCGGCGGCGATGAAGTGATTCATTGCGTGCTGGACATGATGTACGCGCGTGCGCCATATACTGTAATGCAACGAGCGATGCACATTCATCCCACGGTCTCGGAACTGATTCCCACGGTGCTTGGTGAACTGCGATCCCTTTAACCTGGAAGTTACTCGCCTCGGAAGCCAGATAGCTATCATAAAACTGCTCGTGGTTTCGGTCGCATCACCAACTTGCGACGGTTGTCGTGGCGGGAGCCCGTCACTGGCGGACATCCGTTGCAGACCCGTCGGATACAGTTTGGTATCTGTGGTGCCCTTCTCCCGAAGAACTTCCACCATCAGAGTGATTTACGTCGAAGATTCTCTCTTTGCTCGAGGTGTCTCTTTTTGGCATTTCGACTGCGCTAAAGGGCGAGGTCTTCCGCGGAGAGATAGTGCGGGCATGACTGTTCGCAAACGCGTATGCGCTTGCTTGTTAAACGCGCAGTTCCAAAGGGGCTGATATGTCCGACGAGAAAACGGCAATCGTCACTGGAGCGCGGCAGGGTATTGGAGCAGGTTTAGTCGAGGGCTTCCTTAAGGCCGGTTATAACGTCGTTGGGACCTCTCGTCACGCCACCGGCTCCTTGAAAGCGTCGCCTAGTCTGGTGCTCGTCGATGGCGATATCGGCAAACGGGAGACCGCCGCCAAAACAGTCGGAGCAGCGATCAAGCATTTCGGCAGGATCGACATTCTGGTCAATAATGCCGGAATCTTCTACACCAAGCCCTTCATCGAGTTTACTACCGACGATTTCAACGCGTTGGCTTCGGTCAACCTGTTGGGATTCCTTTACATCACTCAGCTTGCTGTAAAGCAAATGCTGAAACAAAAGGGCGGGAGCGTTGTGACGATCACAGGCGCGCTTGCCGATAACCCGATTGCCAGTGTTGATGCGTCGGTCTCAATGATTACGAAGGGCGGCCTGAACATGGTTACTCGGCAACTCGCAATTGAATATGCGAAAGAAGGTATTCGTTTCAACGCGGTCGCACCGGGCGTCGTCGACACGCCGCTGCAACGGGATCACTTGGACTGGGGATTCCGCCTGACCTCAATGTAAGCCATTGATTATCGCTGGACGACGGCGCAAGGATGGTTTAGCAGGCAAGTCCTCAACCACAACCGTCTGGTACGGATTCGATCCAGTGGAAGCCTATGGTCTCGTGTACGTCCCCACCGTGGCGCAAGGAATGGTCATCAAATTTGGTCGGTATATTTCTCCGCCGGACATCGAAGCGCACTCGCTCCCGACAACTATCTGGACACGCACTCGCTGATGTTCACGTTCGACTGCTACACGCAGACTGGCATCAATGCAGCCATAAAGCTAAACGATCGATGGTCGATCCTTTTCGGGATACACGCGCGCGACGACATCGCCCCTTGGCACGGTGCTGCCCACGCGACTGCCATGGCCATGGCTCGCTGGGTATCCAAAAGCAACAACGACTCCCTGTGGGGCGGCATCGATTCCCTCAAATGGAGGCAAGTTCAAGGATGAAAACGATAACCTCCAACAGTTCAGTTTCACTTGGACGCACGGACGCTTCTGACCTCGACGGAGCGTATTACGTTTTCCAGACGCACGCGCTCGTCGGTGGGATCGTCAACAACGGTCCGCCCAATCGTTTACATGGTCGATTTCAGAGGAGAGCGGTCCGGGTTTGCGACAACCATGGCTAGCTGGACCGTTGGCGTGACGCATCGATTTGACGATTTAGTCTTCGTTCGGCCAGAGGCGAGATACGAATACGCATTCAGTGCGCGGCCCGAGGATAACGGCACACGAAAAGGACAGTTAATGTTGGCGATGGATGCACTCTTGCGCTTTTAGAACCCGGCGTCGCACCCAGCAAGCTCCCTCAGCCCGAAGGAACGGACGCACGATGAGGATCTGTGCAACCGTTTCATCTTGTATGGTTAAATCTCAAGTAGCCCCCTTCGCAAGGCGATGGTAACAGCGTGAGTTCTGTCATTAGCCTGAAGCTTGTCCACGATATTCTTTATGTGGTAGTTGACGGTGGTCTCGGAAATCGACAGTTGATCGGCAATCTGTTTATTGCGATTCCCATCGCGAATCAGGCGCAATACTTCAAGCTCGCGTGGAGTCAGGTCTTCCTGCCCGAGATGTTCGGCGACAACACCGGCCACATCGGGAGGTATGTGCCTCTGACCAGCAGCCACACTGCGGATAATTTTCAGCAATTCGTTTTTTGGGGTGCTCTTGAGCACATAGGCGGCGGCGCCAGCTCGTAAGGCGTGTTGAATCTCAATGTCGCCGGTGGATGTGGTCAGCATGATGACGCGCGCCTGCGGATCCTGGGTGCGGATTGCGATGAGCGCCTCTGTGCCGTTAGTCCCTGGCAGCCGCTGGTCCATCAATACTAGATCGGGGTGAAGAAGGCGATATTCCTGCAATGCCTCGTCGGCCGTTGGAGACTGGGCAACAACGGCCATGTCTGACTGCGAAGCGAGGATCAAGGCCAACCCTTCGCGAAACACGGGATGATCCTCGACGATCATGATTCTGATTTGTTTGGGCCCAGTCATTTCGTCTACCCAGTCGTTTGCCTACAATTGACGAATTCACTCGAAGTCAGCTTCAGAGCGTCGAGTTCCTCTCATCCAGGTAAGCAGTTTCGACCAAACAACCGCCCCCTGCCCAAATGCCGTCTTGCCCTCTAACTTCAACTCAATGGTGGTGCCGAGATTCGGCGCGGTGATGAGTTGGAGTTGCCCGCGGATGCGCGTGGCGCGGTCGCGCATACTCTGCAGGCCGTAGTGACCACCCCTGCCTCTCGACGCCATTGTCGAATCCATTCCGCGGCCGTTATCTCGAACGATCAGCGTAAAGTCCTCGGAGTACGTCAACTGCACTTCGATGAGCGAAGCATGCGAATGCATAAATGCGTTGCGAATGGCTTCGTATCCAACCCGGCAAATCTCATCGGTGATGATCGGATCCATGGCGACGGGCGTGCCGCTGATGGTCAGAAGTCTGTCCGAAATTCCATTCGGTTCAGGCTCGTCCAGCGCGGATTGCAATCGTTCGGACAGCTCGCGGTTGTCGATGGCGCTAGCGTGAAGCGTGTTGAGAGCAGCTCGGCCCTCGCGCATGGCGCGGTCAATCCATCCGGAAAGCTTCTCCAGTGAACGGCTCGTATATTCAACGTCAGAACGATGTTCGAGCGCATCATCGGCAACCAGTTTGCTGCCCTGCAGGGTCTGCAAAAGCGTATCGTGTAAATCGCGTGCCAAACGTGTGCGCTCGCTGATACGTTCTTCCAGACGAAGTTCAACGATACGTCGCGTTATGGCCCAGGCAAAGAAGGCGGCTATGAAAAACGTTGAGATTGCCGTTATCGGCACGATAAAAAGAATCCGCCGCTGCACGCTTCCCATTTTCAAGACGGCCTGCGTAAGCTCGCCGTTGGCTTGTTGTTGAACGCTGCCCACTAACATTGAGGTCTGAGTTTCGATTGGTTTCAGTTCGTTGTCCAGCCGGCGTCGCACAGTTCCCCAGTCGCCGGATTTCGCTAAGTCATTAATTGCGGCGAGTTGCGCCGGCAAACTGACTTCGATCGTTTCCAGCGTTGGCAAGAAAGCCGGATCTACTTGGGTTCCGGGCGGCTGGTTGGCGACGGCCGTCCTTGTTTGTTGAGCCTGTTCATCGAAGGCTCGCCGCAATGGCTCGGCTTCCGTGGTCAGATGGTGTGCATCGCCGGACCGTGTAAGATCATCCAGCCGTTGGTGGAATGACAGAAGGGCTACTTGAAGCTGCAGAACCGCAATCAGCTGTTGATTCGCGCCCATGAGGCGATCGGTTTGGACGCGAGCCGTATGAAACTGCCAGATGAGGAGGGCGTTTCCAGCTAGAATCAGAGCGATTAATAGGGCGAAAGCAGTCGTTAGCCGAGGGCCAACATTGAAATAGTTTGATGATTTCATTCAAGTCCGTTTCCGGAGCAGCTTTTCCCCAGCAACAGTTCTTTCCGCCCATGATAACGCTTGTCCGACGAAACATAGTGCGAAGGGTGATCTACTTCCACGTCTTGGGCGGGCCGGTCTTGAAGGCGGTAATGGCGACCAGTTGTTTTTCCAGTGCAGCCGCAGCCATGGGCGCCGTCGCTTCGCCGGTCAACACCGAATGCACTTTCTGGAAGTAAGCCTGCGTCACGTCTTCATACGCGCGACCGGTGACGTTCGAAGGCCGGCTAACTAGCCGACCACTCTGTTGAGTCAGTTGGGGCGAGGGGGCGTAGGCCTGCAGTATCTGTGGTAGGTCGTAGAGTTGGGGCTCGGCGGCAGGCGGGTCCGCTTTTGATTGCAGCTCCCTGGCAATAAGAAAATGGATCAGAGCGACTGCTTCCCGAGGATGAGCCGAAGATCGGGAAACAGCCAAACCGAAGCCTCCCAGCGTACCCGCTCGCCCCCCGGGGCCTCCGGGCATACTCGTATAACCGGTCCTGTCCCGCACAGGCGATTCCCTCGGGTGAGTCAAACGGTAACCCCACTCCCAACTGCGTCTAAAAGCAGCGTTGCCTGAGTCCCAAAGGTTCAACGAATCCGTATCCTGGTAGGCCACAACACCAGGCGGCGATATCCAGCCAATCCAGTGGGCGGCTCGCTGCCAAGCCCGGATCGCGGCGGGGTTGTTTACGCTAATCGTTTCATCATCTTCGATGATGCGGCCTCCTTCTTCGGCGACCTGCCACTCCAACGCATTGCACGTCAAGCCCTCCGTGGCCGCACCTTGCCAGACGTAGCCCCAAAAATCCTTTCTGCCCTTGGCCCGTTCACCCGCCTGAATCCGGGCAGCCATGCTTTCCAGTTCATCCCATGTCTCCGGAGGGTGGCTATATCCGTACCGCCGGAGTAGATCGGTTCGATACGCGAGGACGGCGACGTGAGTTTGATAGGGCACAGCCACCACCTTGCCATGCACTGTGTAGCTGGAGACCAATTGGGGGTCCTGTGACGAGAGTTCGGCCGCAAAATATGGCCGCAGATCAATAAGATGGTCTTCGAGAATTCCCGGCCAGATGACATCAATACCCAAGACATCCGGACTAGGGCCGCCCTCCTGTATCACCTTACGCAGCAGGTCCACTTGGGCAAGAGGCTGGAGCGAAGAAAACAAGGTTTCGGGAACCGGCGGGTGCTGGATGGCAATTCCAGTTTCCCTGGTGAACTCGCGGAATTCGCGCTCTGCCCTGGGCACTTCGTCGGGCTGCAACCACCACGCATTCAGAAAGGTTACAGTTAGGGGTGCCGGGGCGGGTTTGCGACAGCCAGAGACAATGCAAAAGAGGAGGACAACGATCAAGGGCAATGTATTCTGCAATAGGCGATGCGCCGACGACCCGCGGATGTTCATGAGATGTTCCTGGAACGATCGCGATTCTGTGCCTTCTCCAGCAAAACTCATTTCCTTTTTCCCGCACCCAGATACACAGACACGCCCAAGCGAAAGTTGGCAGGGAGGCATTCGCCCTACGACACTAATCATTGTAATTCAGCTACGAAACCCTGGTTCTACAGCCTGCTGCCTATAGAAAACTATTGGGCGCTAGTCATTGCGCTGAGGTATGAGCACAGGAATACGAAACGGCTCCTGCAGAAAAATACAGGTGCTCCACTGCTTGTTTGGATGATGCGCAGAACGCTCTCTTCCAAAACACTAAAGAGCCAGCTGCAAAAGATCGCGACGACAGTTTTGAGCACTGAAGTGATTCCATGGCTGAGGCAGTCAAGTTGCATCCCAGAATGGCGAACCTGCTTCCTGCGCCTCACGAAGCGCATCCATCGAGATACCTACAGCCATCTCGTCACGCGAGCTGTCGCGAGGAGAACGTTCGCGCAGAATTTCTTATGGATGTAGCGCTCAAGTCCACACATCACAGGAACGCCGTGGACCTCTCAGAATTTGCGCTCCAGCCCATCCGTGAGGACGAGGAGTTCATCCTGTATCGCGGCCAACCGAGGCAAGCAGAAGCATCGTCTGTTCTGCTGTTAACGCCTACCGTAAACCGCCCCCGACTCGAAACCCTCGAGAAGATAAACCACGAATTTGCGTTGAAAAATGAACTCGACGCGACCTGGGCAGTCCGCCCGCGCGATTTATCCTTATACAACGAGAAAATAGGCCTTTTGCTCGAGGATCCCGGTGGTAGACCGCTCCATCGCCTCATCCAAGGCCCAATGGACATAGAGCAGTTTTTGCGCCTAGCCATTGGTCTTACGACTGCACTCAGCCAGTTACACAAGCGATCGGTGATCCACAAGGATCTAAAACCTTCTAATGTCCTTGTCGATGCCGCAACGGGTCATGCCTGGCTCACGGGTTTTGCAATAGCCTCGCGTCTTCCACGCGAACGGCAGTCTCCCGAGCCACCCGAGTTCATCGCTGGAACGCTCGCATATATGGCACCCGAGCAGACTGGGCGAATGAATCGTTCGACCGATTCCCGGAGCGATCTCTACTCTCTTGGCGTCACACTTTACGAAATGCTGACTGGCAGTCTGCCTTTCGCGGCTTCGGATCCTATGGAATGGGTGCATTGCCATATCGCGAGACAACCGGTACGACCAAGCGACCGGATGAATAATGTGCCGGGCTCTGTCTCTGCAATCGTCATGAAGTTGCTCGCCAAAACGGCTGAGAAACGCTATCAGACCGCTGCCGGCGTTCAAAGCGATCTGCGTCGCTGTCTGGCTGAATGGGAGAGTCATCACCGTATCCACGAGTTTCCGCTCGGCGAGCGTGACACACCAGACCGTCTTTTGATTCCGGAGAAACTCTACGGCCGCGAGCGCGAAATCGAGACACTGCTCAATTGCTTTGATCGCGTCGTACAAAGCGGCAGTCCGGAGTTGGTCTTCGTTTCTGGTTATTCCGGTATCGGTAAGTCCTCCGTCGTCAATGAACTTCATAAGCCGCTGGTTCCGCCGCGAGGTCTTTTCGCCTCCGGTAAGTTCGACCAGTACAAGCGCGACATTCCTTACGCCACTTTGGCGCAAGCTTTTCAGAGCCTTGTTCTTTCTCTTTTGAGTAAGAGCGAAGCAGAGCTCGGCGTCTGGCGCGAGGCCCTTCGTGAGGCGTTAGGCCCGAACGGGTTGCTCATGGTGGACCTTGTCCCTGAGCTGAAGCTCGTCCTAGGAGAACAGCCTCCGATTCCCGATCTTCCGCCACAGGATGCGCAACGCCGCTTCCAGCTTGTCTTTCGGCGATTCATTGGAGTGTTCGCACGACCAGAGCATCCCCTTGCTCTCTTCCTCGACGATTTGCAATGGCTCGACGCAGCGACACTCGATCTATTGGAAGATCTATCAACCCAGGCGGACGTGAGGCACCTGTTGCTGATCGGCGCTTACCGCGACAACGAGATCGATGCGAGCCATCAGCTAACGCGCAAGCTGATGGAGATCCGGCGTGGCGGGGGCACCGTACGGGAAATTGTTCTTACGCCACTGTCGCGTGAAGACATGGAGCACTTGCTCGCGGATTCCCTTCACTGTGAAGCGGAGCACGCCGCTCCGCTCGCGCAACTGGTTCACGAAAAGACCGGTGGCAATCCATTTTTTGCCATCCAGTTTCTTTCTGCACTTGGGGAGGAGGATTTACTCACATTCGATTGTGGCCAAGGGCGATGGTCGTGGGACCTGAACGCCATTCTCGCCAAGGGTTATACCGACAACGTGGTGGACCTCATGGTGGCAAAGTTGAACCGCCTGCCCTTCGAAACCCAGAGAGCGCTCCAGCAGCTAGCCTGTATGGGCAATAGCGCGGAGTTCGAGCTGTTGGAAGCGGTTTATCAAGATTCGAGGCGGGACATCCACGGCGATCTAGCGGAGGCGGTCCGAGTTGGACTCCTCCTTCAGTCGGAACATGCCTATCGATTTCTCCACGACCGTGTCCAGGAAGCCGCCTATTCGCTGATCGCCGAAGACGCGCGAGCCGCCGCTCACCTGCGAATCGGCCGTCTTCTCGCGTCTCGGACTGCACCAGCGGAGATCGAAGAGAATATCTTCGAGATCGTGAACCAGCTCAACCGGGGCTCTGGTCTCTTAACGTCAGCAGAGGAGAGTGGGCGCATTGCGGAATTGAATCTCATTGCCGGCAAGCGCGCGAAGGCGTCGATCGCCTACGCCTCGGCGCTTTCGTATCTCAAGGCCGGCTGGGCATTGCTGAGCGAGGAGAGCTGGGATCGCAATTACGAGCGCATCTTCGACATCGAATATCTTTTGGCCCAGTGCGAATTGCTGACGGCACAAATGACGGCGGCCGAAAAGCGGCTTTCGATGCTAGCGCAACGAGCGAGAAGCGCACACCACATTGCAGTCGTCACACGTTTGCGGAACATGCTGTACACGACCTTGGATCAAAACCACCGCGCTGTGGAGGTATGCCTTGAATACCTGCGTGGCAGCGGCACTGATTGGTCGCCGCACCCAGCCAACGATGAAGTAATACGCGAATACGATCGAATCTGGACGCAGGTTGGAAGCCGGAAAATCGAAGACCTCGTTGACTTACCATTCGTGACGAATCCCGACCGGCTCGACGTTCTCGATGTCCTGGCCGACCTCATGATTCCGGCATTATTTTGTGACGAGGCCTTGTCTTCGCTCGTCATTTGCCGAATCGTGAATCTTAGCCTCGAGCATGGCAACAGCGATGGGTCGTGCTTCGCGTATGTATGGTTTGCCATCATAGCCGGACCGCGCTTCGGCAACTATCAGGCCGGATTCCGTTTCGGTCAACTCGGCTATGATCTGGTCGAAAAACGCGGACTCAAGCGTTTTCGGGCCGCGACTTACTATTCTTTCGGCGACATCGTCCTGCCATGGACGAGACATGCGCGGGCTGGCCGCGACCTGGTGCGTCGCGCTTTCGATATGGCAAACGGAATTGGTGACGTCACCTCTGCCGCCATTTCCTGCGACCATCTGATCAGAAACCTGCTAGCAGCAGGAGATCATTTGGCTGAGGTGCAACGTGAAGCCGAGAGTGCCCTCCAGTTTGCACAAAAGATTCGGTTCGGTCGCGTTGTCGACCACCTCAAACCACAGCTCGCTTTCATCCGGACTCTTCGTGGCCTGACGTGGAAATTTGGATCCTTCGACGATGATCAATTTGATGAGCTTCGCTTCGAGAGCTATCTGGCAAATGACCCTGGCTTGGCGGAGCCCGAGTGCTGGTATTGGGTCCGAAAACTACAGGCCCGCGTTTTTGCCGGAGATTATGCTTCTGCCATCGGTGCCTCATTCAGCGCACAACGACGGATTTCGACATCGCCATCGCGATTCCAGATGCTAGACCCTCACGAAACGGCAGAGTACCACTTCCATAGTGCACTCTCCCACGCGGCATCCTGGGATTCCGCGTGCCCGGAGGAGAAACAGCGGCATTTCGAAGCTCTAGCCGCCCACCACCGAGAGCTCGAATTATGTGCGGAGAATGGTCCGGAGAATTTTGAAAACCGCGCCGCGCTGATCAGCGCCGAGATGGCCCGGACGGAAGGCCGTGTACTCGACGCCGAACAGCTTTACGAACGAGCTATTCGCTCAGCGCACGCAAACGGCTTCATCCAGAATGAGGCGCTCGCTAACGAATTCGCCGCACGGTTCTACGCGACGCGTGGTTTCGAAAAGATCGCCCATGCTTATTTGCGAGACGCGAGGTACACCTATCGGCGTTGGGGAGCCGATGGAAAGGTGCGGCAACTCGACGAGTTGTATCCCCTGTTGCGAGAAGAGGAGCCACTGGGCGGCCCAAAGAGCACGATCGAGACACCGGTCGAACACCTGGATCTCGCTACGGTGATCAAAGTCTCCCAAGCAGTGTCGGGCGAGATGGTTCTCGAAAAGCTGATCGAATCCCTAATGCGAATCGCCATCGAGCATGCCGGCGCCGAGCGAGGCGTATTCATTCTCTTCCGGGGCGACGAGCAGCAAATCGAAGCCGAAGCAAGCGTTGCTCAAGGCAAGATTGAGGTAGCCCTACGACGGGCCGCGGTTACCCCCAATGATCTCCCCGAATCAATACTCCGATACGTGAACAGTACGCGCGAGAGCGTGATCCTGGACGATGCTCGCATCAGCAACTTGTTTTCGGAAGATGACTACGTGCGGGCGAAGCGCCCAAAGTCGGTCTTCTGCTTGCCTGTTATCAAGCAAGCGAAACTTATCGGAGCGCTGTATCTCGAGAACAACCTGACGCCCGGAGCCTTCACGTCGAACCGGATCGCAGTTTTAAAGTTGCTGGCCGTACAAGCCGCAATCTCCTTGGAAAATGCCCTTCTCTACACTGATCTGCAACGGAGTAAAGCCTATCTGACGGAAGCGCAACAACTGAGTCTGACCGGCAGCTTTGGATGGAGCATCCCCGGCGGCGAGGTCCTCTGGTCAGAGGAAACGTACCGAATCACCGGCTACGACCTGAATACAAGACCCACCTTGGAAGCTGTACTTCAGCGGACGCATCCTGAAGATCGCGTCAGAGTTCAACACATTGTTACTGAGGCATTCGAAAATGCGAGCGCCATGGATTTTGAGCATCGGTTACTGCTTCCAGACGGGTCTATCAAGCACATGCATGTGGTTGGGCGTCCGCTGAGGCATCCCTCAGGAAGAATCGAGCTGGTGGGAGCGGTAAAAGATGTGACGGCCGCCAAGCTGGCATATCAGGAGATTCAGAGGCTAAAAGACGAGCTCTACAGAGAGAACTTGGCCCTCAGGGACGAAGTCGACCGGACCTCGATGTTTGAAGAAATTGTCGGCACTTCGGCAGCGCTGCAGCACGTTCTTGATCGGATCGCCAAAGTTGCACCAACCGATTCTACCGTTCTCATCACCGGCGAAACTGGTACCGGCAAGGAACTAATTGCCCGCGCGTTACATAAACGGTCAAAGAGGTCTGGACACGCTTTCGTCAGCGTAAACTGCGCTGCACTTGCGCCGTCGCTTATCTCCTCTGAGTTATTCGGCCATGAGAAGGGGGCTTTCACTGGCGCCATCCAGCGTAAACTCGGCCGCTTCGAACTGGCGGACGGCGGCACGATTTTCCTCGACGAGGTGGGCGAACTCCCGCCTGACACTCAAATCGCGCTCTTGAGAGTGCTACAAGAACGAGAATTCGAGCGGGTCGGAGGAGCCCAGCCGGTCAAGGTAGACGTCCGTGTCATCGCCGCCACAAATCGTGATCTGAGAGCCGCGACTTCCAATGGAACCTTTCGACTCGACCTTTTCTTTCGCCTGAATGTTCTTCCGATCGACGTGCCGCCTCTTCGCGAGCGGAAGGACGACATTTTGATGTTGCTCGAATATTTCGTTAACCGCTTTGCCAGTCAAGCAGGCAAGAATTTTCGCGCCATTGACAAAAAGACGCTAGAACTTCTCCAAAGGTACGAATGGCCCGGAAACGTCCGCGAGTTGCAGAACATCGTTGAGAGATCAGTCATTCTAAGTTCCGGTCGCGTCTTCTCTGTGGATGAGTCATGGCTGCTCACGGAATCGTCGGGCCCGGCATCTCGGGTTCAGCCGTTCCCGGGTGTCGAGGTCAAGCGAATCGGGGAACGCGAAATGATCGAGGCTGCTCTGACTGAGAGCAGGGGCCGGGTTGCAGGACCGGCAGGGGCTGCTGCAAAGCTCGGAATTCCTGCAACTACTCTCTACTCCAGAATCAAAGCCTTGAAGATTCAAAAAAGCAAATTCAAATTCAGATGAAGATCCTCTTACGAAAATTAGCAAAATTACGAAGCTTACGAAATTTGGCGAAGACAAGAGCCTTCCTGCTTTTGCGAGCCGCTTTATTTTCAATGCATTACGAATGGCTCGAAGCTTGCAATCCTCCATTCAGATGCTCGTGGCAAGCTGCGGCCGCCGGCACGGATCGACAAAGAGAAACGCCCTGCGGGAGCCAATGGCCTTTAGAGTGGAGCGACTTGCGGCTGGAGACACTGTTGTGTTGCGCGTGAGTGGACGGATTGACGTTGAGGATGTGCAGACGCTTAGAGAATTACTCAAACAGGAAGCGGGTAGAGTGGCTATCGACCTCAAGGAAGTCATTCTTATAAGTCGCGAGGCGGTCAGATTTCTTGCTCTCAGCGAAGGAAACGGAGTGGAACTCAGAAATTGCGCGGATTACATACGTGAGTGGATTACTAAAGAACGGCGTCGGAAGTAACGCTTACACGCGAAGACGGGAGGCGGATATGACACTGGAGATCCTTAGTCCAAACCCTGACGGGATTAGACCAAGCCCCGAAATCTCGCTGATGGGGAATTTGGGCATTATGGACTTGCGTTCAAAGCATGAGGGCCTACGGGAGGTTGGCACAAATGGAATCATAGGCAACAGCCCCGCTTTGGAGTCGGTACTTGCGGAGGTGAAGCGTGTGGCACCGACCAATTCTACAGTGCTGATTCTTGGAGAGACGGGTACCGGCAAGGAGTTGATTGCTCGCGCCATTCACGATACCAGCTCTCGCTTCGGTCGCCCGTTTGTGAAGTTGAATTGTTCAGCGATCCCGCTTGACCTGTTAGAAAGCGAAGTGTTTGGACACGAGAAGGGTGCGTTCACTGGAGCTGTGGCCCAGAAGATTGGCCGTTTCGAGATGGCAAACAACGGGACGCTCTTTCTGGACGAAATCGGGGACATTCCGCTGGCTTTACAGCCAAAGCTACTCCGTGTTTTGCAGGAGCAGGAGTTCGAGCGTTTGGGAAGCGGGCGGACGCATCGCGTGAATGTGCGTCTGGTTGCTGCGACCCATCGGGATCTCGCTGACATGGTCAGGCGGGGAAGATTCCGCGGTGACCTCTACTACCGTCTGAACGTGTTTCCTGTCGTGCTTCCACCGCTGCGCCAGCGCCGTGAAGATATCGCCCAGTTGGTCGCACATTTTGTCGAGCTTTTCGCTCGCCGTACGGGTAAGCAGATTACACACATCCCGAAAGAAACGCTGCAAGCCTTGACTTCGTATTCTTGGCCCGGGAATGTGCGGGAGCTTCAGAACCTGATCGAAAGAGCCGTCATTCTGTCGAACAGTGGAGTTCTTCCGAATCCTTTGCCTACATCAGGCGACGATTCGGCCGCACCTTTTCCTTTGCCGCCATTGGATGAGAACTCGGTGACAGCGCTTCACACACGCGGCACTTTCTGGGATTCGCAACGAACTTTGATCTTACGAACACTGCATGCGACAGGCTGGGTGGTGGGAGGACCCCGTGGCGCAGCCGCGAGGCTAGGATTAAAGCGCACCACGTTGCACACGAAAATGAAGAAGCTCGGCATCTCACGACCGGCGCGCCAAAACGATTTAGACGATATAGATGGACTAAATGAAAATCGCGAGCGAGAGCCATATAGCAATCAGCTGCTGAATGACATCCCAGCCCGCGCGGTTTAGAGCGAAGTTCTAACGCCTCTTGATTGAGTCAAGAGCCGCAAGGCTTGAGACGGGGCGGGAAGGAGTGTGTCCATGCAGCGCAAGTGTTTGGCGTGGTCGGTTGCGACGACTCTATCCGCGGTATCTTTCGTGGTTCCTTCTTTCCTGCAGGCGCAGACGGTAGCTACGGGCGCTATCACAGGAACCGTTAGGGACCCTTCCGGGGCTGCCATTCCTGCGGTTAGGATTACCGCCACCGAGAGAACCACCGGGGCAACGCGCATGGCGGAGACCGATCCAAGCGGAAGCTATCGCATCAGTCTGCTTCCGCCGGGAGAGCATTATTTGCGGTTTGCCGCCCAGGGATTCAAAACTCTGCTCCCACCTGCGGTCAATGTGGTGGTGACGGAGATCGCTACGCTCGATGTGCAAATGGTCCTGGGCGAAAAGCAAGAGATAGTGGAAGTGCGTTCCACCGTCCAGTTGGTGCAATCCCAAAGCGCGACGTTGGGAACGATGGTGGACGACCGCACGATCACGGAACTTCCTCTTTCCACCCGCAACTACACCCAGGCTTTGACCATGTCTCCCGGGGTGATCGCCGACGTCAACAATGCCGCTGAACTCGGCAAAGGCACTCAGGATGTGTATGTCAACGGGGCCAGCAACATCAGCAACAATTTTCAAATGGACGGAACCGACGTCAACAACTTCGGCAGCGGACGGGCGGACAATTTTCTCCAACAAGGTGGTGTTCCGATTCCCAACCCGGATGCCATAGAGGAATTCAAGGTCCAAACTACGCTCTTCGATGCCGGCTACGGGCGGGGCGCCGGAGCCAACGTGGACGTGGTCACGAAATCCGGGTCCAACGAGCTGCACGGTTCCGCGTTCGAGTTCTTCCGGAACGACGTGCTCGACGCGAACGACTTCTTCCTGAACGAAAACCATCAGCCCCGCCCGACCATGAAGCAGAATCAGTTTGGGGGGAGTCTCGGCGGTCGGTTTATCAAGGACCGCGCCTTCTTTTTCGGCTCTTACCAGGGAACCCGGCAAATCAACGGGCTAAGCCCAAGCTCCCTCTCCAGCAATTTTTTGCCGCCGCTCACCAACGACCGCTCGGCTAGGGCACTCGGCCAGGAGTTCTGTGGGCAAAGCGGGACTTTCGGCGGCGTAGCGGTGGCTTGCGACGGCTCGAACATCAATCCAGTGGCCCTCAAGCTCCTGAATCTCACGATTCCTGATGGCGCCTTCCTCATTCCCACTCCCCAAGTGGTTGCGGCTGGCGTAGGCTTCTCGGCTTACACCCTGCCGGGCCGATTTGACGAAAACCAATTTCTGATCAACACGGATGTTGTCCTCTCCAACACGGCCCGGTTGTCGGAACGCTATTTCTATTCACGCGCTCCGCAGGTCTCCCCTTTTAGTCCTTGCTTGTTTGTGGCGTGCACACCCGGCTCCGCCCAAGACGCCACCTTCCGAAACCATCTGGCCTCCTTGAAACTCACCTCCGCCTTGTCCGCCCATTTCGTGAACGAGGCACTGGTGAGTTTTTACCGGAGTACGGGTGTCCTTACGAGCGAAAGCAAATTCCAGGACCAAGATCTCGGCATTACCCCCGGCGAGCCGGCGTTTCCCAAAATGCCCGTCATTAGCGTGAACGGCTTGTTCACGATCGGCGGAAATTTCAACGACGACTCGGACTCGACCGTCAACCAATTTCAATATGCGGACCAGATCGCCTGGACGCGCGACCGGCACACGTTGCGAGCCGGCTTCCAAGTAGAGCGAGTGCAATTCGATTTCAATGACCCAGGTCCTCGCCGCGGGCTCCTGCTCTTTCTCAGTTTTCCGGATTTCCTGTTGGGCCGGAGCGCTGCACAAAACGGTACGTCCGTAAGCAACGTCTTTCTGACGTGGGGCATTGCTGGGCTTGAGTCGAAAGCCTACCGCGCCACCAATTACGCAAGCTTCTTCCAGGACGACTTGAAGCTCGGTCCGCGGCTCACGCTGAACCTCGGACTCAGGTGGGAAATCAACGGAGGGGTTAGCGACGACCAGGGGCGCATCAGCAGCGTCTGGCCGAGCTTGGCTCTTGCCACCAATTCCGAAGTTGCGGCTGGGACGCTGGCAGGCTGGGTAGTTCCCTCGAATTTTCCGTTGCCCATCCCAAGTGGTGTTACGAGGTTGTCCGGAAGGACTTTGGCCCGCACGGACACCCCACTCCATAACCTCGGCCCGCGCTTCGGTTTTGCCTGGCGTCCGCTAGCACGGTCCGATCAGTTGGTCCTCCGTGGCGGATACGGGATCTTCTATACGCGAACAAATGGCACCTCAACTCTTCAGACCGGCCTCTCGCCCCCTTTTGTCAGCAGCAACATCCTCTCGGGAACAAGCAACGCCTTGGCAACCCTCGAGGTTCCATTCAACCCCGCTCCGCGAGCCGGAGCTTTCCCACTGCGCACACCGACCTCGCAACTCACGACGTATTACGTCGCTGAAGATCACGATTCTCCGATGGTGCAGCAGTTCAGTCTTGACGCGCAGTACGAGTTCCTACGGAAAACCCTGATCGAGCTCGCGTATGTTGGAACGCGAGGGACACGGCTGGCCTCCACTCGCAACACCAACGAACCTCTTCTCGCCAGCCCAAGTAATCCAGTGAATGGAATCACGGTTAACACCGTGGCAAATGCGTTTCAGCGGGTGCCTATTCCCGGCTTTGCACCCGGAGGGCTGCATAGCATCGAGACTTACGGCTTTTCGATGTACCACAGCTTGCAAGTGACCGTCCGAAAGCAATTCAGCAGGGGCCTGCAGTTTCAAGGGGCCTATACTTATGGCAAAGTGCTGACAGACGTGGAGGGCGCGGGCTTTGATGCCGTGTTTTTGGGAGGAGATGGGAATAGCAACAGCACCGCTGATCGTCACCAACGATGGGGACCGGCCGATTTTGACCGCGCCCAGCGCTTCGTTCTTACCTACCTCTGGGAAATTCCGCCTCCGCAGGGCAAGACTTTCGTCAATCGGAAACTGCTGACTGGATGGGCGTTTTCCGGCGTAACGATTTTTCAGAGCGGCCTAGCTCTCACGATCACGGACCCCTTGGGCGGTTCGACTTACGGTTTCGCGGGCACTTCGCGCGGGCAGCTATGTCCGGGGTTCACAGTAAGCCAAATATCCACACGCGGGGGCATCGAGGATCGGTTGAACAACTATTTCAATACCGCCGCCGTTGATACGTCCAACCCCGCCTGCCCTTTTCCAAAAATCGGAGATGGCACGGGGTACGGGAATCTCGGCCGAGGAGCGTTCCGGGGACCCCACCAGGCGAACTTTGACGTGGCGCTCACCAAGACAGCCAGGGTTGGGGGATTGCACGAAGGAGCGTCGCTGCAATTCCGCACCGAGTTTTTCGACGCGTTCAATCACCCGCAATTTGGCAATCCCGATACTATCGTCGGTAGCCCTAGTTTTGGCAAGATTGGAAGCACGTCCGTCGCGCCACGACTCATACAGTTCGGGCTGAAATACATTTTCTAATCCGGAGTGTTTGGAGCCACATCGACGAAACTTCAGTGGCCGGTAGAAGCGGATCGCTGCAGGACCAAAAGCTCGGGTGCGTTCGAGAGTTGCGCAGCGGCCTTGCGCATCTCCGCCGCTTGGGCATTGTACGTTTCCAAAAGCGGCTGAACAGCCGGAGTCGGCACGGTCCGGAAGGGTCGTTCACCGGCTGGCAACTCGATTAAACGCACAAAAGCCTCGACCACCTCGGCAGGCCCCGGGGTTCCGGGCGCGCTCATCGCGTCATCGAACATTCCTTGAACTCGCGAAACATATTCCGCCACAGGGCCATAATCGGCGATACGTGCTTGATCGGCCGGAGCGATGGACTTCTCAAAGATGGGCGTTCGGTGAATTCCCGGTTCGACCAGAACCGCGTCGATGCCGAATGGGCTGAGTTCGAAGCGATAGGAATCCGCGAGCGCCTCCAGGGCGAACTTCGTAGCGCAGTATAGCCCCGAGAAAGGAAACGCGACGCGCCCTCCTGCTGAGCTCACATGGATCAACAAACCGCTGCGTTGTCGTCGCATCGCGGGAAGCACCGCGCGGTTCACGCGGGCGGCGCCAAAGAGGTTGACGTCGAACAATTGCTGGAATTGCTCGGGCGTGTAGGCTTCGGTCAAACCGAGAGCAGCAACGCCGGCATTGTTAATCACGACGTCGATGCGCCCCGCTTGGCTAAGGGTTTGCTGAACGGCTTGGTCCACGGAAGCGTTGTCGGTGACGTCTAGGTTCAGAACGTGAAGCGCCAAATGTTCGCGCTTGGCCAACGATTGCAAAGCTTCGCGATGCGCTCCGTTCCGCTGAGAAGGGTCGCGCATGGTGGCGAAAACGGTATAGTCGCGGCGAGCCAGGGTCTCCGCCGCCGCTCGGCCGAAACCAGTGCTTGCTCCGGTGATCAAGATGACGGCTTTCATGCTTTTTTTCCATCCCAATTAAAGTATCCACTATCAGCAATGTCCCAGACGCACCTTGTTAGGAACTTGGGCGTTGATGATAATTGACGCGATGGCGGGCGTCCATCGGGTCGCTGGTGGCGAGAACTTGAGTGCTGTCTATCTTTGCTGCGGGGCCGTGCTTTATAGCCTGTTGAGTACTGGAGATGGTGATACTGGACTGCGAGAGCTGGGACGTTGCTCTCATAGACGCGAACCCTGTGGCCTGGAAGCCTAGATTTCCACTATCACCATCATAAGCGAACCTCGACTTTAGATTTAGGACCGGAGACTCGAAAAACTCATAGCTTGCCTTTGCAGCTAGATAGTTAATGAACAGGGCGCCCGGAATGAAGACCAGCTTGGCGATAAACTCTGAGTGCAGCGCGTGGATCATGGCTGGTTTATGGGCTTCCAGAATGGCTGCTAGTGGAAAATGATAGATGTATATCCCATAGCTGTACTTCCCTAATTTGCGGAGGAAGCTCGCGTTGAAGACCCGCACTACAATGCCCATTGGGCGTAATGCTAGGAGCAACAGACTCCCGGAAATCAGGGCGTTTAGAGTGAAACCGAGGGTCCACATTTGAGGCGCTTCTGTTGGACGTGTATTGGGCGAGAAGACGAGTAGAACCCCAAGAATCGGCGTGGTGAGTAAGAGCACATATGGCGCCAGCTTCATGACTCGTTCAAATGATGGACCCCTAGCCAAAACCGCCAACGCTGCGCCCAGCGCCAGCGAGTCAATTCGAAAAGGTAGGAACATATAGGCCCACTTTCCGTTCAGCCATCCCGTGCCCCACATGAGCAAACGCATTGTCAGGGCAAGACACATTAATCCAAGACACAAGCGGAGAATGCGGCGGGAAGTCGAGAGTGTCCGGATAAGAAATGGCCAGAGAAGATAGAACTGCTCTTCAACCGACAAAGACCAAAGATGGACAAGACGAATATAGGGTAGTTTTACCAAATTCGGCAGAATGAGTGCGCCAGGATATCCAAGATAAACCAGGAAGAGGGCGTGGCCTGCAGTCCAGCGCACCCCAAGCAAGACACCTACAAATGCCACGAGCCCGAGGAAAAAATAATAGAGAGGAAATATCCGCAAGGTTCGGCGGATGTAGAAAGCTCGATAGTAGTGTGGACTGTGCTGGGTATCGAAGAGAATTCCCGTGATAAGGAACCCGGAAAGTACGAAGAAAAGATCTACGCCCGCCCAACCGAAGCGCGTAATGCCGTGAATCCCTCGAACTAAGAAACTATGCGGCGTGCCGCCTTCCCCGACGTAATGAAACAGAAACACAGCCAATATTGCGAGGCCGCGTAACCCATCAAGAGCGGGCACGCGATCGCGGGGGGTTAAAGGATTCTGTGCGTCGGATCCAGTTGATGAAGCATCCGAGATTCCCTCCTTTTCCGCGATTGGCTGTATCAAATCGGCGGCCATGTTAAGTATCGAGACGGCGGTTGGTCGGGTTCAAGGCAGGCCCTCATCCAAGGCCAAGCGGAAATCGGTTTAAATCTCAGGCAGAACAATTGCGCGTTCAACTAGGCAATCACCCGATTGTGCGCCGGGTCTTTCTGGAGAGTTCTCGACTTGCTGCGCCGAAGCCGTAGGAACGAAAAAGAGCAGCGTAAAAACAAACAGCGGGACAGGGCGAAACATCCACACGCCTTTCCCGGCTGCTCTCTAACAGTTCTAACAGTAAGGTTTTTTGGCGGTCGGTAACGCCTTGAGACTTAGAAGTGTGGGAATCGAACGGACAATCAAGTAAAAAAGCCTTGTGTCTTCTAGGCCTTGCAGCCACCTCACGAGCCCAGAGTCTGACGCCGCAACCCTGACGATGGGATCAGTTTCCATTGGACAAGCCCCAGCGGAATCAATAGCCCGACCAAAGCTACGCGATCGTGCGATGGAGAGTAGCGAAATGTCTCCGACAGCAGAATGACGGTAGCCAGAAGCAACAAAGCGAGTGATATCTCGCGATGGAACCAGCAGAGCTCCGATTCAACCCAGGTATCCCATTGTCTTTCCAAAAGACGCCCTGCGTCCCAGTCCGTACAGTTGAGTTTGAGCGAACAGGAATTGCATTTGCCCCTTTTTAGATTCCCAGCTCGCCCGTCGGGGATGCGCCTTGACGCCAGGCCCGGCGCGATGGCCCTCAAAAGTCGGAAGGCTTTTGGCGGAAAAACCGCTCGGTTACACACCCTGAATCGATTAGCGCGTTGTTTTTACCCTCCGGTGCCCAAACTAATTCAGAGTTATTATTTTGCAATAGCAAAGTCAAAAGTCACTCTGCTATAGTGTCTCTGGCACGATTCGCGCACAATTAACCTTGCAGGGACGTTCCCATGAAACCGCGTAAGGGGAATAAGGCAATGGCGGACCTAGCCACCAGGTTCGTAAACCTCAAAACCAATGATGCCGTGCGCCAGTTCATCGTGGAATTCGACGGAGACATTCGATCGTTCTCGCTGATTGGCGCCCTCACACCTGAGCAACGGCTTGAGAATGACGTGCTGGTACTCGTTGACACGATTCAACATCTCCGCTCGGCCTGGACCGGGAAAACCTGTGATGGTCTGTTGGACCCGGATGATCGGCTGCAAAGCATTCTGTTCGGCGGCGGGCGAGTTGCGTCATTCGGCGGAAGGCTTGTGACCGTAGACCATGGGACACTTGAGAGCGAAGATGTTTGGGCGAATCCTGCGGTGGAGTTAGCGCCTTACAGTAAGAGCAGAAACCAAGTGAATTTCTTTTTCCGGTTTAAGCGCCGCGATGTCCTGGACGAGATCGCCTACGCCATTCTCGTTGCGTCAAGACGCGGGTTGCTGAGAATGTGCAAAGGATCCGAGCACAAAGACTGGAATTGCCAGACGCCGTTCCTCGTTGCCGATGAGGGCCGTCGAAGGTATTGCTATGGCGCATGCGGTGAAAACAATCAAGTCGAACTGGCCAGGGAATGGCATCGAACCCATCCTAGGAAGCGGCGCAAGCTTGCGGCGTAAGATTGGCCATTGACCTCGATCTCCGCTCCTGCCCGTACACGCCGCAACTATGCTGCCTTGACTCTTCATACCTAATGAGCCCAGCCGCAGGGCGTTGCCCAAAAACCCGCCAGAATGGACGCTTGTAACCTGAGCGTTTTCTTTGCCGGCAGTCCGCGGCCGGCGTTACCCACAAACACGTTTTGGAGAAGCTCGGGCTTGGTATCGGCACAGGAAACTGATTGAGACCGTTGAAGCCGTCCTTGCAGGGATGGCAGTCACAACCACGGAGAATTTACCGCAATCGGAAGGGCGTCAGGGAAGGCGTCTCCGACAAGTGGCCTCCAAGTCTCAACAAGGTAACGCTCCACGCCATCCCTCTGACTCGAAGGTACGGATGCCCATGTGACGCGCAGCTTGCCGTACGCTCGGTAAACAAGAATTTCGCTGTCACTGCGATGCTTGCTGAACCTCTCTTTGAAATTTCCCTGGCCGACGCACACGACTCTTCCAGGGTCTCCTTCAAGCCAGATGATGTAGACGCCACCAACATCTTTGATGCTGTCAAGGTCAAGATCTACCAAGGAACACCAGTGACCATCGTTACCGCACTTGTACCAAACTGCTCGCACATTCGCTTCGGTGGACGCCGAAGCGTGTGCTGGAACGGGAGCCGAACTCGGCAGCGCAGATGAGGTCAGCCGTTGCGGGCCGACCCCGGCGATCTTTTCTCCCACATGGATCAGCGCAGACCCGACTTCCGGACGAAACATATCAACGAGCACTACGACGGCCACCACGAGCGCACCGATAAGGAATCCTGTCGCAATGCCATATGCGATTCGCCCCTCAGAGGCTTGGGAATCCTGCGATTGCCCTGACAACTTCGAAGTAAAAAGAGACAGAACACCCGAAATTGGACGCAGCCCTACTGGCCGCGCTTCATCAACTTCGTTCTGTGGCCGGGATGCAACCGTCAAGTGCCGAGAGAATTGGGGAGATACCTCCAATTCACCTGGCTGCCAGAGCCACTTACGAATTTGATTGCAGCTATCCGGGTCGGTCTCTATGAAACGCAAACCGCCGGTTCTGTTGGAGCTATCCGTCCATACCACGTTGCCTGTGATCTCAATCCGCTCCTCGGGGCGAGGAGAGATCCAGATCCAGATCCGGCTTGGGCCTAGCTGCTGACCGTCATGGGCCGTTCGGAATCCGAGTCCATTCTCCGATGCATCGAGTACGATTCCCCCACTTCCCGCCTCAAACTCGACGTAGGAAATCCCGCGGGACGTTTTCCTTTGAACACACCGCCGCTCGGTTTGCATGGTTGGCTCGTGCTGTCAAAGCCTTTACTTAATTCTCTCATATCGCGCTCGTTTCCGTCCTGATTTCGGGAAGAGCCCGACGGAACGGCCTACGCAAATTCGCCGAACATCCGAGACGCGAGCGGCGTTGGCAGTTTCTGGGGAGGAGCCATCGCTATTACAATTGCTCCCTTGCGAGTTAAAATGGCCGCGTATCATCGTGCAACCATGAGTGACTAGATCGACCGCGAATTGCTCCAGCTCATCGAAGACATGGGCTGTCTTTGCGGTATTCCTGTCTGTAAGGGACATGAAGTCTAAGACAGTTTTGTTGAGTTTTCACGCGCCGAAATAGAGATGCTGGAACAGGCCAGGGAAAAACGATGAGTCGGCTTAAGACTAAACGAAATCGAATGGCGAATCCGCGACGACAGATTCTTTGAACTCAAAACCGATTTTGACCCCTGCCGATTTCGGCGTACCATTATGTTTGTGTCTGGAGGAAGTTTGAGCCTTACCCGCCAATACGTTTCCATCGCGAACCCGCAATTTTCAGGTTGCTGTCGCTGTACGCATACTGGCGCGCGGAGGCTGATGACGCAGAACTAGAAGCGGATTTGTAAGCTCGTCTGAAGCGGCTATGGCCAGTTCCCAACTGTCTATAGCCGCTTTTCTTTTGTCCCAAATGTTGCATCGTAGGAGACGACTCGAAATGAGGTTCAGTTCGAAATTAGCGCATTCTCTCTTATGGATCGCTGCATTAATGGCAGGCACGACATGCGCACAAGACCGCTCGCCGGCAAACTCAGTAGCACAGACCTGCCTGCGCAAGCAGGCCTTAACCTGTGCAGACCAGGAGCGAGCGAATGGCACAGCGGGCCAATCGCAAACGAGCGCAACGGAGACGGCTCAGGGGTCGCAATCCTCCTGGGCGGCACGGTCTCAGGAAGAATCTTCGGAAACAGCGGGAAAAAAGAAAATGGGACTGTTTCGCCGCTGGCTCCGCATGGCCGATGAAACCAAGGCCAAGCAGCCCGATTGGCTCTCTCCTCTCGCCACCACCACCGGCCGCTTGAAACAGGAGCTTCGCTGTGACGTCTTTGACCAACCCACTTCGGGAGGAAACCGCCTGTACCAGCTCAGCGGGAACAAAGGCCTCGAGTTCATCACCAGTTCACGCACCCAGCTCCTGCTTGGCGTTCCCACTTACTCGCTGCAAACTCCCAACGGCCCTCCGGCCGGATTTGGCGACCTGCCCCTGCAACTCAAATTCAGAATCGCATCGGCGCAGCGCAGCGAGGGTAACTATCTCTTGACCTTCATCCTCGCTGCGACCGCGCCTACAGGCGCGCATCGTTACGGCTCGGGCGACGCGGTGCTCACGCCAATGTTCGCGCTCGGAAAGGGCTGGGGTCTCTTTGATGTTCAGTCCACGATCGGAGAAAATCTTCCCGCAGGCAGCACAACGAGACTCGGCCGCCAGGTTCTCTGGAATACCGCCTTTCAATGCCAGGCCGGCTGGAAGCTTTGGCCGGAACTGGAAGTGAACTCAACTTTCTACGAAACCGGAAAGAATGCCGGTGCAAAGCAAGTCTTCCTGACGCCCGGGCTCGGTTTTGGCCGATTTCGGCTCCATGAGCGGCTGCATTTTGCTACTGCAGTGGGTATTCAAACCGCTGCCACCCACTTCCACATCTACAACCATCGCTGGATTTTCTCTGAACGCCTTTCCTTCTAATTGCAAGAGCAACTCTATTGGGGCAAGCTCGCAGCGCATCAACCAGCGACGAGAGCACAAGGACTTACGGACACGCGGACGGCAGGCTTTTTGGGCAGGTAAAGACCCGATGCCTCGTGTAGGTATTAGCTAGATTGCGTTTTGGGCGGCTAAAGCTGACAACCAATGGCATATGCGCTTCCCGTCCTCAGCGGCAGGTGCGGAGGTTCAACATGGCGAGAGCCGCTTGGGCGACCCTTTACGAAGACGCGCTCCGGTCAGAGCCCGAAGATTTACTAGAGCGAGTCCAAACTGCGACAGAGTCGATTATTGACCGCTTGCGCCAGATTGGGCTCGCTGAAACGACAATTCATGCAAACGAGCACCGCGCTCTTTGTCTTGCCTTGTCGGATTTACGAGTTTTAAGGGTTGCGTTTTCTCACTCACCCGGCAGAGAGTCCGCTGGGCTGTTCCCTTGCTGAGTCCTGTCTCGCGGCAGACCGTTGCCCAGGACGCCCCGCGATCGCGCAGAGTGGCAATCCTGCGAACGTTTGCATTGACGCGAGGCCGTCCAAGCCTCTTGCCTTTGCCTCGCGCATTCCGCAGACCGGCCTTTACCCGTTCCACGATGAGGCTGCGCGCCAATTCAGCCACAGCGCCCAGCAGCGTGAAAACCATCTTCCCCGCTGGCGTGGACGTATCTAGCAACTCGCTGAGCGAAACGAAATGGATGCCGAGCGCCTGGGAGGTTTCGAGGCGCGGAGCAGGTATCGAAAGGCGCGAAGCGCGGCACCGGCGATCCCCAAGCCCTTTAGTGTTTCTTGGAGTTTCAGCGCGACCTTGTTTCTCACCTTCGGCTTGCCCAATTTGTTGCAGAAGAGCAGCTCTGCTTCCTTTGCCCACCAGTGATTCGCGATAGAAATTAGTAGTCTGTCTTTCAACAGGTCAGGCATTGGCAAATCGGCAGAGCTCGGCCTCGATTTTGGCCCGTGCATTCCCAACGCTTGCCCTCAATTTGAATTTCACGGTGCTGTATTTTTTGCCGGTTCCTTAGGTTTCCTTTCGCGCATTAGTCTGGGGCGGGGCTCGAACGAAAGGAGATTAACAATAAGCGAATTGGTTGTGGTGACTTACCCGGACGAATACAAGGCCGCAGAGGTACTGGCCGCATTTCAACGACTACAAGAAGGAACTGTTGATTGACCTGGAGGATGCCGCTTATGTAACCAAAGAAAAAGACGGAAAGATGAAGCTGCACGAGACAGTTCCGCTGACCAAGATCGGAGCAACGTACGGCTTGGCGAGAGGTACCTTTTGGGGAGCGTTAATTGGTCTGTTGTTCCTTCAACCGGCCCTGGGTGCTATTGCTGGCGCTGCGATCGGCACAGCGAGTGGAGCGATTAGCGGTAAGTTTGCCGACTATGGGATTCCGAACGATTTCATCAAGCGGCTTGGAGAGAGCTTACAAAATGGCACGTCGGCACTGTTTGTGCTTGTTCGGCGGGCCACACCCGACAAGGTCCTAGCGCAGGTACAGCAGTACGGCGGGACCATCTTGCACAGCTCTCTCTCAGAAGAGGCTGAGAGGCGCTTGCAGTCGGCGCTCGCGGCTGGACGGAGCGCTTGAGTTAGTGAGCCACGCGGATGATTCCTGCTGGAGGCTAAGAACAAAACGGGGGCCAGGGCAACGGGCGCTTCGAGCGGCAAAACTCGAGGATCGGATGACGAGGTTTCTACGACCGGCCAAACAGAGGAATCAGAAGTCGGAGGGGCTTCTATGAACAGGTGTGAGCGACTCCGATGCGCAAGTTCACAGCAGCGCTGCCCATCCAGAGCAACAAACACACCGCTATCAAATTTCTGTGAAATATGACTGTCAGTTATGCTAGCACCGAAATTGCTTCTCTCACCTATCGACTTTAGCGATTCTTCACTAAGAGCGTTGAACGTGGCGAAAGATATCGCGAAGCAATTCGGCTCAACGATTTTGTTGCTGCATGCCATGCCCGTCGTGCCGAAGCTCACAAGAGATCTGTCCGTTCTCAATCATGGGGTTTACGAATTGCAGTTGCTGGAAACTGCGAGGCTACGCTTAGGCGTGCTGGCGGAAAAGGTGCAGCAGGCAGGTGTGCATGCCCGCAGTACCGTCGGCCTTGCAAATGATGCGGCGTTGGAAATTACTCGGACGGCTGAAAGCGAACAAGCGGATTTGATCGTTATTTCCACGCATGGGTTGACCGGCTGGCGGCGCTTTGCGTTTGGCTCTGTGGCTGAGAAGGTCGTGCGAACAGGGCCCTGCTCTGTGCTGGTTGTTCGTGGTGTAGCGACGCCGGATGCAAAAAAACAGCCTAGACTTGGCAGCGAGCTGTCCCTGAAACAGCGGGAACCAGAGAAGAAGGATCGCGCGAAGATGCTGGCTGCACCCTCCAGCATTAGAATCCCAACCTGCAACGATATCGGCTCCACCGCTTGGCACGGCGATCGCCGTTATTCGGTCGGTTCCGAAACGCCCCGCTGATTGCATTCCAAAAGCCCTGCTGGTTGCTTAAAGGCAGATCGCCTCATCGCCGAACATTACAATCCAAACCGTGCCTGTGGATCTGAAACAATTATAAGTGGGCAGCACATCGACTTCAGTCGCGTCAGACGCAGTCCTGATTCCTTGGTGGAATCCAGCTCCATTTAGCTCCAATTCCTCTTCGGGACGTGGCGTAGGACCATGAGAACGCGGGACTTAGCAAGAACTCGAGGGGGCAAGGGGGGCAATCAATAAGAGAAAAATGAGCCTCGTGGGTGGCGTCTTTGGCTCTCGCGAATGAGAAGTCAACCCATCTCGGATTCCGTGAATGCTGTGCGAGTGGAGCGACACTGCCAGTACCCAAGAAGGCAAGGGCGCCCAGTGTTTCCATAACAGGAAATCAGTAATGGCTCACGCCGACAACTTCAGCATCAATCCGTTCCGTCGCGTCTGTGATATGGCCCTTTGCCAAACCCAGTGCGGCGCCACGATATGCAACGCGGAGACTCTTCTGTGGGCATCGGGTGTTTACCTGATTGCGCGCCTCGGGACCTTACCCTACAAGAAAACAAACTTAGGAAACCAGTCTAGCAGCTAGTTTTGTGGATTAAGCTTGCGGGCTGTCGTGCAGGACGGTCCGCAGAACGGCACTTTGGGAGTCTGGGCGGACTTTGACCAAGGACCCAACAGGGGGAACCAGGGCGTTGCCCAGGGTTCGGAGCGCCAAAGCTCAAGCTAAGTCCCGGAGAACAGCATTTTTCCACAGGAGGCAGCGATGGGCGGCAATGGAGTGGATGAGTTTGTTCATGATTCAAGGGATCTTTTGAGAGCACTCAACGCGGCCCGGAAGGGGAACTTTAAGGTCCGGGTTCCCGCCAAGAATGGGGCTATTCCGCCAGAGGTAGCCGCAGGCTTGAACGAGATGTTCGCCGCCAATCAGAAAATGGCTCGGGAACTAGAAGGGCTTCGCCGGGAAAGGAAGGACCTTCTGCGTACCCTCCAAGCTTTCGAACAGGGCGATTTTTCGGCGCGCGCTTCTAAAGGACAACCCGCGAGCCCGGTGGTTCGCGCCCTGAACAACGTCATCGGTATGAATGAGCGAGTGGCGGGCGAATTAGAGCGGATAAGCCGAGCCGTAGGGAAAGAAGGCAGGCTTTTTGAGCGGGCCGCATTGAAGAAGGCGCGCGGATCCTGGGGGACGTCCATTACGGCAGTCAATACTTTGATTGGCGACCTTGTCCAGCCGACGATTGAAGTGGCGCGCGTTATCGGCGAAGTGGCACAGGGCAATCTTTCGCGCACCATGCCCCTGGAAATTGAAGGACGTCCGGTGAAGGGCGCGTTCCTGCAAATGGCCAACACCATCAACACGATGGTTGGTCAGCTGAAGGCCTTTGCGTCGGAAGTGACCCGGGTGGCGCGCGAAGTCGGTACGGACGGCAAGCTGGGTGGCCAAGCCCAGGTAAAAGGCGTGGCTGGCGCCTGGAAGGACCTCACGGACAATGTGAACTCGATGGCCCGCAACCTGACGAACCAGGTGCGCAACATCGCCGACGTGACTACCGCCGTAGCAAAGGGTGACCTCTCGAAGAAGATTACGGTCGAAGCCAAAGGAGAAATCCGGCAGCTCAAGGACACCATCAACACGATGGTAGATCAGTTGAATGCCTTCGCCTCGGAAGTCGCCCGCGTTGCGCGTGAAGTAGGCACGGCCGGCAAACTCGGCGGACAGGCGGAGGTGGAGGGCGTAGGCGGTGCTTGGAAAGACCTAACGGACAACGTGAACTCCATGGCTTCGAACCTGACAAATCAGGTGCGCAACATCGCCGAGGTGACCACGGCCGTGGCTAAAGGGGACCTCTCGAAGAAAATCACCGTGGAAGTTAAGGGCGAACTGCTTCAGCTCAAACAGACCATCAACACCATGGTGGACCAGCTGAATTCGTTTGCTTCGGAAGTGACGCGCGTGGCTCGCGAAGTGGGGACGGAGGGCAAGCTCGGCGGTCAGGCCGAGGTGGAAGGCGTTGGCGGAGTATGGAAAGACCTAACGGACAACGTGAACTCGATGGCTTCGAACCTGACCAACCAGGTGCGCAACATCGCCGAAGTAACAACGGCCGTCGCCAAGGGCGACCTCTCGAAAGAGATCACGGTGGAGGCAAAGGGCGAAATTCTGGAGCTCAAAAACACCATCAACACGATGGTGGACCAGCTCAACGCGTTTGCCTCTGAGGTGACCCGTGTGGCGCGCGAAGTGGGCACCGAAGGCAAACTGGGCGGCCAGGCTCAGGTGAAGGGCGTGGCCGGCACATGGAAAGATTTGACCGACAACGTGAACTCGATGGCTTCGAACCTGACCAACCAGGTGCGGAACATTGCGGAAGTCACGACAGCCGTGGCCCGCGGCGACCTGTCGCGAAAAATCACTGTTCGTGTCAAAGGCGAATTGCTGCAGTTGAAGCAGACCATCAACACGATGGTGGACCAGCTCAACGCTTTTGGATCGGAAGTAACACGCGTAGCGCGCGAAGTGGGCACCGAAGGCAAGCTCGGCGGCCAAGCGAAAGTCAAAGGTGTGGCTGGCACTTGGAAAGACTTGACCGACAACGTGAACTTGATGGCCTCGAACCTGACCAACCAGGTGCGCAACATCGCGGAAGTGACAACCGCGGTGGCTAAGGGCGACCTCTCGAAAAAGATTACCGTGGAAGTTAAGGGCGAACTGCTTCAGCTCAAAGAGACGATTAACACGATGGTAGACCAGCTGAATTCGTTCGCCTCGGAAGTGACCCGCGTGGCGCGCGAAGTGGGCACGGATGGCAAGTTGGGTGGTCAGGCGCAGGTGAAGGGTGTGGCAGGCGCCTGGAAAGACCTCACCGACAACGTGAACTCGATGGGTTCAAACCTCACCAACCAAGTGCGCAACATCGCGGACGTGACCACCGCGGTGGCGAAGGGTGACCTCTCCAGAAAAATCACCGTGGACGCGAAGGGCGAGATTCGCCAGCTCAAAGACACCATCAATACGATGGTGGATCAACTGAAGGCATTCGCTTCGGAAGTGACCCGGGTGGCACGCGAAGTCGGCACGGAAGGAAAACTTGGGGGTCAGGCGCAAGTCGAAGGTGTTGGCGGCGTCTGGAAGGATTTAACCGACAACGTCAACTTCATGGCTTCGAACTTAACCAACCAGGTGCGCAACATCGCCGACGTGACCACCGCTATTGCTCGCGGCGACCTGGCGAAGAAAATTACTGTGGAAGTAAAAGGCGAGTTGCTCGAACTCAAAGAGACCATCAACGCCATGGTGGACCAGCTCAACGCCTTCGCCTCGGAAGTGACGCGTGTGGCGCGCGAAGTGGGCACGGAAGGAAAACTTGGCGGACAGGCACAGGTAAAGGACGTGGCCGGCACCTGGAAGGACCTAACGGATAACGTGAACCAGCTTGCTGCCAACCTTACGACCCAGGTGCGCGCCATCAAAGACGTCGCAACTGCAGTAACGAAGGGCGACCTGACCCGGTCCATCGCCGTTGAGGCGCGCGGCGAGGTCGAGGTCCTCAAAGACAACATCAATGAAATGATCCGCAACCTCCGCGACACCACGCAGAAGAACGCCGAGCAGGACTGGCTCAAGACGAACCTAGCCAAGTTCAGCCGAATGCTTCAAGGACAGCGTGATTTACAAACTGTTGCCCAGCAGATTCTCTCCGAGCTGGCGTCTCTGGTGAATGCACACCAGGGAGTTTTCTATACCTATGACGAAGGAGAGAATCCCGAGGAACCACTTTTGCTGGTGACTTCGTATGCCGGAAGCCGTGATCTGCAGGTCCGCTTAAAGCTGGCAGAGACGCTGATTGGTCAAAGTGCCTTGGATCGCAGAAAGCTTGTGGTCGATCAGTTCCCGGAAGACGCATGGCATATTAACGCGGGGCTGGCGGAGGCCAAACCGTCTCACGTAGTCGTCCTGCCGGTGCTTTTTGAGAAACAAGTAAAAGCGGTGATCGCCCTTGCGTCTTTCAGGCCCTTCAGCGAGGTGCACCAGACGTTCTTCGATCAATTAACCGAATTGTTCGGAATCGTGCTCAACACGATTGCAGCTACGATGCGCACGGAAGATCTGCTCAAGCGGTCGCAGGCACTCACGACCGAACTTCAGCAGACGAACGCGGAACTCAACGAGAAAGCTGAGCAGCTTCAGTTAACTTCCAAATATAAGAGCGACTTTTTGGCGAACATGTCGCACGAGCTTCGCACACCCTTGAACAGCCTCCTCATTTTGTCCAAGATGCTTTATCAAAACGCCGAGGGCAACCTTACGCGCAAGCAGGTGGAACACGCCAAAACCATCAATTTGGCGGGCAGCGACCTGCTGTCGCTGATCAATGACATTCTGGATCTATCCAAGATCGAGTCCGGCACGATGTCGGTGGACGCGACGCAGGTCCGGTTCAAAGACATTCAAGACGAGGTGGAGGCCAACTTCCGGCCGCTGGCGGTTTCCAAGAAGTTGGACTTCGAGATCCAAACAGACGCAGCACTACCAGCTACCTTCGGGAGCGATGCGAAACGCGTACAGCAGGTGCTTCGGAACTTGCTCTCGAATGCCATCAAATTCACTTCCGAAGGTAGCGTACAGCTGCATATCGGAGTGGCTACGCACGGGTGGACAAGAGACCATGAAATTCTGAGTCGCGCCGAGAAGGTGGTCTCTTTCTCGGTCAAGGACACAGGGATCGGGATCTCGCCGGCCAAGTACCAGGTCATCTTCGAGCCCTTCCAGCAGGCAGATACGTCGACCAGCCGAAAATACGGCGGGACCGGGCTAGGGCTGTCGATCTCCCGAGAAGTGGCCAAGCTGCTTGGCGGAGAGATCAAGCTTGAAAGCACTCCCGGTCAGGGAAGCACTTTCACACTTTACCTGCCCGATCGGTACGTTCCCGTCAGGGCCAAGGCTCTCAAAGAGGCGGCCTCAATTGCTAAGCGGGAAGCTTCCCTTGCGGCGTCCAAACCTGCCGTCGTTGGAGAAGCCATCCTTGAACTGCTCCCGACAGATGTCCAGGATGACCGCGAGAATCTGAAACCGGGAAATCAAACTTTACTGATTGTCGAAGACGATATTTCCTTTGCGAGCTTGCTGCTTGATCTTGCCCGGGAGCAGGGCATGAAAGGCCTTCTCGCTTTTACGGGCGAGGCGGCCATCGGGATGGCCCGGAAGTTTCGCCCACAGGCTATCTCGCTCGATCTCCGTTTGCCGGATATGGAAGGCTATGCACTTCTCGACTACCTCAAACACAATCCGGAATTACGTCATATCCCCGTGCTCGTCCTCTCGGGGGGTGATGATCCGACGCGTGCCCTGCGTGGCGGGGCTTTTGCTTACATGAAAAAACCTGCGGAAAGGGAGGACCTCGTTCAGGCGCTATTGAAGATTCAGGTGTTCCTCAGCCGACAGCCGAAGCATTTGCTTATTGTGGAGGACGACGACATTCAGCGGCAGAACCTGATCGACCTGCTGGCCGGCGAAGACGTCGCAACGGAGTCAGCAGGAACAGCGACCGCTGCTCTGGGGATACTCAAATCGAAGCCCTTCGATTGTCTGGTCCTCGATGTAATGCTTCCGGATATGAGCGGCATTGAACTGCTAGAAAGGATCAAGTCAGAGGTCGGCCTTCTTCAGCTACCGGTCATCGTACATACGGGAAAAAGCCTTTCCGCCGAAGAGGAAGCCCATCTTTCCACCCTCACTAGCGCTATCGTAGTGAAGGATGCGGCGTCTCCGGAGCATGTCGTGGAGGCCGTTACATTGTTTCTGCACCGACCCGTTGCCGTCCTGGGCGCGCCCCTTCGCAAGATGCTCGAAAGCGCATCTGAGAAAGAGCCAGCCCTTTCGGGAAAGACCGTTCTTGTCGTGGACGACGATATGAGGAACATCTATGCTCTCTCCAGCGTGTTGGAGATGAGCCAGATGAATGTCGTTTGCGCGCAAGACGGAAGGAAAGCGATTGAGGAGCTCGCCTGCAATCCCTCGATCGACCTGGTTCTTATGGACATCATGATGCCCGAAATGGATGGCTACCAGGCGCTACGTGAGATACGAAAGATGGAGCGTTTCAACTCGCTGCCTATCATCGCGGTAACGGCCAAGGCCATGCCGGGAGACCGTGAGCGCTGCATCGAGGCGGGCGCCTCGGATTACATTCCGAAACCGGTCGATCCAGGCCGGCTCCTTTCCCTTCTTCGGGTATGGCTGTATCCCAGACAATGACGAGGAATCTGCCCGAATTTCCTTTGTTTCAGATGTTGGAGAGAAAAAGGGCGCAAGTTTCTCCGCGTATCTGTTCGGCCAATATTCTCAGGGAATGTCACTCCGGCAATTCAGGGATTTCTCTGGTGGCGCGTTTCTTCAGAAGGATGATCTAGTCAAAACTATGGACGAAGAATCTAAGGTGTCGTCAGCATCAGACTCTGGCTCGCAAAGTCTCTTTTCCAGGGCAAGCATCCTTCTTGTGGATGACCGCGAGGAGAACCTGGATGTGCTTGAGACCATCCTCAGGGATTTCGGTCAGAACCTCGTGCGCGCGCGCTCCGGTCAAGATGCGCTAAGGCTGCTCTTCGACCGGGATTTTGCTGTGATTCTCCTGGATGTTCGCATGCCCGACATGGACGGATTCGAGACCGCCGAACTCATCAGGAAACGGCAACGGTCGCGCAATACACCCATTATTTTCATTACCGCAGTGGACGCCACCGAAGAGCAACTGGCGCGCGGCTATTCCGCTGGGGCGGTGGATTTCATCTTCAAACCGTACTTGCCCGAGGTGCTGAAGGCCAAAGTCTTAATCTTCCTTGAGTTGTTCAACAAGTCGCAGGAAATCCGAGAGAGCGAAATTCGCTTCAGAACTCTTGTTACGAACGTACCTGGCGCGATCTACCGGCGCCGGGCTGAGCCACCCTGGGAGATGTCTTTTGTCAGTAATTACATCGAGAGACTGTCCGGCTACCCGGCTTCCGACTTCACCGAGCACCGGCGTAGCTACGCCAGCATCGTCCATCGCGATGACCTTGAGGCCCTTTCGGGCGTATTAGAGGAGGCGGTTCGTAATGGAGCACCGTACGCGCTGGAATATCGGATCGTGCATCCGGATGGCCGCATCTCCTGGGTGCTGGATCAGGGCCAAGCCATCGTCGAAGACTCTGGGAAGACGGACCGACTGCATGGCTTCGTCTTTGACAGTACCGCTCGCAAGATCGCTGAGGAAGCTCTCAGAGACGCCTTCGCACGATTGGTCGAGACGCAGGACAACGAACGAAGACGTGTCGCCGTGGACGTGCATGACAAAACCAGCCCTCTGCTCAGCGCATTGCTCGGAAAGCTTTACAATCTGAGGCACCGCAGCCGCGAACTCGACGCGGGGACAGCGAAAAGTCTTGAAGATAGCCTGAAGCTTGTCGAAGAGGTATCGGGCATCCTGCGGGGCGCATCCCAAATCTGGCATCCACAATTGGTAGAGAAGAGCGGCTTGCTGGCAGGTTTGCGTGGATACCTGGGGGACTTCACGAAGCGAACCGGAATCCCGGTAGCGGTCAATTTTCCCCCGGAGCTTGCCCGTCTGTCCTCCGACACCGAGGTTGCCCTTTTCCGTATCGTGCAGGAGAGCCTTGTGAATGTTGTTCGATACTCGGTCAAACCAACCGTAAGCGTTAGTATCGAGGTAAAGGTCAGTGATCTGATTCTGGAAGTCAGCGATCAAGGCCGGGAACTTGCTCGCGGCATCCTGGACAGCAGGAGCAACAATGCGGCATCGGAGCCCGGTTTTGCGGATTTGCGCAGGCGCTTGAAGCAGCTCGGCGGAGATTTGGAGGTGCGCACCAAGGGTCCCATTAGCATGATTACCGCCGCAGTCCCCCTGAGATCTCCCAGGAAATAAGTTCGAGGGAGACCTGCAAGCCTCTAGAGATTTACACCATGTGGCATTGAACTGTATTTTTTGCCCGGTTTACCTGACGAGGTCTTCGCCCGATTGCCCGCTGTAGTTGACATTCAATGCTATTCAGCGCCTGCGTGGGACACATCACCGGGAAACGTGGGAAAGGATGTCGGAGAGCAGCGACCTCATCGGTCAAGTCGACGATATTCCGCTCAAGAGCCTGCGCTTTTGGAACAAGCGTGTGATCCCCGGCCAAGGAAACCACGCCTATGTCCTCCATACAATAGCTCGCCATCGAAGCGCGCTTCTTCTGATTTATCTCACGACGCACCGTCCAACGCTTTCGCTGCCTTGACGAAGCCCGAGTTATAGGCATAACATCAACTCGCAATGACTGTACAGCTCAGACGGATGACCGGGTGGTTGCTTCTTACGTTCACTCTGCCGACGAAGCGCGCCAGCCAGCGTGTGGAAGTCTGGCGGAAGCTGCAGCGCTACGGAACCGTGCCGCTCGGAAATTCCGGCTACTTGCTGCCGAAGGACGCGAGCAACGAAGAGCGTTTTCAGTGGCTGGCGACGGCTATCCGCAAATACGGAGGGAATGCATCGGTGGTTCACGTGGAATCCATCGACAATCTTTCGCGCCCTCAGCTGATCGGCCGATTCGCTGAGGCGCGCGCACGAGAGTATCAGGAGCTGATCCGGGAGCTGCAGGCGTTTTCCTCGACGCGGGTGGAAGGGAAGGGCGCGGGCCGTCTCAGCAGGTTGCGTAATCGGTTTCAGGAGATCGTCGAGGTGGATTTCTTCGACAGCCCGCTGCAAAAGCGTGCTCAGGAATTGCTAGACCAGGCGGCGAGGTCGCCGGGGGGCAAATCAAGCACGCCCAACGACAAGATCAGTCCGAAAGACTACCAGGGCAGAGTGTGGGTAACCAGGCCGCGGCCCGGCGTCGATCGCTGCGCGTCCGCCTGGCTGATCCGGCGTTTCATCGATCACAAGGCACGGTTTGCCTTCGCACCGGAGGATCGCGTGCCCGCGGGTGGGGTGCCGTTCGACATGTTTCACGAGGACGGCTTCGGGCACCGTGGCGAGGACTGCACCTTTGAAACTCTGGGAAAAGAGTTTCGCATTCGCGACCGTCGGGTTGGCGTGATCGGGCAAATGATTCATGACGCAGATCTACTAGATGATCGGTTTGGCCGCAAAGAGGGGTATGGGGTGGATGAAATCTTGAAAGGCTGGGCGCGGCAAGGAATTCCAGACAACAGACTTCTGGAGCGCGGAATGGAACTGATCGAGGGGCTGTACCACGCGCCACTGAAGTGAGCTGAGGAGTAGACGGACGTGTTCGCAGATCACCGCTGTTGGAAGACGGGTATAAGCGTAGTTCTCGTGCTGGCAACGGGACGGCCCTTGCTTGCGCAGTCAGACGAGCAAAAGACAAAAGTGTTTACGCTTGAAGAAGCGGTCGACTTTGCACTCAAGAACTATCCCGCAGTGCGCACTTCGCTGGAGCGTCTCCGTTCGGCCGAAGCTGGCGTCGGCGTGGCACGGACGAGCTACTTGCCTCGGACCGACATCCTTTGGCAGTCGAATCGCGCAACAGACAACAACATTGCGGGATTGACCATACCGAACTCTGTAATCGCACCGATCACAGGACCTGTGACGTTCTCGCCATCGAACCGGAGCGCCTGGGGAAGCGCGGGCGGATTGCTGTTCTCTTGGGAGCCAGTCGACTTTGGGTACCGAGGCGCCAGGGTGGACGCGGCTCGCGCGGCGCAGAACCGAGCCTCGGCGGAAGTGTCGCTGGCCCGCCTCGATGTGAGCGTAGCAACGATAAACGCATATCTGACGTTGCTCGCAGCGGAACAGACGGTTCGCGCCGCGCAAGCGGACGTGGAGCGGCGCGAAACCTTCACGAAATCCGTGCACGTCCTTGTGGACAATCAACTCCGAGCGGGCGCGGATGCTTCCAGAGCTGACGCGGAACTTGCCCGTGCGCGAGTCAATTTAGCCAGGGCGCAGCAGCAGGAAGCGACAAGCCGCGCTCAACTCGCGAATATCCTCGGCATTGCTGAGGCGATGGTCGACGTGCGGGGGGGCGGCTTGCTCGGAACGCCCCCTGCGGCCGCTCCGCCGCCAACGGCTATCTCCGCAAATCCGGTTGCGGAAGTGCAGCACGCGCGCGTGCAAGAGTCACAGTCGCTTGTCCGTTCGCTCGATCGTTCGTATTACCCGAAGCTGTATTTGCAGTCAGTTGTGATGGGACGCGGAAGCGGCATCGACCCAACCGGAAAATTCCTCGGCGGTGCGGAGGGCATGGGGCCGGATCGTGCTAACTGGGCAGCCGGGCTCAGTGTGACCTTCCCGGTCTTCGACATCTTTTCCATCAAGTCGAAAAAGGCCGTGGAAGCGGCGAACGAACGCGCAGAGGAAGCGCGCTATGACCAGACGTTGCAAGACCTGACAGGGCAACTCCGCAAGGCACAAGCTTCGCTCGATGGCGCTCGGAAAGTCGCCGAGAACACACCCTTGGAGCTCGAAGCGGCTCGTACCACGGAAACCCAGGAACGCGCGCGCTATCAAGCAGGGCTCGCGACGCTGGTGGATGTCTCTGACGCGCAGAGCTTCCTGGTGCAAGCAGAAATCGACGATACCCTGACGCGGCTGGCCGTCTGGCAGAACCTGGCCTCCGTCGCTGCCGCGCAAGGCGATCTAGGGCCGTTCCTGCAATTCCTCCGCGACAAGACGCAGGGAGGGCCATAGTCATGTGGCTCTTCCGTGCGGCTCTGCGAAATCCCATCAGCGTCATCGTTGCAGTCGTCGGCGTCGCACTCTGCTCAATCCTTGCGCTTCTGAGGATGCCCATCGACATTTTTCCGAATCTGAATTTGCCGGTGATTTATGTTGCTCAGCCTTACGGGGGAATGTCTCCCGCGCAAATGGAGGGGTATCTCGTGTACTACTACGAATATCACTTCCTCTATATCACGGGCATTGAGTCGGTGGAGTCCAAATCCATCCAAAACGTGGGCTTGCTGAAACTGACGTTCCATCCAGGCACGGATATGAGCCAAGCGATGGCGCAAACCGTGGGATATGTGGACCGGGCGCGTGCGTTCATGCCTCCCGGAACCGTCGCGCCGTTTATCATGCGCTTTGACGCGGGAAGCGTTCCAGTCGGCTACCTGGTTTTTTCGAGCACGACGAAGAGTGTGGCCGAGATACAAGACCTCGCGCTGAACCGCGTGCGCCCACTGTTCGCGACTCTGCCGGGAGTTTCCGCTCCTCCTCCATTCGGAGGAGCGGCGCGAACCATTGTCGTGAGCGTCGCCCCGGATCGCCTACGCGCCTATCGAATGGCCCCAGAGGAAGTGATTCAGGCGCTGAATGCCGGAAACACGATTGTGCCTGCCGGGAATGTGCGAACGGGCGACTTGCTGCGTCTCGCGCCTATCAATTCGGTTGTGACGAATATCAAAGACCTGCAAAACCTTCCGATTCGCACCGGATCCGGACCGACCGTCTTTTTGCGCGACGTAGGGACGATCGAGGATTCAAGCGACATCATCACCGGATATGCGGAAGTCAACGGACGGCGGACGGTCTACATCCCGGTCACCAAGCGCGCTGATGCGTCGACGTTGAGTGTAGTCGATGCAGTCAAAGCCAGCCTTCCACAATTCCAGTCCGTCGTTCCAGAAGACATCAGAATTGATTACGAATTCGACCAATCCTCGTACGTTCGGAACTCCCTGCTATCTGTCGTGAAGGAAGGGCTTTTGGGCGCCATCCTCACGGGAGTCATGGTGCTGTTGTTCTTGCGTGAATGGCGAAGCGCTCTGATCGTTGTGACCACAATTCCGTTTGCGCTTCTGACGGCGATCGTAGCCCTCTGGGCCGCGGGCCAGACAATCAACATTATGACGCTGGGCGGCCTGGCGCTGGCGGTTGGAATTCTTGTAGACGAATCCACGGTGGTGATGGAGAACATTCACAGCCATCTAGGGCAGGGACGGGGGAGAGCGGTAGCCGTTTTGGAAGCCAGCAAAGAAGTCCAGATTCCCCGACTTCTCGCGATGCTTTGCGTTCTCGCTGTTTTTGTCCCATCGTTTTTCATGACTGGGGTTTCCCGCTCACTATTCGTTCCTCTTTCGTTGGCTGTTGGGTTTGCGATGGCGGCTTCTTATCTCCTTTCCAGCTCTCTGGTGCCAGTGTTGTCTACGTGGGTTCTTCATGAACATCAACCCGACGGTGAAAATAACGGCTCCCCCCTGACGCACGTGCGGGAAAAACTCGGTCGCGCTCTTACGCGACTGACGGCAGTCCGGGGACTGACGATCTCCGCTTACCTTCTAGCCTCCCTTTTGGCCGGTGCTCTGGTCGGACCATACCTCGGACGAGAGATCTTCCCGCGTGTCTCATCCGCCCAGCTCTTGTTAAGGTTCCGTGCACCCATCGGGACGCGCGTTGAAACCACGGAAAGGCTCACGCTTGGTGTGCTTCACGCGATTCAAGAAGCGGCTGGTCAGGGCAACGTTGGTGTGACCTTGGGCTACGTGGGGGCGCCACCTCCGAACTATCCGATCAATACCATCTACCTGTGGACGAGCGGTCAGCATGAAGCGGTTTTGCGCGTTGCCCTGAAACCCGACTCCAAGATTCGCGCGGAAGAATTCGAGGAGCGCCTGCGGAATCTTTTGCCAGATAAATTTCCGGGTTGCCAGTTTTCCTTTGAAGCCGGCGACATCGTGACTCAGATCATGAACTTCGGCGCACCAACGCCCGTGGAAATCAACGTGAGTGGACCGGATCTCGGTGCCGACCGAGCCTTTGCTGCAAGGGTTCGCACCGAAGTAGCTAAGATTCGCGCTCTGCGCGACCTTCAATACGATGAACCCCTTGACTATCCAAGCATAGACATCAACGTAGACCGGGAACGTGCCGGACAGCTGGGCGTAACGGCCGGAAGTGTTGGGCGTTCATTCCTTGCGGCCACCTCGTCTAGCCGCTTCGTTGCACCGAACTATTGGGCCGATCCCAGGTCGGGGGTCGCCTATCAGGTCCAAGTTCAAGTTCCTCAATCGGATGTGACCTCGATTCAAGACGTAGAACATATTCCGGTAACGCAAGGAGCGGCTGAGCATCCGCTGATGGGTGACGTAGCTCAAGTCGGCTACGGAACTGTCATTGGTGAATATCACCGAATGAACGGACAACGAATGTTGACGCTGACGGCAAATTTTTCGGGAGAGGATCTAGGCCGCGTCTCAAGCGAGCTGGACTCCGCGATCAAACGTGCCGGGGCCGCCCCACGGGCAGTGAAAGTCAGTGTCCGGGGCCAAATCGGTCCGATGAACCAGACGTTGACCAATCTCGCCGTGGGGCTACTGCTCGCGGTCCTCGTAATCTACTTATTGCTGGCGGCCAACTTCCAATCGCTAAGGCTCGCGTTTGTGGTGCTCACTGCTGTGCCCGCGGTCATTTGCGGAGTGCTCTTTGTTCTGCTGCTTACCGGAACGAGTTTAAACATTCAATCGTTCATGGGGGCAATTATGGCCATTGGAGTGGCCGTCGCGAACGCGATTTTGTTGGTGACGTTCGCGGAAGAACATCGCCGAGCAGGAAATACTGCCGCGGCGGCAGCGATTCATGGAGCGAGAACGCGCATGAGACCCATCTTGATGACCAGCATGGCGATGACCGCTGGAATGGTTCCTATGGCTCTGGGTATTGGCGAAGGAAGTCAGCAGACGGCTCCGCTTGGGCGCGCGGTCATCGGAGGGCTCCTGTCTGCGACCGCGGCCACACTGCTCATTCTTCCGCTCGTGTTTTCTGTGGTCCAAGAACATGCCGGAGTTCGGTCACCATCACTTGATCCCGATGACCCCGCGAGCGCATTTGCGAGAAATCCAAATCCACTGCCCGGAGGAGCGGCATGACGCGATTCCGGATTCCGTTGATTTTAATCTTTGGCACGACAGTTGGCCTTTGCTCTTCGTGCGGCACGAATTCAGGCTCCGGCACCAGCGCCCAGGGGTCGGCGTCGCCGACACCGACAGTTGAAGTGGTTAAGGTCACCTCGAAGAAACTGGCCATTACGACACGCTTGCCGGGAGAACTTCAGGCGTATGAGGCTGTAGCGGTTTTTCCCAAGGTCACGGCGTATGTGGATTCGATCAGCGTGGATCGCGGCTCACGCGTGAAGGCCGGGCAATTGATGGCTCGGTTGGTTGCTCCGGAAGTCGTGGCGCAACGCGCTGAAGCACAGTCCAAACTCCAAGCCGCCGAGGCACAGCGTGCTGAGGCGGAGGCAAAGCTCGCTTCCGACCAGAGTACCTACGAACGCCTGAAGAGCGCCTCAGCGACGCCTGGTGTAGTGGCCGGAAATGATTTGGAGATCGCTCAGAAGGCTGCCGACGCAGACCGTGCGCGACTAGAGTCGCTTCGCGAGGGCGCGAAAGCTGCAAAATCCGCACTAGAGTCAGTCACGGAGATCGAAGGGTACCTCCAGGTACGGGCCCCTTTCGACGGCGTAGTGACCGAGCGAAATGTTCACCCGGGATCTCTGGTTGGGCCGGCCACAAGCGGGACCAGCGCAGCGACGCCCATGGTACGTGTCGAAAAGACCGCCAGACTGCGGCTCGTCGTGCCGGTTCCGGAAAAATTTGCTACGGGTATCACCGTCGGAAGCAGAGTTGCGTTTGGTGTCCCAGCCTTCCCGAGTCAGACATTCGCGGGGACGATAGCGCGTGTCGCGCATTCTGTGGACGTGAAGACACGGACCATGCCGGTTGAACTGGACGTAAACAACGCCGACGAGCGTCTGAGTTCAGGGATGTTTCCCGAGGTACTTTGGCCGGTTCGCCGAACCGAGCCTACGCTTTTTGTTCCGACTTCCGCGGTGGCGCGAACGACAGAAGCCACTTTCGTTGTTCGCATTCGCAATGGCAATTCAGAATGGGCCAACGTCAGTATTGGAGAAGTGGACGGAAGACTGATCGAGATTTTTGGTGATGTGCGCGAGGGAGACGAAGTTGCCGTGCGAGGAACGGATGAACTGCGTCCAGGGACTCGCGTAAGCGCGCAGCTCGCGGGAGCGGAGCAGCGGCGCCCGCAGAAATGAGCTTACCAGCCGTGTGTATTTGAATTTCGCGGTTCTTCATTAGGAGGCAGTGATGATTCGAAGGCTACGTTGTTTGGTTCTGGTTGGCGGTCTGTTTGTTCCGCTCGCCGCGAGAAGCCAAGGGCTCAACACTACGGCGATTGACCAGGCTCTCGGCCGTTCGGGGCAGAAGGCTGGAGAAGTCTATCGAGTGGGCTTCCCGCGGACGGACTTGCATGTAAGTGTACAAGGAGTTTCGGTGAAAGCGGGCCTAGCTCTGGGATCCTGGGCCGCTTTTTCGGGAACCGACGAAAACGCGGCGGTGATGGGGGATCTGGTTCTGCTGGACGCCGAAGTGAATCCTGTCATCGAGAAGCTGCGTGGCGCGGGGTTTGAAATCACAGCCGTGCACAATCACCTACTCGGTGAGACACCGCACGTGATGTATATGCATTACATAGGGCGCGGTCGGGCCGCTCAAATCGCGGAATCATTGCATGCCGCGCTCGCGGTTTCGAAGACGCCGCTCGAAAAGCCCGCGGCAGCCGCGCCCGAGCCCGCAACTCCTCCCGAGTGGGTCAAAACCGTGAACGACACCCTCGGGCGGCAAGGTACATTTAGGGGCGGAGTGCTTTCCTTCGGCTTAGCGCGTTCCGAGGCGATTACGGAAGGCGGTATGACCCTCACTTCGCCACAAGGCGTAGCGGAGTCCATCAATTTCCAAGAAGCAGGTGCTGGCAAGGTCGCTACGACAGGCGATTTTGTGCTGACGGCTGAGGAAGTCAATCCGGTCATTTCAGCGCTGGTGGAGCACCATGTCTCCATCACGGCGCTGCACGGCCACTTGCTGACCGAACAGCCTCGCCTCTTCTTCATGCACTTCTGGGCCGCTGACCATACCCCGTCGGTTGCGGCGGGAATCAAGGCCGCCCTGAGCCATATCGCGATCAAGTAGGAATTGGAAATGGGTAGAACATCGATACGGAGCGGTGGGGTGTGACGGATTTCTTACCGACTCCCCTTCGCGCGTTGCCAAGCGACGGCGTGGTCTTGTTTCTGACGCGCTTCACCAGGCTCTTTGCCTACGGAGCGTTGTCTGTCGTCCTGGTGTTTTACTTGGTAAGCCTCGGACTTACAGAAGATCAGGTTGGACTTCTTCTGACGCTGACGCTTGCAGGGGACATTGCCATTTCTCTGGTGCTGACGACCCGAGCTGACCGGCTTGGACGTCGGCGGATGCTGATCGTGGGCGCAATCCTCATGGTGGGCGCCGGAATAGCCTTTGCCTCGACACGCAATCTTTTGTTCCTCATCATCGCCGGCACCATCGGCGTAATTAGTCCGAGCGGCCACGAAGTGGGACCCTTCCTGTCGATCGAACAGGCGGCATTGTCGCACGTGGTTCCGGCGCGGAGCCGAACGGAAGTCTTCGCGTGGTACACACTGGCTGGCTCAGTTGCAACTGCGCTCGGGGCCCTCTGCGGCGGCACGGCAGCGGAACTTGCGCAAAGGAGCTCCCTCTCCAGTTCGAACAGCTACCGAGTTGTGGTTCTCCTCTACGCAGCTCTCGGTCTCGCACTCATGTTTCTCTTCACACGGCTATCGTCGTCCGCAGAGCTCGCTGAGGCTGCGACGGAAACCAGCGCTGTGGTTTCTACAAAGCACTTTCTGGGCGTCGGCCGCTCGCGTGCCATCGTCTTGAAGCTGTCCAGTCTGTTCGCGCTCGACTCCTTTGGCGGAGGATTTGTAGTGCAAAGCTTCGCCGCCTATTGGTTCTACCTGCGATTCGGCGTCGCCTCGGCGAAACTCGGCGCTATATTTTTCTGGGCGAATATTCTGGCGGGGATTTCAGCGGTGTTCGCCTCACGTCTTGCCACTCGCATAGGGTTGGTCAGGACCATGGTAGTGACACACCTGCCGTCGAACCTTCTTCTGATTCTTGTGCCGTTGATGCCGAACCTCGCGCTCGCGGTTCTGGTCCTTCTCGCGCGATTCAGCATTAGCCAAATGGATGTTCCAACCAGGCAGTCGTACACCATGGCCGTAGTGCGCCCGGAGGAACGGTCGGCGGCGGGTGGTATCACGGGAGTAGCGAGGACGGCGGGTGCCGCAATTAGCCCCATTTTTGCGGGGTTTCTGTTCTCCCGCCCGATGTTGATTGACGTCCCCTTCTTCATTGCCGGAACGCTCAAGATCGTTTACGACCTCACGTTGTATCGGCAATTCGCGGCCATCCGTCCGCCGGAAGAGGCCGACTAATGGCGCGACGTGATCCTTCGTCGTTCGCGCTTTCGGACGCGGCGATGAGCACGGTACGAAGGTCCCTTGTCGCAATTCTAATCTTGGCGACGTCCTCACTGGGCCAAACGCTCAAGAAGATTGCGACGATCGATCTCCCCGGTCCCAAAGGTCAACGCTTCGACTACCTAACCATAGACCATGAGGATCAGTTTCTGCTTTCAGCTCATTTGGGTCCAGGGATTCTGTACGTGATTGACATGCGGACAAACAAGCTAGTGAAGGCGGTTCCCGGTGTCCCCGGCATCACTGGCCTCGAATTCGTTCGGGAAACGCGGCAGGTTTACACATCCGATTGGGGTGAAGAGAAGATCGGCATCGTCGATATGCATTCGATGACGGTGGTGAAGCGCCTGCCAACCGCGGCCAAGCCCAACGGGAGCACGTATGCCTCTCCTTTTCGCAAGGTTTACGTCTCGGATACTTTGGGAAAAGCCGTGGCAGTCGCAGATGTCAGCAAAGAGGAGATCGTCAAGACGATAGAATTCACTAGCCAAACGGGGATGCCGCAATATAATTCGTCGGCGCGCAAGGTCTACGTAAATCTCCGAAATGCGAATGAAGTCGCGGAGATCGATCCGGCAACAGACACCGTGGTGGGGAAGTATCCCGTGGATGGCTGCCAATTTAATCATGGAATGGCCGTTGATTCGGAACATCATCGCGCATGCATTCTCTGTACTGGGAACCGAACGTTTACGGTCTTTGCGTTGGACACGCACAAATCGATCGCCCACCTTCCCATGCCGGCGGGTGCCGACGTTGTAGAGTTCGATCCCGGACTCTCTAGAGTCTACGTTGCTTGCTCCAGCGGATTCATCTCCGTGTTTCAAGCACAGGATGCGGAACACTATCAAAAGCTCGAAGATTTTCCCGTGGAGAAATTGGTTCACAGCCTTGCTGTGGATCCAACAACCCACCGGATCTACGCGCCCGAGCAACAGGAACATGGCCGGCCCGTAGCGCGCATGGTCGTTTATGAGGCGAATACAACGGCTCGCGATCCTTAAGGAAAGGACCACAAATGCGATTAGCTGCTTTACTGCTCCTGTCAACAACCGTGGCCTGGGCCCAATCGACTGCGCCCCTCAAATTAGAAAGGAGCATCGAACTGCCGGACGTTCGGGGACGCATCGACCATATGTCCATCGATGTGCAACGCCAGAGGCTATTCGTTTCTGCGCTTGGCAACAATACGCTTGAAGTCATAGATCTCAAGGCAGGCAAACGCGCGAATACCATACCTGGGCTGGGAGAGCCGCAGGGTGCGCTCTATGTTGCAAGTGATGACCGCCTCTATGTCGCCAGCTCAAAAGACGGGACGGTGAAGATCTTTGACGGCACTTCGTTGAAGCTTCTCAAAACCGCTGATTACGGCGACGATGCCGATAACCTTCGATACGACGGTGCACGCAAGCGAGTCTTCGCCGGGTATGGGAGTGGGGCTCTGGGAGAACTGGACGCCGAGGGACAGAAAATAGCGCGAATTGAGCTGGGTTCACACCCGGAGTCATTCCAACTCGAAAAGAATAGTCCTCGAATCTATGTGAACTTGCCGAAATCGAGAAAAATTGGAGTGTTGGACCGAGAAAAAAGGACGGTATTAACGACTTGGGGCACGGGAATGTCATTCAACAACTACGCGATGTCCCTAGACGAGCAAAATCACCGCCTGTTCGTGGTTACGCGCCTTCCGGCGCGGCTCCTAATAATCGATACCGGCAGCGGAAAAATCGTTCAAAAGCTTTCCGCGGTTGGCGACTGCGACGACGTCTTTTTCGACCCAGCCCGGAAACGTATTTACGCTTCGGGAGGAGAAGGCGCGATTTCCGTTTTTGAGCAACAAGACCCCGACCACTACAAAGAAGTGTCCCGAATCCCCACAGTAAAAGGGGCGCGCACCAGCTTTTTCTCGCCAGACTTGCACCGGCTATACCTTGCTGTCAGGCGGCAAGGTTCCACGCCAGCTATGATCCAGGTCTTTGAAGCGATTGAATAATTGAAACTCTTACCCAACCCGAAACGATTGGCGAATGGCGGCACCATTTTATTGGCGCTCGGTCTTTTATCGACCAGAACGCTTTCGGCGCAGTCTGAGACTCCCGTAATTCCAGATATCACTCGGAGGGCGAACGCGGTACGAGTTGACCACTCGCCGAAGATCGATGGAACTCTTGACGATCCGCTGTGGCAACTGGCCCAGCCCATTTTCAACTTCGCTCAGCGGGAACCCTACGAGGGACAGTCGCCAACCGAGCGTACCGAAGTGCATGTCCTCTATGCGAAAGACGCAATCTACTTCGGAATTTCTTGCTACGATTCGGAGCCGCAAAAAATTGTCGCCACACAACTCCGCCGCGATGTCAGTCAGGAACTCGACGACTACTTCGAGATTGTGATCGATTCCTCACACAACCGCCGAAACGCCTATCTGTTTCAGTTCAACCCGCTCGGGACACAGCGCGATGCTTTGATTACCGACGAACAACCTCCCCGAGATGACGGCAGCGATGGCGACCCGGGCTGGGACGGTGTGTGGGTGTCCCAGGCGCGCATAACTTCGCTGGGCTGGACCGCCACGGTTGCGATTCCTTTCTCGACATTAAATTTCATGCAGACCAACCAAGTGGTTTGGGGCATCAACTTCAAGCGTTTCATTCGGCGAAAGAACGAACAGGACCTCTGGTCCGCGTGGCGCAGGTCCTTTGGCGCAAACAAAATCAGCCAGGCCGGCGAGTTACATGGAATTTCGGAGATTGGTAGCGGGCGCTTGTTCGTCGTGAAACCCTACGGCCTGACAGGTTTCAACCATTTGCCTCCCGCCGCAACCTCAGCACGGCTTACTCCGGGTACGGAGGCGCTTTATACGGGAGGCCTAGACGTCAAACTCGGGCTCCGTTCGAATTTGGTTGCTAATCTGACGGGAAACACCGATTTTGCGGATGCGGACGTGGACACCCAGCAGTTCAACTTGACGCCGTACAAGCTCTTCTTTCCCGAGAAGCGGCAGTTCTTCCTTGAAAACGCTGGCATTTTCAACTTCGCAATGGGTGGCTCCGGCGATTTGCTGTTTTTTAGTCGTCAAATTGGGATTGATCCGGTCACGGGACAACAAGTCCCGATGAATGGAGGAGGAAAGATCACGGGCTCTGTCGCCGGTTTCGATTTGGGCATCATGGATGCGAGTACTCGTTCGAGCGCTGCGAATCCTTACGCAAATTACGCCATGTTCCGGTTGAAGCGCTCACTGCCGGGCGGCTCCTATATTGGCTTCATGGGCATCGACAAGCGCGCGGGGAACACGGCTCCTCCTTTCAATCAGAGCGGGGGAGTCGACACACGCATCGTTGTGATCAAGAACCTCGTGTTGACGGGGTATGCCGCTCAGACTCGGTCACCGCTCGTCTCCGGCGGTCAAACCAATCTAGGCGCCGGCTTAAACTACAAGAACAGCTGGGTGGAATTCTCCGCCGAACGCCGAAAGATCGGTCCGAATTTCAACCCGGAAGTCGGATTTCTCCAACGTACCGACTGCGTATGTGACTATGCCGATCTAACTTTTAAGCCGCGGCCGAAGATACCTGGCGTCCGTGAGCTCAATTTCGAGGGTTTCGTTTTTCACGCTCCTGATACTCACGGTGTCCTGCAGACACAAGAATGGCAAGGTACCTTCCGCGCCGAATTTCACAATGGCGCCTATACCGATGACGACATCGTCGATGTCTTCACTCAGCGCATCCTCGCACCCTTCAATATCTACAAAAACGTGGTTATTCCCAATGGTCTCTATCACTGGACGAGACATCAGCTGACGTACGGGACGGCGCAAGATCGCCGCTGGGTCCTTCGCTTCTTTGAGCGGTTTGGGACCTACTACAACGGCCATTTGAACGAGGCACGCATTCGAGCCTCCTACCGACCAAGCGAGAGACTCTCTTTCGACTTCTCTCAGCAGTGGGATCGATTTCGTTTGCCGATCACTGGAGGAGGTTTCTCGGTTGTGTTCGGAAGCTTTCAGACAAACTACGCCTTCTCTCGCTTTCTCACACTATCCACGATCTTCCAGGTGAACACCTCGAACACGCAGGCCGGCAGCGCCAACGTCCGTCTTCGTTGGAACTACCGCCCGGACAGCGATTTGTTCGTTATCTATACCGTCGGCCAGCAATTCTCCAGCCTGGTAGCTGCGAACCCTACCCAGTTCACGCAAAGCCGTTTTGCCATCAAGTACACGTACTCCTGGCAAAGATGAAGACGGAAAGGAAAATTCACCTCGACAGGAGCGCTGCCCTTACCGAGACATGAAGAAGTTGCCTAGACTTCGATTTTGAATACGCTTGAGCTAGGCAACTGTATACGTGCGTGGTCTCCCGGGTCGCTGCGAGACACGCTGGTGCTTAAGAAGTCGAAATACTTACAGGCGCTCGACACCTAGAGCCAGCCGCGGTCAAGCCATTTCGAAATGTAACCGACGCTTCTAACGTCGACTCATTTGAAATGTAACCGCAGTCTGGACATTACCGTGGCGTAGACGTATGATGCCTTCCCCCACTAAACCAACCTTGAGAGGTCAATGATGAAGTGCTTGTTTCCCGTTCCCCAAGAATGTCTCGCGCATTTGAAGCAAGCGGCGGAGACGGGTGTTGGGTATCAGATAGTCTCCGTGGAACTCAAGGACGGCCGACGCTTTGATCAGGCTGTTGTGAGCGAAGGCTGCATCATCGAGATCCGTGGATACAGCGAAATTCCTTTTTCCCCTGCCGAAGTCGCGCGGGTCAGCGTGAACCACAGAGTCTGGAATTTCAGAGACAGCTCGGACTCGCGCCTGAAGGCCAGGGCAGCCTGCGCATGACAGAGAACTAGCGGAAAGCAAGGCTTAAAGGGCGACGGCCCCGCAGTCGCATGTATGGGGACCAACCAAGTCCCGGGTAAGTTCGCCAAACGGAAATTCTTCGTCCCGGAACGAAATCTGCAAGGCGCGAAAGAAAAGGCCAGGTACGAACCTAGTTTGCAGCACTCCCAGATTCTCTTCAGCCGACAACAGAAGCTTCTCCAAGAACTTTGCAACCTCATAGAAACGAGTGCGGGCAGGGTGAGAACTATACGACTTGCGAACCAGCCGGGTCGACGTACTTGACGAGCAGAACCTCGTTGCCCTGCTCGCTGTAAATGAGCTCGTCGACAAGCTTCTTTGCCAACAGAAGCCCGAAGCCACCCGGGCGAAGACCTTGAGCTTCTCGAACGGCGACGTGGCTCAAGAGATCGTCGACTGGATTGTTGATGGCGGCGTGCCGAAGCTCTTCGAGCGAGAAACCCTGACCGGGATCCTTGACGCGGCATGCAACCACACGATGGGCGCGAAGGAACGAAATCTCCACGTGCTGGCTGGGGTCGAAATTCCCCCCATATTCCATGGCGTTCAGTAAGACTTCCCTGAACGCGGAGATGATCCCTTCGGGAACGTCGGGGTCTCTAACCCCGCGAAGGAATTGTACCAACCGATCAGCAGTTGAGAGGTCGCAGCGCGCCGCCAAACGAACCCAAGCGGGCGTCGCCGAGAATACTTCGATGCCGTCATCCCAGCAAGGCGAAGCCATGGCCGCACGCACCATCTCGGTGAGCTCAGAAGCATCGAAGGGAGCCGAGAAATAACTGAAGGCTCCTTCGCGCATGGCAGAAATGATATCTCCTGAAGTAAATCTATCGGTGAGGATAATCAGGCGAACGTGAGCGCGAGCGCTCCTGATTCTGTGAAGCAGCTCAACATCATCTGGGCCGAGCATTTTCCGTCCGGTGATGATCAAGTCGAATGGCTCGGTCGTCGCTAAGGCGAGAGCATTTTGATTGTCAATGGCGCGGTGAATGCTCCAGCCCTCACTGGTCAGAACGCTCGTAAGGAGTTCATCGATGTCTCTACCGGACGCCACTACGAGCGCCGTCTTTTGCTGAACCGGGTCTGTACAGCCGCAGGGGCCGGTCATGGATAATCCCACCTCTACGATAACGATGCGGCATGTCCTCGCGACCGGAAGCTTGCCAGGGCCTGGGCTTCATCCTCAAAGCTTAGGATAGCTTCTAGCAGGCGCAGCACTCTGAACACCTCGAGCACGAGGCCGCTCGGACGCAGGACTTTCAGGTCGCCACCCTGACGCCTAAGGGAAACGCACGTTCCAACGATGACGCTAATGCCGGAACTATCAACCTGCGTCAGGTCCGTTAGGTTCAACAACAATTTGCGAGCGCCATTGGCGACTAGTTTTTGTAGATTGCTGTCCAACAGCTCGCTTTCACCCGCGTCGATGGTGGATCTTCCGCGCAGGTCGAGTATGGTGACATCGTCGCATTCACGGATTGCGATTTGAAGGCCCACAGCCCACCCTTTGCCACGTTCACCGCGTTTTTTCCATGTCATTCACACATAGTGATGGTAACCCCGGTTCCGTTTCATTTGAAACGCGGAATGGATGGGCCGCTTGCAAGTCGATGCGGTCCGAACGAAGCGCCATGAATAACATTCATGGGACAGCGTTAGTCAAAGCCTCCTGGCAAAAAAGAAAGAAAAACTCGGTCAAATCAGGCCCAATTCTCCGAAAGTTTGCTCGGGAGAAAGAAAAGTGTTCGGCGGAGAGGATGCGAACAAGGGAGGACGAGCATTCTTCAAGGCGGCGCAGGTACCGTTTCGAACTGAGCAGGCATCGAACGAAGGCTGAGGTGCGGAGTCCACAAACTATTCCGTTTCCGACGGAGCGATCTACGGGAACACACGCATTTGGGTGGCAAGCCTGATGCATCGTCGACGAGGTCAGCCGGCTTGCGAAACGTCGCGGACGCCAGCGCGTTTTGGATAGAGAGGAGAAGAAAATTCGCAGCAACGCGGCTCCGGGTTCGGGGCATCAGAGGCGAATGATTTGGACTCATCGATTTGAGAATTTCTGAGGTAGAGCGAGCACCTAAGAAGATAAGAAGAGATGAAATTGGGAAAATGTGGAGATGGAGAGACCAAATGGTGGGACACGGAACTGGTATCGGCGGTGGAAAATTCCCTTGGCTAGATCGCAGGAACGGGAAGGGCGCTTCGCTAGGAGGGAACAAGCGATTTGGTTCGCTGTTGTTGCTCGCGGTTGCAGCCGTTAGTGTCTCGTGCAGCCGAAGCAACGTGCGCGCGGAAGGTCCCGCGACATTGCCGCCACCGCTGGTAACCGTGGTCGAAGCGAAGGCTCAGGACGTGCCGCGCTATTTGGACGAGATTGGCAGAAACGTGGCCTTTGAATCGGTGAGCGTGACCCCGCAAGTAAGCGGCCAAGTCGTAGAGCGGCATTTCCAAGACGGAGAGAACCTCAAAAAAGGGCAGCTCATTTTTGTCATTGATACCAGGCCGTATAAGGCGCAGCTCGATTCCACGAAGGCCAACCTCGCACAGGCGCAAGCGGCTTTGGAGCTTGCAAAGATTCAGTTTGCGCGCGACCAGGAACTGGTAGGGACGCGCGCCATTTCCAAACAGGACTACGACACGAAGAAGAATACCGTTGATGTGAACCAGGCGCAGGTGGAAGCAGCGAAAGCAGCGATCGAAACGGCGCAGATCAATCTCGATTATTGCCACATCCACTCACCGATCGATGGCCGCGCCGGTGCGCGCCTAGTGGACGTCGGGAATGTTGTGCAGGCCAACACCGCGTCGCTTCTATCCATTCAACGAATCGATCCCATCTACGCGACGTTTACGGTTACCGAGCGGGATCTCGCTGAAGTCCAAAAAAAGATGAGCCACGGGATGCTGACGGCGCTGGTGCGGCTGCCGGCGGATTCGGAAAACGCGGCGAGGCCTGGAAAAGTAGAGTTTCTGGACAATGCAGTGCAGAACGCCACGGGAACGGTCAACCTGCGAGCGACCATTCCGAATCCGGACCGGCATTTCTGGCCAGGGCAGTTTGTGAATGTGCGACTGGTGCTGGACATGGAAAAGGGCACGGTTCTGGTTCCGAGTCAGGCCACGCAGATTAGCCAGCAGGGACCCTTCGTGTATGTCGTGAAGAACGATGACACCGTGGATCTGCGACCTGTTACTTTGGGCCAGCGTCAAGGCAATGACGTGGTGATCGCGAACGGGCTGGCGGCGGGAGAACGTGTGGTGCTGGCAGGACAGTTGTTGGTGCGGCCGGGAGGCAAGGTGCATGTCGACTCAAGCGCACCGGCGACGGGGCCTGTCCCGAATACGGGCGGCAAATAAGACTTTGATCCGGAGGAGCGCTTCTTGAGCATTTCGGACCTATTTATCAAGCGCCCCGTGACGACGGTGGCCCTGACCATCTCGGTCATTCTGTTTGGCGTGTTTGCTTATTCCCGGCTTCCGGTGAGCGACCTGCCGGCCGTGGACTACCCGGTGATTCAGGTGCAGGTCAACTATCCCGGCGCGACTCCCGAGACGATGGCTAATAACGTGGCTACTCCTCTCGAACGCCAGTTCATGCAAATCCCCGGCCTCGAGATGGTCACCTCGAACAATGGACAGGGTCACACGAGCTTCGTGCTGCAGTTTGCTCTTTCAAAGAGCCTGGACGGAGCGGCGACGGACGTTCAGGCAGCCATCACGCGAGCGCAAGGGCAGTTGCCAGTTGATCTGCCCAGTCCTCCCACCTTTACGAAAACCAACCCGAATGATCAGCCGATCATGTATATCGCCATCGTGAGCGACACAGTGACAGAGGGGCAGCTTTACGACTACGCCAACACGCAGATCGGCGAGCGGATCAGCATTCTGCCAGGAGTGAGCCAGGTTGCTATTTACGGATCACAATCGGCGGTGCGCATCAAAGCGGATCCCTCGGCGATGGCAACGCGCAATATCACTCTGGAAGATCTGACCACGGCGGTCAAAAACGGCACCGCCTATACCGGAGCCGGGCAATTCGACGGTCCGCATCGCAGCTTCTTGTTGCAACCGCAAGGACAGTTGATCACTGCAGATCAATATAACGGGCTGATCGTGGGCCGGACCAACGGCGCTCCGGTTTATTTGCGAGATGTGGCAACGGCCAAGCAAGGAGTGCAAGACGAACGTATTGACATGCGTGTCTGGGTCCGTGGCTACCCTCAACCGGGGGCAAACGTCTTTATCGGCGTCTTTCGCCGGGCGGGGGTAAATGCGGTGGAGGTGGCCAAGTCGGTGCGCGACCTGCTGCCGTCGATTCAAGCACAACTTCCGAGTTCTGTCCTGCTTTTCACGGCGTACGACCGCTCGCAGACGATCGTCAGCAGCATTAAAGACGTGCAGACCACGCTCTATATCGCCTTTGTTCTTGTTGTGATGGTGATCTTCGTCTTCCTCGGGCGAGCAACAGATACATTGATTCCTGCCGTGGCGCTGCCGCTGTCATTGCTGTTGACATTTGTCGTCATGGACCTCCTCGGTTACAGCCTCGACAACCTCTCCTTGATGGCGCTCACCCTCGCTATCGGCTTCCTGGTCGATGATGCCATCGTGTTTCTCGAGAACACCGTGCGGCTGATGGAGGAGGGCCGAAACGCATTCGATGCCTCTCTCGAGTCGGCCAAGGAGATCAGCTTTACGATTCTGGCGATGACGCTTTCGCTGGCCGCCGTGTTCATCCCGCTGGTATTTATGAGCGGCCTGATGGGGCGTATCTTCCGCGAGTTCTCCATCACCATCGTGGTTTCGATTCTGGCCAGCGGAATCGTATCGCTGACGCTGACTCCGCTAATGACGTCAAGGTTGTTGAGCAACCGCGGAGCAAATGCCAAGAAAACGTGGATGGAACGAGTTTTCGGGGCATTCGAACACCGCGTGCTCGACGTATATGGCCGCTACCTGTGGTTCTTCCTGCGAAATCGCTGGATCTCAGCCGTGGCCTGGGCAGTGTGTCTCGCCGGAACTGGGTACTTGTTCTATGTAGTGCCAAAAGCGTTCCTGCCAGTGGGGGACAGTTCTTTTATCCGCGGAGTCCTTGTCGCGCAGGAGGGCACGTCGCCTGAGCAAATGCACGCTTATCAAACGCAAGCGGAAAAGATCTTGCGGGCGAATCCGGCCGTGCGGAGCACCTTCACGATGAGCGGAAACAGCGGATTTCTGGGATCGAACCAGGCATTCCTGATCGCATTTCTAAAAGATCCGTCGCAGCGTGCGCCGATCCAGCAAGTGGCAGGTGAGTTGATGGGCGGAATCGCGGGCACCATTCCTGGTGCGTTGGCATTTTTGCAGCCGAACCCAGCGCTCGAAATCAGTACGGGCGCTACGGCCAACGCTCAGGGGCAATTTGCCTTTGCGCTTTCGGGAATCGATCCGGGTGAAGTGTATGCCACCGCGGGCAAGCTGCTGGAGAAGATGCACGAGTATCCGGGATTTCTGTTTGTGAATTCTGACCTCTACAACCACACTCCGAATCTGCAAGTGGACATCCTGCGGGATCAGGCAAAGCTCTACGGCGTTTCTGAGACGCGCATTCTAACGCTGTTACACGACGCGTATTCGCAGAATTACAGCTATCTGATCAAGAAATCCACAGATCAGTACCAGGTGATTCTGGAAGTGGCCGACGATCAGCGGGCGGGGCCCGAGGATCTGAGCAAGCTCTACATCAAGAGCGACGATGGCGAGCGAATGATTCCTCTGAACGCGGTGACGAGCGCGCATCCAGTAATTGGTCCCCAGGCGGTGAATCACATTAATCAATTTACAAGCGTAACCATGTTCTTCAACCTGAAGCCTGGCTATGCCATTGGCCAGGCAACTCAGTTTGTGCAAGCGTCGGCCAAGCAGATTCTGCCTCCGGGGGTTCGAGGATCGTTGCAGGGTGAGGCGCTGACGTTTCAGAACACGGTTACCGACTTAGCCATCCTCATGGTGGTGGCGGTGTTTGTGATGTATGTGATTCTGGCGATTCTCTACGAGAGTTACTTGCATCCGATTACGGTACTCTCTTCCTTGCCTGTCGCCCTCGTTGGTGGGTTGCTCACGCTCTGGCTCTTCAAGGAGGAGGCCTCGCTGTACGCCTACATTGGCATGTTCATGCTCATGGGCATCGTGAAAAAGAACGGAATTATGATCGTCGACTTTGCGGAACAGCGGGTGCGGCAGGGAATCAAGGACGATCAGGCGATTCACGACGCCAGCATGGAACGATTCCGTCCGATCATGATGACGACCATGGCCGCGTTGCTGGGAGCCTTGCCGATTGCGCTCGGCTATGGAGCTGATGGGTCCTCGCGGCGTCCGCTGGGCCTGGTAGTGATTGGCGGCTTAATCGTGTCGCAGTTTGTTACGCTGTTCGTCACGCCGGCAATTTACTTGTACCTTGAGGAATTCCAAGAAAAGGTGCTCGATCGTTTTTCCTTCTTCCGTTCAAGCAAGAAACACTCTCCGGAACTTCCAGCGACCAGCCCGGGCTACGCCATGCAAGAAACCCATGGAGATTAGAATCGCAATGCGTCAGCTTGTGCACAAGCGTTTTCGACCGATATTAACGTCCTTGGCCTTCGCTTCCGTCATTACCATGGCCGCTTGCTCCGTCGGTCCGAATTACAAGAGGCCGTCCGCCAGTGTCCCGTCCTCCTATAGGGGAGCAATCGCGGCGGAAGGTCTCGCAAACGAATCGATGTCGCCATCAGCGAGTGTCATTCCCCCAACGGGCAGCTCACCCGCTTCCCTCGGAGATGAAAAATGGTGGGAAGTCTTTCAGGATAAGGAACTGCAAGGGCTGATCCGCACGGCGCTGAAGAATAATTACGACGTCCGCATCGCGGCGACGCGCGTCTTGCAAGCGCAGGCGCAATTGGGGATCACTCGGGCGGACCAGCTACCTTCCCTAGATGCCGGTGGCAATGTCACCAGTGTACGTAATCCTAAGGTTGGTCCCATCCCAGGGTATGAACTTACGCAGGGGCAGGTGAATGCATCGGCATCTTGGAATGTGGATTTTTGGGGACGCTATCGCCGAGCGACGGAAGCAGCGCGGGCGAACCTCTTGGCCAATCATTGGGCGCAGATGGAGGTGATGGCTACGCTGGTCGCCAATGTCGCAAGTTCGTATTTTCAATTGCGGCAGTTAGACTTTGAGTTGGAGATCTCCAAGCGAACGTTAAGCTCGCGCCGGGATTCGCTCGATTTGACGAAGACTTTGGAAGAGCACGGGATCAACTCGCTGTTGGACGTGCGGCAGTCCGAGCAATTGGTGTACACCGCCGCCGCCGAGATTCCGGATTTAGAGCGGCAAATTGCACAGGAAGAAAACGCCATCAGCATTCTTCTTGGGAATAACCCAGGCGACGTTCCTCGCGGTCTGAAGCTCACGGAGCAACCGCACGCCCCGGAGGTTCCGGTTGGCCTTCCTTCTGCGCTTTTGGAGCGCCGGCCGGATATTCGTGAAGCTGAAGAAAATCTTATTGCGGCAAACGCACAAATCGGCGTTGCCAGGGCGGCTTACTTTCCGCAGATTTCCTTGACGGGAACCGCGGGATACGAAAGCGCTGCGCTAACCAATTTGTTCACCGGACCGGCGGGGATTTGGACGCTGGCGGGAAGTATTACACAGCCGATCTTCCAGGGTGGGCGGCTGAAGTCCAACGTCCGACTGGCGGAAGCACAGCGCGAGCAGTTGCTTCTCACTTATCACCAATCGATTCAGGGCGCGTTTCGCGACGTTTCAAATGCGCTAATGGCTTATCGCAAGTTTAGGGAGTTCCGCATACAGCAACAGAATCTTGTGGAATCCGCGCAGGATGCAGCCCGACTTTCGCAAACTCGGTTTAAAGCAGGTACTACGGATTATCTCGAAGTCTTGACCAACGAAACGAACTCTTTCTCGGCGGAATTGGCCTTGGCGCAAGCCCAGGGAAACGAGCTGAATGCTTTGGTGCAGCTCTATCAAGCGCTTGGCGGCGGCTGGGAATAAGAGAGAGTTGGTATGTGAGCCGCAGACCTCCGACCTCAGCCTGAAATTGCTTGTTCGATTTGTTGCAGTTACAGGTCGAACCAGCACGAAGCGCAAAGCCGCCTTATTCGGGACGTACGTAGACCGGCAAATTGGGCGAGGGATTCTCGTAGTCCTGCCCATACTTATTTTTGTGACTCAGCAAAACACTGCGCTGTTCGGAGAGGCGGAGAACCCCCAGCGAGTGAGCCGATTCAGAGATTTCGAGCGTTCGCGTGAGGGCCGCAAGATCCTCTGGTAGTGCCCGCTCATCCCAAACGTGCATCTCATAGCGTCCCGGGAATACGTCTGGAATCACAACCATGCCCTTACGATCGGAAATTCCGTAGTAGGGTGTTTTGAGGGCCACCACCACCGCGCTCATCTCGGCGTGAATGTTGCAGAAGATATAGCTGATTCCTTCGCGGTCAAAGACGACCGTGCGACTGCTTCCGGCCTCATACAACCCGAGGTCAAATCGCTTGCCCTCAAAAAGTGAGAAAACGTTATGGAAAAAGGGGTCGTCGTTTGGGAACTCTACTGGTGCTCCGACCTGAACCACGAGGACATGAGGCAGGAAGCTCTTGTTTTTCTGCGCAAGCTGTAAGCGCCGCGGATTGTGAGGAGCCTGTATTCCGGTTGTATTGCCTAGTCGCGTAAGCCAGACAACGGCTCCAGATAGATCCGCTGTTCGTACCGAACGCGGACCTGCAAGCTCAATTCTTCCAGTTACTGGAACCGACTGTGCCCTCGAGATGGAAGCCGCAGGCAGCACTGCAAATAGCAATAGGTAAGAGAGAAAGCGCTTCATGGTTAGGAACGGCATGTTTTCAAAAGAGGACTCCAATACTCAAATTGATATGGTCCGCGGTGTCAGAATCCCCGTGGATCGAGAAAGTTCGCAGCCGACGGTACTCGGCGGAAAAAAGAAGGTCAGAACGCGGGCGGTAAATGAAATTCAAAAATGAACTGCGATTCCGTGCCAGAGACGGATCGAAATAACTCTGTTGAAAGACCGGGAAAAAGCGGAGGTCTCGGGCGAAAGCATTATCCTGTCCAAACGCCCCATTCCATTCAAGCTTCTCGGTTTGTCGAAATTTTATTTGAGCCCAGCCCCCGGTTGCATTCAGTCCTCTTACTTGACTGGCCGCGTCGCTTATCGGTCCGCTGAACAGCGCGCTCCGCCCGATTCCTCCACCTAGTCCACCCAGCCCCCTGCCACGATAGAATTCACCGGAGAGCTCCCAGTGCTTACTCAATGGAACGGTCCAGTCGGACGTGCCCGCCCAGCCATCTACCGTGCGGCCGAATCCCCAGTCTTGCCGGCTGTAATACCCACCGATTCCAAGAGTCATATCGTGGCCGAACACACGGTGACTCCAAGCGGCGCGGGTCGCATAGGCGGGTTGCCTCGATGCTTCCCCCGCTTGGGGCGTTCGAGAAGACTGCGAAAAAGGGGGCTCACCGGTTAACGGATCCAAGATTCCTCCCTGGATGAGGATGTGCGAGTTCTCCGAGATGTTAAGCCGATGCTCCACCCGAACTTGAGGTATCCAGTTCCACAGATTCCCCGCATACGAGAATGCAGGAACGGCAAGGGATGCGACAGAACTTGGCGAGAGCGGAGAAAAGAACGGGACATCCTGGCCCGCGACTAAAGTTGTGTCTGGCCATTCCATGCGCACGGCTCCCGTGCGAAGCCTTGCCAAACCGAACGTCACACCATTGAGGGTACTCGGAAAACCGCCCGCAAAATCAAATTGCACATCGGCGCTAACTTTTGCTCCTCTAATTTCCGGGCCGAAGACTTCGAGGCCCACCAGCGACTGCCTCAAGCTCCCACCAAAGCTTCCGCCGGAATCGATGGGGTGGTCCGGTGGAACAAGGGTTGGAAAGTCCACATTGTCCACCTCGCCCCGATTGCTAAAGAGATTTAGAAGCGCGATGCCGGAAAGCCGGACGCGATATTTGGAGGCGCTTGAGACCCTTGTCTGATAAAGCTCATTCAGCTTTGCGTTCGTTAGCTGTTGATCTTCTTCGAGCTTCTTTATGGATTCCTCGCTGCCCTGACTTGATCCTCCTGCCAAAGCTGAGTTTGCACGGCGTTCTTCTCCAGCTGCGGGAGCGGCATTTGGTTGCGCTTCGACTGCGAGTTGCCGGCGAGTTGCCTCCAGATCCTTGCGCAGCTCCAGCGTCTCAGCGCGGGACAATACGAGCTCCTTCCGCAGTTCCTCCACGGTGGACTTCAGCTCGAGCATCTGTGTTCGCAGGTCACCGAGACCCTCGCCTGCAGCCTTGTCGCCCGGCGGCGGGGCGGGCTTGCCTGTCTCCTGCCCCCTCATTGGCGGTGAGCCGATGGTGAGAACCAGAAGTGCGGCGCAGAGCTTGGCTGTTCCTGTGATTCGGTGACGAAGACGCACGGTGCACCCTCCACAACATCCGAAATAGAAAGAGGTAAGTCAGACGCAAATCCTAATTCGAGAGCACTTCATCAGAAATGACTGTCGGTAGCACGAGTTTGAAAACTGTCTTTCCGGCTTCGGTGCTCTCGAGGCAGGCGCTACCCCCATGATCCCGGAAAATCTTTTGGCAAATCGCCAGCCCTAATCCAATTCCATTGCGCTTTCCGTAGCTTGTGAACGGCTGGAATAGTTTGGCGCGGACGGGCTCGGCCACCCCAGGTCCGTTATCAGCAATGCGAATTTCAATACCTTCCTTGCCCTCGCAAAGCTTAACCTCGATTCTTCCGGATTCGACGGGCACCACCTCGCACGCGTTAAGCAGCATATTCGCAAAAACGCGTTCGACTTTTTTGTGGTCGAACCAAGTCTCGCACCGCCCTTCGCGATCCACAGAGATGCAGACACCCTGAAATTCTGGGCGCGCGCGGACGGTGTCGATAGCCCGTTCCACCGCATCCTCAACGGGCCCGAAAACGCGCCGCAGCGATTCCCGCGCCTGTGAGAATTCGAGAAGTGAATCAACAAGGTCCGTTAGTTGATCGACGGCGGACCGAATCTCTCGATACAACTCCTCCCGCTGGCTGGGTTGCAGGTTTGCGTCGCATAAAAACTCCGCGTTGGCGACAACGGCGGTAAGCGGATGTCGTAGGTCGTGCGAAATGGAACTGGCCATACGGCCAATCGTCGCAAGCCGCTCCGCCCCCAGAAGTTCCTGCTGGGTGCGTTGAAGACTAACTCGCATTCGTTCAAAGGCGGCCGTTACTTCGGCCACCTCATCACCGCTCCGGCTCGCGACCGGGTAAGCAAAATCCCCCTTCTCGAGCGCGCGTACGCCGGCAACCAGGCTCGCCAACGGTTTCATGAAGGTTTGAGAAATGAGAAAGACCACCACGCTGCCCGCCATAATCGCAATGAAACCGAGCACCAGAAGCAACCGATTCAAGGAGTCCAGAAAAACAGTGGCCTTGTCAAACGATTTCAACACGCTGAGGCGCACGAAAGGAGCAACGCTCGGGGTTAACTCTACGGTCGTCGCGAGAAACTCTTCACCGCCCAACTGCAGTTCCTTGGGATCTGAGGACGGAACCATCGGTGTACTCACGATGAAACGCGCCATGTCGGATTCCTGTTCGCGCTGTAGAGTGCTCACAACCAGAACGTTGCCGTAATAGAAGGCCACGTGGCTCGAAGCGATGCGGCTAATTTCTAAAGCTACAGTCTCCGAGATTTCATGGCCGATGCCCAAGACCCCCAATGCATTGGCATCTCTTGGTGGTCCGAAATAAATGGGCTGAAGAAAGACTTCGTAAAGACGTCCAGCCCCGTACCACCAAAAGCTCGGCTGATCCGCCCCCATAGAATTCTTCAGCAGGTCTTGCGCAGCTCCGCGCGTAATTCCCGGGGAAGTTGTATGGACCGCCAGTACCTTTCCTCTAGGGTCGGCAAGGACAAACAGGTCGCTTGGCGCAAGACGCCAAATGTCTGACGACGCGTCTTGAATCGTTGCGGCATCCTGAGTGGTCATCAAGGCTTTTAGATTGGGAAGATTCGCGAGCAATTCCGCGGAACGCGCCAGGCTAAGTTCGCGCTGTCGCTGAACATTCCCGAAGACCGCGACCGAATTGCGAAGGTCCTCCACGATTTCCTTGCGTAATTGGATGCGAACGCTTCGGCGAACCATCCAGAGCGTTGCGCAAGTTAGACTGGTGGAAACAAGAAGAAGGGAAAGCAAGAATTTCGTCCGCAAACGGAGCCGGATGAATCTGCCCCTGCGGTTCTTGACGCGGCTCTTTTCCGCGAACATCACGTTCGTTTCAACCTAAGGTACGAACTTATATCCCGCGCCGTGCACTGTGTGAAAATGTATCGGGTTAGCCGGGTCGTTCTCGAGTTTCAGCCGCAGCTTCCAGATGTGATTGTCTACCGTCCGGGTTGAAGGATAGTTCTCGTAGCCCCACACTTCATTCAAAAGCTCCGAACGCGAGATGACTCGCCCTGGATTTTGCGAAAAGAACTTCAGTATCTTGAATTCCTGGGCCGTCATCGGGATCTGCCGATCCCCGCGTGTCAACTCCATCCTGGCAAAATCGATTGAAACGTGATCAAAGCGGAACAACTCGCCAACCTGGGCTCGGCTGGTGCGACGCACTGCCGCGCGGACCCTGGCGAGGAGTTCGCGCGGGCTAAAGGGCTTCGTTACGTAATCGTCGGCGCCGATCTCCAAGAGTAACACCTTGTCCGCCACATCTGTCTTGGCGCTGAGCACGATGACCGGAAGCGAGGGCGCTTCCTTCTTGATTTCACGACACACGTCATTTCCTGCCATCCCTGGCAGGCGAAGATCGAGGACCACTGCCGAAGGAGGTGAGGAATGAAATGCTTCAAGACCCGATTTTCCGTTCGGCGTAACTTCCACGGTGTAATTCTCGGACTCGAAGAGTCTCTTCAGCGCTCTTTGAACAGCGCGATCATCTTCAACGACTAAGATCTTTTCCATCGCAGGCGATTCGCAACATCTTTCACTGCCCGGGTATACCCGGCCCCCACCAGCAGATGCCTTTAGGCACAATCCCGAACAGAGCCAAGGTATCAAAGCCGGTGGCAGAAATAAATCACTCACAACCGTTGCGCTGGAGATTTAATGTCAGAACCAAGAGACATTCAGGAGACAATTTTGTGACAACTCCTGTCAGGCCGGATGCTGTTTCAGCGGGCCCCGTCGGTTCAACGAATAGAGACAGAAAATGGACGCGCCAAAGACATTTCGGTGACAACCCGCTACCTCTCATTTGCTTATCTTCTGGCGGGTTGCAGACCGCTGTTGGTCCTGGTTATTCCCTGTCCCCGCCAGGCAGTTTCCAAACTTTCGAGTCATCGGTGGACGTGAAGACGATTCCCCCATGCCGCCGCGTGCGCGACTCGTCCTCAGCACAACGCCGCGGAACTGTTATTCAGATGTTGGCAGCAAGCTCAAGGCGAAATCGAAATCCCGTTCGCACAAAAAAGGAGATTCTCATGAACCGCCTGACACCTAAAATGCTTTCAGCGAAGCTCGCCTGGATTGCGTTCGTCGCTGCAGTGTGCGTGGCAATCTCGGCGCCGGCCGCTGCACAAAGCAAATTCAATCAGCCCGGCAACCTTCTGATTACGGATCAATTCAACAACCGTGTGATTGAAATCGATCCTGCTGGCAATATTGTGTGGCAATTCGGACTGGGCCCGGGCAATACCACGCCTAGTTCCATGATTGGCACCAACGACGCCGAACGTGTGGGCTTGCTGACGCTGATGTCCGGCACGGGCATCCCCGCCGGGGAACCTGCTTCGGTCACTACGCATTGCAAGAAAGGCTGTGCAGATAATCGAGTGCTTCTTGTCGACCAGCGCGGCCAGATCGTTTGGCAATACGGACAGTTCGGCGTAATCGGGGCCGGGCCCAACCAGCTCAACACGCCGGTTCAAAACACTTACTTGCACGAATCAAACGGCGACGATCATGTGTTGATCACCGATCAGGGCAATGGGCGCATCATCGAAGTGCGCCTTTCCGATAAGGCGATTGTGTGGGAGTACGATGGGCTGAATAATCCCAATTCCGCTGAGCTTTTGACGAACGGGAACATCCTCATCGCCGACGAGAACAACAACCAAGCCCTCGAGGTCACCCACGCAATGCCGAGCAGCATTGTCCATACCTACAATACTGCTGCCGGCACGGCCTTCAGCGGCGTGGCGTTCGCCAGCCGCCTTCCAAACGGCCACACGCTCATCACGGATTCCAACAACAACCGCATCGTGGAAACCGATGAGAGGGGCACGGATTTCTGGCACTTCTTTACTGACGCTCGCCCAAACAGCAATTCGGCTCCGTTGCCGACGCGGGCGGTGCGGCTGGCAGGCGGCGACACGCTGATCAGCGATCAGTTCAACAACCAAGTCATCCGCGTCAATGCCGCGGGTGCAATTGTTGCCGCGTATGGCACGATCAATGATCCTGGCTTCAGTCCGGGCACAGCACTCACGAAAATGAATGGGCCGTACAGCGCGTACGTGATTGGCGACTATACCGGGATGACCCCGCCGTTTTGATAGCTTCGGCGTGGCTGGAGCAGAACTAGCGAAGTCCTTGACCTAGGTCAAAGCCTTTAGTGAGGCTGGAAAACGAAGGTTATGTCCTTGCTCTCTCCGGAGGGGAGGGCAACTTTTTGAGTCATGGTACCGAGCTTCTCCTGCCACGCCGTAATCGTGTACGTGCCGGCCGGAAGCCCTTTCAAAACGAATTTGCCGTCTTTGTCAGTCACTGCAAAATAGGGGTGCTTGAACACCGCAATATAACCCTTCATCCAGGGATGGATGTTGCATTTCACAGGAATAGCGACTTCCTGCCGGCCAAAGGTGGCCTCAATTGGCGGCACTCCTTGCGCCTGAGATTGATTCCACTCCCGGTTGTTAGCCGGCAGGGGGTGGATATTATGCGTGGTAGGGTCGTCGTTTTTCACCAAAAGCCTTTGGCCGGCCTCCAATGCGACCACGTGCGCATGATATTGGCACCCCTTCTGTTCAATTATCACCGGCTCCTTAGGGAGATCGAACGTGCGATCACCCAAGCCTTCGGACACGTAGACAACTACATTTGCAAGCGCGTTTTCCGAACCAACCACGATCTCCTCGCTTGTAACCGGCCTGCTATGTGACTTCACGCACTCCGGATCTGCAGCCATGTTGATGGCGTGGTTTCTGGGCGCTGGGCCCTGAAGAATGACCTTTCCAACCAATTCCGCTCCAGTCGCAGTGTCCACGGCAGAAGTGCTCCGAAGCGAAGCTGGTCTTTCCGCTGCCCTTGCCGCAGGTTCTTGCCTCGCGTAATGTGCCACGGAATGAATAAGCGCCGCGGCAATTGGGATCGTCAGATAGGTTAATTTCATCGGGTATTTCTCCTTTCGAGGGCTTGGGCCACAGAGCGATGACCAGAGGTGAGAGGTGACTACTTTCGAGACGCTGGAACTCTATTGCCCTGACTCTTGGTTTACTTCCGCATGTTTCGTTGCATGTAGGTTCTTGCCTCTCCGATGCGAGTCCGTTTTGAAGGTGCGCACGTAGTGGATTAGGTCCCAAGCCTGCTCGGGCTTCAGTGAATTCGAGAACGAAGCCATCGGCGAGCCATCCAGTCCAGTCATTAAAACTCGATAGAGATCCTCGTCCGACTCCCCACACTTGAAGCGCGACGAACTCGTGAAGTCGTACGGCGCGATCGGAAAGCCTTTGCTGTCCGTGAGAGTGGCGGCCGATGGCCCGTCTCCTCGCCCCTCTTCGCCATGGCATAGCGAACATTTAACCGTCGTTTGATAGAGTTCCCGGCCACGATCGATGCTGTCTCGCGTGGTTGGCGTCTCTGGAAAGATTTCCAATGGCGCCCCGGGCTTTTCCTGTCGGAAACGAGACGAAAAGGACTTTATGTAAGCAACCAAGTCCGCGCGTTGCTGCCGCGTGAGCGGAAGCCACGCTGGCATTGCCGTCGTATAAACGCCTCTTCCAATGGTGTTAAAGAGATCTGCGTCGAGGGGAATTGATCCGGAAGGTGTGGAGCGGCATTTGAACGTGCCGGTGGTAAAGTCGCGTGGCCTTGGTTCCACGTGAGCGGCATTATCGCCGCGACCGTCCCCGCGCTCTCCGTGACATCCGATACAGTAGCGCTGGTACAGCTTTTTCCCTCGGTTTGCCTCTCCCGTCACCTTGCCAATGCGGCTTTCCTGAGCAAGACTCGGGAACCAAGGGAGCAGCAGCAGTGTCAGAGTTATTCCTCGGATGCCGTTACCATTCGTTCGTGCCATGAACTCTGCCCCCGCTAAAAATCAAAATCGAGTCCAAAGAAAAGGCTGCTGCTCCAGACGTCGCGACCAAAGACCTGCGAAGTCTTGACCGACTTGACGATGGCGTATTCCGAGTGCCACGCCAGTCCGGCTCTGCTGAACATGATTGGGTACCAACGAGCACCGAAGGAATAGGCGTCAAGATTCCCGAAGTCGGACGGATCGGAGGCAAAGGGCTGACGGGACATGCGAACGAACTCGTTCCGCTGAACGAAAATGAGCTTTGGGTTGTAGGTGTAATGGGTTTCGACAAATCCACCGTTCCATGTCGGTGCCTGAGCACCAGCGGGAAGGACCACATTTCCGGGCGTTCCGGCCCCCAGGAAGGCATTTTCCCAGCCGTGCAGGAACAAGAGGCTGAAATCGAGTGGGCCGGCATAAAAGTCCGCATTAAGCCCAGCTCGATAGAAAGACTTGCCCTTCGATCCCGCCCCGGTAATTGGCGTGCCTCCTGACGTATTGAAGGCCGTGGGACGCTGCCCGAAGTAAGCGTAAGCGCCGACCCTTTGCAAGCCTAGGGCGCCGACTTCCAACGCTTGGCTAACGCTCATAAAACCGTCATAGCTGCTGTTCGGTACTGAGACGTTTCCGTCGTTGCTGCTCAGAAGAGCCAGCGAGTAGCGCGTGTAGCTATTCGAAGAATGGCCCGCGAGTTCGACACCTAGCTGATTGTCACCAAGACCGAAGCCGGGGTTGAGCGGGTTGACTCCGCTGTTCACAAAAGCAGCTTCTCTCTCAGGGAGGAAGTGGTAGAGCTGGTACAGTCCGCCATTTGCGGAAAGGAAGAGCATCCGCTTTTCGGAGATCATGTTGTCGAGTTCGAATTTGCCGAACTTCAGGTTGGCCCAGCGACTGCCCATTAAGTTGTCGAACCGAACCCAGGCATTTTCGAAATGGAAGGAGGCTGTTGAGTCCGAAGATGGCAGCACCGAAAAGGAAATGTTTCTGTAGAGTGTTCCGGCAGTCCAAATGTCCACGCCGGAAAGGTCGAAACCGTGAGACGTGATGGTCTTCTCGGCAGCAGGGCTGGTAGGATCACCCGGGATGGAATCCACTTTCTGATTGCTGGAACTGTCTCGATGCCACTGCGGGGTAATCCGGAAGGTGATGGGCCAGTAAGTAGGATTTTGCCAAATGGGCGAGTCCTTGCCGTTCCCCAACTGATAGCCATTGTCCCGAAAAACCTGACCAAAATTGTTCAGCTTAGGCCAAGCTTCGTGGCAAGCGGAGCAGGGGAGGTTGTACTTACGTGCGAAGGCAGGAATCGCATAGGCAGTTTGACTCGTAGCAGCAAGTCCGACACATATTTCGAGCACCCAGAATATTGCTGCCGCGGCACCCACCCCCAACACGGGCCGGTTTTTGACCGGCAAGGTGCGGAAATTCATAATCCCTCCGCCTGCGTGCTCTCCGGCTATTCCAGCTCGTCCTCGAGGTCGTCCGTCCCCGCTTTTCGGATGACCCCGAAAAGCCCATGTGATTCATCACCGATGCCGGCTGTGAAGAGAAGATGATTTCGTTTACCCGCCAGCGCGCCATTCCCGAAAGCAAGGCCCCAGAGACCGTTAATGGTCATTGGTTGGCCAAGTTCGTCGTGAAGCTGGCCGAGGAAATTTCCCGCTTCATCCAAGGCGTTGATTCGACCGTCGCCGAAATTCCCAACAAGGATGGCATCACTGAACTTTCCGAAGTTCCGCGGCGATTCGGCTAGACCCCAGGGTGAATTTAGAGTCCCGTGAGAGGCGAAGGGGTGAAAGCTGCCGTCAGCCTCCAGGATCTCCACGAATCCATTTCCAGGACCGGAAACGTCGTCATGTTTCTTGTCGTTTTGAAGCGCGAAAGTAACGAACAGCCGTCCGCGAATCTCCCGAATGCCGAAAGGAGCGAACCCGGCAGGGACGTTTGTGTCGGCAAATGTTTTTACAAATTTGAAGTTTGAGTCGTATTTTTCAACGATCGCATCCCGGAAATTCGTCGCATAGAGAAAGGTTTGCGATCCCTCTTGGGCAATTGCCAGCCCTTTGTACACGGCGCCCAGCGCCGAGTGATCCACGCCCCCGGGTGCCGAATTGTCCACAGCGAGGATGGCGTTCTGTAGGTCAACGCCGGGACTCCAGCCACTGATCGTTCCATCCTCGGTTACGAAGATGAAAACACTCGAACCGGTGTGGCCGTTTGCAGTGACGACGAATCCAGGAGTCCCGTTAAAGATCGTGCCAGTTGGAGCGGCGGGCGGCTGACCGCCGGTAGGAGGCGGAATCGTCACAACCAGTGGCGATCCGACTGGGAAAGCTTGCCCATCGCTTTGATAGATCGTTGCAACGCCTGTTCCATTGTCGGCAATCCAAATGGGGCCCGTCGGAGAGAAGACGATTCCCCAAGCATTGACCAAATTGGGGTCAGTTCGTAGTGCGACGCCAGCGATGTCCGAAACTAGGTTTGTGCGATGATATCTGTCTTGAGCCGCTACCGGAACGCTAGCGAACCCGAGAAGCAAACAGGCAACCAGCCTCGTCTTGTTGGACCACAAGCGGAAAGTGAATGGTAGTGACATTGGCGCTCCTCCTTCGCTGCGGACCTTCCCGCGAAGTTCTGTCTCTGGGCAAAAGGCTTACACAGATCCTGCTGCGCGTTGCCCAATGTGAACTTGGACTGCCGTCCCGAGCCTGCGCCAGAGGAGAAACTGAGTCGATTGGATCGGTCCGCCAGCGTTCTTGCAGAGCAAAAAGAATAGGTAGATAAAGACACGAAGTTGTCAGAGAGGTGTCTTTCAACCGTCAATTTTCTGTCTCAGGCGTTTGCTCGCCGTAAAGGAAGCTGCGCTGGGCGAGAAGCTCATGAAACGTCGGACAAGACAAGCTCCGTCCATAGGGTCTCAGCCACTGGGCTTGTTCGCTTTGGAGCGTCCGGCAGGCAGGAACAGATGGCGAGCCCCTAGTTCGCCTGTCGTTTTAGTGCGAAGAGCTGCATGAGGGATGATACAGCTGTAGTGCAGCGCTAACGGTTCCCGGAGGTCTGAGTCCCAATTGCACCTGGGATTGTGCCCGCGTGGCTTACCTTTCCTTGTGTTCCCCGGCGCGTTTTGCTTCGCCATAGGCCACGCCACAGGAAGCGCATCATCACCATGCCGATCATGGCGACGCCGAGCTTCATCCCAAACCAAACGAAATCCAAGGAGTCCACAGTCCACCAACCTTTTGTCACGGTGCAACAACGAGGTTGCTCTGCGCTTCGTGCAAAGACGCAATCGCGTTCAACAGCACAATCATGAATCCCCGTTTTGGAAAAAGAGATGGTACTTAGCCCTATCAGTTAATGACTTTTCGGCGGCAGCCGCGTGTGGCGCTCACGGAGCGCTCCAGACGATCGCTCATTTTTTGTCTGCCCCAGATTGCGAAAGCTTCGCGCCACAAGGCGGATAAAGGCGATTAGACATTTGCATTCAAGGAGATAAGGGTCATAATGAAGACCGAACGGGAGACTAGCCACAACTCCATGGAATGCCCGGTTTGCGCGACGCAAAATCCTGACTCTGCGTCCTTGTGTGGAAATTGTCACACTCCTCTGCCTGAACTCGACTCTCAAGAGACATTAAACGATGCAGGAACGCTGGTTGAGGATTGGAGTGAAGGTAGCTCTTCCAAAGCGTCCAAGGCCTCCAAGGCATCCATCCCGCCGTCCACGACAGCAACCGACGAAATGCCGCCCGGAACGGTTTTGGGCGGCCGATACGAAATCCTACAACTTATCGGCCGTGGCGGGATGGGCGCAGTCTACAAGGCCCACGACAAGGAACTCGACCGCACCGTGGCCCTCAAACTGATTCGTCCGGACCTGGCGCGCAATCCCGAAATGGTGCGCCGCTTCAAGCAGGAATTAATTCTTGCGCGGCAAGTCACGCACAAAAACGTCATTCGAATCTTCGATTTGGGGCAGTCCGAAGGGATCAAGTTCATCACCATGGATTTCGTGGAAGGCCACGATCTCCGCGCTCTGCTTAAGGAAAAAGGGAAGTTTCCGCCGCGCGAAGCGGCGCGCATCATGCTGCAGATCTGCCGCGCCTTGGAGGCGGCGCACAGCGAACACGTGATCCATCGCGACCTAAAGCCGCAAAACATCATGCTGGACGGAAAGGGTCGTGTTTATGTGATGGATTTCGGCATTGCCCGATCGGCTCACGTACCCGGAATGACCCAGACGGGAGCGCTGATTGGCACGCCCGAATACATGTCGCCGGAACAGGCTCGCGGAGAGAATCTGGATCAACGCTCGGATATTTTTTCACTCGGGGTTATCTTCTACGAGATTCTCACCGGAGAGAAGCCTTATCCGTCGGATGTTCCGCTCGCAACGTTATGGAAGCGGATGCAGGAACCGGTCACGCCACCGGTTAAGCTTGAACCGAGCCTGCCGGTTGCGTTAAACGACATTGTCGTCAAAGCCTTGCAAATCGATCCTGCGAACCGGTTTGCGAGCGCCAGGGAAATGGCGCACGCGTTAGAAATCTGGCTGGGCCCTTCGGCGGAAAGCTCCGCAATTTTTCTTCCTGGTCCGCGTACAACGCACTATTGGAAGTGGGCCTCTGCAGCCCTGGGCGCGTTGCTCATCGTTACGGTTGTGGCGTTTCGCCTCAAAGGACCGGTTAAGCCACCTCCCATGCACGCGCCGGTTTCCGTTCTGGTCGCGGACTTCGCAAACGCCACGGGCGACAGCATTTTCGACGAGACCCTCGAACCGCCGTTGAGCGTCGCTCTGGAAGACGCGTCGTTCATCAGTTCGTACAACCGCAACCAGGCGAAGAAAATCGCGGCCCAACTGCAGACCGGGGCTTCCTCACTTGAGGAAACAACCGCACGGCTCGTAGGAGATCGCGAGGGCATCAATTTTGTCGTGGCGGGGATGATCGAAAAAAAGGGGAGTGGATACCAGGTTCGCGCGAGAATCCTCGAAACGGCCACCGGGAAGATTCTCCTCGAGCCCAAAGAGACAGCGGACGACAAGAAAGGCGTCTTGGGAGTCATGGACAAGATTGCCGCTCAGATGCGCCACGCTCTGGGGGATACCACTCCGGAAGCTGTACAGATCGCGGCCGCAGAAACCTTTACGACCGGCTCGCTGGAAGCCGCCCACGAGTATGCCCTCGCGCAGAATGTGCAATGGCAAGGAAAATGGGAAGAGGCCATTCAGAGTTACCTGAAGGCCGCCCAGTTAGATGGGGACATGGGACGCGCTTACGCCGGTGCAGCGGTAGCCTCTTACAACCTGGGGCGCATGCAGGACGCGCACAAGTACTATGAAGAGGCGCTTTCCAAGATCGCCCGAATGAGCGACCGCGAAAAATTCAGAACGCGCGGCGGCTACTACATGGTGATGAATGAGCCGCGAAAAGCCATCGAGCAATATGGCGATTTAGTGCGCCAGTTTCCGGCCGATTCCGCAGGCCGCTCCAATCTTGCGCTGGCTTACGAAAACAGTCATGACATGGCGCATGCCCTGGAAGAGGGCCGCAAGGCAGTTCAATTGAACCCCCGAGGTGTCCCGCAACGAAGCAACTTGGGTCTCTATGCCATGTACAGCGGGGACTTCGACGGCGCTATTCAGGAGCAGCAAGAAGTGCTCAAATCCAATCACTCCTTCGTCCGGGGCTATTTGGGAATGGCCTTATCGCAACTGGCCAAGGGACAATTGTCTGCGGCTATCGAGTCTTATGGGAACCTCGCAAAGCTAGGGCCTCAGGGAGCTTCACCCGCCGCGGCCGGGTTTGCCGATCTTGCCCTTTATGAGGGCCGCGCCTCCGACGCCGTTTCGATTCTCGACACTGCCGTTTCTGCGGATCTCCAAAACAACGATTCGGACAGTGCGGCCAACAAACTGACCACGCTAGCCTATGCGCATCTGCTTTTGAGCCATTCTGCCGCCGCCGCGGTTGCCGCCGACAAGGCGGTCGCTACCAGCCGGGAAATCAATGTGCTTTTTTGGGCCGCCCGAGTCTATCTTGCTTTGGACAAGGACTCCAAGGCACTGACGCTGGCTCACCAGTTGGAATCCGAACTGGGAGCCGATCCACAAGCCTATGGGAAAGTGGTCGAAAGTGAGATTCGGATGAAACACGGGAAAGGACGGGACGCCCTTCCCGGACTTCAAGAAGCACAGAAACTTGCCGACACTTGGGTCATCCATTTCGACCTTGCGCGCTCCTATCTGGATTCCGGCCATTTTCCTGAGGCCGATACCGAGCTAGAGCTTTGCTTGAAGCGCCGCGGCGAAGCTACTTCTTTGTTCCTCGACGAAGTCCCCACTTATCGGATCTTCCCGGATGTGTACTACTACGTTGGGCGTGTCAGGGATGGCTTAAAGATCCCCACTGCCGCCGAAGCCTATAAGACATTCCTGTCCATCAAGGAAAAAGGCGTCCAAGATCCGCTCGTCTTGGATGCTCGCCGCCGCCTGACCGCCCACTGATTTTTGAAGGTGGCTCGCCACCCTCGGGCAGGCATCCACCCGCAATACGTTGATTGGGACGCCGGATTCGGCAGGTGGACTGCCGGTCCTCGAGTGGTTCGACTATGATCCGCCGAATCATTGCCGCGTTCCCGACCCGGTCACACCGGTATGCGGAGGCGTCTTGGGTGTTCTGACGAGTGCCCTGCAAACGGACCACGAGAAACAATCAGCCATCCTACGGTGGCGCTTCGTGACGCGTCCGGCAACGCCTTACTGCAAGAGGATGTTGGTGACCTTCAACTCGCTCCCATCGCTGCTTTGGACCGCAATCCACGCCGCCATTTTTCCGCCGGCACGCACGGAGCCGCGAGCCTTGATTCGCCGCGGGACCAGGTTCAAGTCTCATTTGAACTGAATCGTTGTGGCTTTCGCCGGGCTCCCGTCATTCAATTGCACCTCGACCGTGAAAAACCCGGCAACGGAACCGATAGTGGACGAGGTGTCCCAGTTAAAAATAAACTGAGGACTACTGAAACGGAACGTACTGTTACCCTTTGCGCCGGTCGTCGGCGAATAGAGCAGAACACAAGGTGCCCCAGGCGTCGCTGTGGGCCCACTGCTCGGGCACGCGACTATGGACACAAGGCTGCCCGGATCGCTGATGACATTTCCGCTGGAACCAAGAAGCTCCCATTTCAAAGGAACAGCCGAGCCTCGATTCACACTGCCGGAGAACGTGGGCGCGGCAACGGTTCCGGCAGTTCCAAGTGGAGAGAGGAATCCCAGGAACGCATACGTGACCGCTTCCTGTACAGAGGAATTCCCAGAACTTCCACCAAAATTGGCATCCCCAGAATAGGTCGCCGTCAGCGTGTGCGAACCAATCGTAATGGAAGTCAGCGAGCAACTCGTGGCCGGCAGCGTTGCTACGCATGTAGCGCCTGCGCCGTCGCTCACCGTAACTGTTCCCGTCGGAGCGCCGGCTCCCGCAGCCGAAACGCTGAAGGTGACCGTAACGGGTTTCCCCAACACCACGGGATTCGGGGTGATCGAGGAAATGGTCGTCGTCGTACTCGCTTTGTTTACGGCCTGGGCCAAGGCTGTGGAAGTGCTCGCCGCGAAGCCGCCATTGCTTACGTAGCTGGCTGTGATGGAGTGGTTCCCCGCCGTAAGCGAGGATATCGGTAGAGTCGCAGCCCCGCCGATCAACGGAGAAGTCCCAAGCGCGGTCCCACCGTCTCGGAACAGGACGTTACCGCTTGGCATTCCGACTCCAGGCGCGATCACACTTACTCCCGCACTGAACGTCACCACCTGTCCGTAGACCGATGGATTATTCGAAGAAGCCAGGGAGGTTGTTGTAGAAGCAGGATTGACCGTTTGCATCAACACGGGGGAAGTACTGGCCACGAAGCTGCCGCTGCCCGTGTAACTCACCGTAATCGAGTGCCCGCCCACCGCAAGCGTTGAGCTGGTGGTCAAGCTCGCCGTTCCGGCCGTCAGTGGCACAGTGCCTAGAACGGTCGCACCGTCAAGGAACTTGACGCTTCCACTAGGAGTCCCTGCCCCTGGGGCTACCACGCTGACAGTCGCGCTGAAGGTCACCGCCTGCCCGAAAACGGAGGGATTAACGGAGGAAGTTATCACTGAGTTGGTCGATGCCTGCGCGATCGCTTGCACAAAAGTCACCGACGGACTGCTCCGCGTAAAATTGGCGTCTCCGCCGTACGTGGCACTGAAAGAATGACTTCCAACACTGAGCGAGGAAATCGTGAGACTTCCGCTACCTCCGCTCAAGTTTGCCGTGCCTAGCGGGTTGCCGGAATCAGTGAAGGTGACCGTTCCGGTGGGTGTTCCTGTGCCAGGCGCATTCACGCTGACAGTCGCGGTAAGCGTGAGGGCCTGACCGAAGACGGGAGCCGCCGGAGAAGCTGAAATGGTTGTTGCCGTGGACGCCTGCGCGACGCTCAACTGTACCGCAGATGAGGCGCTTGGCAAGTAATTCGCGTCCCCAGAGTAGCTGCTGGCAATGGAATGGTTTCCTAGCGAAAACGAGGAAGTGTTGAAGCTTGCCACACCAGCCACTAAAGGCACAGTGCCAAGCACGGTCGCGCCATCGCTGAACGTTACGGTTCCAGTCGGCGTTCCCGCGCCTGGGCTTACGGTGGCTGTGAGCGTAACCTGCTGGCCAAAAACAAGCGAAGTAGAAGAGGCGGTGAGTGTGGTTGTTGTGGTACCCATGCTCACATTCAAGGTCAGCGGTCGTGTGTTCGAGTTCTGCGGTGCACTGGAGTCCGACACCGACACGGTGAAGGGAAATGCTCCCGCGGCCAAGGGCGTGCCGCTTAGCACCCCGGCGCTGGAAAGCGTCAATCCGCCTGGCAGCACTCCTTGAGGAATGCTCCAGTTAAAAGGCGCCATTCCCCCGAAGTTTGCCAGCGTTACGCTGTACGGCACGCCGACCTGGGCACCCGGCAACGTGGCCGTGGAAATGAGCAGCGGCGCCGCGAAGAACCTAACCCCGCACTGTGGATCGCCAGTATTACAGGCTTGCGAGGTCACCAACGGTCCCAGCTGCGTCGTCAGTCCGTGCAAACTTGTCGGGCTCAAGTTGACACCGCGGAGCGTGATCACGGCAGTCTCCCCAGGCCCCAACACGATGGTAGAACGACCCTCGTTTGGATCCGTTATGACCGGGTCCGATGGGTTCGTCGTGGTTGGATCGAGCAGCAGCGGGTTGTTTACGTTGGAAAGCACAACGTTATGCGGTTCCTGTGCGAGAACGCAGCCGTCGGAAGTCGTCGTGTAGTATGTCTTGGTGACAATTAATTGGAGAGTCGGCGGAGTAGAAGGATTACCTATCAAGCCGATGGTGTAAGAGCCCGCGGTATTCCCATTGTGCGTGAAAGTGTAGGAAAGATCGGAGACCGGACCGTTCACCAAACTTCCATTCACCAGGCTGCCGTTCACTAGACTGCCGTTCACCAAGCTGCCGTTCACCAAGCTGCCGTTTGCAAGCGTGGTGTTCAAAAGGCTGCCGCTCGCGAGACCGAAGTTGGCCAACCCAGAATTCACCAGGCTGCCGTTCACTAGACTGCCGTTCACCAAGCTGCCATTCACGAGACTTCCGTTTAAAAGGCTTCCATTCACAAGGCTGCCGTTCACCAGACTCCCGTTGACAAGGCTTCCGCTATTGACGTCCGCGTTGACCAGGCTGCCGTTTAGTAGGCTGCCGTAGAAATAGCTGCTGTTGACGAGACTGCCGTCAATGTTCGGGTCCGTAACCCCTACGTTCACGAGACTGCCGCTAAAGACCTCGGTGTTGGAGACGTCACCCGCGGTATTGCCCGGGGGATTCAGTAGCGCAGGAGCGGTTGGGTCCGGATTCAAGGTCACAAAACTGCTCAAGCCGCCTGGCTTAAGGCCCGCTCCGCCGGAAGCTAGCTCTGCCGCGGTGACCAGGATGTTGGCTGTTGGCGAGGTGGAAGTGGCGAAGACCATGCGCGCAACACCGGAATGGGCAGGCACAGTTACATTTAAAGTGGTAGTTGGAAGGAACGAGCCGGGGGCCGGAAGGGGATTGCCCTGCGCCGGAAGGAAGGAGGCCCAACCGCCGACCGGCTGGTTGCTAATGCTCAATAGGAAGCTCTTGTCGAAATTCGTGAGATTTTGCATGAAGATCCCGAACCCGCGCTGGAAGGTCGTGTTCAGCGGCTTTTGGTTCTGCGGTGAAGACAGCACCAAGCCTTGGGTAATTTGGCTCATATAAATGTTCTGGTTGCGCATGCCTTGCTGGCCGGTACTGCACGCAGGTGTCGTTGTGCCGGGGTTGAATATACTCGGCCCTCCTCCTCCCACGGGAGTGTAGTGGGTCCAATCCCCATCGGCAGGCGGGACCACGTCCTGGTTGCTTGTCCAAGTGGCGTAGACCACTGGCAGACTGGAGGGAGACGTATTGAAGGCCCAATTTTTTCCGGAAGAATCCGTGGGAACAAAGGCCAGTCCTGCGATATCTACGTAGTCCCCCATGAAAGGATCCTGGCCCTGCTCGAACAGCGGGAGATTGGGAGGATCTTCTTGCAGTTGCTGCAAAATGGGGAAACCGTCAGGTCCAATCGTGTCCGTTCCATCGTTGCGTAGACCAAATTTGTAACGAGAAACCCGCGCGGTAGTGAACGCCAGCGGGGACTTGTTGGTGTCGGCTTGTGCAACGACCAAGTCGAGGGTGTGGCGCCTTTGCGTCAAATTTGCATCGGTCAAGAATGGCGTGAAGACTTGCGCGATATTGCCTGGAGCGGTCAACTCTCCTTCGAGTTGGCGCTCTTCCTGGAAGAAGCTTCCTTTGGCATCCGGAGCAAAAGGCGAATTCGGGGGAAAAAATGAAATGGTATGATCTTCTCGCAAGTCATAGTAAAGAACGAACAGCTGGCCTGCGTTTGTCGTGATTTGCGGCATGACCTGGTGCCCGCGAACGAGTTGGTTTCCAGATGAGTCGAGAATCGGCAGCCCGTTTTCCATAAGAGGACCAGAATCAACGGCCTTGGGTGCGCTCCACGTCACTCCATCGGTCGATGTTGACATGGCGATGCGAGCATCTCCGCCGGTAGCGAAAGGTAATCCGCGCTGCGACCATGCCGCGTAGGCGACGCCGTTCCCATCAACACCGATGGTCGGAAACGAATGGACGCGAATTCCTCCGGGTGCGGTGTCCTGATCAAAGAAGGAAGGAGCGTTTGGCGTGGAAGCATTGTAAAGGGGCAGATCGACGATATCCACGGCATTGGAAAAGGTCTGCCCAAAATCTGTGGAAACCATGCCCACGATGGCATCGGGCGAACTGCTGCTGACGAACCGGCGCCAGGCGACCCAGATTTTCCCGGTCTTGGGGTCGACAGCGATGGTGGTTCCCTGGTTGACCAAATTTCCTGCGCTCAACTTGATGGGAGTGCTCCACGTTGCGCCGCAATCCAGCGATCTCGAAAACATGATTTTGGTACTTTGGCTGCCTGTGAACCGGCTCCAGACGGCATAGACATTCCCAGCAGGCACGGTCTGAGTTACTGTCGCTGCCCCTTGTGGAACCTGGATGTTACAAGTGGCGGTTCCGCGCGGAATGTCCGTGGCAATCCATGGCTTGTCCAAAAATTGTCCCGATGTCCCGGTGTCCACTTGTACAGTATTGATGTAGCGGATGGGATCCAGGCTCTGGCTCGCGTCTCCACTTTCCAGGTTGTCCAGGTCCATGAATCTGGCTATGAAGATCACCCCCAGATTCGTGCCTCGGTTATAAGCGATTCCGCTGTAGTAGAACAGACCGTTGGTTCCCGCGCGGACCGTGGGGTCCGCCGCCGTGGACAGGCCGTGAAGCGGCGAGGCCATGCCCGCCGCCGACTGGTCTTGTGGGTAGCCTGCTAGAAGTGTGCTGCCCCATGTGGCGCCGCCATCAAATGATTTGAAAACTCCCAGCCAGGCGTCGCCCCGTTCATCAGGAGAGTTGGGATTTGGAATGTCCACTGAGCGATAGTCGTTGGCACCAGCCAAAAGATGGACAGGATTGCGCGTGGAAACGGCAAGGGAGGGTTCATTTTGCCGCTGGAGAAAAGGGTCCCCTCCGGGCCACTTGGTTCCGGAGACCATGTTGACATTCAGTCCCGGCGTCTGTGCCTGTGCAGTAATGGAGGTGAAGACTGCCGCCACAAGGAACGCTTGGGCCCGAAACGCGCGAAGCATGCGCATGAGTATTTCTCCTCGCCGCACACTCTCGTTCGCCGGCACTGAATTCTCAGAGCCTAAGATCTTGGGGACGGAATTGAAAAAGCGACGGACGCTCAAGGCAATGCTGGCAGTGAGCTCCCCGCGGCTCCGTTAGCTGGGTGAACTAGAGCAACGGAATGTGTCGAGTACGCTATATCCCTTTCTCGTGCAAGTCAAGCGGAAACCGGAGCTAAACCGATTTTTCACCCTGATTTCTCAACGAACCGAATCACCACAGATCTGCGTGCCGCCATCTCATTCCGATTTCGAAAGCCAAGTGATTTGCTAAAATTGCGAGCTGTGGCAAGCGGCGACAAGTTGCGATTTGCCGTGGAGGGCAACGGTGAACTATCGGCCCTGCTGGTACATCCAGCCGCTGCAAAATGGCTCCTGGTGATGGGCCACGGTGCCGGAGCGGGCATGGCTCACCCCTTTCTCGAGAAGCTCGCGGCGGAACTGGCGAATGCAGGAATCGCAACTCTACGCTATCAGTTTCCTTACATGGAGGAGCGCGGGCGGGTACCGGACAAACCGGAGCTGTTGACGGCCACGGTAGCCGCAGCTGCGGGCTTGGCCGCGAAAACGGCACCGGAATTGCCACTGCTGGCAGGCGGCAAGTCCATGGGTGGCAGAATGACCTCGCAAGCCGCGGCAGAGAATCTGCTCGCCTCAGTGAAGGGACTTGTATTTTTCGGGTTTCCGCTCCACCCACCAAACCGTCCGAGCACGAAGCGAGCGGAGCATTTGACGAAGGTCGGCGTGCCAATGTTGTTCTTGCAGGGAACACGCGACACGCTTGCGGATCTGACGCTGCTGCGCCCCGTCTGCGCAAAACTTGGTTCGCGCGCCACGCTGCATATCATTTCGGAGGCCGATCATTCGTTCCACGTGCTCAAGAAGGCGGGCAAAACGGATGCGGAAGTAATGACGGAACTGGCGCTGACGACCGCCGCCTGGGCGGACAAACTAGACGACTGAAGGAGAGGACTATGCGAACGGAGTTCCCCGAGAGCAGTCAGGGACCTGTGCTGCGAAGATCCCCATTCATTCCAACGGCGATTTGCAAAACAGCGGTCGTGGCGATGCTTGGCCTCTGGGCATTCTTTGTCGGCGCTATTGAGACCGCGAATCCTGAGAACGGAAAAGGATTGCAAATCTGCTTTGTGGACGTCGAGGGCGGGCAAGCGACGTTGTTTGTGACACCGGAAGGGAAGTCGCTCTTGATCGATACAGGCTGGCCGAACAATAACGGGCGCGATGCGGATCGCATCGTGGCTGCAGCGAAACTGGCCGGCATCAAGCAAATTGACTTTTTGCTTTTGACGCACTACCACGTGGACCATGCGGGAGGAATCACGCAGCTTGCGGCGGAGATTCCGATTCGAACAGTGATCGATCACGGAGAAAACCGCGAGCCAAATGATGCGACGACTCAGGGAGTGTGGGAGGACTATCAGAAGCTGTTGGCGAAGGACAAACTCGAGCGCATCATTGCCAAGCCCGGTGACACGTTGCCCATCGAGGGCCTGGATACGAAGGTGGTCAGCTCGGACGGGGAGCTCATTGAAAAGCCGCTGAGCGGCAGTAGCAAGAATGCGGCCTGTGACGCATCCGAGAAGCGGCCGGCGGATCAGAGCGAGAATGCGCGGTCGCTCGGTGTGCTCCTTACTTTTGGAAAATTGCGAATCCTGGATTTGGGCGACCTGACTTCGGACAAAGAGGCACAGCTGGTGTGTCCTGTGAACAAGCTTGGGGCGGTTGATATCTACGTCGTCTCGCATCATGGGTCGGTGTCCAGCAACAGCCGGGAGTTTTTGAACTCGATTGCGCCGCGAGTGGCCATCATGGATAACGGAGCTTCGAAGGGCGGAGCGCCCTCTTCCTGGGAGGCGGTCAAGAAGTCGCCGCGGCTCGAAGATTTCTGGCAACTCCACTATGCAAATGAGGGAGGCGCGGAGCACAACGTGGCCGACTCTTTCATCGCCAACGTTCGCGGGCCCGATGCCGGCCATTATTTGAAGCTGACGGTGTCGGCGGACGGAAATTTCGAAGTCTTCAATTCGAGAACGAAACAGACAAAGCACTATACAGCGGCGCGTTGATTTTAGAGGCGAGCCCCTTAGGCTTCTGGAGCGGAACCAACTACGACTAGCGCCATAGGTACTGGCGAACCGGCCAGCGGAACAGAAAACTCCACGAGCCACAGGTCGCCGTCATCCAGGTGAAAAACAGACGGAAGCGATTTCGGATGATCCTCGGGGGGTGCGAGGCTCCATACCGAAGGATGATTCGAACCGGTGGCTTTG
>Ga0126379_10000004_pt1 | contig 110312 bp, 92 predicted proteins | sample PanSoiMetPlot_24_FD_92640 | JGI IMG/M metagenome (GOLD analysis project Ga0126379, IMG submission 92640) | Tropical forest soil microbial communities from Panama - MetaG Plot_24 | ecosystem: Environmental > Terrestrial > Soil > Tropical forest > Bulk soil | place: Panama | collected 2016-02-17
GCAAACTGCGGCTTCCCGCTCTTTTGCATCAGGCGCAAGGCTTCGCTTACGAGATACATGTCGTTGCGGAAGTTACGAACGCGATCATTGGGGACCTTAGCAAGTTCCTTGTAGATTGCCGTCTCATTGCCGATGTCGTTTACCATTTGGCGCAGCGCCAGCATGGTGGCCGGCTTGAAGTCCCGCGTCCGCACATATTCAGTTATGTCCTCGCGTGGATCACTGATGACCGCACCGGGTTGCACGTAACCGTCCAGCATGTTCGCCGTTTGTTTGGACACCGCGATGAAATCCTGGGAGTCCTTGTAAGTAACAGCGTGGTTGATGGCGTAGGAAGTCGGCACAGTACCAATGAGGATCAGCATGATTAATCCCATGCCCTTCTGGCCGTCATTGGAACCGTGGAAGAAGCTCACACCCGTACAGGTGAGAAGGAGCAGGCCGCGAATCCAAAACGGCGGCGGCGCGTTGCCTTCGGGAGCTTTATAGAGGCGCGGATCACGGAGAAGAGCCCGCCCCAGAATAAGCAGCAACCCGGCCACAAAGAATCCCATCACCGGCGAGAGCAACAGCGACTTGCCCACTGTCAATGCTTGCTGCCAGTCCACGCCGCTAGTCCCGGTCTTGGCAGACATCAACTGGTTGGCAACGCCCACCCCTATGATCGATCCGATTAACGTGTGCGAACTCGAAGCAGGAAGGCCGAAATACCATGTCCCCAGATTCCAGATGATGGCGGCCACAAGCAGGGCAAACACCATGGCGAACCCAGCCTGGCTTCCAACTTGCAAAATGAGCTCCACGGGAAGCAGCGAGAGGATGGTGAACGCCACTGCACCACTGGAGAGTAGGACTCCCAGAAAATTGAACGCTCCCGACCATACGACGGCTATATGGGGATCGAGCGAGTGCGTGTAGATAACGGTCGCCACGGCGTTGGCGGTGTCGTGAAAACCGTTCACAAACTCGAATCCAAGGGCCACCAGGAGAGCCAACCCCAGCAGCAGAAAAGGAAAAATTGAGGTTGCCTTCACTTTTGCCATGTCGGTCGCAACCTGGTATCCGACGTAGCCAAAGCCAACGAGAAGAACGAAGAAAAATAACAGAGTCCCGACTCGACCTGGCCTCTTATTCAGTTTCTCTGCTAAGGCAGGTGCGGCTGCTGTCGTTGCCATCGTGGTCTCTCCTGGGATCGCTGCGGCGTCCGATCCCGTGGCAGGCCAAGATACATGCCAGCGGCCCGCATGAGGTTAAGAGAAGGTTAAAAGCTATCTGAGTCGTCCGAGCGTTTCGCGAGCCGACATCGACAACCTATTGCGCTCACGGTTTGTTCTCGATGGACCGCACAATCAAGGAATACACCGTAGAGATCTTGGGCAGGCCCGCAACACGCTGCAGGTACGGGAACGGGTGGGGGCGGCAACTCGCGCAATCAGTTGTATCTGGTGATTGTGGAGCCCAGTGGCAAGCTCACAGATCGAGTGCAGGTCAACGGCACCGCTGAGGTACACAGCGAAGGCGTTTACTACATCGAGTGGCGTGAGGGGAATCTCAGAAGGCATGGGGAAAGGACAGGCAGAAGTCAGCTTAGCCCTGGCCCGACGGCCGGAGGCTCAAGTCCCGTCAGGTGCTCCGGCCGGCGCTGCGAAATGAGAACACCGGCCGAGAAGGTCAGAAATTGTGGACTTACGTCCAGAAACTGGTGGGGTCATGGCACTTGCCACAATTCGAGGGAATTGGTGTTTTTGTTGACGGCGGCAAAAAAGGTTTTGCCTGAAACCTGCGTGACCGCGATGCCAAAAGCGGCCTGCGGTCCTGGATCGATCGAGAACTGGCTGACAAACTGGCCCGTGGGGGTGAATTCCACGACTTCACTTGGTTGGCTGGGGTCAGGATTGACTGGAACTGCGTCATCGTTCGAGGTGATCAAATCTCCGTTTGGCGCCAGCAGCAGTCCCACAGGACCATGCAGGTGGACGCTGTCTCGGTAGACCAAAGTACCCGGGCCTTGGTCTGTTGTAGTACTTGCATTGGCAACAGCAAAAATTCCATTGTCTTCCGTCGATGCGACGTAGAGAACATCCTTCGACGCGTCATAAGCAAGACCGGCGACTCCCATCACGAAAGTCTCTTTATCGCAGTCGCCAGAATATCCTGAAGCAATCTGCGTCAGGCTCTCGACCGTGAACTTGCCGCTCTTTTGAGCCTTCAAGTCAACACGAGTGACGGTTGCAGTGCCGACGTTCGAGACAAACAACAGAACATGCGTTCCTTGCTCGCTGAACGTCAAGCCCCAGGGCCCGTCCAATAGGTTGTTGTCCGAGATGTTCTGCACCTGATTTCCGTCGCGATCGATAATCAAAAGGCCACCGGTCCCGGTCGCAGCGGTTCCGCAAGTTCCATCTGTGCTAGGCTGGCTGCCAACCACGACAAACCCATTGCTGAGGACTCCGAGAGCTGAAGTCAGGCCGACTTGCCCGACCGGTCCTTGAAAAAAGACCGATGCCTGCCCTCCATTCTGCGGAATGCGCACAATCGTGCTGCCGTTGGCCTGGAGGTTGTCCTTATTGTTGAAGTTGGAAACAAGAATATCGCCGGGATTCAGAGTCCCTCCTTGGGCGAAATTGTCAGGAACGAAAGCCACACCAGAAGGACTACGGTCGCCGCTGTCGGGTACGGTGGAAACGTTGAGGATTGGGCTTGGAGGCGGAGGAATGATCTGTCCGACGACTGCGAGGCTGGACGAACTGATCAAAGCACCTGAGATGATTACGTTGTAGAGAAACCGTGTGCGCATGTTGCAATCTCCTTTTCTGCAGTGCAGACTCCGGGTTGTTTTTGATTGTCCTGTTTTCCCGATAACCGGCAAATCCCGGCCAGAGTTTGCGTCAGCAGATAAAACCTTCAACGGCGAAAGACTAAAGGCGTAAGATTGCCAGAAGTTGAAGCAGGCATTAAGAGACCGTAAAAAACGGGATGAGGTGCGGAGGAATCATTTGCCAAAAGGACCCAAATTGGTGCTTCGTGATCGCGTCACTACCCACCATCAATTCGCGTGCCGGCGCGCGGCGTACTGCCGTGTCAATTTCGGCATAGGTGTCATCTCATAAACCACCAAAGCACTGTGGATCGAGGCAACAATTTTCTTCGTTACCCGTCGATTCTGCGAAGGCGGCTGCTGTTAACATCTTTTCGCACATTTTGCTCTCCTTATGACAAACTGCAAATCAGTTGACCAGAGTCTTTCCATCACTTCGCTGTCGGCATCAGAGATTGCGCAGCGGATCGGCCGCAAAGAGCTTTCTCCCGTAGAGGTCGTTGAGGCCCATTTGTCGCGGATTGAGAAACTCAATCCAGCAATCAATGCCTTTTCTCACATCGACTTCGATGGCGCCAGGGCACAAGCCCGGCAGGCGGAAACAATTGCGATCAACGGCGGCGAACTACCACCGTTGCTCGGTGTGCCCCTCACCGTCAAATCCTGTATTGACGTGGCCGGGCTGCACTGTGAGGCAGGAAGCCGTCTGCGAACCGGGTACGTAGCGGCGCATGATGCCACGCTGGTCGCGCGGCTCAGGCAGGCCGGAGCAGTCCTGCTGGGGAACACGAGCACGCCGGAAGCGCTGATGGCCTATCACACAGACAACGAGCTTCAAGGGCGGACCAATAATCCGTGGGACCTTGCGCGTACTCCTGGCGGATCGAGTGGCGGAGAAGCAGCCGCGATCGCCACGGGCATGTCCGCCGGAGGCATCGGGAGCGACGGAGGAGGATCGATTCGTGTGCCTGCACATTTTTCGGGCATTTGCGGCCTCAAACCCACGCCCGGCCGCGTGCCAGGAACCGGACACTTCCCGGCCGGCTACGGACCTTTCTCGCTCATCGGCGTAGTGGGGCCGATGGCGCGCACAGTCGAAGACTTGCAGCTTCTGTTCAACGTCATTGCCGGTTAGGACTTTGCGGACCCGGCTTCGTCGCCGGTCCCGTTGTGGACACAGGAAGATCACAACAGGCGCATTCTCCGGATCGGCTATTACCAGGACGACGGTTACAGCACGCCCACGGAGGAGACGAAAGACGCCGTCGAGCAGGCAGCGAATGCGCTTCGAGATGCAGGACATCAGATCGAGCCGTTCGTTCCCGACGTGCTGGATCGCGCCCGCGAACTCTGGTTCGTCATCTTTGTGGAATGTAGCGCTTTGCTGCTGCGGTCGATGGTCGCGGGGCGGGAACATGAGATCAGCAACAATCTGAGAGAGTTCCTGGCCATGGCAGCCGAATATCCGCCGTTGAGTGGTGACCGCTTGCTTCATACTCTTCTCGAACGCGACGAGCTCCGGGTGCGCCTGCTGCAGCGCATGGAAATGTTTCCCATCATGCTGGCGCCCGTCTGCACCAGCCCCGCTTTCCGGCACGAAGAAGTCGGATGGGGCCCTGGACACACCGCCGATTACTTGCGGACGATGACATATTGCCAACACTATAACCTTCTCGGGAATCCGGTTGCCGTCGTCCCCGTGGGGCATTCCCGCGAGGGCCTTCCCATAGCGGTGCAGGTAATTGGGCGACCTTATAAAGAAGATGAGGTCCTGGCGATCGCCTCTCAGTTGCAGAAGAGGTTCGGCTGGAACCCACCGCCATTCGGGCGTGACGCCTAAGGCCACACACCGCCCAAGGAACTTCTTTTTGAACGGGCAGCAAAAGACTGCCAACCACGCTGAACGTGCGCCGCTCCGCTAAACTCAGTCGCGCTAGTCGACAGGAAAACCTCAGTTGGCATGGGTATGATCGACAATCTTGCTGGTCAGGTAGCCAGCGTGACTGACTCCCAGCAGAGCCACGAGTCCGTCCGAAAAGGCGGGCATTGCCGAATAGTTATCCCCGTTGAATATCTTAAGAGTTGCGGCGCTGTAGACCCAAAGGCTCACGAATGTGAAAAAGAACATCTGGAGTTTGGCTACGTCGATGTAGGCTGTGTTGCCGATCTCATCGCCCTGGAAGATGTCGGCGAAGCTCGCATCGTTAACTGACTTGTTCCCGTAGAGTCTCCCGGCACTATTTTGTTTGATATCAGAGGCGTCCTCGCTGAGTTGGGCAGCCGCTTTCTTCACTGCATCCGGAGGCGCCTCGCTTTGCGTCTTATTCCCGAGCAGCAAGGGAGACCCGACCATCGACGCTGTGCTAATGCCCATCAACGCCCACAAATGCCAGTCCATGGCTACAGCCAATGGGTCCGGAGTGCCATTCCGCAGCCGGTACAGGCACATCGTGAGGTATGCCGACAGAATGAAGACCGTCCACAGTACCATCTGGAACCGGGAGAGACTCATCAGGTTACGGTCGCCAACAAAGATCCCCAATGGCCGGCCATTCACCCAGCGGCCCAGGAAAAGGCAGAAGATTGCAAATGCAGCAAGCACGACGAAATACGAATAGCTCGCTTTGGGAATATAAATTCCGGACAATGCAATCAGCACAAGAACCGTCACCGTGACGATTGCAACTTCAGCCTTGCTGCCCAGCCTCACTGCATCCGCTGGGCTATTCTTGGGCGATTGAACAGCTGTTTCCGGCGAAGGTTGCGGTGCGGTACTCATGTGGATGCCTGCTTTCTCCAGCCATTCTCACTCCAAATCACTTCATGCTTCCGCCACATTTCCTGCAGCTCTCACGACCTGAATGGCTTCGTCCATTAAGCTCAGAATGAATTCAAGACCTTCTTCGGTGAGAGACACGGACCAGCGCAGCTCCGGCTGAGTTGTAATCTTGACTAGGCCCTCGGCGGCCAAATATTTCAGCGTGTCGACGAATTCGTCCATCGTGCTGTAAGAGCTGATAATCGCCACGAACATCTCGGTAGCTTCTACCGGCTCAGGGTAGTGCACCGCGAGTTGGCCAAGAATTGTTCCTTCCAGGGCTGAGTTCATTTGTTCCTGCCTCCAACCTGCTCGGCAACTGCACAACACTCCTAAAGGCCTTCTCTATTTTGCGGTGGTGCCAACTGGGCTTTCCCAGGTATGCCGCGATAACCCGGGTCAAGCGCAACTTGCTCCATTTCGGGCTACATGACCAAGACCCGTGAGAGAGAATCGAATGCAAACCGTGTCCACGCTAGTTGCATCTACCACCAGTCGCATAAAGGAAAGGAATTGCACAGAGACGTAGGATGTTCCCAGCCTTATAATCATCGCGGAACGATCCCCTGGCCTTCTTTTATGTAACTAATGCTGTTGATCGGAACTTTGAGAACGTCAACGCGACCGCTGGGCCACCTGATCTCCATGTGGTCGATTTTGGATGCCTTGCCAAGTCCGAAGTGCGCTCGCCGGCTGCTCTGACCGGCGTAACCGTTTCCACCATCGATTTCGCGAATCTGCACGAGACCGCCCGCTTCAACCTTGATACGGGCCCCAATCGCATCCCGGTTCGATTTGACGCCGATCAGCTTGAGCTCGATCCAATTGCCGACTGCGGCTGTCACGTTGTGATACAGCAACAAGGGCTGGTCCGCATTTGTCTGTACGATATCCAGTTTGCCGTCGTTGTCAAAATCCACCACCCCGATGCCACGACCGTCGAAAGTATTGTCGACACCGGCCGCCGCTGCCATCTCCTTGAACACTCCGCTGCCCAGATTGCGAAATAGTCGCTTTTTCTGGTAGCCACTCCATGTCCGATTTCCAATATCAGGCCAATTGTTGACATCTGTGATATCAAGCCCTGGGGTGGTCATCACCGGAAGCAGCAAAGGGACATAGCTTTCTGGTCCTGCAGAGCGGAGCCCGTTTACCACAAACAGGTCCTGCCAACCGTCGTTATCGAAGTCCGCAAACTTAGCGGCCCACCCCCATCCCGTGTCGCATGTTCCGGTCTCCTTAGAAACGTCGCTGAATGTGGAATTGCCGTTGTTGTGCCACAACATGTTGCATTCCTTCATATACTCGTCCGTGATGTTGGTGACATAAATATCCAGCCAGCCGTCGTTGTCATAGTCTGCTACGTCCACGTTCATGCCCTTCTTGGTGTCCCATCCTGTGGCAGTTTCGGTCACTTCACGAAAGGTTCCGTTGCCGTTATTGAGGAATATGTGGTCGGTGCCGTAATCGCAGGCCAGGTAAATGTCCTGGAAACCATCGTTATTGAAATCGCCATGGCCGACATCGAGGGTCCAACCCGTGATCTTTCCAAGCCCCGCCTTGTCGGTTACTTCCTCGAAAATACCGGTTGCCTTGCCGGTGTTCCGCCACAGTGTGACTCCGCCGCCGTTCGTAGCCGCGTCCAGGTTATTGGGCAGCACGTGCGGATCTTTCAGGTCCAGAAGGTTCTCAGGCTTGAAGTAGTTGCCGAAGAGCAAATCCAAACGACCATCGTTGTCGTAGTCAAATGCGATGACTGCGATTGTGTTGCCGAACTTGTTGAGTCCCGAGAGAGAGCTGACATCTTTGAATTTGCCGCTCCCCTCGTTGTGGTAGAGAATCGGGGTCCCGAAGCGGGCAACCAGCAGATCGAGCTTCCCGTCATTGTCATAATCGAACCACAGCGCGTCAGAAACAACCGACTTCGGATCGTTGCCTCCCGCTACGCCAGCCTCCACGGCAACGTCCGTAAACGTCATGTCGCCGTTATTGTGAAAAAGATGGTTCGGCTTTCCGGTGTCGGAATCGGTTACGAAGAGATCCTCGTACCCGTCTCCATCGTAGTCGCCAACGGCAACCGCCGCGCCGCCTGAAGTGAACATGTGGAGAACGTCGGCATTCTTGCCCCGAAAGCGCCGCGTATGGTGTGGCACGCGAATGCCGGCTTTCTGTGCAATCTCTTCAAAACGAATCCCCTGTTGTTCTGCATCTGCCGCCCAGGTGGGAACCGAAAGCAGCAACGTGAGCAGACATAAACAAGCCCGTGTTTTTCTTAGTTGGTCCATAGGTCGCTCAAGTCGGTGTTGACGCGCTTCGCAGGATCAAAACCGCTTTCGATCAATGTTTTCAGATCATCACCACTCGCTGCGAGCCGCCTCTTGAGGTTGGCATTGTCGGGGAACTCCTGCAGGCCGGCTCTCCAGGTGGCGATCGCTTTTTCCAGCTGGTCGGTTTTCCAGTATCCGTCGCCTAAAGCGACATAGAGCCGGACATGGTATCCGCGATGAGGCTCTTTCTTCTGGATTTCCATCGCTTTTTCCAAGTCGGCCACGCCGAGCGGGGCGCGGTTAAATATCTTTGGCCAAAACAGATAACTCTGGCCGCGCGTGTAGTATCCAATCCAGTCGGGTCGCAACTCCACCGACTTGGTGAACTGCGTTAAGGCACGGTCAGCCAGGATAACTTGCGTGATCGCGCCAGCCACAGGTATTTTGTCCACATAAGCGAAGCCGTAATTCAAATGAAGGTTGGCCGAATCTGGATGCTCTCTCACCCTCTTCTCGAAGAAATCCAGGGCGCGGTCGAACTCCTTGCTCTGAATAATCGCTTTTCGATACTCATTCGAATAAACGGCATTGTCTGGTTCCGCCACTACAGCTGACTCAAAGTGGCTCAACGCTTCCTTGTAGTTATTGGCGGCTAGCGCCTTCAAGGCCTGCTGATACTCGTCAGCCGCCGTCCTGGCTGTCGCGGCGAACCCGGACACGTACACCAGGAAGGCAAAGAGAATGGGATGGATTTTCGTGATCATCGCTTTGGCTTCCATTCATGCATATTGGTTGTGGATTGGCCCTCAGTGAGCTTGTACCAGTGGTCTACGGCTATACTGGATATCTTCTGTTTCGCTCCCGAAGGCCAGGAGATCTCTACACCATCGATCCTCTCCGAACGACCCAAACCAAAATGGACTCGCATCGTGGACTGTCCACCAAACCCATTGCCGCCGTTAACGTAGCGCAGGTATGTCCGGCCGTTGGCTGTCAATCTCACCTGCGTACCCACCGCGGAACGATTCGACCTGGTTCCTTCCAGCGAGAATCCGACCCAGTGAGCACCGGTGGGCAGAATGTTGCGGTACAAGAAGGGTTCGTCGTCGGCGTTGGTGACAAACAAATCAAGCCGGCCGTCGTTGTCGAAATCCGCGACGGCAATGCCGCGGCCGTCTTTTGTCGAGTCGAGGCCGTGACGAGCGGCTTCGTCTTTGAAACTTCTGCCGCCTTCGTTATGAAACAGCTTCTTTTTCTCGTAGCCGCTGAGTGACTTGTTCCCCATCGGGGGCCAATTGCGAATGTCCGCTAAGTCAATTCCCGGCTTTGTGATCATGGCGAAAATGTCCGGCACATAGCTTTCCTTTCCCGCCGAAACCCACCCGTTCACTACGTACAAATCGAGCCAGCCGTCATTGTCATAATCGAAGAACTTGCCTCCCCATCCCCATCCCGTATCAAAAGTCCCTGTCTCTTGGGCCACGTCAGTAAAAGTAAGATTTCCGTTGTTGTGCCAGAGAAAGTTACCCTCGCGCATGTAATCATCCGTGATATTGGTAACGTAGATATCCAGGAAACCATCGTTGTCAAAGTCACCCCAATCGGCATTCATGCCTTTCTTGGTATCAAAGCCGATCGCGGTTTCGGTTTTGTCCGTGAACCTGCCATCTCCGTTGTTGACGTAGAATCTGTCTGTCCCAAAGTCGTTGGCAACATACAGGTCTTCGAAGCCGTCGTTATTCGCGTCCCCGTGGCCTAAATCCAAAGTCCATCCCGTCGTATGAATTCCTACGCGTTGAGTAACATCCGTAAACGTGCCGTTCTTGTTGTTGTGAAAAACGATGACGCCGCCGCCGTTGTTGGCGTTTTCAAAACTTTCCGGAAAGAATCTTGCCGTGTCGGGGTGAAAAAGGTTGGTCGGCTGAAAATAGCATCCAATGAACAGATCCACGAATCCGTCATTGTCATAATCGAAGGCGATGGCCTTGATTGCATTCATGTATCGATCGAGGCCAGCAGCCTTCGTCACGTCGCGAAATGTGCCGTTTCCCAGATTCTGATAAAGAATGCTGTGTCCGAATCGGAGGAGGAGCAGGTCTGGGAGTCCATCATTGTTGAAGTCAAACCACAGGGCCCCAGCTGAGGCATTTTCCTCGTCGTTACCATCAGCCACCCCCGCGGCCTTTGCGACATCAGTGAACGTGAAGTCCCCGTTGTTGTGATAGAGGTGGTTCTTACAGGTTGCACAAGACTCCGTAACGAAAATATCCTCAAACCCGTCTCCGTCGTAGTCTGATACCGCAACTGCCGCGCCCAGCTTCGTATAGCCCTGCATGATTTCCGAATAAGCGTTGTTAAAATGCCGCGAGTGATGCCTGTAGTTGATTCCCGCCTTGTGCGTGACGTCTTCGAACCATCTCTGCTTGTCCGGCGCCGATTGGGCCACCCCGCAGGCAGCGGTGCATGAGAAGAGTCCCAACAACACAACCATGCATAAGACGCTTCTATTTGCGCTCACCTGGATATCGTTTCTCAACAAGGCGGTCCTCTCGCTCTCTGATTTCAATAACGCGGTTGACTGCAACATCGGCGAATACCTGCGTTGTCTTCGAGGTGGGCCATGTCACCACAAGGCGATCAACCTTGGTCGCCTGATCGAGACCGAAATGGATGCGCAGGGAACTCTGGGATCCGTAGCTGTCTCCCGAGACAACTTCACGAAATTGTTTTGTCCCATTCACATGAATCGCCACACGGGCGCCGACGGCGTCGCGGTTCGAAAGCACCCCGATCAGCTCGATTTGCAACCAATTGCGATTCAGCCCTCCCTGGTTTTTCAGAAGCGCGTGACGGGCGTCGGAGGCCGCGACGGCTATGTCCATTACGCCGCGGTTCCAAAAGTCGGCGACCGCGACCCCCCGGCTATTCAACACGAGGTCAGTGCCCGTGGCATGCCCAATCTCTGAGAAAGTGCCATCCGCATTGTTGCGCAGGTAGCGATTGCGTTCCCATCCGTGCCACGACGTCCTGCCGAAGTGGGCAGGATTGAAGAATATCCCTGTCTTGTATTCCCGCTGTCTTGTGACCACGTTGTTGAGAAACTCGAGCTCGATCTCTGTGTCTTTGTCGTTGTAAACCCAGCCGTTGGCTGCGTAGAGATCCTGCCATCCGTTATTGTTGAAGTCGGCAAAGACAGCACCCCAGAACCAACCGGGCGGATTCGCATTCGCCTGTAGGGTGACATCTTCGAATGAGCCGTCTCCCTTGTTACGCAGCAAAGTGTTTCCGGAAGCCATTTGCTGAAATACCCTGGTGAATGCCAACCCCGATTGCCGCATGATCTCCATGTACAGCGGCATGTCCGTTTTCCACGTTCCCTCGGTGAAAGAACGAAGCATGTAGCGCTTGACAGTTGGAGCCTCCGCATACCAGGCATGCTCTGAACGAATGTGGGTTACGTAAAAATCAAATCGGCCGTCGTTGTTATAGTCGGCGTAGGATGCGCTCATGCCTGCCCCATAGGCAAGCGTCTTGCTCTTCACAGTGATGTCGGTAAACGTTCCGTCGCCGTTGTTTCGATACAGGGTTTTTCTTCCGAAATCATTTACAACGTAGAGATCCGGATATCCATCATCGTTAAAGTCACCCCAAACCGCGCCCAGGCACAGACCGGGATCCCCCACTCCTGCCTCTTCCGTAACGTTGGTAAACGTGCCGTCACCGTTGTTGCGGTACAGTTGATTCGGCTCTCCGTTGCGCGAATAAAAGGTTGTGGGGATGGTTTTGCGCGGATCGAGATATCTGCCGACATAGAGATCTAACAGACCATCATTGTTGTAGTCCGCCCAGGCCGCGACGGTTGTTGCGCAATCTTCGCCAATCCCCGCTTCGCGCGTCACGTCGGTAAAGGTCCCATCGCCGTTGTTGTGAAATAGCTGGTTAGGACTAAAGGTTCGGCTTACGAAGAGATCCTTATGTCCATCGTTATCGTAGTCGGCGAAAACCGCGGTGCTGACCCCGTCGAGACCCGAGAGTCCCGCTTTGGCGGTTACATCTTCGAACGTTCCATCGCCACGGTTACGAAAGAGCTTGGATTCGACTCCGTCGGGAATGAATAGGTCGCAAAGCCCGTCGTTGTCATAGTCGACTGCGGCGATCCCAGCCGGGCCGTAGCGGATCATGCCGAACTGAAGGGGATCGGTCAGGAAGGGCGGATAATAGCGATTGTGGAAATCCACGCCGGCGTGGCGGGCCACATCCACGAACTGGGGCCGTGCGGCGCTGACACGTTCGCCGCTAATAAGACTTTGCGACAGGATCTGAACACTGTCGCCGCTGCCTTCCCACTCCATTCGAAAGTAGGCACGGTCGATGATGGAATGTCTCGCCCGATGTTCCGTTCCGATGTGCTCAAAACGAACCGTAGTTATAAGAGGGGCTGCCAGATCCCACTTTTCCAATCGGTGTAGGTACAGGGAGATCTCATGAACATCGTCGAAACTCTTTATGTAATTGAACCAATCGCAGATAGCACCATCCTTGCTGGATGTGCGGCCGCTTTGGAAGTTATAGGTTTGGACGCCGTCCTCTTCTGACGCGAGAGATAAATTGTTCAAGCCGAGCCCGGTGCCGGTGAACTTCGCGGCGTAGTACTGTTTAATTGTGCTGATTTCGGAATTCTTGAGCGCTTCGCCGATCTTGGCGAGCGTTTGTGCGATGAGGCGGCCAGTCTGAAAGAACTGCTCGCCATCTCTCTCAATCGAACGAATGAAGGGCAGCTTCGTCAGAAGCTGGACGACTCTTGAAGATCTTGGAATGAGGGTTGACGACTCTTTTATTGTGTTCAAAGGCTGGCCCTTCCACGACTATCTGGTGATCGTCCAAATAGACGGACAAGGGGCTGGTATTTGCGGAGTATTCTGTTTCCCAGATTTGGCGCCAGTCAGGATGCTTTTGGGGCACCGCCGATGCCGGCGACACAGCATGTGTGAACGCACAATGCTGAGGATCTATATCTTGGAAAGAGAAGCTAACTTTATGGCCGACTCTACGTGCGACGCCTCACTTCGCGAGTCCGCCGAGTGCAAACGCCCATTTGCCTCCTACGCGGCCTGCAGAAGGCTTCCCTACCTTGTACGGAGCGCCAGGTCGCCATCATCACTGGCCGCGCCTCTTCGGTTGCGGTGTGTTCATGCGTCGGATTCAGACGTTGCCTCGAGCTCGGCTGTTTCCGAATCGGATGGCTCGACGTAGCCCTTGTCAGCGCGATCCATAGCCTTGACGGCTTCCGGCATGCTGGTATGATAGCCAAACTTTGATGTGCGGACGGCCTTCCATGCGCTCCAAAGTGCCTCGAGTGCTCTAATGCGCGCAATCGCCAAGTCGATAGAGCTTCCTCGCATTGTTGAGTTCGCCTCGCACCAGGCCCGGTAAACGCTATCAAACATTTCGGTTGACAAGAGTCTGTCACTATTTTCTGTCTGCCCCACTAGTGTTCTCCTAGCTAGCTGGCGATATCACGCCCTCGCCTCGTGTTTGAGACAAGAAAGCCTTTTACGTTTGCTGTCGCATAAGTTCCTTTTTTGAGAACCGTGCTGGTTTGTCTCCAGCCCCACTGCGCTTGCGATTCCGCACTGACTTTCTTCGCATGCTGTGGATTGGATGAGCGTTACGTGGGTGCCTGGCCGACGCGCCTATCCACCTCGACGCACGGTGCCGCGCATTCGCAACGGACACGCCATACACTTGACGCACTTACCCATGACAACCACACGCACGCGCTTGTGCAGAGCATTCTCAGCCTGCTAATAGTAGACTGCTAGCAACCGGGCAATTGTTTGGGACGCTCCAAAATGAAGACCACGAAACGTGAATTGAACCTGGCTGAAACCGCCTACTGCCCCTCGTCGACTGTCCGTCGCGTTGCTCGTTTGATCACGAGTCTGTACGACTCGGAGCTGCGACCGGCAGGACTTCGCGCCACTGGACTCACCATTCTCGTGGCCATAACCAAGGCACAACCTTCCGCGATCGGGGCTTTGGCCAATGAGCTGCTTCTCGACCCGACAACAATGACGCGAAGCCTTCAAGTCCTCCAAAAGCAAGGCCTGATCGCAATTTCTCCGCGCTCTTCCCATCGGCAAAGATTCGTGAGTCTCGAGCCAAAGGGTCGCCGTGCCCTGATCCGCGCAATCCCGGTTTGGCGGCGCGTCCAGGCGCGGCTCGTCGGCGCAATCGGCGCCGACTTTTGGAACACTCTCGAGCGAGAGCTGGGTAGAATCGAGCGTGCTGCGATTGAACTAATGAAAGCCGGCATATCGTCGTAAGCTCGGCCTCGCGGCTGCGAACCTCACCCAGACTGCCTGGGTGCATACCAATACGGTTGCCCCTAGCTCGTACGAAACCTAAAGTCGCGATTGCCAGGCTCGAAAGTCTCTTGGGTCATTTCTAATGCAGCCCGATAGGCGGGACCAGCCTAGCCGAGGCAGCGCAATAGAGTCGCGCTGGGCTGGTATTCGGGAACAATGTCCTGAAGGGCCTTGAGCAGACCGCTCACTCTGCGCTCCAGGACAAGGTCCAGCATCCGGCCGATATCGGAGGTTAACTTTTCAACGTCGGCGATGGTGGTTCCACCAAGCCGATACAGATGCTGCACTGTTGTTTTCCTTCGATATTCATAGTCGTACGTAAGTTGTTCGATCTTCTTCTCACCGTCGCGCATTCCAATTTCTACGGTGGCGACGCGAGAAAGATCCAGCTGCAAATCTCGCATCAAGAATGCAATCAGGTCGAGGACTCTTTGCGGGGAACCCATTTCAGGAACCAATAATGAACTTTCCCGGATATTCAGAGTCTCCAATAGAAACGCCGCCGCTTCATCCATCGTAATAAAGTATCTTTGAGCCTGCGGATCGGTGACTTCAAACGGCTGGTGATTCTCGACTGAACGCAAGAAAGCGTGCACTACACTTTCGGAACTCTCTAAGACGTTTCCCAGCCTCAGCGACCGCGTACAAATGGCTGGGGCGCCGAAGGCCAGCAATAACAACTCAGAAATGCGCTTCGACACTCCCAGAACACTCGTGGGATTGACGGCTTTATCGCTCGAGATATTCACGAAGTGTTGAACATGAAACAAATCCGCCATTTCGAGGACTCGAACCATCCCCAGTACATTGGTCTCTAAGGCCTGGAATGGCGTTAACTCCAAAGGTACTAAATGCTTAAGGCCAGCAGTATGGAATATCACTTGGGGCGGATGCTCGTGGCAAATTTCCTGAACAGCTTCTCCATCGAGAATATCCGCTTGAATAAAGTCCACCTTAGGCAAGACCACGTGATTTTCCTGATATCTCCTTTGAAGGGTCAGGAGGCTGCGTGCAGAACGATCGAGCAGGATCAACCGTTTCGCCAATCCCCTCATCAGCTGGAGGGAAACGACTGTGCCGATGGATCCTGCTGCCCCCGTCACCAAGACGGTCTTCCCTGAGAGAAAAGTGCCGCTGGACAGGACACTGTGAGTAAAAATGGGACGCTTTAGGAAGACCTCCCACTTTCTTGCGGCGAGCTTGTTCACGTCCGGAGGGAGGCTCGGCATTTCTACAGACACCAGCAGAATACTTACGCATGTAGCAAGACAAAACCACGGCTAGGATTTGCGTTTTGGAGCGCCACCCTTGGACATTTGGCCGTCTGTTTCCTAAACGCAGACACGGCTCACCCAGTTTGCGCGCCCCTCTCTTGCACTGCCAGTCACCGGGAAAGGACGCGTTCCGGCATTCCTCCATTGCAGCTGTCGGCGCCTGGTCGCGGTTTATTGCACCAACCGCAAATTCATTCATTGGCTCTGTCTAGGAAGGTGTCATGAAAACCCGGGGAGAGGTCGATATCGCACTCGAGCCATCACACTCGAGTTCTTGATCGTCTGGTCGTGGACGATATTCCGGTTGTGTCCTGCTGCCGTTCGACTTTGCATGTCTCGCGCTGTCGATGAATTGGAGCCTTCGCAGTCACGATCATTCGTGCGTTCGATGCTTTTTGGTCTAAAAGGGAGTGACGAATGCCGGCTACCAGGCTAGAGACGGTCATCGCGAAAGCACATGCAGAAGGGCAAACACGCTTCGGCGATCTGGGACTGGACCTCGAAAGCTTCCGCAGGCGCATCGACGCGATCATCAATAGGTATGTAGGGCCGTCCGCCTCGCACGCAAAAACCATCGAGTTTGTAAAGGGATTGCACGGCTCCGACTTATATCTTGCATCCGCTTGCGCCGTCCACAGCCCGGGAGGTCAGAGAGCTACTGAGTTGCCTTCCGCAGATAAAGAAAACAGTCTCGCCTGGAAGGTCTTTGAAAAAACATATAAGAGTTACGTGCACAGCTTAGCCCGCTTCTTTTACCGCGGAGGTTTTGTCGCTGACGACCTCGCGGACAGTATTCTTGCCGATCTTTTTTTACCAGAACACTCGGGGATCAGCCGTATTGCATCCTACTCTGGCCGTAGCTCCTTGAACACCTGGCTTCGCGTCATCGTGTGTAACCGGGCCATCAACGCCCTTCGCAGCCGCCATGTTTCGCAAAGCCGGGAGATGCGCTCGGACACGCCGGATGAGCTTTTCCCGATCAGCGTCGAACAGGCTCTGCAGGCGCGACGATACGGACCTGCACTTGAGGACTCCTTCGCTATAGCCTGCCAAATTCTTACCCCACACCAGCGCCTCATCCTTCTGTGGCGTTATGAGCAAGGCTTACAGCTCAGACAAATTGCACGCTTGCTGGGAATCCACCAATGTAATGTCACCAGGCAGCTGAAGAAACTGCAAAGTAAGCTGCGCGCCGAGGTGATAGCGATTCTTTCTTCCAAACACGGCCTTAGCCCATTGGCGATTCAGGAGTGTCTGAGCGACGTCGTCAGTAATCCCCGGCATAGCCTTTCCATTCTGGATGTCATCAAGAAGGCTAATGTTAATGTTAAAGACAACACTTCCCAAATCTCTCAACCCAGCGAACCTCATGATGGGAAGTCAGAATAACAGCGCAAAAATCATGCAACATTGGATCGCCTTCACTGTCTATTAATCGCCTGGCCGGAGTATACCGGTGATCAACCGGAAGCGGTTGATCTTGCCGACGTGTTGGTGGACAGTTCTTTGAGAGCTTTACGTTTACCGCTTCAGCGGATTCGAGTACCCTAAACCATCTCGCTTTCCGGCTGCGCTTTGGGCCCACGCCACTCAAATCAGAAAGAGGTGACTGAAGAAATGGACCAAGCGACCAATGTTACGATAGCGTTCAATGGCGTTCGCGAGCTGCCGATCGACTTGGCATCTCATGTTGATCAGCAACTCCAGGCATCAGAACTCCTCGTTGCAGCTCTTCGCGACCGTGATTCGTCCCCTGATTCAGCAGGTTTGCTCGCTGAGATACTGGCTACTCGCAATCGATTGTCATCGCTCAAGGCTTACATCTCAAACACGTATGCCAGGGTTACTATTGACCCGGCTGACGATGCTTATCTGTTGCTTCAGGCAATCAGCGCCCGGTTAGACCGCGTGCGAAACGGAAACGGAATGGCACATGCTCCCACATTCGATCTCAGCTTGCTTGTGAATACCATCAAGCGAGGTCTGCAAATTGCAGATAATCTCACTTCGCCGTAGTCACCGCCAACATCGTCGAAGAACAGTCTATAAAGCGAGCTGGGAGGAACTCCGGCGGTGCGGCAGCGGCGCGATTGATCGCGCGACGAGTATGAATGGCGATTCCTTCCCGCGGAGGTAAGAAGTTTCTTAGATGGTCCGGGGCAACATCTCACATTTCATGTCCGCGCACTACTCTGTCCCATTTTGGAATTGTCTCTGAAAGAAGAATTAATTTATCTCCGAGCAAATTGGTGCGTATCCTCTGTCAGGTGGTAGAGAAGTCCGCAGCAAATTCAAGAAAACCGTTCTGCTTTCCAAAATCTGGAAGATTAGTCAAGATCTGAGGTAAAAAGACTGGGACATGTCATTACAAGGCCGGCCAGGGGAGAACATGGAAGTGGGAAAACTGCCGAAGGGGCAGCGCGAAACGTTCGCAGAGAGCGGCTGGCAGAACTCTTTCTCTACGCGACAATGGTACGCGCCGCTCTCAAAAAAACCTTGGATCCTCACCCAAAGCTTCCAGCCACTTGATTGTTGTCGGAAGACTTGCAATCTGCGCGTCAACTCCGGGCTGATGAACTCGATTGGATTCGATGGCCAAGCGTGCTCAGTCCTGATTTTATTTCCTAAGCCGAACCATGGTGTGGACCATTAAGAAGGAGAACGCATGCCTTTGGTCAAAGATGTATCGCCCGTTGTGTCCGCCGCTCCGAGGGAGGCGCCTCTTATACCGCGTTTCTGGAGGCAGGGGTACGACGAACATTCGATTGCTGTGCGAAGAAAATGGATCGAAATGCGTACTGGGAGCAGGCTTACCCACATTGGATCTAATTCTACCAACGGGGAGCTCATGCGCGGCAACATCGAAAATCCAGTAGGAACCGTGCAGGTCCCCGTGGGTGTGGCTGGTCCCCTGTGGGTTCACGGGACGCATGCGAAGGGGATTTTTTATGTCCCCCTCGCCACTACAGAAGGAGCTCTGGTCCGTTCCTATGAACGCGGCATGGTAACTCTTACCCGGGCGGGTGGAGTAAGCACGCACGTCTATCAGGACGAAAATCGTACGGCACCAGTTTTTCTCTTTGCCGATGTCATTGCGGCTCGGGATTTTGCGATGCACCTCAACGACTTCTTCTCAAGCATTCAAGCCGAGGTGGAATCGACCACGAAACACGGAAAGCTTCTTCGCTTGGAATGTCATCCCGTAGGCAGGGAGGTGATCGTTAACTTTTGTTACTTTACGGCCGACGCGCACGGCATGAACATGATCGTCAAGGCGACTGAAAAGGGTTGCCGATGGATCATGAACCACACTCAAGCGGAGGATTTCTGCCTGTTCAGCGGCCTCGCCTCAGAAAAGCACGGCAGCGGCTTCCTGTTTCCCGGCGGCAAGGGAAAGAAGGTCGTCGCAGGAGCGCTCCTTCCAGGACATCTGCTCAAGAGTTACTTACACGTCACTCCTCAAAAGCTCGTGAACTTGTGGCACCATACAGTGCTCGGCCATATGCAGGCTCACGCGTTGGGCTATAACGGACACTACGCCAACGGCTTAGCTGCCCTTTTCATTGCTTGCGGCCAAGATGTCGCCAATGTTGTAAACTCTTCCGTAGGCTTGACCAATTTCGAGCTTGCCGGTGAGGACGAGGTTTACGTCAGCGTGACGCTTCCGTCGCTTACCGTAGCTACAGTTGGCGGCGGCACCGGTCTGGGGAGCGGCCGCGAGTGTCTCGATATTTTGGGTGTCGCAGGCGCGCACGGCGCTCCGAAACTGGCGGAGATCGCTGCCGCAACCCTGCTGGCGGGGGAGATTTCCATGGCTGGGGCAATTGCTTCCGGCGAATTCGTCAAAGCCCATGACGATTACGGCCGGAACCATCCCGACCCTTAACCGCTTTGTCCCATGATTTGTAGCGCCGCGAAGATTCAGGTTCTTCGAGCCCACCCCGGGATCGAAGTGCGCTGGTCACCGGCGTTAAACCAGTTTTAGAAATAGGCAGTGGTTTCAGCATTACCGGGTCCTGCCAAGCGACATGAAGGAACAGCTCGTCTGCGCAAGGATAACCATGTTAGTAACTCCAGATTTAGAACTACTCATTGGCAAAGCATACTCCGAAGGCCAGGCATGTTTTGGCGACTTGGGATTAGACCCGACGACTTTTGCCGCTCGGATCCAATCGATCATACACAAGCACTTAGGGATCTCGCCGACCGATGATGCAGCGGTCGAGTTTGTCAAAAGCCTGCACGCCAAAGATCTTTATTTGGCCACAGCTTGCGCCCAGCAGCCTCCTGGGATTGAATCAACGGACGAGGCAGACAGGGTCGGCAAGAACGCGTGTCTCGCCTGGAAGATTTTGGAAGCCACCTACAGGGACTTCATCCGCAATGTTGCGAGATTATTCTTCCGCCAAACATTCATCGCTCAAGACCTTGCCGACAACATCCTTGGGGATCTTTTCCTGCCAGACAGTTCCGGTACAAGCCGAATCAGGTCCTATGACGGCAGGAGTTCCTTATGCACGTGGTTGAGGGTCGTACTTTTTAACCGTGCGGTCAATGCGAGGCGGCGGGTCTTCGCGCAGAGCGGAGAGGTCGAAGCTAACATTCCTGATAAGCCGGCATTATTACATCTCGACGAGGTGATGCGCGTCAACCGTTACGGAACACCCTTGGCAGATTCGCTCGAGGTTGCGTGTCACGAGCTGAGCTCTGGAGAGCGTTTGCTGCTCTTATGGCGCTATGAAGAAGGCTTGCAGTTAGGGCAAATCGCTAAGCTTCTGGGCATCCATCAATCCAACGTGACCCGGCGACTGGACCGAATGCAAAGCAAGCTGCGTGATCGAGTTGTATCTATTCTCTCGACAAAGCATAGAATGAGCAGACCTGCAATTCAGGAGTGCCTGAGAGACGGGGTTGAGAATCCACGTCATACGATCTCGATTCTCGATTTCATACGCACGCTTTCGCCTGATCACGAGACTTCGCGGGTTTCCGCCACGTCTTCTCAAGGGCGGTCTCATCTCTCTTCGTCAAAGCATCAGCAGGCGCCTTGAAGAGATTCGCGTTCATACGCGCGGACCATGCATCTGTCAAAGGTGGCGACTGCAAGCACCCTATCGCAGTATCGCCCCGGTGCGGACGCATGAGCCATAAATTCTTCGGGCTAAGACTCGATCTTCTCCTTTGGATCTCTTAACTCCGTCGCTATGAGCGCAAGCTGTTCAAGGGCTCTCTGAAGGGCGGCCCAAGAGTCCGGACCTATCTTCATTAGAAATTGCTTCTGCATTTTCCGCCAGTGCGGTAGGCAGCGCTTTAAAGCATTTCGGCCTTGGGGCAGGAGTGTTACAAGTCGCTGTCGATCAGACGAGCGGGCCGAGATCGAAATCAGCGCTCTTTCTTGCAACAGGCGCAAGTTCCTTGTCATGGTTGTGGAGTCAAGGCCGAGCGTTCGTGCCAGGGCACCGATGGCCACAGGCTCGGTTTTGGCGATAGCGACTAGAATGGTAAATCCCGTCGAACGCAGGCCAGTCGGTTCCAGTGCCAGCTCGTAAAGATTCGTGATGGCGCGCGCGGTCCGCCGCGCAACGAATGATGCGCAATGACGTGTCCCTCGGAGATCCAACTCAGGTTCCATGCGAATTATCTCACTTCTTGAATTGCATATACATGTATGATACACAAGTGCTGTGCAACTTGAGGTCGCCCTCGCCGCGAGGTGTCATCCCTCACGTGAAGTCATTTTTCCCCTGGTGCCCCGAATTGGCGTCCCCAAAAGGAATACGCGATTTGAGCACTTTTTCGGACCCCTCTGGTCACAACGTTGTTACTCGAAAAACTCACTAGGAGAAAGCCTTATGCACTCGGATGTAAGCGGACCTTAGTTTGGTTCTCCACCTCCACACTTCCCCCAACCCGTCAGCTGCGCGGATTCAACGAATCAGAGGAATTTCAACCGCAGCGAAAACGAGGTGTGCGCTGGATCCTGTGGGCTGGCGCCGCAGTTGAATGTTGGACCTTGGTCAGATTTCTGACGAACGGCCAGCTAGGGCGTTAAGCAGGAGGTTAAGAGGGTTTCACATAAGACTTTCTCCTGATGACGTCGGCTAAACTTTGTTTTTTGTCACGAGCCATTGGCGCCAACGGCTATAATGGCTCCAACTGCCCCGGGGGTATGACTAGCCGCACGTCTCGTAGTCAGGCGGTTGTTGGCGGTGAGAAGGGTGTTACATAAGAACGGTATTGCGCTCAGGCTAGCCCAGTCAATTCTGAAGCGTGTAAAACTGCTGTTACAAGGATTGATAACGACTATGCGTACCTTGATCATGGTGCCGCGGTCTCTTTCGTTGGAAAAACGGTCTGCGGTACCGAGATCTGCAGTCCAACACCACCTTGGCATCGAAGAGGCAGCTGCGTTTGTAAGTGGAAATATTTCTCGCGGCGAGCGCGAGCTGGCCATCGCTCATTTGGCGGATTGCGGACAATGCAGAAAGATGATCGCGGAGATCTGCCACAGTGAAGAGACAGTAAAAGATGTGGGAGACCCTTCGCAGTAACTCCTTCCTTCGGCGTTTACATTTCCTCTCTTAAACACCCGCAAAAATTCGGCGTCCTCGTGTCTCACCATCGTCCTTAATCCGTCTTGCGGTTAGAGGAGCAAGGGCAAGGTGCCCAGATGCTTCCATGGTCTGAGGCATGAACCAGAATTGCTCTTACGACACCGATCTGACCGGAGCCGGCGACCTGGTATGCGCCAATCTCTGGCACGGGCCGGAATTGAGGGTCCTTTGGTCGAACAACAATGTATGGTGGCGGCTATCGCAGCACCTTCCTGCGCAAAGACTATACCTTGGACGCGGCGACGCACTTTTTATTCCCTTAATGCAACAAGGTCATTGCAATGGCAAGGATCGTACTAGTCGCCGACAAAGCGGACGTTTTAACCAAAGAGGTGTTGCGAACGTTAAAAGAGGTTCAGTCGACACACGAATATTCTCTGATAGACAGCTCGTGGGATGGACTGCCGAGCGGCATACCGCGGCAGAGCTGCTGCATCTACATTCCTTCCCGGCTCGGGCGCTATGGAATGGTGCCCAACCTGCTTGAAGCGAGGCGTGTTTTGAAACAGCTCTCCGAGGCACCGCTTCAAAAGACAATCCTAGTTTCGAGTGCGCAGATTTATGGGGCAAGTTGCGGCAGACAGAGTCTGGCCAGCGAGGGTTATTCCGTGCCCGGCGATCAGAACCAGACCATCTGCGACGATTGGACTTCCCTAGAGACATTGGCAGCTGAATTTCTGAAGCTTTGTTGTCAGCTCACGATCTTGCGGCCGGTAACGATTCTTCCCTCCCGCTCGTTGCTGAGCCGGTTTCTCGAGCGAAGGGTCGTTCCCACCCTTCCCGGGCACGATCCGGCGCTTCAGCTATTGAGTGTGTCCGACTTCGCGCGAGCGTTGATCTGTTCCGTTGAACAAGACAAGGAAGGAACTTTCAACGTCTCTCCAGATGAAGTCGTTCCGCTCCACGCTGCGGTTCGGCTCGCTGGAGGCCGGCGCCTGCCTATTCCCCGCACCTTGCAGCGACTGATACGTGGCAGCGAAACACTCGACTATCTCCGCTATCCGTGGACGATTCTGAATTCTAAGATCAAGAACGAATTAGGATTTGCCCCCGCCAAATCAAGCCTCGAGGCGCTCCTTGAGCAGCAGCCCGGCAGGAATGGCGCCTCCCCGCCCAAGGCTGCCTTTGATCCATTCGGGATGGACCCAAACTACATCCGCTTTTACGGCAACACTCTGTTCAGGTTCCTTTGCAACTACTACTGGCGGATCGAACTCAAAGGGTTAGAACATCTTCCAAGGGAAGGAGCAGGAATCCTCATCGGACCGCATCGGGGGTTTATGCCATTCGATGGAGTGATGACCCTCCATGTGCTTGCCCAAAACATTGGAAGATTTCCTCGCTTCCTGGTGCATCCCGGCTTGCTGAAGTTCCCTTTTCTTTCCAACTTCATGACCAAACTGGGAGGCATAATCGCATCGCAGGAAAGCGCTTCGCACGTGCTCCAATCTGGCGAGATCCTGGGACTCTTTCCCGAAGGCATCAAAGGTGCGTTCTCCCGCTACCGCGATGCGTACACATTGCAAGCATTCGGCCGGGACACGTTTGTCAAACTCGCCTTGCAACACCGAGTCCCGATTCTGCCCTTTTTGACGGTGGGAAGCGCGGAGATTTTTCCCATACTTGGCAAGATCAAGTCTCAGCTTTGGACGCGATACTCAGAATGGCCGTGCCTACCGATCACGCCTACATTTCCCCTCTTGCCCGTCCCGCTACCGTCGAAATGGCATATGCAATTCTTGCCGCCCATTCATGTGGAGCGACGGTATCCGGCGGAAGCCGCTCAAGACAGAAAGTTGGTCAAAGCAATCAGCCTTGAGGTGCGCACTCAGATGCAGCGAGTTTGGGACCAAATGGTAGCTCGCCGTCGTGCCATCTTCTGGGGATCCATTTTTTAGAGAGAAGGCATAGTGCTTCCGTACCCTCGGCCTTGACCTGTTGGGGGTTATAAACATAGGGATCGATCAAGATGAATGGAACAGCAGGTTCTTGGACACAACGACCTTGGGAGGGACTTTTCGCAGTCGATCACAACAACGTCGAACGCTCTTTACGCACACTCCGCTCGAGCCCAACGGCTTCTCCGGAGCAACGCGCAATCAATGTCCGCTCCCTGCTGCAGCAGCTCGGTCCCCACTACTCATCGTTCGCTCTGTACCTCTCTTCGCGCCCCGATCTGCTACCCGCGGAATACTGTCGGGAATTTGCGCTCACGTCGGACAGCTCATCTCCACTGGCCGAGAGAACGGTCGAACAAATTTTGCGTACCCGACTCGGTGCCGATCTTGATCTATATTTCCTGGAGTTTAACCCAACTCCGCTGCGATCAACTCTTATATGTCAGTCGCATTTGGCAACGCTCAGGACCGGAGCGCCCGTGACCGTCCTCCTCCTGCGTCCCGAGTACTATTCCTTGCAAACCGGGCGTGGTGCTCTGGAGTCCTTCGATGTCGCATTGCTGCGCAGGTATTGCAGCGAGATCGTAGCCGACAAAACGGTGGATGACTTTATCAATACGTTGCGGAGGAAAACGAACTTTGCGACCCAGGCCGAAGCCCTCGACCAAATGGCCGAAGATGCCGCCTCTTTGGAGTTCCTGGGATCAAACAAGGTGTACTCGGAGCTCTGCACGAAGTGCGTCATGGTGATTGAACGCCGCGAAGACAGCAGCTTGAATCAATTCCTTGGGGCTCTTCCCGATAGCGCGGATCTCCTGGGTCTCCGCATGTGCGAAGTGTGGTTGCATCAGGCGTTTTTTGGAAGATGCTACCCAGTCGATCCCCGGGAATGCAATGTGTTAATTCGCAGCAATCGCCAAATCTGCTTCAACGAATGCGATCTTGCAGCCCTTCCTAAGACAGCTAAAGAGAACTTATGGAACTACCTGATGGCCGCGGCTATGGATGAGCCTGACATTGCCGCTTTGCATTTGCTCGCGGAAATGTACCCGTCGCCTCATGCCCGCGTCGATCCAGAAGCTTTTCGCGGCAGTTTTCGGCAAGCAGCTTCCTTTGGTGAGTTAGAGCCGATTTTGGGAACAAACAGCAACTCGCTTCCACAACTGGTTTTCCAACACTGGAAGACCGCCGTGAAGCACGGATACAGTCCGCACCCTCACTTGCTCTCACTGTATCGCGGTCTGTTTTCGATTGCTAGGATCGGGCAGGCCATATGCCCCGCAAGAGATCTCCTTCGCGAAGGTCTCGAGGAACTTCGTACCGCAAAAACTCTAAGGCAATTCGTAGACCTCGCTGAATGGGGCTCTATGCTGCACGAAGGCGACAAATTCGCGACCGCGTTCGCCCAGATTCCTAAGGCTCTCAACGACTTGCTCAGCAAAGCCGCCCACCTTTCTCAAGAGAGCTTACTCTTGAGCCCTCGCAGTCAAGCGGAGCCGGAGTCGGGCAGCACTCTTGGAGGCCTTGCTGTGCTCTTCCTCCTCGCGGCGACAGTTTTTGTATCGCAGCCTTCGCTTCAAGCGGGCCGATGGTCGCCACCACTCGCGGCCCTGACACTGATGCTGGCCGGTCTGCTCGTCTTGAAGCGAATCATGAGCTGACGCCGGTTTTTGTCGTCGAAGGCGGAAAGCCAAATCAGAAAGGAAGCCACATGTCGGAGTCTAGTGCTTCACACGCTGAACTAAAGATTAGCAACCAACAAGGTACGCGTTCTGCAAATGAAAAGCAGCCGCCGTCGAACAGTCAAAGCGATGCGGACTTCGCGCCCGGTCTTGAGGCTGCGTTTCCCAGCGAGTTTCCAGAAGGCCAGTGCCACTTGGAATGTGTCGAAGGCCGGATTCCATCCTTTGTCCGCGGTGTGTATTACCTCAACGGGCCTGCGCGATTTGGGACTAAAGAACGTCCCTACCAGAATTGGCTGGACGGTGATGGGATGGTCTGCGCCCTCAGTTTTGCTGCAGGCAAGGTTCAACTCACGAATCGCTACGTTCGCAGCACGAAGTTCCTGACAGAACAAAATTCTGGCGTACCCGTATTCCGGGCTTTTGGTACTGCATTTTCCGGCAGCCGCTTGAACCGTGCTAACAACGGCCTCGAATCTCCTGTCAACGTGAGTGTTTACCCGTTCTCCGACCGACTATTGGCTTTTGGAGAACAGGGACTCCCCTGGGAACTCGATCCTTCAACGCTTGCGACAATTGGGCCATTCACGTTCGGAGGAAGACTCAACGAAGCAAGTCCCTTTTCCGCTCATCCCAAATTTGATCCTCATACCCATGAAATGTTCAACTTTGGCATTTTCTTCTCCTCCCACAGCCCTAAACTCTATCTCTATTGCTTTGACCACGATCGTTTGCGCTTTCGCAAGGGATGTACGCTCGATTATCCATGCTCAGTGCACGATTTTGCCTTAAGCACAAACTACGCGGTGTTCTATTTGAGTCCCTACCTCCTGGATATCAGCAAACTCCTGCAGGGAAACCAGGCGGTGATCGACTCTCTCCGTTGGGAGCCAGGACGAGGAAGCAAGATCTTGATTTTGTCGCGCAGCAGGGGTGAGGTTGTGGCCTCCATCCCAAACGGCGACCGCTATTGCCTGCATTTGATCAACGCCTTTGAAGAAGGCAATAACCTCAACCTTGACGTCCTGGAATTTCCTGAGCCCATTTATCCTCAATATCAGCCACTGCCCCACCTGTTTAGGGATGTTGCTATGGGCTGTCCCACCCGGCTCTGCATCGACCTGGAGAAATCCCAGGTAAGGAATCGCTCTTATTTCGAATACTGCCAAGCCCCCGATTTTCCGGCGATCGATCCGCGCAGGGCTATGCAGCCATACGAGGATTTCTGGATGTTGGGCATCTCGCCGACCGGCAAGCAGGGCCGCAAATTCTTCGACGAACTGGTCCACGCAAACTGGAAAAAACCCGGCGTAATCGACATTTATAAGGTTCCGGCGACGACCTACCTCGGCGGTGAACCAGTCTTTATCGGCGATTCCAGCTCCGATCAGGGCGTGGTTCTGTGCCAGGAATTTGCCGCTCATAGGGAACAAAGCTACTTCTTGCTCTTCGATGCCTATCATGTCAGCGACGGGCCGATCGCAAGGATTCCCTTAACTCAGCCACTCTACCTGGGGTTCCATGCCGTCTTTCAAGCGCATTGTTCCTAGCGACCTGTCCGCAAAGATCGCACCCAGAACACTTGCCCAAGTGATCGATTCCAATCAAAGCTGGTTCGCCTCCACGCTGCAAAAAGCGATCTCCTTTGTGTCAACACTATGGCGGGGTTGATCTACCCGATTCGCGCCGTGGGCCTCGCGTTGCAAACACGATTCGCTGCGAGAAGCCCCGGCTCATGCCCGCCGACGCGTTTACCGCTGTATCAGTGAGTGAGAATTTGAAGAACCAATATGATGTTGTCATTCTGGGGGCCGGGCTCGCAGGCTTGTCTCTCGCCCGTCAGCTTCTCTTGCACACGCAAAGAGACGTTCTCGTTCTGGAGAAGCGCAAGGAAGTCCCGCCGGCTCGCCAAAAAGTGGGGGAGGCCACTGTCCAGCTGAGTGGCTATTACTTCTCCAAAGTGCTGGATCTGGAGGAGCATCTACTTAGCCAGCACTTCATGAAGTACAACCTCCGTTTTTTGTGGAAGACGCCGGGCCGTGAGAACGACTCGTATGAAGATTACAGCCAATCCTATATCCGCAATTTGTCCAACGTCGCAAGCTACCAACTGGATCGAAACACGCTGGAAGCCGAACTCCTTCGCCTCAATAGCGCGAGCCGGCATTTTGATTTTCAAGCCGGGATTCAGGAGTTGGATCTTAATCTGTCCGGAAATGAAGAGCCTCACAAATTGAGCTTTACCAGCGGGGGAAAAAGGATATCCGTTGAAACAAAGTGGTTGGTCGATACGACGGGACGCACAAAAGTTCTAGCGCGCCGTCTCGCGCTTACCAAGTCCAGTTCGATTCACCACGGCGCGACCTTTTTTTGGGTCGAGGGCTTAGTCAATCTTGAAAAGCTCACTGGACTCTCTCACCTGCAGCGCTTGGTGCACAAGAGCCGAGGGATGGTCGGACATCTACCGGTTTGGCTTTCAACAATTCATTTGATGGGGGAAGGATACTGGTTTTGGATAATTCCTTTACACGGAAAAACCAGCCTGGGGTTTGTTTATGACCGAGCCCGCGTACCGCAGCAAGAAGTCTCGTCTCCTCAGAAAGTGATTGAGCGCGTCTGCAACGAGTTCCCCCTGCTTTCCAGCGATCTACCAAAAAGAAAAATCCTGGATTGCGGGCACTATCGCGACTTCTCGTATGACTGCTTGCAAACGATCAGCGTCGACCGCTGGGCTCTTTCGGGGGAATCGGGGCGATTTACCGACCCACTCTATAGTCCAGGGGGAGACCTTATTGCGCTTCACAATACCCTGATCACGGATGCCGTTCTCACCGAAGATCGCGACTCACTTGCGCTCAAGACGCGGCTCTACGAGCTACTGATGTGGGCATTCTACGAATCTTACGTACCAGGCTACGTGACTGGTTACGATACCCTTGGTGACCAGGAATGTTTTGCCATGAAATATGGCTGGGAGCTGACGGTTTATTTCACCTTCTATGTGTTCCCTTTTATCAATCACCTCTTCACGAATACGACATTTGTCGTGGCATTTCTCGATTTGTTCGCGAGGCTTGGCGTTTTGAATACGAAGCTCCAGGCGTTCATTGCAGACTACTATCGGTGGAAGAAACAACGGAAACTCGACCTGCAGGCACCAGTTTACTTCGACTTCACCTCTTTCGAGCCTCTTAGCAAGGCTGAGGAGCTCTTTTATCAGGTTGGCCTTTCTGCTTCCGAATGCATCAGAAAATTGAAGCAGCAATTAGTAAACATCGAAAAATTTGCCAGGTTTATCGCGGTCCACGTCTATTCCGTCGTGCTTCATGATGAGTCTCTATTAACGAACAAACAGCTTGCTGAGACGCTCAAAATCGATAATCTTCAATTCGATGAGCAGATTATGCGCCGGGAATGCAGTTGCCTTGCGGAACCGAAGGAGCCTCGATTTGCAAAGATGGCCGCGCCTTTCAACGCTTTATTTTCAGCTGGCGGCCAAAACGTTAGCCCGAATACAACGCCCCAGCCAGTCAATCTGCATGAACCCTCAAGCTCGGTTCACGAACCGGAGTGACGTGCGGACCCTAACGATTCATTCAGCAAATATTTTTGCGCGGTGACCGGCAGTGCAGTAAGAGACAGGGAGCGCTCTCAGACCGCACTGCCGTCTGGTCTATCACGTGGCGACATTTGCCAAATGGCTCTGCTTGCTCGCATTCGAACGCTGGCAAGAGGGTACGCCTCCTCAGGCCACAAGGCCGCACAACGATCTCCCATCAGCAAAGACTTCATCGTGGCTGTGTCTACTGATGGAGCGGGCCTGACAACGGGGCTCCTCACTTAAAGGTGCCTCGTGACGGCAGCGGAAAAGACACCTCCGGCACGGCTGTTTATTTCATACGCGCATTCTGATGGCGCCGAGCTCGCCTCGCGTCTCGCTGCGGACCTGCAGGGCTCTGGCTTTATCGTCTGGTGGGACAGGGAAAGACTCAAACCTGGGGCCAGTTGGACAGCGGGCATTGAAGTTGGGCTTGATGAGGCAGACGTAGTCTTGTGTATCCTTAGCCAGGGCTCGTATGGCTCCGACATCTGTCGGGCTGAACAGTTGCGCGCTCTCCGCAAACACAAGCGCGTTCTTCCAATCCTCCTGCAAAAAGACGCGGATCTGCCCATCCATTTGGAAACCGAGCAATATATTGCGTTTTACACCGGCTACGAAGCCGGCTTCGAACGCCTTACCACAGCCATCGGAAACGCGAGCATTTCAGCGTCTCTGCTTTCGAAATACAAGAAGCGCTACCGAACTTTTCCGCCTCTGCCGATCCATTTTGTCCCACGCGTGCAATTGGTGGAGCGCCTGAGAAAGGCGATCATCAAAGAAGGCGGCCGGCGGTCAACACCGATCACAGCCATTCGCGGCATGGGCGGAATAGGAAAAAGTGTGTTAGCTCAGGCCGTTTGCCACGACGAGGCCGTCCAGGACGCCTTTCCGGATGGCGTGTTGTGGGTCACGATTGGCGAACGGCCGAGCAATGATCATCTGTGTGCCCAAATCCGTGAACTTGCCAAGGCTATGGGTGATCCTCTTGAGGGATACGACACTCTTTACGGCTGCGAAAACCAACTGCGCATGACCTTGAGCAACAAGTCGGTATTGATCGTACTCGACGATGTGTGGGATCCGCGCCATGTGAAGTACTTTCACGCTGAGGCTCCAAGGTGTCGATTGCTGCTAACCACGAGAAGCCAAGAGGTTGTTCGCGGCACCGACGCTGAAGAATTTGCCGTGGAGGTAATGGAGGCTGGAGAGTCGATGGAACTGCTCGCGAGTAAGAGCGGCCTTGCCGTGTCTGACCTGCCCGAGGAGGCCTCAGAAATTATCGAGCGGTGTGGCTTCCTGCCCCTTGGCCTGGCCATGCTTGGCGCACGCGCGGCAAAAGGTCGCGACGAATGGACGCGCATTTTACGCGCACTGAAGGAAGGCAAGGCGCTAAAGACGAGCCAAAGGCTTTCTGACTATCCTTACCGGAATCTCTTTGAAGCGATTCAAGTGAGCGTCGACTCGCTGAGCGAAGATCAACGCTCGCGTTATCTCGACTTGGCGATCTTCCCTCCCGATACGCCGATTCCCGCAGCCGTGCTTGAAGGTCTTTGGAGTATGGATGCAGGCGAGAGCGAAGAGACCATCGACGTATGGCTCGAGGCATCTCTTGCGACTCGTAATGCGAGTGGAGCCGTAATGCTTCACGATTTGCAGCTCGATTACGTGCGGAGCCAGGCGACAAACTTAGAGGAGTTGAACCGGAGGCTCCTGAACGCGTACAAGGCGAAGCTGTTCCATGGTTGGGGGAGCGGACCTGATGACGGATACTACTTCGGATCGTTGGCCTATCACCTGCAGGAAGCCGGTGAATCAAAAGAGCTGCGCGAGCTCTTGCTAAGCCCAGATTGGTTACAAACCAAGCTTGACCGCGGGAGTATAAGCAGCTTGATCGGCGATTATGAGTTTCTGCCCAACGATCCCGAAGTCCGAATGATCCAGCAGGCATTACAGCTTTCCGCCTACGTGTTGGACAAGGATCCAAAACAGCTAGCAAGTCAATTATTCGGACGATTGAGGTCCATCGACTTACCGGAAATCCAGGCGTTCCTTGAAAAGGTTGGACGCACCCAGCGCAGACCCTGGATCGAGCCTCTTTGCTGCGGTTTATGGAAGCCTGGCACCCTTCTTCTGTTCACTCTGGCCGGCCATTTACTCCAGGTCAATGCCGTGGCAGTTTCAGGCGATGGGCGGCGAGCTGTTTCCGGATCCGCTGACCGGACCCTCAAGGTGTGGAACCTGGACACCGGCCTGCTCCTTCGTACTTTGGTGGGACACGCCGACTCGATCAATGCGGTGGCCGTTACCCCAGATGGGAAACAAGCCGTCTCGGCTTCTTACGACAAAACCCTGAGGGTATGGAACCTGGACAGCGGGCTTGAAGTTTTCCAACTGACCGGTCACACCGATGTTGTGAACGCAATCGCTATCCCGCAGAACGTGCATCAAGCCGTCTCCTGTTCAGACGATCACACGGTTCGGGTCTGGAACTTGACGACAGGAGAAGAGATTCATACTCTGACGGGTCATGCGGCTCAAGTCGCCACTGTAGTCCTCACGCCGGATGGAACACGTGCGGTCTCTGCCTCCTTCGATTGCACCCTGAGAGTCTGGGATCTAGCGGCAGGAACAGCGGTACACAACCTGGTCGGTCATTCCCGCTCCGTTACGGCGGCCGCAATCACCTCCGATGGTAAGTATGTCGTCTCTGCCTCATCGGACCACACCTTGAAAATATGGGAATTGGAGCAAGGCAAGGAGATCCGCACATTGACCGGGCACTCCGGTTGCGTGAATGCAGTTTCCATTACTCCAGACGGTTCAAAGATCCTGTCAGCGTCTCACGACAGAACTCTCAAAATGTGGGACCTGCAAACCGGAACCGAGTTGCACAGCTTCTCTGGCCATGCACAACGGATCAATGTCCTTGCCATTACCAAGGATGGAAGCCGGGCCATCTCTGCTTCACCCGATCATACCGTGAAAGTATGGGACCTAAAGACCGGGACGGAGTTGCGTACTTTAACGGTCCATTCGGGCGCGGTAAGTGCGATGGTGATCACTCCGGACGGATCACGCGCGCTTACGGCTTCCGACGACAGCACCCTCAGGGTATGGAAGACGGGAACATCATGGCGCCGAGCCGGTGGACATTCCAACATGGTTTCGGCGCTTGGCATTTCGGAAGACGGTAAACTTGCGGTATCGGCGTCGCATGACAAGACTCTTAAAGTATGGGACCTCGAAGGGCGATCCCTTATTCATACTCTGGTGGGTCATTCTGACGCAATCGATGATCTTGTTGTTCGCGGGGACGGCCGTCAAGCAGTTTCTGCTTCTCAAGATAAGACGTTAAAAGTCTGGGACCTTGCCACCGGGACGCTGTTGTACAGCCTGCAGGGACATTCCAGCGCCGTTACCCGTGTAGCGGTCACCCCAGACTGGCGGTATGCTGCATCGCTGTCGCTAGACAAAGTCCTAAAGATATGGGACCTTCTCACCCACAGGGAAGTGTCCACGCTGCTTTTGCACCGCGAAGAGACACCTGCGGCGACGACGCCGAAAGTAGGCCCGAGCCTGGAGAAAAAACCCCGTGGTGCCTATGGTCCCTCTGAATCGCGAATCGCTCTCGCGATCACGCCCGATGCAAAGCGACTCGTGGCAGCGCGTTCCGAGCAACTGCTCCATATCTGTGATTTGGAGCAGGGCGCCGAACTTCATGAACTCAGCGGCCATTCTGGGACCATCACTGACATTGTGATCAGCGGGGACAGCAAGCAAGTGATTTCATCGTCTTGCGATGCAACCGTCAAAGTTTGGGATTTAGGGGACGGGAGAGAGGTCCGCACACTTTCCGGTCATTCCGGATCCGTCACACACCTTGCTATTACGTCCAATGGTGCCCGAGTCATCTCCGCCTCCACAGACAAGACAATTAAGACGTGGGACCTTGGAAGCAGCGACCTGCTGTATTCCTTCGCGGCTTTTGTCAGTCCGGTCGTCAATCTAGCTGTCTCCCCGGATGGAGAACGAGTGATTTGTGTTTCCGAAAACGAGGCCATCAAGGTCTGGTCTCGTGCGGGGGAAGAAATAGCCACGTTCGCTGCAGACGGCTCCATCACATGTTTTGCAGTCGGGACTGATGGAAGAACGATCGTGGCGGGCGACTATCTTGGCAGAGTACACCTCCTGCGTTTGCATGAAGAGCAGGCGGCGGGCACTCTCGATCGGGCAATTGTCAATCAGGACCATTGAACGAAAGGAATTTCAGGCAGGTAACTCCTGCTGGCCTGGCGTTTACGGTCAGCATCCTTATCTTGGAAAACAACATCGGGTCGATTTACGGCCGCAAACTCTACTTGGGTTGGCTGTCTATCTGGGTAGTTCAACAGCTGTATCGAGGGAAGGACGACGGCTGAACCGCAAGGCCCGAAGCAGCAACACCCCTCGAGCAGCCGAAAGAGGCTTACATCATGCGCGAATTCGCTAAGTCGGCTTTGAGTTTTTCCTGGGCAATTTCGTTGTTGGGCCTTAAACAAGCAGTCAATTTGGCAAGGCCGGAGCGTCAGGCCAAGGACGACGTTTTCGCCCCCATCACCCAGGCCGCAGTGAACCAATTAGATGACTCCATGAGAGGTATGTATCGTTTCGGCGACAATCTGCAGAAACGGATGGTTGACATGGCGTTGTGGTGGATAGATCCGAAAACCCTGACAGATCCCTCCAAGTGGGGCTTTGGCCGACCCAAGGACGCCGGGGAGACTCCAGCGGCTGCAACCGCGGATGCAGCCGACCCTTCAACGGACACCCAGGGACAGAGTGCAGAGGCTGCCGAGAGCTGCTGCGATCAGGCGAACTGAGCTCTCGACAGCCGGCACCGATTAGACCCTGTTGCAGCCCGTGCTTCAGCAATACCAGCAACTCAGGCGCCGCTCCTCCTGATTCTTCCCATCGGGCCCACATGCCAGACGCGTGGACGCGTTGAAATCAGACCGACGCAGGATCAGTCGTGGCAGCCCGGGCGGGCGTTTGTCAAGCCTTCTTGCTCTGCAGCTCCTGCGGCATGTAACCCTCCAACTTACTTGAGGAGAATCGATGGCGAACAAAGATAGCGTCAACCCACTCGCAACCAACGAACGCCCAGGAGACTACGTTTCTTCCTCCTCAAAACGAATTGCGACGCAATTCCGGAGCCGAACGTTCCGTCTGTTGATTAAGTCTCTCTTACTTATGTTTACGGGAATTGTCATTCTGGGGCTCTACCTTTCCATTCGATACCCGGGGCTGACGCGGGGCTTTTATCGCGACTTTCGATATTCAACTCTGCACGAAAATAGAGGGCTTTACTTCTGCATCGCTTACTGGTTGAACTTCATGCAAAAAATGAGGTTCGATTCCGACAAACACATCTGGAGTTTTGATAAGACCCCGCAGGCAGACCTGGACAACTTTGAAAAAGGACAATTGGCGTTTCATCGCGGAGACTTTGCCTACGCCGTCTCGACGATTGATGATGACATACGGCGGAACGGTGAATCGGAGAATAAGCTGTTTTGGCTCGCGCTGAGCTATATGCGTCTGGGCGAGACGCAAAATTGTATGGGTGCTCTGACGGAGGCTGACTATCAAGGTCACCGGGCGGCTTTTTGTGCGTTGCCACTCACAATATTCCACACCAAGAGCGAGTACTCGCGCGAAGCTGCGAGGCTATGGCGAAGACTTCTAGATCATTATGACCATTCAAACTACCTGTATCGCTGGCTGTTGAATCTTAGCTACATGACCATCAATGGCTTTCCCAGGGACGTTCCCGCCGAGTACCGCATCCAGGGCAATTTTTACGACACGTTTTACGGCGACAAAAAACAGGCGATGCAAGCCAAATACGAATATCTTTCCTTTGCGGAGAGCTCGGCACAACTGGGTTTGAATGTTGTTAGTACCGGGCGCGGGGTTGCCGTTGAGGACTTTACTAACGACGGATGGATGGACGTTATCACTTGCAGCACTTTCGAAGGAATGCATTTCTTCAAGAACCAGCACGGTTCCTCGTTCGTAGATCGCACCCAAGGTTCGGGACTGGAGGGAATCAAACAGTGTTTTTCTGTCATCCCGGTCGATTACGACAATGATGGGTGGATGGACATTTTTATTAGCCGTCCGTTTAGCCATTACTCCCTGATGAGGAACAACAGGAATGGCACCTTCACCGACGTAACGGTGCAGGTGGGTCTGTGGGACCCGAAGGATGACGACAAAATCGCATCCACCTGGATAGCAGCGTGGGCAGACGTCAACAACGATGGCCAGCTGGACTTGTTCCTGGCCCAATGGGGCTTTGAGATCCCGTTGGTTTCCGGAATCATGCAGAAGCCCCGCCTCGATTCGGCGCTTTTTATCAACGAGAACGGGCATTTCTATAACCGTACCAAGGAGTACGGGTTGGCCGACATTGTTCGTGACTATTACTATGTTGGGGCCGCTTTTGGCGACTACAACGGCGACGGCCTGCCTGACCTTCTGCTGGTCAGCCCGCTCAGAAAAAGTACGCTGCTCCTTCGCAATGTTGACGGCAAACGATTTGAAGACTCCCACCTGGTTGAACGGGAGAGCTCGGGATTTACGGGTGGTTTTGTGGATGTGAATCATGACGGGCGCCTGGATATTTTCATCGGAGGATTCGGAGACGCCAAGACCAATACGGAACAAGTCGTTTTCGGAAGGAGTACAAATGAGCTTCGTGACGGCCACAGCGCCCTGCTGATTCAGCAGCCTGACGGACATTTCAGAGAAGACAACCTGGCTTTTGATATGCCTGTCAGCACAATGGGCGCTTCCTGGGGTGACTTAACCAACGACGGTTGTTACGACTTTTACCTTGGCACAGGAGATCCAGAACCCTGGTACATATTGCCGCACATGATGTATATGGGAAGACCGCAGGGTACAGGCTGTTCTTTGGCATTTGACAACGTGTCCATGCTCCAGGGGTTCGGGAACCTGCAAAAGGGTCATGGAATCGTCTTCTTCGATTTCAATAACGACGGCAAACAGGACGTGTACTCAGCTCTCGGCGGCATGTGGCCTGGCGATGGCTGGACCAGCCAGCTCTTCGTCAACCACTCCAGGATTTCCAACAGCTGGGTCAAATTCCGGCTCCGGGGCCGCAAAACCAATTACTTCGGCCTGGGGTCGAGGATCAAAGTCGTGGCCGAAAACCGGGAAGGCAAGGAGATTCTTCGCTACTACACCATCGACAATAAAACGGGCTTCGGTGGTGGGCCGCTCCTGGCCCACATTGGGCTATCGAACGCGATCCGAATCAAGAATGTAGAGGTTTTCTGGCCTACAAGCCACTGTACGGCTTCCTATCATGCACGCATCGGAGAACTCAGCATCCTGGACGAAGCAGCGTGCCTGACTGGGGCGCCCAGCCGGCCCAGCAACTACTGACCGCCTTCCGATCAATGTGACGATTGGCACAGGAGGGCGAAATAGTTCTTCATCCTTCAGGAGAGCCACAACACTTGATCCATCCCATTAAGGCTGATATTGCCGACCGGCCCTAACATCGCCGTTTCCTCTAAAGGTGTGAGCAATCATGCGGAAGATCCGACTCCTTGGGCGCCCTTTACGGGGCGCGTCGGCAGAGAGTTCAGCTGCTCTGACCGTTGATCACCCACGGAGGCAAGCTTGCCTTGTCGAGCCAATTCTCGATAAACCGCCAGGTCAGCAACGAACTGAGGATCATCTGATAGTGTTGCATAAAATGCTGGAGCAGCATTTCTTTGTCAAGTTGCTCCCGCGAGATGCAGAGCTGTTTCGCGGCCTGGCCGGCACTGATCGCGTTGGCTAGCGAAACAAAAGTAAGAATGGGATCAAAACTCCCGAGATCAGGGGATATCCTCTGTAACATGCTCTTGACGGGTGCGAAGATCTTTGAGGCCAGGCCTAGGGAGAAGACATCCGCCAGCGCGAAGCTCCACTCAAATGGCCTGATCGGAACTCTCAGAAGCCGCTCCGGCCTGTTGACAACAAATACCATTCTCACGGAAGTCGCACCGGTTGGAAGCATCGTGAAGTCGATCGTTTGAAAACCGACGTCGAAGTGATCGGGGCCGTAGGCGAGCACGCTCTTTCGGTCGTCGATGTGCAGCATGCCGTAGCCCAATCCGTAGGTGCCGAGAGAACCTTCTTCGCCAGGACTTGTCCGGTCAGAAATGAAGTCGCCGCTTAGTATGACGTGCGTTTCTTCATCGAGAGGAACGATAAGCTCTGGCCGGGCCGATCCGAAGGGTTGAAACCTCAGATCGAATGCGTAAATCTTGACTTTGGCTACGATCCACTCGTACCTGGTTGCTAGTTCCCTCAGGTCTACGATCGCATAATGCTGGTCTGAGGGGAACTTCCCCAGTTTCCCGGAGCCCTTCAGTTTGTAATACAGCTGCGAAAACCCAAACCCCTGGCGATCCGGTGCTTCCTCGGGACACCAGCTGAGCGGATTCGACTTGCCCGGGCCAGAGGTCGACGGCGATTTCTCGATATACGCTTCCGGCTGTCGAAAACTGGTCACGTGCGTGAGGTAACCAAGGACGAACTGCCGGAATTGCTTTTGCAGTTCGGCGATGGCTGAGGGCGCCCGGCTGTCAGCGCGGTCATACAGCATCTCCTGGACCAATCCCATGATGGGAGTCGGGGTTCCGCCCAAAGTTACTGTGTCAAAAAAGCCCACTCCGCAATTAGGCCGGTGGAATGTTCGGACCAGCTGAAACTGATTACGATAGCTGCTAGTGGAATGAGCTTTTTCCCACCATCGTCTTAGTTGCAGAGCATCCGCGAGGTTCTGATCCACGTGACGCAGGATTGCCAGGTCGCGTTCATCCAAATCGCCAGAATTGGTAATACCCATTCCCACCACCTCGCGCGCGGATACTAGACACCACTAGTCGTTTCACCCCATGCTGCGTTGATCTTTCCCTGGGGATCGAAAAACCGGAACACGTACACTTTCGAAGCGCCCGGCGGAGTTACGCTCGTAGCTCCATTCATCACCATCATTCCGTCGGCCCCTTCAAACTGTCCCGTCCCCCTTAGAATTGGGCCGAATCCAACCATACGAAAAAGAGGCTTGGCAAAGCCTTCGACAGTAGTGCGTATGGCTCGTCCCTCAACGATATTGGCCGAGACGGTGCCGAGCATCCCGCCGTCGGGAGTTGTGAACGTAAAGATTCCCTGCGTGGTTAGAATTGGAGTCACTTTCGCCGGATCAGACGCGTCAAAGTACATGTTGGCTTGCAGCGCCCCGACGAAAGGACCTTCTTTGGTTGAGCTGCGAAGTCCTGCCGCGGTGGCCAAGTCGAACTCGAGGGTCACCAGGCGTAAGCGCTCGCGCACTGTGAAACCTATGGTTCTCTTCCCATCAGCGGAGAGAATGGGCTCGCTCTCCCGTGTAGGGTCCGTTTCGCCCTTCAGCATTACGAATACCGCATCAGGATCTGGATCAGGCATGGGTTGCATCGGCGCCATCGCCGAACCGGGTTCTGCGCGCAGCTTATCTCCGGGATCCATCATTCGCACCATGAGATTCAACGCGAGATTGTCAGGGGGTTCAATGTAACCGATGATGGTGAAGGCGCCGTTCAAGCCTTTGAACTTCCCCAGCCCCTCCAGAACTTCGATGGCGGCCGCGATCCGAAGCCGCGATTTGCCACCTTCAACGACGGGATAGGTGCGCCCTACCCCGAAGGCGCGCACACCGCTTCTCTCTTCATCTTGAAAATCGAGATGGCCGCCGAGCATCGTGAAGCGTTGCGAGATCAACGGGTTCAGCATCCAGGCAGGGGTCTTTCCGCCCGGACTGGGGGCAAAGTAGTCCGGCAACGGAGTCCACTGTATTCCGACCTTTGCCACCGGCTCGCCCACGCATTTGGCGGCGCGCAGCTCATGCCCTACGTAGGCAGAAACCGCTTGGAAACGGTGGAGTTGCTCGTTCACGTCAACGGATTTGATGAAGAACGGAATCCCGGGGATCAAGAGGTTAGGATGGTTGGGGAACGCGGGATTGGCAACATTGAAAATAGGAAAATAAGCTGCCTTCTGTAAAAGAGCTTCCACGGTGCTGGCCTCGTAATTGCCGGGATCTCCGCCGGCAGGCGTACGGGCCAATTCAGGTATCGTTATGTTGCTCATTGTGCGTTGCCTCCTTCCAATCACAGACAGTTATGGTTAACTATGTTGTTGCAACGCTTATAGTGCCCGAGAAAACGAGTATGCTGCCCGGTTCTCGACCCGATGCAGGGCAATGCGCGCGTTTGCCCCTTGCCCTATACCAGGCAGTTGGATCAGCTAAAAGGTTGTTGACGATGATTGGCGATTCCGCCCAAAGCTTCTAAGGCCGCCATGACCATAGTCGCTGGCAAATAGATCAGTTGAACGATGAGAGTTTTCACGGCTACCTTCCTTTCCCAACGTGGCAGGCATAGTGCTGATGCAGGCAAATTAGGCGCGGGGAGAAACGGGCGCCCACGCCTCGGGCGAATCTTCCTGCTTAAACATTCTCTGGGCGCCGGATACAAACCACGCAGAGCCCCAATTGCCTGGATCAAGAACTCCAAATCCAAACGCGGCCTCCACCAGCCCCTTTTGGATACCATCGCCTGCTCGGAAGATACCCTGCAGAGACGAGTCCAATTGTCCAAGCACCGTGCTGATAACAGGATCAAAAGCCTCAGAAATTTCCTGTTTCGCTTGGCCCTGATCGCGTTGTGCAAGCAGGTTGGCGGCATGTTTTATTCCGAGCAATGACACTGCCCAAGAAGAGCTGATAACTGCCTTCGCTAACTCGCGCATTAGGGACCTCCTGCGATCCTGCTGTGCTCGTATGTACTGCATCCATATGGACGTTGGGACTAGCACCAATTTGCGCGATTAGTTTGAGCAATGATTGATCACATAGAAGACACGAAGCCGGCGCCGCCGAACCGGGCTTGGCATCCGCTTGGCGAAGCCTTCCCGGATGGCTTAAATGAGCACGTGCAAGCGAAGAGTGACAGGCTGAGAGAGGGTGTTAGTTAGATCGAAGCCCAACCGCTTCCGATAGAAAACGAAGGAATGGAGCCGTGGCGCGGAAATAATCCAACACATGATCGGCGAAGTTCTCGCCACAGACTTCGCGATCGCTGAGCCGCGGCGAACTGGTGATAAAATCCTTTCGCTTAATGTCTTCGATCAGAGGATGGTTCGGGTCGAATCCGGCCGGCGGGCGGTGCAGCGATTCGCCGGCCATGCCGCACGTGGAGCGAAAGTCTCGTCCCGAGGTGATCTTTTTCCATTTATCGCTACTGTTGACGATCGCTTTGCGAATCTTATTTAACGCGTTCGATTCCGGCCGCCAGATGCCTGAGCCGATTGAGGACTGCGCGGGCGCCAGGTGCAAGTAATATGCAGGAGTGGCTCCGTCCTTCCCCCGAGCATCCCAAAAGTGAGCCGCCACGGAAGTCTTGTATGGACTCTTGTCTTTTGAAAATCGGATATCCCGGTAGATGCGCATCATAGAGCCACCGACAATACTCGGGTCGGCAACAATGTAAGGATTGATTTTTTTTAGCGCTGGCCCAAGGTCAGCAATAAATCGGAGAAACGGATCTCGAACCTCCTTTTCGTATCGAGCCTTATTCGACTGAAACCACTCGCGGTTATTGTGTTTCGTCAGCTCTTGCAAGAACACGAATAGTTCGCGGTCAAAGTAATGATTGTCGACCATTAAGGCTCCTTACCCGGGTTTTCCCACCAGGCACGCTGCGGAGGAATCGCCGGGAAAATGCCCCGACGTTCTTGCATAGCCATCGCGCGACGCTCGGCCGCACTTTCTCGGCGACACCAGCAACGCAGCGCTAATTTCTGTTGACCCGGGGTTTCATGAAGTTCTAGCCAGCCGTCGCCGCAAACATCGCTGCAAAGGGACGTGCATCAAACACCACCCGAATCGAAACAATTTTGCCGTCCTTAACTTGATACCACTCCGCGACAAACGAGGTTCCCACGACCTTGGTCACTAAGTCACAGAACATGGCCACATCATTCCCGTCCTCGACAACGAGCTTGATATCGACACTCTCCACAATCGCAGATAGCTTTCGGATTGCGTGCAAATAATCATCGGCCTTATGAAAGGTATCAAAGGGGCCGCTGAACTCCAGATTGTCGTGGAGAAGCTGCCGTGCCTTTTCAAAATCTTTGGTGTCTGCAGCTTTGTGATACGCCAGCACAACGTCTTTTGGTCTTGCCATCGCGTCATTCCTTTCTCATCGAACGTCGACTATTTCTGCCCGCAGCCGTCTCCGGCCGGGCGTTCGCCTTAAAATTCGCAATACCGAACCCGGCTGTTATTTCTTTTCAAACATGGCCGCAAATGGGCGAGCATCAAAGACAACCCGAATCGATGCGATTTTTTGGCCCTCTACGTGAAACCATTCTGCGATCAAAGCGGTACCGGCAGCTGTATTTGTCACCATGTCGTAAAAAAGGCAGACGTCGTCGCCATCTGCGAAAATCTTGTGCATATCGATACGTTTTACGATGGGGTGCAGCTTCTTGAGCGACTCAAGGTAAGGCTCAGGCGTGTCAAAGGTGTCGATTGGACCCCAAAACGAGATCTTGTCGTGTAGTAGCTTGCGCGCTTCTGCGAGATTCCCCGCTCCGATGGCGTGCTGAAATTCCTGAACTACCGTAAGAGGGCTGACCGCAACTTTTGGCATGATTCTTCCTTTCAAGGTTTTTGACCTAACCTAACAAACCTCTGATTTCGGTATCCTTAGATTCAGATGCCTCTCTTCGGTTACAACGATCACCTGCGCCACTAATCCAAAATGGGACGGTCATTCCAAAACTCTAATCTGGCGGGAAACCGGCCGTTTGCTACGCCCCTACCCTAAGCTGCTTTTTTTCAACCAATTAATCGTTTCCGTGGCTTCCTGATGCCGCTCTTGACCACATAGATTGCGCAACGAGGCGACTGAGAATTTAAGGGAGTTACGATGGAAAATAGTCGGATTTCAACCGCAGTGGGCTCTTGGGCCAGGTTGGAACGCGGCACCGCGAGGGCCGAAAGAGAGGCCCTTCTCTGCAAGGAAAGCGAAGCGACAAGATTGATTGTCCTGTCTGGGACCTCGCGCGTGAAAGCTCCCACGACAGGTCACGCGAGTATGCTGGCGTCCAGCCGGCCTGAGGCTTGCCGAAGAGCCGAAGGTCCATCAATGGCGAGCGCCTGTTTCAAAAGTTGACCGCGACCGGACACCGGCCGCGGTCATCTCTGTCTTCACGCGCGCTTTAAATAAACCACAGAAAAGATCAAGCAAACTTTGCAACAATTCCGGGAAGCTGAGGAGCTGACTTGGCCATATCCTCCGGAGTGCAAGCGAGCTGGACCTCGACGCTGGCATCGAGACCTATGTACCACGCTTCCTGGATTAACGTAATGTCGCTCGAGTCCGCGACGTTCACGAGTGTATAGATGGTTCGAACACCGCCTTCACCTGTAAAGAAAACAATCTCAGGCTTTGCCTGGGCCAGAATGGCATTTGTGGTGTCCCCCAGGGTACCGTCTTTTTGTTTGGCGTTCCCGACCTCGGCCGGAATTGAAGCTTTGATTAGAAAGTGCATTCAACCTCCTCGCTATTGCACTAGACACAAGCGATTTGAGGATTTGCAGCTCAATAATCGGCTCGCCGTTGCGGAAGCGCAAAGGGACTCCGGTCTTTGGCCTCCCGCGATCTTTTGTCCGGCAAGTTTTCGCTATCACACTGTCTCAGTTCGTGAGGAGCATTTCGCCATGCGTGAGTTCATCAAGCAGCAAAATCGTGATATCTGGCGCTGGTCGCTAAGGACTGTTGGACAGATCGCCACCCTGCCCTTTCGGAGTTTGCCGGGTGGCTCCTTGAAATCGTTGGGCATCGGAATTGAGCAGCAGGTCAACCGAAGTGTGCAAGCATCGATTCGCGCCGGGGACAACCTGCAAAGCAAACTGGTCGATTGGATGTTCGATGCTGTCACCTTTAAGCCCTTGCTCGACAGCTTTGCCGACCTAGGCTTCAACAGCGGCGTAACTGGCAAGGGGCTGCAGGCCCAACCTGAACTGGCGTATATGGAAGCAGTTAACGACAGCCGCCCGGGCAGCTCGGCAGTAATGATTCCAATGATCGTTCAGTACACGAGTCTCAAGCGCTACGATGAGGGCATTGCCCGCCTGGAAGGGTATCTGACCAAGTTCGAGCTTACTCCGGCGCAGAAGGCGGTCAATTTTGCCGGCCTTGCCCTTTTGCGGGCCGCGAAAGCTAAAGAGCTGCCGCCCTGGCGGTTTGTGGAGCAGTATCTCTTGATCCAGCGAACCCTATCGGACATGAAGGAGGCGAAGCGACTCACGGAGAAGGAGCCTGATTATGCGAGCACTTACGAAAAACTGTTTGCCGTCTGGACATCCGGCATTCTTCTTGCGCAGCTTCCCTGGCCGTTTGGAGACGCAAACACCGCCTTGGAAGATCTGGAGTGGTGCGAGCGCACCATTCACCAGAGCTTTGAATCGAGGGAGAATACCTACCAGTTCCTTCGTCAAGTTCGCTACTCCCGGGCGATTTTAGCCAGAAATGCAGGCAACAAACGCGAAGCCGAAAAGTATTTGCAATTAAGCGGATACAAGAACTTCTCACCCGATAATCTTTTTATCGCGACCGTTTTCACTACTACCTCCGATGGCGTGCGCGGCGCGGTGAAGCAAGTCAAGGAAAACGTTCCTGGACGGGGATTCACGGTCTCGGGCTTTGACCTTTCCGACTACAACTTTTTCATTACCGACGACGGCCAGGAGCTAATTGCGGTCGATTCCGGCAGCCGAGTGGAGCTTTGCGAAGCAGCGTATCGCTTTTTTGAGGAGTACTACACGCAAAAGACCGGCAAGGCGGTGCCGAAATTAACCACCTGTTTCATGACCCACTATCACTGGGATCACACGGGCGGATATCCATTCTTCAGAACCTTAAACCCAGACATCGTGTTCTATTCCCGGGCCAATTACACCGAAGAGAGCGATAGAGCCAGGAACCAGCCTCCGCCCTGGAGTTGGAGTTTGGGCAAGAGCTTTACGAACGCACCCGTTGTCGCGTACACGCCCACGAAGAAAGTGCGTGAGAACCTGGAGCTTGCTATTGGCGGCACCAGGATCCGTCTGCTTATGCTGCCGGGCGGAGGTGGAGAAACGCCGGATGGCATGCTGATTCACTTGCATGATCATGGCGTGCTCTACTGTGGTGATTTCATTGTTCCCTGGGTCGGATCGCCCTATGTCGTCGAAGGCGACGTGGATGCACTCCTCGACTCCATGGAATTCGTGGCGAAAATAAAACCCGAGCCGAAGTATTTGCTCTGCGGCCACTGGGCGGTGACTCAGTTCTATCCTGACGTGAACGCCTTAGCGCGCCTGCGCCCGTACTTGCAATGGCTCAAAGACGAAACCCTTAAGCAGATCTACGCCAACAAGAATCGAGAAGAGATTCAGCAGATGAACCTGATTCCACCAGGCCTGGCTCAGTCAGGCCAGGCCGATATGCAAGTTCCCTACATCGCCATGCGCGAAGTATTTATTGACCGGCTGTATCATCAGAAAGTCGGCTATTGGGGACCTCAACTTCAAAATGCAGACCTTTTAAGCCAAAAGGAAATCGGAACCATATTTCGCAACTATTTAGGTCTCTCCGACGTCGATATCTCCCGAGCGATTGACCAGATGATCACAGCCGGGGACTTTGAGCTCGCGGCACAACTCGCCGACTGGGCGTTTAGCCAATACCCGGGCAGCTCGTCGATCGTCGAGGCTCGCCGGAACGCATTCCGCCAGCTTACCCAGAAATGGCAGCTGTTGAATGTATTCAAGTTCATGATGTACTCGGAAACGATTGACGAGCCGACGCCGCAGACTCCAGGCCAATTCGTCGATTGAGGCTGACACATTGCTACGTAAGATCCAAAGAGTTGACCAGGCCTAGCCCGTAAGCGAGCCGGGTCTGGAAATCGAAAGAGATCACGAATGCCATCCGCAACAGACAATAGAGCTTCCGCGCAGGGGGTAACGCCTTCTGCAGCTGAGGCCAAGCCCCTTCAAGCCTTAGTCCTTTCCGGTGGAGGAGCCGCAGCGGCCTATGAGGTCGGGGTCATGAAGGCCCTGCTCACCGGGCAATCTCCGGCAACGAGGTTCCTGCCTTTGGACCCGCGGATTGTTTCGGGAACCTCCGCAGGCAGCGTGAACGCGAGTCTGTTCCTCTCGCTGGCGCAAAGCGGACCGGACTCGGCAACAAGCGACATGGAGCAAATCTGGCTCGACGAAATTGCCGAAGGCACTGGAAAATGTAACAGCGGAGCCTTCAGGATTCGCGCCAACCCCATGAATTTCTTCCGTTCTAGATGCTATGCGCCGAATCCTACGGCTCCGTTTCTTCAGTTTGCCCAGGATAGCTCAGTCCTCGCCCAGAGCTTCCTGTCGCGAGGCATGAGCTTCTTTTCCGGTCAGGACAGCTTTGAACAGCGGGCTCTGAATCTCTTGAACTTGAGCACGCTGATATCCAGCGAGCCGTTCAAAGACATCCTGACCCGGAGAGTCAGTCTTCCCAATATACGCATTTCCCCAATGGAATTGCGTATTGCAGCGACAAACTGGCAAAAAGGCGACGTCGCCCTCTTCAACAACCACGACATGACCAATGAGAATGGTGTCCCGATCATCATGGCGTCCAGCGCCATCCCTGGGGTTTACCCTGCTGTGTCTATCAAGGGCGAACTTTATGTCGATGGCGGAGTGCTGATGAACACTCCGTTGAAGCCTGCGATCGATGCAGGTGCGAGTGAGCTGCACATCGTCTATATGGATCCCGACATCACGAACCTCCCGTTACCCAGCCTGCCCAGTACAGCGAACGATTTGTCCCGAATGATGGCGATTGTATTCGGCAACGCGATCAACCGCGATATTGAAACCGCGAGGCGAACGAACCAAGCCGTCTCCTTCTGGAAGAACGGGACAGGAATTGCAGATGACACCCCGCCAGAGGGCAGCGTGCTGGTGGCTGCCGCGGCAGAGCAGGTTACGACGCGGTCATTGCGTCATCGCCTCCTTACCGTCCATCGATACCATCCTTCGGCAAGTCGCAGCGTCGGACTCTTGAGTTTTGGACGGGATGGACTACGCGATCTGATCGACTTGGGATTCAGGGAAACCGTTGAGCACAGCTGCGACAAAAACAATTGCGTCGTTCTCCCATCCTGATTCCCGGCGGCGATGAGGCCTCAAAAGGATCCGCACTGGTATGATTCCATGCGACGAGCACTTCCTAAGTATTCAGCGCAATCTCAGTCAGGCGCATGACCGCGCCATTTGGAAACGGACGCGATGTGCACGCTCAGCACGCAGGGCTGAGAACCCGATCAGCCTGTGGCATCGCCATAATAAGAGCTTCATCGGCACGCGGCAAGGGCGTCGCGGAGCTGGCCACGCGCGCGCCACAGTCGGATTTTTACGCTCATTTCGCTGATTCCCAGCGTTTTAGCCGTATCCACAGTGCTGAGCCCTTGAAGCTCCCTCAAGATCAGGACTGAGCGGTACTTGGAGGGAAGCAAATTTACGCTCCTCGAAACAGCGGCGTTGAGTTCCTTTTTTTCCAAGCAGTCAAGCGGCGTTTCAGAGCATCGAAGCAAGCCCTTCGCCGAGGCGCGGCCGTCGCTGGCTGATCGTCCGCATTCCAGCGACTCGTATAGGTAGCGCCTGTCTTTGCGAAGCTTCAAGCGAGCTTCGTTAATTACGATTTGGTTTAGCCATGTGCTGAACCTGGACCTGCTCTGGAACTGACACAGGTTGCGAAACGCCTTCAATATGCTCTCCTGGACTACTTCCTCCGCGTCAGCTTCGTTGCGAAGAATGGAGAGTGCTCTGCGGTAAATACTGCCCTCGTGGGGTTGAACCAAGTCGCAAAAAGCATCAACGTCCCCAACTAGAACACGGTCGATGAGACGCCTTTCCAGCCACGAACTCCCGGCACGGAGCCCATCAATCTCGTTAACATCGGCGAAATAAGGAGCTCTCGCACCCTCGGCTTTCTTCGTTGCTTCGATCATGCTTCCTTCCCAAGTTTCAACCGCAATCTCTTAATCTCTCAGAGGACGATGACGCGACACATCAACTTTGGGCGCGTAACCATTGTTCCGGGGACGATTCCCGAAATTCAAGTACAAGCGGTTCTGTGCATAGCAGCCCATGGTTTTGTGTCACAAGAGCGAGGGGAGTGTACTTGTCAGTACATTTCTGCCTGCGGCGCCTCGATGGACCTCTTTCCGAGATTCGTTTGTTTTGAGCACACTCAAGGGGGGGGCGAGAGCTTGTACTCAGCAGTACAAGCAAGCAAAGGGGAGGTCGGTTGTTATTTCTTCGGCGTCGTGAGATCCCCGCAAATTCTAGAGACCATTGCCGTCTATTTCAATTGAATCGAACTGATTTAGATCAAGCTCCTGCTAAAAGGCTCCTGCATGAGGGTCAAGGCGAAGTTGGGAAGGGTCGTCCATATTGGCCACGTTGTCGCGCGACACAGCATCGCGTATGTCTTGCACGCGCGCCTTGCTAAGTGGCCGCGATTCGCCGGGAGGCTGGCTGGAAAGAACCTTTCTGGCCCAGAGCGCCTTCGACGGGTTCTCGAAGAGATCGGGGGCACGTTTATCAAGTTCGGCCAAATGCTGGCTATTCAGTCGGATCTGCTGCCGCTCGCCTATTGCCGCGGCTTGTTCAGTCTTTTCGACAATGTTCCACCGTTTGCATACGAGCACGTGGAAAAGACTTTCTTGGAGGATTTACGCCAAACCCCTTTCGAGATCTTTGACTCGTTTGATTCTCAACCTATCGCAACAGGTTCAATTGGACAGGTGCATGTCGCATTTCTCGGTCAGCGCAAGCTCGCTGTAAAGGTCAGACGCCCAACGGTGATTGAAGATTTCGGGGCTGACATTGCGGCCCTGAGAATACTCGTTCGCATCATCAAAATCATGAGGGTCAAAAGCCTCTACTGGGCTATCGCACCGACAGAAGAGTTTACCTCATGGACACAGGATGAGCTTGATTTCAGGAAAGAAGCTCATTATATGCAGGAGCTTGAACGTCACGCTCAAGATAACGCATACGAAAGGATACCGGAAGTTCTCTGGAGATATACGACGGCCCGCATACTTACGACCGATTTTCTCGAAGGTGTGACCATATCCGACTATCTCCGCCGCAAGGATGGTGGAGGAATCGAATGCAGCGCCGATTTCGTGCCCGACCTGTTCGCGATGCGGCTCATTGATAACTTTCTTGGCGATGCTTTTGGCAATGGAATGTTTCATGCTGATTTGCATCCCGGCAATCTCATGATTTTGTCTGGAAACGTCGTGGGGTATATCGATTTTGGCATCTCCGGAGTCCTAAGCCGCTATTCCCGCCGCCACCTGATGGAGATGACCCTTGCCCTGGCAAGAGGTGACACCGATGGCCTGTGTAATGCCTTTTTCCAAATCTGCACTTTCGCGGACAACGCAAATATCCAGGGATTCAGGGAACAACTCAGGGAACTCGCAGTTGGCTGGTATCGAGACGATCGCACGACAGGCCGCCTCAATAAGAGCATCAGCAACGTCATGCTCGATCTCTTAATCCTTTCCAGGGAAAATGGTGTTTGGCCGCAGCGTGATGTAGTCAAGTACATCCGTTCGGCAATCGCCCTCGACGGCCTCATCAACACTCTGACTCCCAAGATGAATATCGGCGTTCATTTGGAACGCGCCTGTGTTCAGAACGTGAAATGGGATGCTGTGCGCAATTTGGTTTCCGCTGAGGCCCTCGACAGCCTGGTGAGTAGTTACACACGTTTGGTTCGCGACGGTATTCTCCGCGCGGTGGGCCTCTTGAAACAGGCCGGCAGAGCGCCGTCGTTGACGCCAAGTCTCTTCAGCAACAAGCCACCGGTGCGCAGGAAGCACCGTGTTCTTCAAGGGCTTTATCTATCCTGGATCAGTCTATGGATGGCAATCATCTTCGGGCTAACCCCAGCCGGCTTTGCGGATCATCGTCTGCCGTGGAGTACCTATCTCTTGTGGGTAATCGGTTCTGTTCTGATTTGGCGAACGTTGAAATATATTCGCGTCATTTGATTATGGCCAGGTTGCTGCAGCGCTTTACCATGAGCAAAGAAGCACCGCTCGCAAGACCTCAATCCGGGCGTAATCTTTGTTCCTGGGGCTCTTGAGCAGATTACCTATTCCTTTTAGAGGGAAAGAGTCGCAAGCTGGGACAAATACGCGAAATTGTAGCTTTGGCCAGGCGTAGTATTTTCGAGGAGAGTACCGGGAAAAAGGTGGCCGAAGCAGCTCGACCAAAGTGGTCCGGGCTTGAAGCTTATCGAGCTCACGAAATCTAATTCCTGTCCCACCCATCTCCCGGCGCGTTCTCCGGGAGATCTTGGGACGGCAATGCCGGCCGCATTAAAGAGACCGTCATGCGGATCGGCGAGCCAATAAAGGCTGTAAGCAGATAAGGCTGAGCTCAGCGGCGCGAACGCGAAGCTTGACAACCATAGACAATACAGACAGTTAATTTCGAACAATTTGCTTGGCAATTGAACTCCGTGGGCATCGGCAAAGCAACAGATCGAAGAAGCATCCCTGGAGCGGCCCGGCTGTTCACCTTGCCCGGTAGCACGACGCTCTGAACTTGGCCAATGCTAAGGTCGGCGACTATCGCAGGCATAATCGGCTCGTCGTAAGGATGGTAAGACTGCCTTGCTACCGCGGAGGCCTTGGGGTTACACCGGGGCGATCACGCCGGCGGCGTGAACCCGGCCCCCAAAGCCGTGGTTCACGCCCCCGGATAAACACGTCAATGAATTGAAAAGACTGCGACGTCGTGATGGATGGGATCGAACTGATAAAAGCGAAGCCTGCGGGACGGCTCATAGTTGTAAGTGATCTCGACCTTGTACTTGCCTAATGTGCCGGAATGTCTGTCGGCCGGCGGAACGCTAACCATGAAGGGACTCCCATCCGGCAGTGCCATTGGGATATTCATCCACCAGTGGACCCTGCCAAAGGTAAACCAACATCCCGAACCGCCGGATTTCACCGATGACTTGAAGAGGTTCTCCCAGCCGCGTGCCCCGCCGAAATCAACATTCTCGTATCCATGCTCAAAATAGTCGCCGTTGTAAAGAGTAACCTTCAGAGTCGTGCCGCGGTGCGTCCACTCGGGAAAGTCGATGCGGCTCCCATCTCGGAACTCTCCATAGATGGTATTGTTAACGTATAGCAGAGTGAGATCAGACGCCTGATCCACCCTGACTCCTTGGGGTAACCTGGTCCGATCTCTCCAATCGCGAAAAGCCGCGCGAGCGGCTTCGATGCTGTCGCCTACCCCCTTGTAGTCCCTTTTGCCGAGAGCCACCTTCGCGGCGCGGAATGCCATCCACATTCGTTTCTCGGGCGCGAGGTCGCCAATATTGGCCAGCGCTTTTTCCTTATCTCGGCTTGGATGTTGGCCAAAAACCGAAGTCTCCCACTCAACCAGCGTTTTTCCTTGCGGGCCAGGCGGAATTCGTTTGTTTGCATTTTCTGTCACTTGCACGCGCGGCGGATGCGCTCTCCAACCCCAGCTATAAGTTAGGTTGTAGTACTTGCCAGGAGCCATTTTGATCTTGTAAATCGTGCGTGTTCCTTCTTCCATGTTGAAGAACGTTTGGTCCATGGCTACGTGCGGCATCGGCGGACCCGGCTTGCTCAGCGCAGGATCATCGAAATACATCACAAACGGCGAGAAGTCGTCGTTCCCACGCCTGAGCACATCCACAATGTAGGTCATGGTCCAAGGAACTTCCTGGACGTCCTGGACGTCCAAGAATGCAGTGTCGGATTCGATGTGCGTGTCGTACCATACCTGGTGAATGGTTACAGTTCCACCCACAATGTTCCCGCTTTGATCACGGACCGCCAGGACCCTCTTCACCTTCTCCGGTCCCTTGTAGTGCAGGAGCGGAAGGCCGCTATAAAGGCGGTTGGGCACCGGGTTGCCTTCAAGGATATCGATCCCCCTTTGCAAGCTCACCGCAACTGCATAAGCAGCAGCGCGAGTCCCTCCCTTTGCGGCTTCATTGCTGGATTCAACGGAGTCAAAGATTTCAACCAGGTCATCGGTCGGAGAGGCAGGATTGATTTTGGAGACAACCGGCTCGCCATCATGCAAGTTGTAAGGAGTCATGGGCGTCGAGGGCAGGGTGTTAGGCATTTCCTTTCCCGCTCCATCGAACACATTCGTGTACACGGTGGGAAGAAAGTTGGATCCGGGAGGTTTGAGAAACGGATCGCTTTCAGGAAAGCATCCGACACCAGTAGACACTTTGGCCACGGTGATTTCCCCATCTTTCATAACGGTCACGGTAGATGGCTTGGGACGGGGTTGCGGGTGAGGATCACCTGGGGTCGCCGGCGTTTTGGCAAGAAGCGGGCACGTATCGTAGGTCGCCTGCTGTGGGACCCCCAATTCCGAGGGAGACAAGGTGATGCACAGCGCGACCGCAACAACAATGGCGAGTTTCGAAGAGACTTTCATCGAATTCCTGTCAGGCCACAGAGTTACTTAACTTGTGACACTCAGCGAGGCCGGCCCACGCCTCCTGGGGTGTCGTGCAACCGGCAGGCCTTCTTCAAGCCATGAAACCCGTTGCACAATCGACTCAGGGAGGGCATTCACTGGAATGCTTCCCCAAAGACCGTAAGACGGACAGCCATAACGGAAGAGTGTGGCAGAGCAATCGTGATCCGATTGATGAAACATCCTCTCTCGAAGCAGGTTGATGCCGGATGGTTCCCCCGTCAGGAACAACCAGCCATCTCGTGCGCCATATTGTTCGGCGAACGATCGTAGCGCCTGCGGTGTGTCGTGTTCAGGATTCGCGGTAATCGAATAAATGAATACGCGCCGCCCTAACTCCGCGCCCATCAGTGCCTGCACTTTGGCTAAGTTTTCGATAATCGCAAGGCTGCTTTGCTCCCGGGTCGACACACTCGAGATAAGCACTCTCTTCCCGAGAAGCAGATCGTCATAGAACAAGGCCTTCCGGTTCTCGTGCGTGTGGACAACGACGTTAGGAATGTAATCGGCGTCAGGGCCTCTTGCTGGACGCGAGCAATCGCCGGCCGCAGTGATTCCAGCTTCGGGATCCCCCGGTCGCTTACTATCCAACGAGAACAACTGTGCTTGCAAATTCTTCACTTTGTAGATCCCTTCCTCCCAGGCTCTTAAGTCACGACCACGCAGCCTTGCGAAGACTCGCACTGCGCGCTGCTGTGAGTCACGGCTCACTTCGAAGCTATGTCCCAGCTGGTGCCCTCTTAACAATGTCCCAGCGGACCATCATGGCATGATCTTCATGTACCGCATTGTGACAGTGCATGACGTATCGCCCGTGGAAGTCTCTCCAGCGCATGAAGATCACAATTTCGTCGTTAGGAAGAAGCGTCGTAATATCGCGCCGATGCCCTCCCATGAAGACTCTGATAGGCCGGTCGTTACAGACAAAATCGCTTATGGAAACTCGATCTTTGTTTGTCGGCGCCGCCAGCGCAGGGAAAGAGCGGCGCCGGAGCTCACCTGGCTGCATGGTCTGAACTTCAGTCTCCTTGACTTTCCTGCCGTTCACTTCCATCAACAGGAATTCCGTAAAGTGTGAATGGATAGGGTGAGACCAATTTTTACCTTCATTGCGGATTGTCCAAATTTCGGCGGTGTTCTCCTCGATCTCGGCGTCGACGCGCATCATCTCGGGATCTGCCGGAACGCCATTGACCGTCCACAGCCCTGCCCGGTAATCGAAAGCCCAAACGCGGCGATTTTTGACCTCGGCTGGATTGACTGCCGGCAAATCGCGGAACTCATCGGGGATACGGCTCTTGTCCTCTCCCGTGCGCTCGATCACATCAAAACGCAGGATGTCGGCGCCGGGATCCAAAATTCGCCCTGATGGTCCACGGCCATTGGTCTGCTCAAGGCGGTTTTGAAGATAGAGCTGGTCTCCCGGTCTGAACTCGGAGAAATCAACAATGACGTCAACACGCTGGGCAACGCTAAGATAGATGCTCTCCGCGCAGACCGGCCGCGGTAAAAAATTACCGTCGCCCGTAATCACAACGAACGGGTGCAGATGATCTCGATCGACGCCAGCGCTGAGAAATAACTGGTAGAAACGGGAAGGTCCTCCATTGAGAATCCGGAAGCGATACTTTCGACGCTCCACCGGAAAATACGGCTGAATCTTGCGATTGACCGTAATTTGATCCCCTAGCATTCCGTCGGTATTGAGCCTATTGAATGTGCATTGCCCATTCTGATCAAACAACACATCGTGGAGCAGCAGGGGAACGTCATACTTGCCGCTGGGAAGACGAAAAGCCAACGGGCTTGGATCTCTCTCGTCACCGGAGTCCTGCTCATCAAAGAGAAGATAGAAGCCTGACAGCCCGGCATAAACGTTAGTGGCAGTGAAATCCATCATGTGGTCGTGGTACCAAAGAGTGGTGAGTTTTTCGCGTGGATCGTTCCCGCTGGGAAAATTGGCATAGTGATGATCCCAGAACTCTCCAGGAGAAATGAAGTCCATGGGAAAGCCATCGCTCTCGGAGGCCGTATGCGCGTTGTGGAGATGCGTAGTCGTTTTGGGCATCGCGAAACCGACATTACCCTGGCCAATCGGCGGCAGATCGTTGACCATTCGCACTAGAACGGGTTCACCGTATCGTGCATGGTAGGTTGGGCCCGGCGCGACTCCGTCAAAACCCCAAGCCCAGCTACCTTTGTCATAGGGTGGTTCAGGATGGTACTGCCAACGAAATTCCTGCTCATGGATCTCGTAGAACTTCCTGGGTGAGAATTCGTTGTAGCGCTGATGAGCTGCAGGATCAGGAGGGGGAAAAAGGGGTTGCGTCATCGGCTGCTTTACCGGTGGAATGTTAAGCAACGCAACGAAGGGCGAGACTCTCGGGCTCGGCCGAACTAAAAGATCGGGCTGTATTCCATCAGGAGAACAAAGGTACTGCAGCATTTTGTCTTCCTGTGCCAGAAGGCTTTGTGGCTTGCTCAAACTGGCTGCGCCAACCGCCAGTCCAAGCTTGAGGAACTCTCTCCTGATCATTTCGGTGCTTTCTCTTCCGTAAGGTACGCGTCAGCCTGGAACGGCATGCCGATCACGCTTTGAGTCCGACTCTTCTTAGACAGAGAGCTTGGGTTTACTTGCGGGCCGGCCGTTTGGCCGCGGTCGAGGCTTGGCGTAGCAGGAAAGACGCAACCATGTCGACGCAAAAATGCTTGCGTACTGGGTCTACCCGATGGGATTCCTCCTGGAAGACTATCTATTCAAATCACGGCATGGCGGAGCAGTCTTCGCAGCTGCGCAGGTCAGCGAAACCAAGATCCGGCTCAAGATCAGATCGATGAACACAATCAGGCCAATGAAGACGCGGGCGTCTCTAAACATTTGGTACTCCTATGTCGCCGCATTTCTGGCGATTTGGGCCTTTTTGGTGTTCGGAGCCCGATGGTACGGCGAAGTGCTGCGCCAGTGGCCCGTCGCACTGGTGATGGCGCTGGGCTCGCTCGTTGCCGGCTCCACGCCTATGGGCGGAGGCGCGGTTTCTTTTCCCTTTCTTGTCTTGTGGACGGGAACGGCGCCCGGGGAAGCGCGAGATTTTGGCCTCATGATCCAGGCTCTTGGTATGACCTCTGCGATGATCTTCATGCTCTGCCGGCGCGTTCGCATTCAAGGTTGGATTTTGTTCGGGACGATCCTCGGTGCGGCAGGCGGAATGCTGGCAGGAACGATCGTGATCGCACCGCATGTCGCCAGTAATTTTGTGAAACTCCTTTTTGCATGCACGTGGATGAGCTTCGCGATGTTGACAATTCCCAAGAACCGGGAGTTCTGCTCTATCACCGGAGTACGTCCACTTAGTATTCGAACCGCCATGCTGGTCGGCCTGATCGTAGGAATCTCAGGCGGTGTCATTGCATCGCTGATCGGTCTTGGCGTAGAGATGCTGCTGTACACGGTGCTGATCCTTTTGTATCGCTGTGATCTGAGAATCGCAGTGCCCACCGCCGTCTCCGCAATGGCGGTAACATCCATCTTCGGCTTGATAACTCATCTTTGGTTGGGGGACATTTCCCATGATGTCGCCATGAAGTTCCTCGCTGCAGGGCCCGTCGTGATTTTTGGGGCGCCCATCGGTACTTACATTGTTAGCGTAATCCCGCGAATACACATTCTCTATGTCGTGTCGTTCCTTTGTGTCGCCCAATTTGTGTGGACCTTGCACCGCCTGGAGCGGACTCCCGCAGAGTTGCGCTTCGTGGCCGGTGTGATGACGTCGGCAGGCGTGGTTTTCTATCTGATGTACAGGTGGGGCCGGGCTCATCGCGTGCAGTCTGCCGGAGCCGGCTAGTTCATTCGCGCTATGGGCGACGAGGGAAGGCCCTCATAGCATCCTGTGTTGACGGTCGGTACTCTACTCAAGGAAAGCTGCAGACCCATGACACGTTGGGGAACTCGGCGGGTGCCGCGCAAGAGTTTTTCTGCACCGCACGCGTCTTTTCCTGAACCGCTGGTCCAATGGCGTCTCGGGTCTCGGGATTTCGTCCGGGCTGTGGCGCGGCTCGTCTCTGAAAGACGAATCGACCAAGTTGCCCCCGATCGATTCCGGCAAAACACAAAATTGGTCCTGGCAATTTTAGGAACTGGACTGGTTGCGGGTTTGGGTTCTGTTGGGTTTCACTATTTTGCCGATAGCTTAGGCGAGCACCTGTTCTTCTGGAGTCAATCCCACGGTCCGCTGGCGCGGCTGCCTGTTGTCATTCTCGCGCCGACCATCGGCCTGTGTTTGATTGGGACAATTTTGCAGCTCATGCCGGAGAGCCGCGTCGGAGGGGTAAAGGAGGTGTTCGAAGCACTTGAGCAATCCGGCGGCATCATTCCTCTCCGCCGCCTTTTCAACATAGTCTTGAGCGGACTGGTGCTGGCTTGTGGCGGGTCGGTCGGGCCGGAGGGTCCAATGATTCAGCTCGGCGCACTGATCGGCAGCACCATCGGTCAACGAGCACGGATCGAAAAGCGGCACGTGGAACTCATAGTGCAGGCGGGCGCAGCTGCGGGAATCTCAGCTGCGTTTCGCTCTCCAGCAGGTGGAGTGCTAATGGTCCTGGAACTCTTTGGTGCACGCTTTGATCGAGGCCTGGCTGCCATCGGCATCGCGGCCGTCGTTGGTTTCACGATCCGAACCGCCATTTTGGGCGACGCGCTCCCATTTCGGCCCAGTGTCCCACTCTTGTCTCTACCGGCAGCGGCTTTGGTCCTGCTGATTCCAATCATGGGTCTGCTTGCTGCTCCTGTGGGCCATCTTTTCATAAGTATGTTCAACCGGTTTAAGACCATCCTTCCGCTCCGCTGGCCGCTGATGATTCGAGTAACCTTGGGCGGACTTATGGTAGGCGTTATCGCAATCTGGTTTCCTGAAGTGCTCTCCGCCGGCTATCCGGTGATTGAGCACGGATTGCGGGGCGGCATCGGGTTTGAATTATTTGTCATCCTCCTTTTGTTGAAGATGCTGGCGACTTCCATCTCCTTCGGGTCAGGAGCGGTGGGCGGGCTGATTGCACCTACTCTGGTGATCGGAGCTATGTATGGAGGGGCTCTAGGATACGCATTTCACCGCCTCACGCCCTCGCTCGTACCCCAACCTGAGGTTTTTGTGCTACTGGGGATGATCGTCATGTTTGGATCCATCGCAAAGGGCTATTGGAGCGGGCTTTTGATGGTGGCTGACATGAGCGGCTGCTACCATCAATTGCTTCTGCCAGGTGTTATTGCAGGAGGAATTTCTTTTCTGGTGAGCTGGGAAATCCACGACCAATCCATTTTTGGCCTCCCGATTGATCCGGCTCGAGCGCCCCAATCGCATTGAAAGCAAGGACAAACTGAGTACAGGAAGGCCCCGCAGATATCTTTGGAGCTCCAGAATAGATGTCTATGCGCTGCCTCGCCTTGCTTTCCGGATATCTTGTTTCTTATCATGCAGATACGTAAAACCCAGGGGCTTTCCCTGCCCGTACCGCATCATGCTGCCTTCACTCCAGCGCTGGCTGTATCCGCTATATATAATGATGCTGCGGGCAGCGCCGGGTTCAGCATGTGCTCAGCTTCAGTCCACTAACGTAGAAAGACTGCTTTCCTTTTTTGCTTAGGAAGCGCCCGCCATGAGTGTGAGGTCCAAGTCCACACCCCCCATGTCATACCTCGATCGAACGTTGGACCTCCGCAGAAAAACCACAGTCCAGGATTATGTCTCCAAGCTCGCATTCTGAGACTTGACGATCATCGAACCGAATGACAACTTCTCCTTCCGGATAACTCGCCTTAGCCATTGACACACCCTTTTGTTTCAGGAGAGTGACCTCCAAGCCGGTGGCGCATGTGACACAGCTGAATCCTGTGACTCGGAAGGTAACGGCGCGATTCCCTCGTGGAACCCGGCCGGCGAGGTTTCGCGGAGCGGCTTCCAGACCGAGTCCGGTAGTACCTGTCATCATCCCGTAAATAAACCTTCTCCTGTTCATTTCATCCTTCCTTATTGAGCCTGAGCGCCTCCCGGTTCATACGCCCATGCTGTGCGGATGCTGGCGTGGTCGGCGAACCTGAGGTCAACGTAGTCCTCAAATTCAATCTTTTGATCCAGGACTCCGGTTTCGATCATCAAGTCGCGGACCAGATCGAAATCAGCTTTCCGCGGAGCCAGCGGGCTATACATCACCCGATCCAGCGGCTTCGTGAGGGCCCAGCGCAGGAGCGCGGGGTTCTGGTTGAAGTAATAGCGGCCCACAAAATCCGCGGCATCCTCGCGATAGGGCTTTCCTTTCTCAAGCCATAAACCCGAACGCGCTATCCCGTCCACCAGCACCTGGACCGCATCGGGGCTCTGATCGATCATGTCTTGCCGCACAACCAGCACACAGGACATGTAGTCGGGCCAGTATTCACGCGCGTTGAAAAGGACTCGACCGAAACCACCCATCTCCGCCTGCGAAGGAAACGGTTCCCCCATGGAGAATGCATCAATGGCCCCAGCAGCGAGCGCTCCGGCCACGTCCGGTGGCGCCATTTCTACCATCTTGATTTCTTTTGGTTTGATGCCAAACACTTTCATCGCGCGAAACAGGATGAGCCTTTCATCGGAGAATCGGCTCGGTATGGCAATCACACGTCCTCGCATGTCAGCGAATGTCTTAATCGGTCCGTCTTTGCGGACAACGACGGCGCTTCCATAGCGGTGTCCCAGATAAACCACGCGGATCGGAACTCCTTGAGCTTTCAGCGCGATGGCGAGTGGGGCAACGATGAACGCGGCCTGCACTCGGTTCGAGATCAAGGCCTCCTTAATTTCAGGAAATCCCTGAAACATCTTGGGAAGAAAGATCTCGCCAGCCTTTGAAAACTTGGAGATGTAGTCCGTAACGGGACAAGCCAAATGGCAGGTCACGGGGATGTACGCTACCGTGAACTTTCTCTTTTCCTGCGGGAGATAGTCGTTGATGATCGCCGGCCAGTTGATGTTGAGGTAAGCGTGAAGCCCGGACACAAGAACAGTCCAGGTGACAATGAGCAGCGTGATCCGATTTCTAGAATTCATTTCTGAACCCCCACCGCACCGACTTCATTTTTTCGATCCTCCGAAATGCGCTGTCCAATCCCAATCCGGCCAAGCCAATCAAAATCATTGCCGCAACCACCAGGTCATATCTCTTTCCCGAGTTCCTCGAATCAATAACCAGGTAGCCCAGGCCGGAATCCACCGCGATCATTTCTGCAGCCACCACGACCAGCCAAGCCACACCCAACGCGATGCGAAGGCCGACGATAATCTGCGGAAGCGCAGCGGGAAAGACCACTCTCGCGATCAGCTTGGACGGAGACAGGCCAAAGTTGCGTCCCGCCCGGCGGTACATGGAAGGGACGTTGCGCACTCCATTCATCGTGGCAACCGCAACCGGAAAGAAAGAGGCGAGGAAAATCAAGAAAACAGCCGCCATATCGCCGACCCCGAACAGGACGATCGATACGGGTATCCAGGCAATAGGACTGATCGGACGTAAGATCTGAATGGTCGGATTTACGACGGCCGCGGCAACCGGATACCATCCCAGAAGCAACCCCGACGGAATGGCGAGAGCAATCGCACTGACATACCCTTCCCCGACTCGCCGTAGCGAGTCAAGAACGTAGCGCCAAAGCAGGCCCTTCGTGGCGAGCTCGCTGATTCCAGCCCCCACATCAAGTGGGGATGGAAATACCTTGGAGCCGCTCCACTTGACGGAGAAATACCAGAAGCTGATAAAAATTCCGGCAGCAAGAACAGGCCAGAACCATTCTTCCCACAGCCTCAGAACCAATCCATTGCTCATACCTTGTGGGCCAGACCAATCTGTTCGAAAATTCCATCGCGAAGCTCCAGATAGCGCTTCGAACTAATATCCCGTGGATGGGGAATATCGATTTCGACAGTTCTTTGAATTTTTGCCGGCCGTGCGCTCATCACCACCACACGATCAGCCAGTTGCACGGCCTCTTCAATATCATGGGTCACAAAAATGATCGTTTTGCGCTCAGCTTCCCAAATGCGCAGGAGCTCGCCTCGCATGATCAGGCGCGTGATGGAATCCAAGGCGCCGAAGGGCTCGTCCAAAAAAAGCATGTCCGGGTTGACGGCAAGCGCTCTTGCAACTTCCAGTCGTTGCTTCATGCCGCCCGAGAGCTCGTGAGGATACGCTTTTTCGAATCCCGGCAGGCCAACCAGGTTGATATAGTAGGCGATTCGCTCGTCACGCTCTACCTTCGGCAGTTTGAACAGACCGAAGCCGATATTCCCCTCGACGGTGAGCCAGGGGAATACGCCGCGCTCTTGGAACACGAAGATCCGCCGCGGGTCCGGACCACGGACCGCTTCCCCATCGATCAGTACCTGGCCTGCAGTGGGCGTGAGAAATCCGGCAATGACGTTCAACATCGTAGACTTACCGCACCCGGAAGGGCCCAACAGGCACACGAACTCTCCCTCACCTACTTCGAGGCCGACGTCATCCAAGACAGAAATCGTGTTGCCGTCTCGACGAAAGATCATGCGAATGCCGTGGGCCTGCAGCTTCGCTTTCGGGGTTTTCTTTTTGACAACCCCATCATTACGAGATATGGGTGTGCCTGCTATTTCCACCTGTCTCATTTAATCCTCGCTATAGCCCCAGCGTAGAGACTTGGCTTTCTCCAGGGATCGCATTCCGATATCCAACGTCAGGCCTATGATCCCGATCATCACCATCCCCGCCACTACAAGGTCGTACCGATTTCCAGCGTTTCGCGCATCCACGATCAAAAAGCCCAGGCCGGAATTCACAGCAATCATCTCGGCGGCCACTACCACCAACCACGCGATGCCTAACGTTATCCTGAGCCCGATGATCAATTGCGGCGCCACAGCCGGATAGAGTACGCGAGATACCAGCTGACGGGGAGTCAGCCCGAAGTTGCGCCCAGCATTAATGTGTACGCCGGCGATCCCGCCCACTGCGTTCATGGCAGTAACTACCAGCGGCAGGAATGAAGCAAGAAAGATAAGAAAGATTGCCGCGCCGTCCCCGACACCGAACCAGAGAATCGCGATCGGGATCCAGGCGAGAGGTGAGATTGGCCGCAAAATCTCAATTAAGGGGTTCAGCGCCAGCTGTGAGCGTTTGTACCACCCCAAGAGAAGACCCAGGGGAATCGCGAGGACGGCCGCCATTAAGAAACCCCAAGTTACTCGGAACAGAGAAGCAATCACATATTTCAAGAGTAGACCGCGCTGCGCGAGCTCGGCGATTGCGTGAGCGACCGCAAGTGGAGACGGCAGAAGTTGAACCCTCTGAAACTTGACGGCGATGTGCCAGGCCATCAAGAGCAAGGCGATAAACCCAAGAGGTCTGAGACGAGCAAATAGATTCATGATCGGTAAGGTCTTTTCCAACTCTCTTGGCCCTCGGTGAAATGCAACGTGTCGTTGATCGGCAGATTTTTGAAAGTCTGGACCAATCCGCTTGGCCAGCGAATTTGAAGAGCGTCTGCTGTTTGGGACGTGCCGAGCCCAAAATGTTGTTCGAAGGGAAGACAGCCGAAGTTGCTGCCTCCCGACACTTCGCGGTGTTGTTTGCGGCCGCCTGATTCGAGAGAGAGCCTAGCGCCTATGGCAGAGCGATTGCTCTTGAGGCCGGTTAGACGGACGTTGAGAAAATTACCGGGCAGGCTCTTCGGACAAAAGACACGAGTGGTCAGCAGATCGCCGGGGTAAGCGCCTCCCGCAGCTACTAGAACGGAGAGGCGGCCGTCTCCAAACAAATCCGCCATATTCGATCCATGCCCCTTACCGCCGAAGGGCAGGCCGGCGGCAAAGGTTACGTTGTGGTACCTTTCCCCGTCATATTCCAAAAGAACCGGCGGCTCCAGGCGATCCATACGTGGGCTTCCATTCCCGAGAACCAGGTCCAGGTACCCGTCATTGTTGAAATCACCTGCGTTTCCGCTCATGGTGCCCCAGCATCCAGTGAGGCCAACGTTGCGTCCAAGCAGCGCAAACGTCCCATCGCCGTTGTTGCGGTAGATCCTCGCGGGCCTTCCGTCGGGCGGAGCTTCGCCATGGCGCATTGTGTGGAGAACATTCTCGTGGTCTGACCATGTGAACTGCACGATATCGAGAAGCCCATCGTTGTTGTAGTCGCACCAAAAAGAAACGCTTCCGAAACAGTTGTCCCTGATCCCGGCCGCGGCGCTTATATCGGTGAATGTGCCGTCACCATTGTTGCGGTACAACTGCGACCTGCCCAGGGCGTTGGACAAAAAGAGGTCCGGGTAGCCATCGTCGTTATAGTCACCCCACGCGGAGCCGATGGTAGGCCAAAGTGTCGACAAACCGGCCGCCTCGGTGACCTCGGTAAAGGTTCCGTTGCCGTTGTTGTGAAACAGACGGTTCGGCGTCTTCCGATCAAATAAACCACCGAGGTTGTTCGCGATGAAGAGGTCCAGGTGGCCGTCACGATCGTAGTCCACCCAGGATGCGCTGAAGGACGGTCCCCACAACTTCAGCCCTGCGGCGGCAGTCACATCAGTGAATGTGCCGTCGCCATTATTGCGGAACAACTGAGTCTCGCCGTCATAAAAGCCATAGCGCGTAACAAAAAGATCGGCGTTACCATCGTTGTTATAGTCGCCGACGGTAATAACGAAGGGATTGACGCACTCCTCTAAGCCAGACCCTACTGAGACGTCCGTGAACATGCCATCGCCGTTGTTACGATACAGGGTGCAACCGCCGTGTGCAGATGCGATGGCTACGTCGAGACGTCCATCATTGTCGTAATCGAAGACCGCTATGCCGCGGCCTCCGCTGGTTTTGTCCAACCCAATCTTTGCCGCTATGTCTTCGAATTCGACCTTGGGTGTCTCGTAGCCGACCTTTACCTCCATCCGCTGGCCCGCCGGCACAAAGGCAGGATAGCCCCCCATTTTTTGGGCAGTGAGCCAAAGCCATGCGCGTGCCCGCTCGTTGTCTGGACACGCGTAAAGAGAATCGCTGCCGGCTTTTGCGGCGCTTTTCAGCTTGCCCGCACGATGTAGTGCGACTGCAGCGTCATGCAGGGCCGTGGCCCGGACTGCCGGGTTGAGCGCTGCTTTCAGCAGATTGTCTGCAGCTTGGTTGTAAAGGCCGCACTTAATCTGCAGGTGTCCGAGCTCGGCGCGCAGAACATCGTCACCTGGGGATCGGCCTAGCCGCGCTTCGTACGCTGCAATAAGATCCATGTACTCCAGCCCCACAAAAACAGGGGTGTCCGTGAAGGACTCAGCAAAATCACCCACGAAACGCACAAATTTCCGAGGACCAACCACGTCATAGCTGACCAGTCCGCGCAAAGCCTGCTGAACCATCAAGGTTGCGCTAGACACAACGAATTGCAGTGGAACCACGACATTTCGTGGATCTTCCAAGTTCACAAAACCAAAGCAAACACGGGACGCCTTAAGAAGCTCCGCAAACAACATGCGCGGGTCCGAAGATTCCCAGGATTTGAAACGAAAGATTCTCACCAAGCGATCCGCGAACTCGGAGACCGCACTGTCCATGTTTTTAGGACCCTTGACCGGAGCTCCACTCCGTCCGGCTGTGGGCTGGCCACTCATGACTTGAATCGCGGATTGCAATCCTGAAAGCATTGAGTTCATCGTCACCAGGCAAGTCTCAACCAGAGCCGATAAACCTCTCGGAAGGGCAGGCTGAGGCGAATCCGGTGTGTCCAGCTGCATAGCTCGCATCGTGGACTCCGTTGAGTGCTTGCCAGCCTCAAGGGCTTTCGCCGGGTTCGAGCTGGGAGAAGCCAGATGTGAATTCATAAAGCCTTTGGAAAGTCGTAATAAATCGACTGAATGGCACACCCAAAACTGGCAATCTCGCTTCGCGTGATTGGCCTTTGAGCCAAGAACTCCTCAAGCGCGATATCGAGGTACGGTACGAATTCGGGATCGCCCGGACATTTAAAATTGTCGATGGCGCCCCGGTAGAGCAGCACGCAGTTGGCGTCAAGCAGGAACACCCTTGGCGTTTGCTGGGTGAACCACCGTTTGGCCAGCTGCCCAGCTGCATCCTTGAGGATCGGGAACCTCAGCTGCCGTGTAGCACAAGTCGCACGGAGTTGCGCCAGAGTCTCTGGTGGGCGCGAGGCCACAACCACCAAACCGATTTCGGCATATCGTTGCCCAAAACTATTCAGATAGTTGTCGTAGCGAGCACAATGAGAGCACATTCCGGACCAAAATACGACCACAGCTCCTTTTTTGCCCGCAAGTATCATTTGCAGCGTAATTTGTTTTCTCTCAAGATCGGCGAGCTGAAAACCTTCCATGGGTGAACCAATTTTTTGTGTGATACTGTTGCCGATCATGCGTGGCATTTATCCACCTCCGATACAGTGCAATGCTAGGCCGCTTGCCATATTCGGCCAATAGTATGGAATGACTAGCTGCAGGAGTCTTACTCCAGCGGCGATGAGGTGGCCCCCGGCACTGCCCGCCATGAGGGGGAAATGATCGGTGTGGAACGATTCATCGGGTCACGTAAGAACTCCTACCGTCAAGCACACTGAGCCTGTCGTTGACGATGGAATTCTTCCAGTGTGTCGTTCGCTTTCAGAATGCTTGCAAGCTCCTTGCAGGTCCTTTCTCGATCGAGCGTCGACGGCCTTTCTGACGTGAATATGAGTGCCACGGGACTTTTCTTCGTTAGTTCGAACAGCTGTTGATCCAATGTATCGAGCGTCTTCAATGCAGTCTCCACAGCTGGGTTAATCGGCCTGGCGTGACCCGTTCCACGCTGCCCATGAACCGAGCTCGACTGCTCGGAAGCAAGGGAACAACTATATAGAGGGGAAACGGAGCAAAACTTGCGGCCGCCACGTTAATTTGCGGTGATTCTTTACGAATGGAATGCGGCTGTCCGGCAGGTTGAGGCAGGGAGGCGTATCCGAGTGAACATCTCGGACGCGGCCGTGCCAAGCCCCGGCAGTGCTTCAAGCGTCGCTTATGCGTTCTGAGGCAGGGCCGCTCCTGCTCCCTGGAGCTCCCTAGTCACTTCGCATTATTCCTCTGGACGACGCTAAGCCTTACAAAAGGTGACACGGTTGACGTGAGCGAACAGTCGTCATGGGGTACAAATCGTCAAACCAGGGCGGCGTACTCACACTTTCAGTCAATCGGCGATACGAGGCAGGGATTATGTTCCGATTCTCTCTCACAACACTGGCGGTCGCGGTCATGTCTTGCGTGTATAGCCCCTATGCATCAGGACAGGGTTGAGTGGCTGCACGACAGAGCGCGCCCGTGATCGGCGCCTTATGTACTGACAGTGACAAAGACTACGAAGCACAGGCACGCGAGAACTCGAGCATCCATCATTTTGATGTGATCGTAGGGTATCGTTACCAATCTTCGTCGCGGCATTTTGTCGGAACAGTAGAGCAGGTACAAAGAGAACTCCTCCGCAATCAAGTTGAGAACGACTATCATTTGTTTGATGTCGCGATCAACTACCCACTGAACGCGCGGTGGAGCCTGACTGGGAGCATGCCGATCCTGGTAGCGACTCGGCACCAGGGAAGCGGCCTCTTTCACGTCCACGGAATCGGGGATTCGACCATCGGAACCAGGGCCTGGCTGTTCCGAGGGTCCTCGGAAACAGGCGGCAACGTCTCGTTTGGCGTCAGCCTAAAAATTCCCACCGGCAAGGATAACTCTCAAGATTTCGCGTTCATTAACGGTCAACGGGTCGTCATTACTTCCGATCAATCCATTCAAGCCGGGGACGGTGGTTGGGGATTTGCGCTCGAAACTTCCGGTTACCAGCGGACCTATTTCAGGAGCATGCTGTACTATTCCGGCTCCTATCTGTTCAATTTCAAGGGTACGAGCGGCGTGCCAACGTTTCGCCGCGCTCCGGGCGAACAGGTCATGTCAGTCGCTGATCAGTATCTTTATCGAGGCGGCATTTCACATGCGATACCCGCGGTCAAGGGATTGGCGGTGACCTTTGGCGGAAGGATGGAAGGAGTGCCTGTGCGAAACGCTTTTGGCAGCAGCCTAGGCTTCCGCCGGCCGGGCTATGGGATTTCTCTCGATCCAGGATTCATGTACTCGCGGGGCCGGAACACGTGGTCCTGCAATGTTCCATTTGCCGTGGAGCGGAATCGGCGCCGCAGCGTCGCAGACATTGCTAACCACACACATGGCGATGCAGCTTTCGCCGACTATTCATTAACGATGTCCTATTCCCGGCATTTCTGACCAAAGGAGAAAATAATGCGTTACATCATGCTCATCCTGCTCTTGGCAGGCAACGGACTCGCCCAAGTACACCCCGACCTCGTGCTTGCAGACACGCAGGGTACGGCGCACAAGTTGGGCGAATACGGCGGTAAGGTTGTACTTCTCAACTTTTGGGCCACATGGTGCGTTCCCTGCAAGCAGGAGATGCCGATCTTCGTGGAGGCAGCAAAGCGGTATCGTGACCGCGGCTTCATTGTCGTGGCTGCCTCACTCGATGATGAACAAACCAGGAAGTATGTGCCTAGGTTCGCCCGATCCTACCGCATGACCTTCCCCGTTCTTGTCGGCGCAACAGCCGAGATGATGAAGCAGTTCGGATTGAGTAACACTGTGCCTTCGACGGTCTTTCTCGATGAGGAAGGTAACGTCGTCGATAAGATTGTTGGCCAGGCGAAAAAGAAAGACGTCGTTACCCGGATCGAGCAGCTCTTGGCTAAGAAAGAACACGGGTTGTAGGGAGTCAAAGGGTAGGCCGCACAAGCCCGGCCAGGAAGGCCTACCAGAATACACGAGGAGTTGAAATGTCATCCCCATCTCTGCCTTCCGTGTTCGCCATATTCGGAGCCGGGGTAGTTTCTTTTCTCTCCCCGTGCGTCTTACCGCTAGTTCCGGGGTATATATCCCTTATTTCCGGCGCCACGGCCGAGGACTTGCAAAATAAAGATCGAAGGTTGCTTAGCGTTGTGCTGGTCCATTCGATCATGTTCATCTTGGGCTTTACAGTTGTGTTCGTTACGCTGGGTGCCGCGGCAACCGAGCTCGGTCAGCTTACTGCGATGTACCGCAGACAGCTGACCTGGATCGCCGGGGCGGTTGTTATCCTTTTTGGCTTGCACTTGACAGGCCTAATCAGAATCAAGGCTCTGTATGCCGACAGGAGGTTGCACTCGCTCGGCAATGGAAAGTCTCCTGTCGGCGCCTTTCTGGTCGGCTTTGCTTTCGCCTTCGGCTGGACTCCTTGCATTGGGCCGATTCTAGCCACGATCCTTACGGCTGCAAGCACCGTCGATAGCGCCGGCGAAGGCGTGCTGATGCTATGGGTCTACTCGCTCGGTCTTGCCGTGCCATTCCTGCTGACGGCGATCGGCCTCACCAGGTTTCTTCTTTTTTACAACAGGTTTCGTAGCCACCTGCGAACCATCGAACTGATGAGCGGGATCTTCTTAATCATCATGGGTGCGTTGATCATGGTCCGCCGTTTCGCCTTACTCTCCAGCTATCTCGGCTTCCTGCAAAGGTTCTCTTGGTAGAAAGTTCCGTCATCCTCTGGTCAACGGTCAGCGATTAGCTGTTTGGTGCCGGGAAGGCGCAACTTCTCCGCCACAGCGTGTCTTACGGAGGATAAGTTCCACCTATGCCCACGCGGCGTCACAACCATATTCTTGAAAATCCAGTGGCTGCTTACGATGCCATCGCCCCCTACTACAGGACCTTGTCAGAAGAAAGAAAAGCCTTTCTCGGCTCCGTAGATCGAATTGTGGCGTTGAACGCTAACGGAAGGCACGCGATGCTTGACATCGGAACGGCTGACGGAACCCGCGCCATTAACATCGCGCGTGCGGCAATGATTCCGCTCGTCGTTGCCGTGGAACCCAGCCGGCAGATGCAGGCCCGCTGTCCAAAGGACCTGCTGGTCTGGGGGTGCAGTGCTGCGGACATACCGCATACTCCGCTAAGATTCGATGTAGTTACTCTGCTATGGAATGTTTTAGGGCATCTTAGCCGCCCGGATGAGCGCGCCTCCGTGCTTGCCAGAGCGCGCAGTTTGCTGACGCCAACTGGAGTGATCTTGGCCGACTTCGCCAACCGATACAACGCAGCCCACTACGGGTGGTGTGCGACGATCTGGCGGGCACTGTGTGACTCTCTAGTCTGGTCCGACACGAGCGGCGATGTCGTCGTTCAATGGGACCAACCGGAAATGTCGATCAGAACCCACGGGCACGTGTTCACCCAACGCGAGCTGCGAGCTCTGTTTGAATCATCCGGCCTGGCGATTAGGAACCGTTGGGTCTTGAACTACCGCACCGGGAAGCCATCCAGGTTCTCATTTTGTGGACATCTCATGTATTGCTTAGTGCCTCAGTAAATCGGGCGGCGAGTTACATTCGAACCTGCCGCGGCGCGCGCCGCAGCCCAAGTTCTACCCCTACCGCCTTTAACCCTCTGCGGCTCAGCACCGACGGTGCTTCAAAAGTATTTCTGGGGAAATTGGCGCAGTCGTCAGCACCTCCACAATCTTCCTGGATGCGGTTCCATTTCCATACGGGTTCTGCACGTCGTCGAGAGACTCACGAAAGCTCACACTCTTGGCGATTTGTATTTTGCCCAGGATTGACTCTGTCGCAGGCTCAGCGTCAATGATATTTCGAGCCCTCTCGCGGCCCTTTTGCCTGCGACCAACGTTCACGGTTGGTACAGCGAAAGCTGGCGTCTCCATAATCCCGCTGCTCGAATTCCCAACGAACAGATCCATGCATTTCAACAAACTCCAGTATGTCACCGGGTCGAGATTCACCCACATCCTTGCGTTCTTGCGACCGGCAACAAAAAGCTTGGTGCGCTCACGCAGCGCGCGGCTTCCAGCATCGGCATTCGGATACGAAAAAAGCATCTGATCGGGCAGCGCATCCAGGGCCTTGAAGAGTGAATCCACTTCTTGAAGCGTATCGCGCATGATGGTCACGGGATGATAAGCGACGAGGATCGACCGCTGCGCGAGATCCAGGCCCAATGTGCGTTCCAGTTCATCGCGAGTCCGTAGTCTTTGTCGGTTCAGATGATCTAAAGACGGCGCCCCACACCAATGCACGCGCTTCTCGTCCTCCCCCATTGCGATCACGCGCTGGCGAGCCAGAGCGGTGGCAGTGAAGTGAATATGGCTCATCTTTGTAATTGCATTGCGGACGGTATCATCAATCGCTCCTTCAGTAATCTCACCGCCCTCGATATGGGCGATCGGGATGCGCAACGCCAGAGCAACGCAGGCGGGCGCCATCAGCTCGTAGCGGTCGCCAATCAACAAAACCAGGTCGGGGCGCATTTCGCCGAGAACTTCGGCAAGCCCCAACGTGGCGATGCCAATCGTCTTTGCCATTCCAATATCGGTGTCCGAGCTGAGAAGGCACTCGATCCGAGACGCAATCGGCAGTCGATCCAACTCAATTTGTTCGACGGTGTGTCCAAATTCCGGTGAAACGTGTGACCCGCACGCCAGGATGCGGAGGTCAATCGCCGGGTGGATGGAAAGGTCCCGCAGGGGCCAGTACAAGTGGCTGTAATCGGCTCTTGACGTCGTGATGGCGGCAATCTTTCGCTTCATTCGTTGAGCACAGCAAATCGATAAGTCAACGGCGGACCGATTCCAATCCACGGCACGAATTCGGAAAGCACAATCAGCGTACTCCTCTGCGGAGCACCGCTCACTCGATAATTTTCACGGTATCGCCCGCGCCGATCTACGCGTCAATTAGTGCAATCAGCTCCCCTCCACTTCGCGCATTGAATGCTGGCGGGAGGGTAATACGAGGGCCTGGAGAATGTACTCACCGGCTTGCCGTCGCGATGTTGGTTTTTCGAAGTCCGCTTGGCGAGAATTTAACAGCGGAGACGATTCCCTTCCCCTCCTGAATCGTCACGGTTTGACCCGATTCTACGTCCGTTATCTTGTCGACCTGCCCGCTTGGCCATTCGACTTGGAGCTCCGAAACCAGTGAATGCTGGCCCAAGCCAAACGTAAGAACCAGCTCGCTCTGCGAAAGATAACTGGATCCGCTCCGCATCATTTGCCACTGCTTCTCGTTTCCGTACCGTATGCGAGCCACGGCGCCGATTCCGTTACGATTGGATCGCGTTCCGAGTAAACGAACGCGCAATGAATGGTTCCTATTGCCACCGTCGTTGCGAAACAGCGTTGCCGGGCCTCCATTTGTCGTGATGAGTAGATCCAAGTCACCGTCGTTATCGATGTCCGCAAAGGCGGCGCCTCTCGCCAGGCGAGGCGTGTTGAAGGCGGCGCCCAGGGAGGCGGTCACCTCTTCGAAGCCTGCGCCTTTCAGATTGTGAAATAGATGCGGCGGCTGGCGGTACTTGATACGCTTCTGAATCTTCTCGATGTCGCTTTCGATGTGACCGTTGGCCACGAAAATATCAGGCCAACCATCCAAATCGTAGTCAAAGAAGAAACACCCAAATCCCAGAGTAAACAGAGATGCGCGTCCGATTTCCGAACGAGGCGCTTCATCTACGAACAGGCCATTCCCCTCATTGTGGTACAGGGAAATCATCTGGTTGGAGAAGTTGGTGATAATGATGCTGGGACGGCCAGAGTGGTCGTAGTCAACCGCATCCACGCCCATTCCTGCGCGGGCGACGCCGTCCTCGCTGAACGCGATGCCGGCGGACACTCCGGTTTCCGTGAATGTTCCATTTCGGTTGTTCTGGTACAGTTTGTTAGGTTGCGTATCGTTGGCCAGGAGAATATCGGGCCACCCATCATTGTTGTAATCAAGGATCGCCACGCCCAACGTCTTAGAGCTGGGATTATAGAGACCTGCCTTCTTGGTTACATCTTCAAACTTGCCATTTCCCGAATTGTGCCAGAGACGGACAGAAACGCCGTTGTACGATTCCGGTGTGCAGTAGGACTTGTGCGTCCCATCCAAGCTGCAATGGATATCGGTCTCGGGAGTCCACTGAACATAGTTCGCCACCAGCAAATCAAGTTTGCCATCGCGATCGTAGTCGACCCAGGCGGCGCTCGTACTGAACTCATTTATTCCCGAGAGCCCTGCGCTAACGGTGACATCGCGGAATGTCCCATCGCCGTTATTGTGAAACAAGTGACTCTGGCCGAGGGCGGCAACAAAGATGTCATCAAACCCGTCATTGTCATAGTCCGCGATGGCAGCACCCATTCCGTAAAGACTGATGGCCAGCCCTGCTTTCTCCGTGACGTCTGTAAACCTGCCATTTCGGTCGTTGTGATACAGCTTTAAAGTGGACTTGGTGCGCCCGTGCCCGGGCCAATCTTGCCCGTTGATGAGGAGAATATCCGGGTACCCGTCGTTGTCGTAATCTATGAACGCGCAGCCCGGGCCAAGGGATTCAGGAAGATACTTGTTCCCAAATGCTCCGTTATTGTGAACAAAATTGATTCCGGAGGACTGCGTAATGTCCGTAAACTTAATTCCATCAGCCGCCTGGCCGAGGGCGGCCGGCGACAAGCTCAAGCAAATCGCGCACAACAGAGTAACCGGAAGCCACTTAGAACATTGAGGAGTCATGCGCCTCCTTTCTTGATGTCGCATGGTTGAATGTCGTGAGATGTCTTGGAGCCGCGGGCTGTTTCGATGGCGTGAGTGGGGCAGATTCATGCTGATGGATGGCTTGCCGCTCGTTATTGTCCTCGGGATGGCTGCGCCGGTAATCTCCCGTCAAGGCTTGCGACGCCTCATCGGCTTTGAAGCGCAGGTACAGCGTTTGCTCTCGCTGAGATTTCTCTAGTTCACCGAGGCCCTGATAACAAAGCATCAGGTTGTAATGAGCCTGAAGATCTTCCGGGTCGATAGCTAGGACTTTTTGCAGCTCTACCACAGCGTCGCTGTATTTACGTTGCAGGAAGAAGATCCTTCCTAAATCGTTGAGCACGACTCGATCACGAGGATACTGGTCTACGACGGTGTTCAGATGCTGGACCGCCTCATCATACTTTCCCTCCGACCTCAACACTCGACTAAAGAAGTAATTCGCGCGGGCCAGCTTTGGTTGGAGCTCGACGGCTTTTTCCAAGACTTCGCGCGCTCTCGCTATGTCCCCCTCCTGAACCGCCACACGGCCGAGGTTGACCCACCCATCCGGATTTGTGGGGTTGATTTTTGTGATCTGTTCGAAGGCTTGTTGCGCTCCTTTGAGATCGCCCTGCAGAAAAAGGCCGATGCCGTAATCGTTCCACCGCGTCCAATCATTCGCCTGCAAATCGGTCTTCGGCTGAAGGGCCGGCGCATTGGCCGGGAGCACGTTCAGCGTAGCCTCGTCTTCAGAAATGATCACGCTGGGAAGATCAGGGATTCGTTTGAGGTTGCCGGACACCTTTGAGGTATCGCCCGAGAAGACGAATGTCCGATCATCGTAGTCCGGCGCCGGTTTCGGCTGTTTCACGTTCGGATCGGGTATCCCGGCAAAAGAGAACTGGGTGTTGTACCAGGAGAACTTCCGGTAGCGAAGCCAGGCGTGGAGCTTAATCTTGTTCCCGGCATCGCGCGGAACGTGCAGGCGATAATGAACGGTATCGGCGGCGCCCGGAGGAATCAATCTGGCATAAACAACCGATCGGAGCGCAAACGCATTGCGTTTGTTGATGGGATGACTGTGCGCGTCAAGGGGAAGCGCACGATAGAAATGTGCGCCTTTTTCCACCGGACCTCTCCCTTCGTCTTCTACCTTGCCGCTCCAAAACAGGACACGGTCCTTTTCGTCAGTCGCTTTCAACTCTACCCAGGCATCGAATGCATCCACCGTACCTCCGGGGAAGAAGTGCCCTACCTTGCGTGTGCGTACAACTACTTCGACTAAAACTGTGTCGCCGCGCCGGACCGAGGCGTTAACCCGGTTCAGGGGCGCGGTAACCGGAAGTGCTGCCGTAGTGCTTGCCTTGGGTACTGAAGACTCGGCCTCTTCACCAACAGCGAAGCTAGTCGACAATTGCGTCGAAGGCATTTCGGCGTTGTTTTCCGCCTTCGGCGGAGCCGGCGCCAGGGCAAATATGTCGACCGTCACGGCATTTTTCAGGAAGTTCTCTGTAAGACTCAATTGCTTGGCATCCTCGTTTGCCGTCGGGACAGCCGTGTTGGCAGCGGGAAACGCATGTGAATGCACCATGCCGTTGACGGCCCCGGCATCTGCTGACTTTACGTTGGGCATATGACAGTCTGCGCATTGTTGCGATTTGGGCGGGTAGTAAAAAGATCGTGCTCCAAACCCTGAGATGCCGCTGGCCTGCCAGGCGTCGTAATCATCAAAGCCGCGGACCCAACGATAGTTGTTTACGGGAACGTCGAGATGGACTTTGTGGCAACTTGAACAGAATTCCGCGGTCTGCGTCCGCATAAAGGGCTTCAGGAATACGCGACGGTGCGGCTCGGGATTAAGATTGATCACGAAATCGTGGAGCCAACGAACCGCCGGGTTCTCGCTGGCAGCGAGCTCATGCAGTTTTGGATACTCGAGAAAGAAGTCGCCCTGCCCCATGGTGCTCTTCACGTTGGCGATCGAGTGGCACATCATGCATCCCAACCCGGCGCGCGCTTCCGGACGGTCGACGATCTGTTTGATGGGCGTGTCAAAGAGACCGCTGTAGAGCAACGCGGGATCGTGGCAACCGGCGCACCATTTCGAGGGCTTTACACCGATAACGTCCTGCATGTACTCGATGCTGCTGCGATACCACTGATTATTGAACGATGAGAAGTGGTGCATCGAGCTGTTCCATTGATTGAAGATATCTTTATGGCACCGCTCGCAGGCCGTTGACTCCATGAAATACTTGCTGGGGATTTGCCCCTTATGCATCGTTTGCGCGGAACTCGGAAAGAACGCGCCATGAGGACCATCCCCCTCCCCGTCCATCGACAAAGGCGCGCTTGCGGGGTTTATGATGACATGCGCAGCCAAAAAGCGCCCTTGTCTGATCTTCCATCCCAAAATGCCGATCGCGCCAAGCAAGGCCAAGAACGCGCCGTATCGGAACGCCACATGCAACTTCGTCCTGGTGAGCCAGCCCTTGGATCCAACCCAATACCCCAACAAGATCGCCACTCCGGCAAACGAGATGGCTTCGTGAAGATACATCCACTTCCAGTTCGGACGCGAAGTGCCGATGAAGAACAAGAGGATACCCAACCCTGCGCCCAGGGTAATCAGGAGCCAGCCTAAGTTATCGCGCAAGTTCTTGAGAGAGACAATCTCACGGAGCTTTGGAATCAGAAACAGAACCGCAAAGATTCCCAGAGCGGCGTGCATGAGAACCACGCCGACATAGGCCAGTGTGGGTGACGGGAACACATGCAGGTACAATGCGGATACAAGTAGCATTGCCACCAAAAGCGATAACTTCTCCCAAGTCGAAGTGAAGAGACGCTTCACGATCTGCTTCATACCGCATCCACCTCTGGGTGAAATTTCACAGGTCAGCACCGAAAAATCTACACTCAGGTTCGATCGGGGAACATACCTCAAAAGCACTAGAATGCGCAGGCCTCGGTCACAGGCTTTAGCGTAACGACGAACCAGGAAATGACCTCCTTCGTCCGCAAATCTCGCACTCATCAGTGTCTTACAACTACAGGCTGACTCTGCAGCCCCGAACATCCGGCGATTTCTGTCGGCTGTTGAACACTCGGAGGCTGTGGTTGGTCATGACACCAGACCGCTGCGCAGCGAACCTTTGACCGGCTTGACGTTCTCAATGCCGACCAGGCCCGAAGATCCATTCCTATTGTGCAGAGACGGTTTGTCTTTTCCGTATGCCGGAAGCAACGCATCAGTCGGACGAGTCCACAACATCGAGCCGGGCGCTGGACAGCATCCCCGTGTTGCTTGTCGAGGACCACGCACTCGTGCGGCGTGGCCTCAGGCGGCTTCTCGAAGACGACAGTCTTATCCGAATCGTCGGCGAAGCCAGTGACGGCGAGGAAGCCATTCGGCTTGCCGTCACCCTGCTACCGGCTGTAGCCATTGTGGATTGCGCTTTGCCCGGTATGAGTGGACTGGCTGCGATTACGAGAATTCGCGAAGTCTCGCCTGCCACCGCGGTGCTCATGCTGAGCATGCATTCAGAGAGCACCTGGATCCAAAGAGCACTCAAGTCGGGCGCCCGAGGTTATATTCTCAAAAATGCCGTTGACTTGGATCTTGCGCGAGCGGTCAGGGACGTTGCTGCTGGGCACACGGTGATTGATCCTCAGCTGACTCTATCTTCCACCTTGAAGGGGGAGCGAGCTTACGGACTCACGCCTCGAGAACTCCAGGTCTTGCAACTTATTGTGCACGGCAAATCCAACAAAGAAATCGCACATCACCTTAACCTGAGCGTGAACACAGTCGGGGTCCATCGCGCCAATATGATGCAAGCACTGCAAATCCACAACACGGCAGAGCTTGTTGCCTATGCGATCCGTAATGGATTCGCAACTCCTAAGTAACTCAAACTCGTCAATCCAGCTTTGAAGGAGAACATGCCAATCGGGAATCAGAGCAGTGCGTCCAACTTCAAGGAAAGGCGAACCGGATAGTACCAGCGATGAGAATCCGCTGCAAAGCCCGAGTTACCGAGCACACGTTGCAGCTGTGAGGCATGTTCTTCGCACCCCATGCTAAGCCTGGCGCGGAGCTTTCGGATGAATTTGGATTAAGCTTATAAGAGCAGGCTTGGGGAGAGAGGTCAGAAGCCTCAGCGCTTGCTCAAAGGCTCCCCAAGCCGTCTGAAACATTGTTTGTTTCATTTGATAGACAGCCCAAGTATCACACTTTGCATGCTTGAAACGCTGTTTCACGTGTTTAGGATATAGCGTTGTAATCGGCGAGGTATGTCGACGAAATGCCCGCCTGGAGATCACTCAAGGCCATTCTGATCGTAAATAGCCCGGTCGAGCTGGAATGTCGCTACCATTTTGACCGCTCCGGCGAAAGTCTTTCCAGTCTTCCAAAGTCGCCGCTAGGTGCCACCCGGCCGCAGCGGCCAAGAGAAAGCGTCGCAGTCGTGTTTGAGACATGCAGTACTCGGCGACCGCCGCCAAGGTTAAACCTAAATGCCACCAAGTCTTCAACAAGTGTTCCTTGCGCTCGATCCTCATAATCAGTTGGCCCTCTCGGGGCATGCCCAGGCATTTCGCAAATGGAGCAGATTGCCCTACAATTCAGCCCGTCTCAGCGAACCAGGCACAGGGGATGTCAGTTTGGAGTCCTTAAGTCCTGCAGGTCGGGAACTGCAGATCTGGTATTGTATTTCTCTCGATAAGAACGATGGACATAGTCCTCGGGGAAATGTTGTCGAGCTGGATATGGATAGGATGACATTCCGTGGAAGGGCAAGGGTTCAACCGATCTAGCGAATTTAGTATTGGAATCTGAATCTTTGGCCCAGCCATCGACGAGAAGCAGGAAATCCCGCACCTGGCCGTGTGTCAGCCGGGGCAGGTTTCGCGCACTGTATCGCAGTCGCAGCTCGTCCCCCGACCCCATGATGACCATCCGATCGTCCACCATCTCTAGAAGGTTGCGAACGTCTCCATACCGCGTATAGGAACCAGGTACAGGGTTCCACATAGTCGTTGGAGACCATTGCTCGTATTCAAACTGCTCCGGCTGAGTTCGATCCGGCGTGATGATGGGACGCGAGAAACCTCGGTATCTGAGCTCAGCCGATACCGTTGCAAGCGGCGCAATCTTCACTGTGGGCGGCCCGGTTTCCTCGCTGAGGAAGATCTCGTCCCAATAAACACACAGGTTGGTTAGAATCCGGACTTCCCGCGATCGTGAGAGGAACTTCCCGCTCAGATCCACGACGATCGGTTTTGGCTTGCCGGAGGGCATGCCCATATCGGAAACGACAGTTTCCCATTCGCCGGCTTCATTTCTCACTTGCAAGATTGGAAAGATAAGCCCTCCCCTGCCTTCCTGCGCCGCCGCGCGGAAGGTGCTTCCATCCGGCCAGTCAACCCAGCCGTCAAGGACGAGAATCGCGCGGTTGGAAGACGCCACGTTCCCAAAATCGAGCGTTAGGCTGTGAAGGGTGGCCACACCTTGAGAATTCCGTTGAAAGGAATCGACATATCGGCCATCGCGGCGCTGCAGACGTTCCAGGACGTCGTGGCCATGATCGTCCCTTGCACTAGTGGGGTACACCCGGCGCTGGATCCCAAAAAGGCGAAAGGGGGGAAATGGTGGGCTTTTGAATTTGTCATTTGTAAACAACTCACTGTTTGCCTCATGATCGACTGCTAGTAGTTGGACTTTGTCCAGATAGGAGACCTCCCGCAACTCCTCGGTAATCCTAATTTCATAAAAGTCGCCTTGTTGTTGGATTCTTCCCCCCGGGATGCGAACATATTCGCGATGGCTTACGGGAAAGTAGAGGCCGTCGCCGCTACTAGCGCCTAAGGGCGCCACGCCGAGGACATCAGTCACAAACGCGAATGTTTCCCCATCCCAGACAAACACCATCGGGCATGACCCAGAGAGGCGCGACTGCTCTTTAAAGGCGAACTCTTTGCCGACAACCTGCTTGACCTCGTTCTGAACCAATCCATTCGGCCAGGTAATACGAACGGTATCGACCTCCTGATACGCCCGCAGGCCGAAAAGCAACGGTACGCCGTTGTAAGTTCTCTTTTGATACCAGGCGCCAGCTTTCACTTCGACCACTGCGCCTTGGGGGATTTTGAGGTTCTTCACGCCTTCTAAACGCACTCGGATAGAGTTGTTGCTTGTGACGACTGTGTTTTTAAGGACTTGGACTGAACCGTCCTGGGAAACGCTCGCCAGGTCGATCCGTCCGTCGCCGTCAAAGTCTGCTTGTGCGTATACGGCTCCTAAGTTAAGTGGTCGCGACTCAGCTTTCTCGAACTTAGCCCTTCCGAGATTCTTGTAGATGGACCCGCCGACGATGAGATCTGCAAGACCTCGATTGGCGAGATCGGCCAGAACCACAGGACCGCTTTCCCGCGCCACATTGACCGGCGGCTTCAAGTCACCGCGGTTGTTCACGAGCACACTGACGCCTCCCGTTCCTACCGAGACCAGGTCGGGCCAGCCGTCATTATTGACGTCAAGAGCTTGAATGCTCAACGCGCCCGGGAGAGCCGGCAGATAGGGCTTGACCTCATATTGCCCCATCAACTTATCGTGATAGATAATCAATGAGCCATCTTCGTATTGCACAGCTAAGTCGGTCTCATTGTTGTCCGGTATGAGCTCGAAAGCGGTGGCGTCGATGGCCCGCCCCGCTGCAAAGGGAAATAGGCTTGTCTGATCGCTGAAGCCTGCGCCGCCATCGTTGCGAAGTAACGCTGACGTGTCGCCAAGCAGAATAAGGTCAAGATCGTAGTCATGGTCGAAATCAATCCACACTGCTTTGCGGAACGATCCAGAGGGCATCTTTACCGGATAAAGCTCGAACTTCCCCTTGCGGTTGACAAATAGCATGGGGCCCGACTTTGTGATCACCGCCAGGTCGGGTAACCCATCGTTGTTGAAATCGCCGGGAGCAACTGAAATTACGCCTTTCACACTTTCCAGTCCAGTATTGGCGACTGGCTTCACCCCATTTTGCAGGATCGAAATACCATGCTCCGACCACACGAGAAGATCTGAGCGGCCGTCTCCGTCGAAATCCAGCACCACAAGTCCGGCGGTCCGCGCATCGATTCCCGAAGCAACCGTCATCGGCTCAAAGGAAAACGGGAGCTGCGACTTTTCCTGATCATAATCGCCATCCATTTCCACCGTATCGTAAATCTCGGAGTAAAAGCTCCATTCCGGATCCTCAGGAACCACAGCTCCAGCCTTTCGTTTCTTGATCTCGTTGAACAAGCTCAATTCGCGAGCTGCTTCTTCCTTTCGGCCCGTGTCACGGAAGGCGTTGTAAAGCTGAAAATGGGGAGCGGCAAAATTGGGATTCGACTGAGAAGCAGCAACGAAATGCGACTGCGCCAGATCTGGTTTGCTTTCCTGGCGATACAAGACACCAAGGTTATAGTGGGTAGTCGGTTCGTTTGGAACAAGTTTAAGCATTCCCTCCAACTGCGCGATTGCCTGGGCGTTTTCAAATTCTTTTTTATAAGCCATGCCCAAGTTGAACCACGTGTGCGGAATCGTCGGGTCTTTCTTTTGCGCATTGATCAGCTGAACGATCGCCTCTTTGACAAGTCCGGCGCGCAACAACGCGAGTCCGTAGTTAACCTGATCGCGAGGGGACTCCTGAGACAGCTCTAGCGCCTGCTTAAACTCGTCAACCGCTTTCATTTGGGTCGCCGGATTTTCATAGTATGCTTTGCCGAGGTTACGGTGCTGCCAAAGCCTGTCGTGAAGGCTAGGCGTTCCGCCCGAACTTGCAATGAACATCGTCATGCTTATGGCTGCGGCCGCAGCGGCTCTCCGCACGATCATCATTCGATCACTCCAGCGAAAGGCATAAACGCCCGTTTGGGTCCAATCAAGATGCCGGCTCCTTCATCTGGAAAGTGCTTCGGCCCTTTTGCTGCGATACCCCAGTGGTTGCAGAGACACTTCAACAGCGTGTCCCCTTTTAACCGCCTCTGCGTTAAGACTTCGTTCTTGGCAGCGAGGACCACACTTCTTACCATGTTTGTTCCTCGCGGGAACTAAGTTCCCTTAGGTGATCGTGCGATGCTACCTCGGCCCGGAGATCCGCAAGGCCCGACAGCGAAGGGGCTTGTGCTTTTCGGTTGCCGATTATGAGATCAGCCGCGCGCATGGCGGAGACCATCACCGGAGTGATTCCTCCCCCAGGACGCGACCAGTGCCCAACAAAATAGAGGTTTTCGAAGGGGCTTTGAATCTGGGGGCGCCGTTCACTGAGCTGGTCAGGAGACAACTCCCAACCCAGCATAGCGCCCCGATGGTTGAGGGTGTATCGATAAGAGGTTTGAGCTGTGGCGCTCAGCTTGACGACCATTCTTTCCGAGATCCCAGGCATGACGCGTTCCAGATTGCTGAAGATGTACTTTTCAACCGCAGCTTTATGCGAGGGCCAGTCGGATATGCACTCATAGTCGATGGCGGTTTGCTTCTGCACGATAATGATCTGCCCGCCGGGAGGCGCGATCGTAGGGTCGAGCAGGGTTGGAACAAATATTTTGAAGGCTTGAGTCGCCACTTTCTCAGGATCCCAGCAAGACCAGTGATAACCCTCCACCCGGCGCAGCTCTTCGGCTCCTACATCCCTCAGCCCAAGGTGGACCAGGAAACATGGATTCGTCGGGCGAAGTTTCTTGACCAGCTCCAAATAATCGGAGTCGAGCAGATCTTCGCCTATCATTTTTTCCAGCGTCTGGATGATGTCCGCGTTCGAAATCACCGCTCCACAGCGGACCTGGATCAGAAAACGCCGTTTGGCTGGCCCGGTTTCGATCTCGACCCCGCAAGCCGTCCGCCCCTGAATGTGAATCCGGCGAACCAGGCTGCTCATCAAGACGTGGCCGCCCCTGTCTTCAAACTGCCCAGCCAGTTCGTCGACAAAGCTTTGTGAGCCGCCGCGAGGGTAGTAATTTCCCAGGAAATAGGCAAGACGAAGCATCGAGTCGAAGACAAACGAGGTGCGGGAGGGCGGCGAGCCCCAGTGACCTATATCTCCTGTCAGCAACAACTTAAGTTTGGGGCTGCGAAAATAGCTGGAAAGAACGCCCCCGATTGTCAGATCGCGATATGGAGCTAAGCGTTCGGTTTCAGCGCCGCGGAAATGATGCAAGAGTCCAAGAAAGTAGGTCTTACGCACGACGGCGAAGAAGTCCTGGATCGCTTGGCTCTCCTCCGGAAACTCTCGCAGCAGTTTGGCGAGATACGAGGCAAAGTCCGCGGGAACAGAGAAATGCGTTCCGTCCGGAAAATGAAAGTGGTCGACCGGGTCCATTTTTATCCATTCTGATGTGACTCCCAGTCGGCCCAGAAGGGCGCCGGTGATGGTGTTGGCGTTTCCAAGCAACGGATAGAAATGAGTCGCCGCGTCGAAGGTATAGCCCTTACGTCGAAAGGTGCTGCAATAGCCGCCAACCATGAAGTGTTGTTCTACGAGCAGTACGCGCAGTCCCGCACGGACCAACAGATTGGCACACACTAAGCCCCCGACGCCGGCTCCGATGACCACGGCATCGTAGGAGTCATTCGGCTCGTGCTTGAGGCCACGAAAACGTCTTGACAAGATGAAAAGCTCCCTCGCACCGCAAGGCGACTTTGGTGACTATTGGGAGACACGACAAGGCTGGAGTTTTTGCGGATTCTTACCTGGACAGAGCGGGGGCAAACGATACGATTTGCGCGCTTCACAGCCTAGGCGCGCTTTCTAAGAAGATGGACGCTGCTTCTCCAGTCATGGAGTGCAAATCAAGAGCGAACAAGCTTGGCCGTCGAATCCGACGGAATTGATTAAGCCGGATCGTGCCTGCAAATTACGGGTTTTCGTACATAAGTCGAGGGCCGGCAGCTCAGGATCGGCATTGTCGAGTCCGGCGATTCCAGGCAGTGTGCCGGTGCGCAAGCTCTCGATCGCATCAATAGCTTGCACAACGCCGGAGGCTCCCAGCGTTTCCCCAATCATAGACTTAATAGCAACAATCGGGCTTCCCAGAGCATGCCCGTTGAACACGGCTTTGATTGCCAATGCTTCGTTCTTGTCTGCCAGCCTGCTGCCATTGGCCGAGGCGCTTATGAAGTCGACCTCGGGTGCGAACAATCCTCCTTCGGCGAGAGCGGCTCGCATGGCGCGAACCATTGCGTTGGCTCCATAGCCTTCCATTTGGTAGCGCGAATCATACGCGTTCGCATGTCCGCGGACTTCCCCTAGAATCGTTGCGTCACGAGCCAACGCGGACTCCCACTCCTCCAACATCAGGAGAGCACTGGCTTCGGTCAACGCCAGCCCGTTACGTCGCGAATGAAAAGGAATGGAACAGTCCTCTTCGATGTAACGATGTTTGAGTAGGCCGGCGCGCTCCAGTCCGCAAAACGACTCAAAGCAAAACTCATCGGCGCCGCCGACCAGAATTGCGTTTTGCGTGCCATAAGAAATGAGGTCTACAGCGTAGCTCAACGCCATCAAACCCGAAGTGGCTCCTGTTGAGATGGTTGAGTTGATCCCGCGTAACTTATGCCAGATCGCAGTTTGGCCGGCGCCCGAATTGATGACTGTATTAGCAAAGTCGAGGGGGCTGGCACACGAAGGGCCCTCGACCAGCGCACGACGATCAAATTGGCCAATTGTGTGCATGCTGCTGAACATTGTGCCCAGCACCAATCCGACTTCTTCACTCGCGAGTGCCTCCTGATTCAAGCCGCTATTCTCCAAGGCCAGCGCGGCCGCAGCCGCGACCAAGCGCCCCGTACGATCCAGTGGGCGAAGGGATTTTCCCGGCAGATAGCGCTCCGCCTGAAATAACGCCAGGTTCCCGCCTGGGCGGAGTCCGAACCCCTGCGACGCGAACTCTTCGATGGCGCGAAAGCCAGAGCGCTGTTCGCAGAGGGCCGCATGCAGCTCGCTGGGCGAGCTCGCGAGCGAAGAGATGACTCCAGCACCGGTAATCGCTACTCGTCTTCTCATGACGCTACCGTTCTAGACCCCGGGGTTGAGTGAGGACTAGAGACGAGTTGTTACCCCCAAAAGCGTATGCGTTGTTCATCGCAACCTTGACTTGGCACTGCCGCGCCACATTAGGAACGTAGTCGAGATCACATTCCGGATCTCTGTTGTAGAGGTGCATGGTGGGAGGGATCTTGCTCTCAGCGATGGCCAAGGCGCAAACCACCGCTTGAATTGCCGACGCGGCGCCCATCGTGTGGCCCAGCATCGACTTGATCGAACTCATGGGAATCTTGTAGGCATGATCGCCAAAGGCTCTCTTTACCGCGATCGTTTCCAGCCGATCGTTCGTCACAGTTCCTGTCCCGTGTGCGCTGATGTAGTCGACTTCCTGGGGCGCGATGTTACTTTCTTGGAGGGCAATTTTCATTGCTCTTGCGGCGCCTTTTCCCTCCGGATGTGCAGCCGTCATGTGGTGGGCATCGCAGGTCAGACCATAGCCCGCGATCTCGCAATAAATATTGGCGCCCCGCGATAACGCTTGTTCCTTCCTCTCCAGGAGGAGTATAGCGGCGCCCTCGGCGGGAATCATGCCTTTGCGCTCGCGATCGAAGGGTTGGCACAGCTCGGGTGCGATGGCGCCAAGGCGTGCGAACCCTGTGTAGGTAATCCGGGAAAATGAATCCGCGCCTCCCGCAAGCACGAAGTCGGTCTTATCCGCATGAAGAAGGTCGCATGCGTGAGCGATGGCGTAGTTGCCGGCGGCGCATGCGGTCGGAATCATCACGACCTCTCCCGATAAATCGAACTCTGTTGCGACGTTGGTGGCGATCACGTGACAGGGATAGCCGTGCAGAAACCCGTTACCAACCTGTAATAGGTTTCCTTTCACGTAGTCGTCATCAAAATGCTCAATAAAGTGCGGCTCTCCTGACGTTGTTCCGAGGCAAACGCTAAAGCGATCGCGATTTGTATTCGATACCGTGAGGGTTCCGTCTGCCAGCGCTAGCCGGGCGGCTGCGATCGCCAACTGTGACGAACGACCGATTAAGCCAGCGTCGAGATTGAAAACAAAGTTGTGGGGATTGAAATCGGCGATTTCACCGCCCACATGAACAGGATAGCGACTGGTATCGAAACTCCTGACCGGCCCAAATCCGCACCGTCCAGCTAAGAGGGAATTCCAGAATTCATCACGGCCGGTGCCAATGGACGTAACCATCCCTAATCCTGTGACGACGACTGCATGTGGCTTTCTCATTGCGATGTGGGAATCCTCATTGATCTGGAGTTGTGAGCGGATCACGATTGAATTGCTCCAACTCTCGTAGCAACTGACAAAACGTCTGCGCCATTTTGCTTAGCAACTCGTCAACCTCGCTAGATTCTTTTGCTGATGACATCCACACGCGATCGACAGTTCGTAAGGACCGGGTTCATTTTTGTCATGTGCTGCAGAGACAGAACACATTCTTGAATTTGCGGGGCAATGCCACGCCACAGCTGGGTCGAGCAGCTGAAGTTGACGGTGTGTCAGGGTATTCGTTATTTCTTCGGGATTTCATCCCAAGTAGTGGCGGTACAGCGGCAAGAGAACGCAACACGGGCTTCTAGAAGTGTCTAACAGTAATGAACCGGCATTCTTTATTCTCCCCATGCCGGTTTGTCGGGCGGAGGGCGGGACGCGGCGTCCCGCCCTTTTGTTTCCGAGAACGTCAAGCTTCTACACGGGTGTCAGTTTTGCCTGGCTCAATCTCAATTCCCCGGGCAATGAAAGAATGCCTTATTTCGCTGCCTCGGGATTCGTGGCGTATCGCCGCAGGTGGAGAAGGGCTTCTTTTAGCGTGGCTTCCACCGGTCGCGCATCTCTCTTGATCTTACCGAGCAGCATCGCACCTTGCAGCGTCGCAATACAGAAATCGGCCATCCTGTTTTCATCGGCTTCTGCCGACAACCGACCTTGTGCTTTCTCTTTGATGAAGAATGCAGACAGCTTGTTCTTTAGGATTTCAAAAATAAGATTGACATCATTGCGCAACAACTCATCGCCTTCATTCAGCTCATTGCCGACCGTACCGATCGGGCAGCCGCGACTCATATTGAAACTCTTTTGCAGTTTCACAAAAGCCGCATAAAAGTGCTCCAAGTGCTGCCACGAGTTGATTTCAGTATTGACGAATCCAGTGGACATTCGAAGTGCTTCCATTTGGGCCTGAAGCACCTCGTGTATCAGACCTTCTTTGCTCTTGAAATAGTGATAAAACTGGCCTTTACCCGTCGCGGACGCGTCGATGATCTGGTCAGGGCTAGTCGCACGAATGCCCTGTTTGTGAAACAAATCGGCAGCAACCCGAATAATCCGAAGGCGTGTCGTCTCACCGTTTACTTTGCGCGATCTCATGCATCCTTCTCAAGCTATCAAAAACCAGGAAGATGGTTTTTCTTGAGTCAGCCGACTGGACAAGAGCTACCCTGGCGCTTTTTATCTAGCAATTTCCTGGTGCCCTGCCCTTGATGTTTCAGGACGACGGTTCGATTGGCACTTTCCAGGTTCAATGCTGGAATGCGTGGCATAGCTCTTGAGGTGCAGCAAAGCCTCACGAACCGCCGCTTCTGCTGGCCGGCTATTTCTGCTTACTTTGCCCAACAGCATCGCTCCTTGAACGGTGGCGACACAAAAATCGGCCAGCACTTTAGGCTCTAAGTCCTTTTGCAGTCTTCCCTTCGTTTTCTCGGCGACGAAGAACGTAGCCAGCTTGCTCTTCATCACGTCAACGATAAGGCATATGTCCTCACGAATCTTGTCGTTGCCTTCGTTCGCCTCGTTTCCAACAGTCCCTATCGGACAGCTGCGGGTCATGCTGAATTTGCGTTGGAATTCGATGTGCGACAAGAAAAAGTTCTCCAAATCCTGCCAGGACGTGACATCGTAGCGAACCGGGGCCTTATCCTTCTTTACAGCTTCGAGAAAACTGCGCAGAACTTCGTGCACGAGAATGTCCTTATTCTTGAAATGGCGGTAAAACTGGCCTTTTCCCACGCCGGAGGCTTTGATTATTTCGCCTGGGGTTGTAGCTCGCACGCCCTGCTTATGAAAGAGATCGGCAGCAGTCCGCAGAATTCGAATTCGCGCGCTTACACTGCAGAGAGATCTTGCATCTTGCATCTCATCAGCTCCCATGGGTTGGACCAGCCGACCTCGCGGCTAAGTTCAATGAAGCTCGCCCCCAACATGACTCATCGAGATGCACAGATGTGTGGTCCTGCCCCTGGCCGCCGGTTCGCATTCGTTAAGAACCGGCTGCCCGAAAAGGTGTGTTAGGTGGCTCTGATTTTAACAGACCTCAAGCGCTTTTCTTTATCAGTCTCGTTCATCACTTCGATGTGACTTCCCAATTTGGAACTGTTGGGCGAGACGGCTAAGAATACAAGTGGACAGGCCCGAGTGGCTTTCAGCGAAGTCCTTTGATAAACGATTGCCAGGCCTACGTATCCATGCAGTCCAGCGATCGCTCTCTATTCGCAGGTGGGATTGTTCGAAGTTGTTCCTTACTAAATCGAGCGCCGCTATGGAAGCCCTATACCTGGAATTGGCTTCCTGTGGAATTGTAGAACGCAAATTGCTGGTAACAGTTTGTCTTTATCGCGATTCCAGAGTGATGTACTCCACGAAACGTTGCAGCGGCTATTTGTAATGCAATGCAAGAGAGGCCTGGGGTTAGACCGAGGTCGCTTGATCCGAATGTTCAATCGCAGACTTTTGGAGCGGAAAACGATGACAAGCCAGGAAATCCGAGACACGATCAAGAAAACAATCAGCCAAATTACCGGAGTAGATGCCGGTGCAATTTCCGATTCCGCCTCGTTCGAAGAGGACCTGGGGTTGGATTCCCTTTCCATACTCGAAATTGCCGTCAATATCGAAAGCCTATTCAAGATCAGCGCGAGCGAGGAAGAGCTGGCAGCCATACGAACAGTGGCCGACACAGTCGATTTTGTGAAAAGTCGTATGCCGGCCGAGGTGGCCTAGAAGCACCACAGATCAGCGGAGTTTAGGCTGCGTTCAGCGTGCCCGGCTGTGAATCGCGTCGTTCGGGCACGCAGCAACCTCCGGCTGTTGTCCAAATTGGGGCAGCAAAATATCTCGATTCCCTGGTAATCCTCGTTGCCCGAATATGTACTAGTACTAACCTCTTCGCCCTCGATCCCTCGAAGTTCAGGGCCTTCTTGATAGGAGTCGTCCCGGGGGCCAGATCATTCATTGTCAGGTGACGGTTTTGTCCGATACGGTTCCGTCCGTGGAAGCCAAAACATCAACCCATGAACATTCCGCCGTTGACCTTAAGGACGTGCCCGGTGACGTAACCAGCTTCCTCGGATGAAAGAAAACGAACGGCATAAGCCACGTCCATATCGCGGCCGGCGCGGCCGAGCGGGATCATCTCGCTGACTTTGGCTTTCTGTTCGTCGCTGAGCCGCGCGGTCATTGCTGTCTCGATGTAACCGGGCGCCACGGCGTTCACCGTAATGCTGCGCGAGGCGAGTTCACGGGCCATGGCCATGGAAAAGCCGATTAGCCCAGCCTTGGCGGCTGCATAGTTCGCCTGTCCGACCTGGCCGGTCTGTCCGAAGACGCTGGTGATGTTGACGATCCGTCCCCAGCGTTGCCGCAACATGCTGCCGATCACTGCCTGGGTACAGAAAAAAGCGCCGGCCAAGTTTGTGTCGATCACCGAATCCCAATCGGCGCGCTTCATGCGCATGAGCAAAGCGTCTTTGGTAATGCCGGCGTTGTTCACCAGGATGTCGATCTTTCCAAAGCGTTCGAGCGCAGCTTTGACGGCGCTCTTCACCTCGTCTTCGTTGGCAACGTCCATGGGGAAGGTCTGCGCCAGGCCGCCTCTGCCCGCGATCTCCTGAGCAACTTGGGCAAGCTTCTCCTGGTTCCGCGCTGCCAGGGCGACCGATGCTCCTCCCTCGGCCAGAGCCAAGGCGCAAGCTCGGCCAATTCCCTGCGACGCTCCAGTGATCAGCGCGACACGGCCAGTTACTCCTACCACTGAGGGTGTGTCTCCTTTGCCAAAGATAACTGTCACCGATCACCGGGGATACCGAACATACTCTGAAAGCACTAGCCGGCACACTTGTCTCTCCTGTATCTCGATGCGACCTTACGCTACACGCATGAGTGAAAATCTGATTCGCTCCGCAAATCTTGCCAAATTTGCTGTCTCACGAGAGCACCCTGATCGCCTGGTGGAGGGCACTTGGGATTTCCCACTCGTAATGTTGCGGCCCAGTAGGTTCGTCGATCCCAAATTGATGCTCGCTTTCACTCTTGAGGGCTTTGCCCATGCGATCCGCAACGGGCTCGTAAATCCAGCATGAGCGCAGATGCAAATCCTAGCCGCGGCGCAGAGGCAAAGCCAGACGTCGATCATGTTATGGCGCGGGTTGAAGACCAAATCCAATGGTACGAACGCAAAAGCCGCACTAACCTGCGGTGGTTCAAAGTTCTGAAGACATCAACCATCGTTGTGGCCACGTTGATTCCCCTCATCTCCGGCTCGACCAACGCACTGACTCTAGGCCCAATCGCCGGCGGTTTAGGCGCCCTGGTCGCGATCATAGAAGGAATCCAACATCTAAATCAGTTTCAGTCGAATTGGATGATCTATCGCTCTGCGTGTGAGTCATTGAGACACGAAAAGTTTCTGTATCTGGCTTCGGCCGGCCCGTATGCAGCCACTCCGAATCCTCCGGCACTGCTGGCCGAACGCGCTGAATCCGTTGTTTTCCAGGAGCACGCGAAGTGGTCCGCGTCGCGCGAGCCAACGCAACAAAAGGCGCAGCCCCAGGAAAACAGTCGCACGCAATGAGAGCAAATGATAATGAGAATACCTCTGTCCATGCCCGATGTGAGTGAGAGTGATATCGAGGCTGTAACACGTGTTCTCAAGACGCCGCGGCTCAGCCTTGGGTCCGAACTCACAAATTTCGAGCAGTCGATTGCCCGCTTTGTCGGATCGTCGCACTGCGTCGCCGTGAATTCCGGCACCAGTGGCCTCCATCTCTGCTTTCGTTCCCTGCGAATCAGCACCGGCGACGAGGTCATCGTTCCCTCCTTTACCTTTATTGCCACGGCGAATGCCGTCAGGTACGTGGGAGCAACGCCGGTCTTCGTAGACATTGAACCTGAGGGGCTAGGCCTTGATCCAAGCAAGATCGAAATGGCGATCACCTCACGGACGAAGGCCATTGTAGTAATGCATACCTTTGGCCGCCCGGCAAATCTTTCGGCCATTCTGCAAGTGGCAAGACGCCACCACCTGTTTGTCATTGAAGATGCCTGCGAAGCCCTGGGCGCCGAATACGAGGGCAAGAGAGTCGGGCCGCTCGGTGACGTCGGCGTTTTTGCTTTCTATCCCAACAAACAAATTACAACCGGCGAGGGAGGCGCTGTAGTCACGCAAAGTTCGGAAATTGCATGCACCTCGAGGGCATTGCGCAACCAAGGACGCAATGGTTCCGGCGATTGGTTTGATCACATCGAACTCGGCTACAATTATCGGCTTTCCGAAATCAACTCCGCTCTCGGCAATGCACAGCTCAAGCGCATTGAGTCGGTACTTGCCAAAAGGCAAGAAATCGCCCATCTTTACTGTGAAAGGCTGAATGCGCGCACAGACTTGGAGTTGCCATCCACGAGCGTGCCCAATTGTAGAATCAGCTGGTTTGTCTACACTGTACGCCTTGGTCCTCAATTCCAGATCACGCATCGCGATTGGATCCGAAACGAGATGATCGCGCGAGGCATCGATTGCGGAAGATACTTCGCGCCAGTGCATCTGCAACCGGTTTATGGGTACGAGACTTGCATCAGGCATGATCTCTCGGTAACGGAAGCGACAGCCGGGCGCTGTTTGACCCTTCCGTTCTTCAACACGATCAGCGAAAACCAAATTGACGAAGTCTGCGAAGTCTTGATTGAGCTACTGCATCAGCTTCGTCCATCTCGACCTGAATGACACGACTTTCCCAAGCCGAAAAGCCGGGCAAAGAAAGTGGAGGGTTTAGTAACAGATATGTGCGTGGACGACACCCCTGCAGCCACATCAGTCATCCCACAGTCTCAATTATCTCCCTCTCCACCACTGAAACCGGCAAGCTGTACGCACTTCCTGTATGAGCGGGGTTCAGGCGCGCATGTGGCAATGATGACGGACCGATCACCGACACCCGCTCTGTTGAGTGGCCTCCTGATTACGATGATGACCGTCGTGGCATACTCCGGCTATGTCGCGGTGCAAATCAATGGTCTGCGGAGGGTGCAGCGGGACCTTGCTGACCGAAATCGAAAGGACTCCCTGCAGTTGCTGCGTATTCATAACGACTTGAACTCGGTCGCATTGGCCATGCGTGACATGCTCGACAACGAGGAGCCCTACCCCCTTACCGCATGGTCGGCCCAGTTCCGGCGAATTCACGAAGACTTGGATGACGCCTTACAGCGCGAGGAGCAACTCGCGGTGGGCCAACCGACGCAAGAGCAGCATGAATTTCTCAGTGCTTCGCTAGCCCGATTCTGGGACGCCGTCGATCGTACCTTCATCCTCGCAAAGGAAAAACGGCTCGTTGAAGCGCGACAGCAGATCCGGCTATCGCTGCAGGCACGTCAACAGGCGCTCAGCACCAGCGTTTCGAGACTGTTGGTGGCGAACAATGAGAGGGAGGAACAGACGGCTCTCTACATCACCCAGGTCTATGACCAGGTCCAACAACGCGCCTACTTCTTTCTCGCTGGAACTTTGACTGCAATCCTTGTGACAGGCCTGTATCTGACCCTTGCTAATCGCACTCTATTCGGAAAGATTTCACTCCTCGCGGGGCAGCGCCGCGAACTTGCGCAAAAACTCATTTCCACCCAAGAGTCGACACTGCGCGATGTTTCGCGCGAGCTGCATGACGAATTCGGTCAAATACTCACGGCAATCGGTGCGATGCTCTCCCGTATGCACAAGCACATTCCCGGAGAATCGACGCTACGCCCGGGTCTACTGGAAGTCCTCGAGATTACGCAGGCAACTCTGGATAAAGTACGCAGCCTGTCGCAAGCTCTCCACCCGACGATCCTCGATGAGGCCGATCTCGCGAGCACGATCGATTGGTACCTTCCACTCTTGCAAAGACGAACCGGCATTGTTATCGACTTCCGGACGGCAGGCATGTGCTTTGATCTTGAGCCTGGGGTGCGTATTCATACGTATCGCATCTTGCAGGAGGCTCTGAATAACGTCATACGGCACTCCGGCTCTCATCGGGCATGGGTGCGCTTGGAGTATCAACCTGGAGCGTTAATCCTCGAAGTCGAAGATCATGGCAAGGGACTCCGTTCAGCGGCTTCGCACCAGCGCGGGATCGGTCTCGTCGCGATGCGGGAGCGAGCAGAGTTGCTGGGCGCGACGATTGAGTTCCTAACCGCGTCGCCAGCGGGAACTGTGGTGCGGCTCACCATTCCCCACCGCAACGATGGTGGGCCCGGCCTGAGTCGTCCTGTGCTTAGCGGTTTTGATTAAGACCTTAAAGTCTTAAGACCTCGAAGTGAGCGGAGGAAATAGGACATCATCCATGAATCGTAGAGAGTTTATTGCTGGTCTGATGGCGCTGCGGCTTGACGATTCAGGTCTGTTGTTGCCACAGCGCATGCCCCTCGGGTTCCGCTTGACTGAAATCACGGAGCGCGCTGGAATTGACTTTCGTCACAATAGTGGAGCGTACGGAAGCAAGCTTCTTCCGGAAACCCTGGGCGCCGGTTGCGCGTTTCTCGATTACGACGCGGACGGATGGCCCGACATCCTCCTGATCAATGGAATGGACTGGCCCCGACACAAGCGCCAGCGCACCACGCTCCACTTATATCACAACAACCGTAACAGCACTTTTTCCGACGTTACCCGTAAAGCGGGACTCGACGTTGAAATGTACGGTATGGGAGTTGCCGTCGGCGACTACAACAATGACGGCTTTCCCGACATTTTCGTAACATGTGTCGGCCAGAGTCGCCTGTTTCGCAACGCTGGCAATGGCACTTTCATCGACGTCACTAGATCATCGGGGCTGGGCGGCCGCCATGCCTTCAGCACCTCAGCAATGTGGTTTGATTTCGATCGTGACGGCCTACTCGATCTATTTGTCTGCAACTATGTAAAGTGGTCGCCAGAGCACGACATTTTCTGCAGTTCGGACGGAGAACGCAAGTCTTATTGCACACCCGAGGCTTATCACGGCGAAACATGCTGGCTGTTCCGCAATCGCGGCAATGGAACCTTCGAGGACGTTACTGCCCAGAGTGGACTCTTTGATTCGAGCTCGAAGTCGCTCGGCGTAGCCATGTTGGACTACGATCGCGATGGGTGGACCGACCTTCTGATTTCGAATGATACCCAGCCCAACAAGCTCTATCGTAATATGGGCGATGGAACGTTTCGAGACGTCGCGGTGGGCGCAGGTCTTGCGTTCAGCGACGACGGCAAGGCCCGCGCCGGAATGGGTGTTGATGCAGGCGACTTCAACAACTCAGGATCGGCGGGTCTGATTATCACCAATTTCGATGATGAGATGATTGGCCTCTATCGCATGAAGGAGAACGGGAGATACGAAGACGTCGCCCCAGCCACCGAGGTTGGACGAAGTTCAAAGAAGACCTTAGGATTCGGCTGTGTGTTTGCTGATTTGAATCTTGACGGCTGGCTTGACTTGGTTGTGGCGAACGGCCACATCGATGAAGCAATCAGGTTAGGGCGAAGTGGTGTCGGATACGCGCAGCCGCCTCACCTCTTCCTGAATGTGGGCGAGGGCGTCTTCACCGATGCCGCGAGCGAAGCAGGTCTGGAGTTTAGCAGGCCTAAGGTTGCACGCGGCCTCGCCTATTGCGATTTTGACCGCGATGGCGACCTTGATCTCTTGATGACTACAAACAACGGCCCCGCTCACCTGTTTCGCAATGATCAGCTTTCAGGGAACCACAGCGTCCGCTTCCGGCTTGTAGGCACCAAATCAAACCGCGACGGGATAGGAGCATCGGTCCGCATCACCTGCTCGGGCTTATCCCAATCGCAGATTGTAAAAAGCGGCTCGAGCTATTTGTCGCAGTCGGAACTCCCTTTGACTTTCGGACTGGGCCGCCGCGACCAAGTGCAAAGCATTGTAATTCAATGGCCGAGCGGCAGGACGGAGGAATATAAAAACCTTCGAACTGGGGCCTCGTACATATGCACTGAATCAAAAGGCATAACTCCCCGGGCCGGCTTCTAGCCAATCGGCCACCCCGCCTGCACATCTGCTGCGCTTCGTCGCGTGCCTAACAGCTAAAATGCGCCTCGAGTTGGTCAAACGGGTAAGACCGCCGGGCGGGCGCAAGAATGTCGCTCGTGCAATAAGTTCATTAAGTTGATGGTGATCACCGCAAGTGCTCAGCCCTTGGCTGTCTCCATAGGTTGCCGTGTTTGGGAGAAGTGAGCGGGGGCTTACATATGAGCCAAGTTCAAGACGTGGTAAAGAATTTTCCTCCAACGACAAAACGGCTCAATGCTGAACTCGAGGCTCGTCAGGTTATCCGCATTCGAACCTTATCATTGATTCAACCGCTTGGACAGAACCAACTCGATCATGCTCCACGGGCGGGCGCGTGGTCAGTCGGCGAGATCGTGGATCATGTCCTACTCGCTGACCAGATCGAGCGAGGCATCGTCAAGGAACTGACCCTGCTCCTCCGGCGCGGGAAGCGGCCTTTTGTGGAGCGCAGCCTTTTGGATCTCGGAATGCACCCTAAGTTTATGCCGAAGGTGTTCATCTCATCCTTGGAGCCTTTGGTCTCGTTTTTCTCAACTCATACTCCTTTGAGTATTCGGGCGTGGCTCATGCGGCAGCCGCTGATCCCTTTCCCGCACCCGGCCAAGGCAACTCCCCGGCGCTTCCTTCCTGGTAACGAACTGCGATCGCGACTCGTGTTCTCGTATCAGGCTACATCCTCCCTGTTCAAGGCGAATGCGGATATCGATTTTCATTCTCTCGTGGTGCGTCACTCGATCCTTGGATATCTCAACACAATGGATCTTTTGCGATTGATGGGGAACCATGAGGCCCGCCACCAAAAGCAGATTGAAAAAACAGTGCGAGGTTTGCCCCACGAGTAGCATTCTTCACTCGGCTCATGCGAACAGCCGCGTGGAGATCGCAATCAAGCAGAACAACACCGAGAGACTGGACCTGAAGCTCACCCCGGGTGGGATCGTGCACAAGGTTGAAGTCGCGTTATCGATGAACTGTTGTAGTGACAGCATTGGTGAAAAGCGGCAGAGCGGTCGATGAGGTGATTTCGGCAATACCCTCAAGAGACGGACGAGCCTCAGCAGACGCAAGCGCAGGAACGGAGATGGTCGTTTCGCCGGCGCCGAGACGCCCAAGCGTGACTACCCCTCATTGCCCTGCACGGTTATCGCGGCGCCTGCATTGTTGGCAAAAGAGACGGTTAGCAACAGTTAAATTTCATGTGGCCCCGCGAATCAGGATCTGTTCAAATCGCCATTTCGCTCATAACCGGAAAATCGTAAGTTCTGCTCAGAAAACGAGATAAAACCTAAATAGGTGTAGACGAAATGTATCAAGCGAACGAGCTAGCTAGCTCAGCTAGAATCTTCGCGAGTAGCCAAACAGCAGCATGTAGTCAGCAAATGCCGCGTCGCCGGCTCCGCCCTGAATCTGGTCGGGCACGCTGCGCTTGCGATTTCGTTGCAGAGCAACCGGCAGGTTGAATGACCATGTATCTCGGCCGCGCTCATATTGGAAGCCGGGCTCGATGGAAAGCGCATACCCCGGACGTCGAAAGCCAAGGCTGCCGCCGATCAGATCACGAACCTTGATGCCTTCGTAACGAAGACCGGTCTTGAAAGCCAATCCTTTGATTTTAGGAAGTGGATAGGCCACGCCTCCATCCGCCAGATACTGATCCGGAATCGACATGGTGGAAGTTAAAGGATTGGGCTTTAAGGTCACGCCGCCGATTGAGAAACTCGGCGTGCCGTTTGACTCCTGCGGCGTGATCAGGTAGCTGCCGGAAGCGTAGAGGACGGCGCGCTTGACTCGCTGATAGGCCTGAGTTCCCACGCTAATGCCGTAACCTCCGGAACCAGGCTGAATGGACTGGTCCACGGTAACAGTTTGCCGGCCATTGACCGTTTCGACGGTATCCTTGGCCGAGGATTTACCGGTCGGGAACGTCATCCCAAATGAAAAAGCGATATTGTGACCGTTTTCTGCCGGCGGTCGAACAAGCCAGAACTGCGCGGAGACGCCGACATCTCCGATGCCATTGGAGTTCGTGATCTGGCCTGGCGCGCTGGGAATGTGCAAAAGGGTTTCAAAAAGTTGGTGGTCATAAATCCTGGTGGCATTCAATATCGGCACACTCAAGGTCATGCTCCAGCGCGGATTGAACTTGTAAGTGACCCCGATATCAAACAGATTAATCGAATTTACGACCTCTGTGCCTTGTTGCTGGCGCTGGACTTGTTCGGTCGTTCCTACGAAATGACGATGGGAGTATTGCTGACGATATCCGGCCGACACCGCCCAGTGATGGAGGGAGAGAGGCCCAGCCTCGTCGAAATTATCTTCCCCGGTTGCCGATTCGTCGTGGGATGTGCTGCACAACGCGCCAATCACGGGCGCGCTAGACCTCGCCGCCACTCAACCCTGCCCGGACGCTGGAGTACAACTAAGAAGCAGTACTCCGACCATGAGCAAGAACAAAGATGAGACGCTGGAACGTATTTTCATCTGACCTCCTGGATGATGCCATCCTAGGGAGGTCACTCAGATCGGACAATAACATGGTTGAATTAGGTGAAGGGTGGCTCTCGACCAAAGAGCGTTACTGCTGACTTCACAGTACTCGTGGACGGACTTACAAGCGCGGTAAGGTAAACGACACGGCGATACCAAGAAACATAAACGTCGCCGACCGATAGTGGGTGGTTCGAAGATCGCTCGCAAAATCAAACAATTCTCGTGTCTTGCGGGTAGGATGTCGTGTGATTCGCGACTGTCATGCTTCAGAGCCCGAAAAAGCCGCCTGGTCAGCCTCACTGTACTTGAGCAGTTCTCGCTTCAGACGGCCCATGAGTCCCTCCGACAAATCATTTCCTCAACGACAACCTAACAAGGAGAACGTTCATGCTACGGAGATATTTTGTGTTGGCAGCATTGTCAGCCTTTTACCTGGGGGCATATGCGACTGATATTCCGAAGGCGCCCCCGGCCAAGCAGGCATCTTTCCACATCAACAATGTTTTCACAATTAAGGTACCAAAGGGAGCCAAGACACTTCGAGCGTGGTTTGCGATTCCTCAAGAAGACAATTATTCGATCATTCGCAACTTTACGGTGGCGAGCGACTACCCTGTTCGCTACGACAGGGACTCTTGGGGCAACACAGTAGGGTACGTGGAAATCCAGAACCCGACGCAAGAGCAAGTGACACTCAAAGAGGAATTTGATCTGACCCGCTCCGAGGCACGCAACACGATCAGTGCCGCGAGCAGCCGGCCGCTCACCGAACAGGAGCGAGCAGCGCTCGCCGCTTACTTGCAGCCGGCGACGCACGTAATTTTGAGCGACGATATCAAGAAACTTGCTGCCTCCATTACTGGGGGCGAAACCAATCCAGTCCTGGCAGCTCGTAAGCTTTATGACTGGACCTACAAGAACGTGAACTACTGGGTCAAGGACCCGGATCACCTCAAGGCTTCCCCCGTGGGCAGCACGGAGTACTGTCTCCGCACCAAGACAGGCAACTGCACTGACTTTCATTCGCTGTTTGCGTCGCTGGCCATCGCCTCCGGCATCCCTACTCGCATGGTTTATGGTTCACTCCTGAAACCCACGCTGAATGGGATGGAGGTGGACGCGAGTTACCACTGCTGGATTCAGTTCTATGCTCCGCGGCTAGGTTGGCTCCCGCTCGATGCATCACTCGCCAACATTTACGCAGAAGACATTCAACTCAACGATAAGAACAGGAAGCTGGTGGAACTCACCACCTCAACTGGATATCGCGGGGCCGACAAAAACAAAGTGGATTATTACTTCGGCAACCTGGATGAGCGTCGTGTCGTCTGGTCGACGGGCCGCGACTTGACCATGCAGCCTCCGCAAGAGGACGGCCCGGTGAACTCCTTGCCCAAGATGTATGTCGAAGTGGATGGTAAGCAGTTTGGAGACTGGACGAGACAACTTACATACAAAGAACTTGGGCAATGACCGTTGAGTTGTGATGCGACTCGATGCCGCACCTCGTTGCGGGCAATTTCTGGAGGAGGAGTAAATATGGCGCTGTGGCGACCTGACCCTACTTTCTATCCCTCGCCTAGACTCGCCGGCCAGGCGCCGGCGGAGAGACTAGCGTTCGTTGCACTGCTCAACCCGAAGCGTAACGGACTGCCCGACGCACTGGGAGTCATCGATGTAGATCCGGCTTCTTCAGCCTACGGGCGCATGATAGGCCGCGTGGACATGCCGAATGCCGGAGATGAACTGCACCACTTTGGCTGGAATGCTTGTAGCTCTTGTCTGTGCCCCTTCGCTCCTCATCCACACACGGAGCGGCGATATCTCATTGTGCCCGGGATCGGCTCCTCGCGAGTCCACATTGTCGATACTAAACCCGATCCGCGAAAGCCCCGGATCGTCAAGGTGATCGAAGCGGAAGCAGTCGCGGCGCGTGCGGGATACAGTAATCCGCACACGGTCCACTGCGGCCCGGACGGCATCTTTGTAAGCGCGCTCAGTGCTCCCAGCGGTGACGGCCCTGGAGGGATCTTCATTCTTGATCCGGAGAGTTTTGATGTTCTTGGCAAGTGGGAGATTGAGCGCGGTCCGCAATACCTGCACTATGATTTCTTCTGGCACCTGGGCTACGACACCATGATCACCAGCGAGTGGGGCACTCGGAATATGGTGTCATCCGGCGTAAATCCTGACATCCTGCTTAAGGGCGGGTACGGCCATCAACTTCATGTTTGGGACCTGCGCCGCCGTCGCCATATTCAGGCTCTCGATCTCGGCGCCGAGCAGCAAATGGTGCTGGAGCTTCGGCCGGCCCACGATCCCGTCAAAGCCTACGGATTTGTTGGCGTAGTGATTTCGCTCAAGGATCTTTCCTCTTCCATCTGGTTGTGGCACCGAGACAGCGCTGGCAAATGGAGTGTTCACAAGGTGATTGAAATCCCGGCAGAGCCGGCCGATCCCGACCAACTCCCACCAGTGCTGAAGGCCTTTAACGCCGCACCTCCGTTAGTAAGCGACATCAATCTATCTGTGGACGATCGCTTTCTATATGTTTCCTGTTGGGGAACCGGAGAGTTTCAGCAATACGATGTCTCTGATCCGTTCCATCCCAAGCTGACTGGCTCAGTTCATCTGGGTGGGATCGTGCGCCGAGCGCCTCATCCAGCTGAACCGACGCAAGCCTTGAACGGCGGCCCTCAGATGGTTGAAGTCAGTCGCGATGGTCGCCGGATTTATTTCACCAACTCGCTCTACACTCCGTGGGACGAACAGTTCTATCCCGATGGCGTACGTAGCTGGATGGCCAAGCTGGACGCCGCGCCCGAGGGAGGCATTTCCATTGACTCGAAGTTCTTTCCTGAGTTCGGGGAGCTGCGCAGTCACCAAGTCCGCCTGGAAGGGGGAGACGCTTCGTCGGACTCCTACTGCTATTCGTAATGGAGGGCCGAGTCTGGGCCTGGGTTTTGCTATTTTTCCTGGGCGCGTACCACGGAATCAACCCAGGGATGGGCTGGCTGTTCGCAGTCGCCCTAGGAATGCAGAAACAAAGCAGCCGAGTCGTTTGGCTCTCGCTGTTGCCCATTGCAGTTGGACACGCATTGGCGATCGGGCTTGTTGTTGTTGCCATAGCTCTTCTTGGAAGAGTCGTCCCGACTCATTACGTGCGGTTTTCTGTTGCCTGCATCCTGCTTGGGATTGGGCTCTCTCGCTTGATACGAAGAGCTCATCCTCGCTGGGGTGGTATGCAAGTCGGCTTTCGGGATTTGATGATCTGGTCCTTCCTGATGGCCTCTGCCCATGGTGCCGGTTTCATGTTGTTGCCAGTCATGATGGGAACGATCGTCGGACACTCTATGCTTGTCCATGAACGGATTCCCTACGGGCCGTGGACTGGGGCCTTAGCCGTCGTCGTGCACACGGTAGCATATTTGCTGACCACAGGGACCGTCGCATTTGTGGTCTACAGATGGTTGGGGTTAAGCCTCTTGCGCAGGGCGTGGGTTAACCTGGATCTTATTTGGGCCGTGGCACTCATGGTGACTGCTGGCGCCGCACTTGTCTTGTGATCCTGACTTGGGCCGCCAGAACATTCCGTATGAGCTGATACGAGCCATATTTACGCATGGCCCGCGGAAGTCGCCGACATTCGAAGACCTCTCTAAAATCCCGGACGCTGATTTGACCGTTGTGTTGGCGCACGATTTCGTGCGCCGTTGAACAGGCCCAGGCCAATTCCTTTCCCGCTCCGCTTCGTTGTAAAAAATGGATCGTGAAGGCTCAGAAAGAGACACAAACTCTATGACTAATGGGCTTGTGGTGCGCGGCCTCGCCGCGCAAATTCATGTCTGCGATTTGTCTTTGGGTATGTAAGCTAACGAAAGGAGACAACTACCGTGCGGGAGATACCTACCGTGCTGCGTTTCAGTAAGCAATTTGGTTCGACCTGCTCAGCCTCATCCGCTGTTGTACTAACCCCAGCTAGCTGCACTTCCTGCCCGACCTGCTGCTGCTCTTGTTCCTGCTGCTGTTAGCGGGACTTTGCACATGACCCGGAAGGGCCATGCCCATGAGTTGACGACGGTGCCCGGAAAGGAAGAATCGCAATGGCTGTGATGGAGTTGAAGTTGGTTACCTGCAATATCGTTACCACGGCGCAGCCATTTCATAACGTTCCTCCACCCAGGCGTTCCCCGGCGAATAGCTAGAAGGAATGCTTGGGTGGCCGGTCTACGGTCCAGGTATCCCGTCGTTGAGCGATCCAGAAGAGGGGGGAATGCTGCGCTCGCCGGTGTGCGGGGCTGGGGTGTTGGCAAGGGATTTTTTTCGCAACTCCCAAGTCGCGCCTTTAGCCCGCAATGTCGTGTCGTAATTGTTCGTCACATTCCTAGCTCCCCCACAATTGGCCGATGGGACCTCGAAGGAGTTCTTCAACAGTCACGCCTGTTATGGAAACGGAGGGTGCAATGACAGCCACAACCGTTGTGCTGCTTACGCTGCTATTCGCATTGGTTTTATGACTTCCACATCGTCAGTCGATATGCTATTGGGGCGCCGGGCAAGGGATCACGCTGATGTGAAGACCCTGCAGGTTCTAGTCAATACCGCACAAACCGAAGCTGCACAACAGAACTCAGCGGCAGCATATGAAAACCTGGCACAGTTGGACCTGTGGTTGTGCGAAGTTGGACGTGACAGCAATAACGAGCAACTAGTCAAAACTGCCGCCCAGGATGGGGTAGATGCGGCCAATAAAGCAGTTGAGTTAAATGACAAGTCCTCGGAAGCTCACCGCCTTGAAGGCGAGCTCTTGGGAGAGATGATCCCCCATGTTTTTGCGGGCGGAATGCGTTACGGGCTTTTGTCCAGCAAGCGACTCGACAGAGCGATCGAGCTGGAGCCGCGCAATGCAAATGCTTATATTGCAAGGGGTGTGAATTACTTTTATACGCCGGCGGCATTTGGCGGAGGCCACGACAAAGCGATCGCCATGCTGCAAAAAGCGATCGAGGTGGATTCCACTGCTGATTCGGCGCACTTGTGGCTCGCTCAAATATATCTGGAAGAGGGAAACATTGAGTCGTCGTTTCAGGAGATCAGCGAGGCCCGCCGCATCAATTCGGAACGCAGCATCACCAATCATCTTTATGAGCAAATAGCTGCCAAGAAGACAAGCTCCGGAAAGTAACCGTCACTACGAATTTTCGAATTCGATGTCTCGTGTTTGTCTGCCCCGAAGATGCTTGCGCAATGGAATTGCATTTGAAAGAAAACCGCGAATCGAAACAGGATCGGCGAGCGATTTGTCGCAACTGCATTTCTGCAGCCACGCTATCGGACTACCGTCGGAGCCGGCCCAATTGTAGGCATGTCGCACCAGGCCTGTGCCTGCCCGCGGCTGAGCGCACGGCCTTGGTCCATCGCCTTCCCTGTCGATACGGCTGGCTCAATGGACGGCCGCGAATGTGAACAATTGGCGGGGAAGATCTTGGCCATCAACTGGAGTGACGTCCCTTCGCATAAAAGTGGGGCATCGGGAGGTGAAGGCCGTCGTCGCCCGCGTTGCCTCCGCACGGGCGTGGCTTGGCAGCGCAAATTCAACTCTGTGATTTGTCTCTCGCTATATAAACCCAACGAAAGGAGACACGTGCCATGAGGGAGACATCTAGCATGCTGCGTTTTAATAAGCACTTTGGTTCGACCTGCTCAGCTTCAACCAACATCGTACTGACCCCTGGCGGGACCACTTCCTGCCCGACCTGCTGCTGCTCTTGTTCCTGCTGCTGCTAGCGGGATGTCGCACATGATCCAGAACGGGTCATGCCCATGAGTTGACGACCATTTATCGAGAAAGGAGAATCGCTATGGCGGTTACTACGCAGTTAAGTGCTAAATTGGTTACCTGCATTGTCCCCACTACAAACTCTGCGGCTGCGCAACAATTCTATAACACTCTGTTTGGAGGAAATGATTTTGCGCGAAGCCTGAATAACAGCCTCGTATCATATTTTCGACCGATCGATCAGAATGGTCTCACCCTGGCGCTCGCGCCTCGTAACGATACTCGCGAGCCGATCGTCTGCTTATTTGCAGTTGACGACTTGAGCACGATGGTCAGCCACTTGGTGGCAGCCGGCGGCAAGCTTGTAGTGAATTCGACTGCGCTGCCTGTCTCAGGGTCGGCTACAGCCCTAAAGGCGGCCCAAACAGTAACGTCCTCAACCAGTTTGGGGCACTTCGCCACCATGCAAGATCCCGATGGAAACTACTTCGGGCTGATACAAGTGGATTCTTCCATGCAGGCCGTCTTCCAATCCGCGCCGGCGCAACGGACGCTGTCGTCGACACAAGTCAGCAACCTGACGAGTTCGATCCAAACCGGCACAGCCATATAATAACGATCCTCCGCTCAGGCATTCCCTAGTGAGTAGCTGGAGGAATGCTTGAGCGGCCGAGCCAAGGTCTGTGCAACCGTCGCTGTGATCCCGAAAAGTTCAGCTATTCCTGGATCCGTAGAGTAGCCGGTAGGGCATCATGCCCGTTGTGACTGTTCCCAGGCCTCGGGTTCCATCCGGCGCAGTTGGCAATCACCTAATCAGGGCGGTCGCGCTCAAATCCACTCAAGTTGGAGATGCTACATGGAGTTGCACAAACCTAGCCGGACTGAACTTCCATTGCAATATTTCCTGGAAAACGAATATCAATCGCTCATAGAGATTTTTCATTGGGTTGCCAATTTACCTGGATCGGTGTACACAGACACCACCGTCGTTGTGCCCCCAGAAGCCGCTTACTCCAGCGTACTCATTTCTCGCGCGCACCGATTAAGCCAGGAATTTCTGCTCAATTTCAAGCGCAGCTCGCTGGATCTAGAACTTCCGCTCGGCGTTGCCGGTTATTTTGGCTTCCCGGTGCGCAGCAGTCTAACCCTTCGACAGCTTAGCGAAGAAGAGGATCAGGACAACCCCGAGCAAATCATCAAGCTACCACCCTACCAAAATGTCAATGCCTCACTCGGCGTTACCATCCGCGCCCGCAGAAGTCTGCGACAGTTCGCCGGGAAAACCATGCCGCTGCAAGAGTTGTCGACGATCCTGTTCTACGGCAACGGCGTGACAGGCGATATGACTATGGTTTCGGAAGAGGAGGACCCACAGTGGCCTAAATACTCGCTTGGCTCTCCCGAAGTGGCCCATACTCGAGCCGCTTCATCGGGTGGAGGCTTAAATCCGATATCCTTGTATCTTGTTCTTCAGAACGTAGAAAAACTTGAAGATGGCATTTATATCTATTTACCCTTCGATCATGCTCTCAAGAAGGTAATGGCGTTCAACGAGCACAGGCGGCAGGAACATCTCGCTTTATGCCGCAGCTGGGGACCGAACGTTGAGCCGGCCAAGATGAATGTAGCGATCTACTACGTCTATAGTGTGTACGAAAACGCCAGAAAATATAGCGATATGGGCTTGCTCTTCGCCTTGGTTGAAGCGGGCGAGATCGCCGCACACATTCACCTCGTTTGTACGGCTACGAAGGCCGGTTCATCGGACATGGGCGGCTGGGAAAAAGTGCAGACTGAACGGTTCCTCGGTATTGACGGACTCTCTAAACAATTGGTGCATGCGACGGTTATTGGGATGCTCTAACCCCCCTTTCCTCCCCAACACTCTCGGAATGGTCCTTGATCGAAAGTGGGCGCAGGAGAGTGGGGCGTCGTGTGCCTCCCGCCTGGTCGCATAGTGGCGTATTTCTGGACCGAGGAATTGCCAGTTCGGAATTACACCGAATTCACAGAATCAGTATGGATGAACAGCCGCACGATCTTTCATCTGCAATGACTGCTCGCGTGAACTCGTTCGTCATGAGAAGACAAAGGCTGCAACGGACGGGATCTGAACCAAAAGTGAACGATCCCTGACAATCGACAGCGGAACGAAATGAATTTGCTCTTCCGTTTTGCACACGATCTTTCCTCAATGTTGCACTTTGGAGGTGAAATCTGCGTACAGCCGCCTTGCTTCCGACAGTGCGCCCCCTCGCAGCGCAAATTCCTGGCTGGGATTTGTCTCTGGATATGCGGGCCAACGAAACGAGACAGCTGCCAGGCTTGATATTTGCCGTGCTGCGCTTTGGTAAACCACGCCGCCTGAACATGGAACCGGCGAGAATTCATCGGCAATGATGATTGGTTTGGTCAACCCGTTTTGTATAACCAGCCCCGAGGTATGCGCTGGCTGTTGAAGCCCGTAGACTCGTTCTAATAACGATCAGTGAGGGGAAATGGCCGATAGCTTCAAGGCGAACGATGCCCAGAAAATTCTAGTGCTGCGTGAGGACGTGCAAATTTACTACAACGGCGCTGATGAGCTCCGCCTCCGTCAAGGTGTGTGGAATTTTGAAGAAGCAATTTTGAATTTTGAGGGTCTCAGCGAGAATCACAAGCAGGCTTTAGTCGAGATGTTCAACTCGCTGCAAGAGGGCAAAGGAGTGGACAGCGAGCATCTCCCAAATGAGCAGACGCTTACACAACTGGAAAGAGAGCAAGTCGCGCAAACACTTGCCGCCTTGCGTGCCAAAGACTATGTTTCCGAGGAGGCAGACGCGGGCGCCAGGCATTTTCTCAGCCAACTTCTCCACGGCGCTACCGAATACGTAACCGATAGCGCCTCCAGCGAGAGACCGGTATTGTTTTTCGCAGACACCCAATCGATCAAGGACTATGCGGTCATGCTGGCTAAGCAAATCGACATGCCCTTGACCGTCATGACGCAAGACGAATTCAAAGCCATTGCGGCCATGGACTTGACCACAAAGTTCGAGGCGTACGAAACCAGAAAAGAACTGGAGTTGTTACGTGGAATCCTTGAACCCTTTAGCTGTATCGTCGGATGCATCGAAAGACCTCACATCATCTTTTTACGCAACATTAATCGAGTCCTCATTCAGACCTCGCAAGCACTGAGCCTTAGCCTTCTCGATGGACCGTTTACCACTGTTTTCACCATCAAGCCTCCTGAAACGGGATGCTTTGAGTGCTTTGAGCAGCGTTTGCTGGCGCGCATGGTGGAGATGCCCCCCTATCAACAATTCGTAGCCCAAACCAGAAACCTCCCCAGATTCGACAACAAGATTCGCGCCACCCCACTGATGCATTCTCTGGCAGCGCAGGCTTTATTTGAAGGACTTATGGTCTCCAAGACCGGGAAAGCGAAGTTGGCGGGACGTGTATTGAACACTTACGTGCAACTCATGGAGATCCAGGTTCAGCGTCTGCTGCGTGTGCCCTTCTGCCCGGCCTGCGGTTTCATTGCCGAAGCCCGAATGGAAGAAATGTATACGTCGTCCAAAAAGATCATTGATCGCGTCCTTGACCGGATCACCCTTGTGGATACTAGTCGACACAAGTCTCGCGCCGATTGAAGAAGACAAAACGAATGCTAAGATTTTATCCGTCAAGCGTACACGTGGTGAACGGCTTTAAGCGGCTGTGCAGCCAGCACTTCGGCATCACGGAATCGCAGATTATTCAAGTGGCGCAATCAAAACACGCGCCCCGGGTGCAGACCATGACCGCACGAATGCCCAACTACCACAAAATCTTGCTGGGCGGAAAGGCCGAAATTCAATATCACCTGGCGGGGTATGGCTTCTACACGGAAGAAGCGCTCATTCGGCTGCTCGGAGAGGGCATCGAGCGCTATGCGCTTATTACGGCCGCAGCCGCAGTCAAAAAAAGGCTCTTCAAAGCGAGTTATAACGATCTGAAGTCCGAATCGAATGTGATCCCCTGGGAATTGATCAATATCTTCACCGATAAGGACTACGAAAAAATGCGCGGAAAACTGATTTTCCGCAGCATAACGCCCGACGACAAGATCAGCTGGCTATGGTGTCCATCGCTTTTCAACCCCGGTAAGGAGATTTGCATCCCAGCCCAGTGCTTGTTTACCGCCCTGCAGTTTGAAAACGAAATTCCTTTCGTGAGCTCCTTTTCCAAAGGGTGCGCCAGCCACACAGTTCCAAAGCTCGCGCTGCGAAGTGCCCTTCTCGAAGCGATCGAAGCCGACGCGCTCATGATCCGTTGGTATACCCTGACGAAATCACGGCGGGTCATCCTGGATGATCCGGTTTTATGCAACATGATCGCTGAGATCTTCAGCGATCTCGACGTCGAGGTTCTGCCTTACGAGTACACCATACGAGGAATGCCGGGACACGCGTTTGCGGTGGCGCTTTTGAGCAAAGGAACCGAGCGCCCGACAGTTCTGCTAGGAACGGGGGCAGGACTTAATCCAGCCGCAACCCTCTACAGAACTCTCATGGAAGCTGTTGCGATTTTTTATATGGGTTACAACGGCCCCGCACTTCAGCCGCGTGATTACCTCACCGACATCGATGCACACAGCCATACGAACCTGGATAGCAATGTTGCCTACTGGGCCGGCGCCGAAGACGGTGATACCAAGCGCGCAAGCATGAGAAACATGGTGGAAGGCGAAGTCAAGCTCAGCACGTTGAAGAACCACCAATCGACGATTGACAACGAATTGGATTACATCCTTGGCGAGTTAAAGAACGTTTCCAGCTACGCGGTTCACCTGGACATTACGCCTCCTGAACTCGCACATACAGATTGGTCGGTAGCCCGGGTGTTTCTCCCGGAACTGGTGCAAGTGTCGCTGCCGTCCTTCCCTTATGGCGCCCATCCCCGGTTACGTCAATTTGGAGGGATTCAAAATCAATTACCGCACCCTTCCCCTTAATACGGTTTTGCTCGTAATTGCGAGCGTCTTCCCGGTGGGCTTTTGTGGCAACATGACGGCACTGATCAAGGGCCGCCGCGGCTTCGGGCAAGGCCAATCGCTAAGTGGCGACCTGCTCGGCTTTGTGACGGGTTATGCCGTTATTCTGGCGGTTGTTGCCCTGGTGGGACCGCAGCAAGTCCTGGCCTTTCATTTGCCAACATTCCTGCCGCTGCTATTGTTAGCGCCGTTTGCTGGAATCGCCTGCATTCTCCTGGAATACTTGGTAGGAGTCCTGATCTTGTACCTGCGGGCAAGGAAGCTTGTGACGTCGGTAGCGGTTCATAGCAGCTATTCCGCCGTTTCCCGGATAGCTATCCAGGATATTCTGAGTATTCTGGCACTGGTGATTGGGGAGGAACTCATACTCCGCCAGTTGCTATACACCTTGCTGGCGACCGATTTCGCCATGGCGCCGTGGATCGTTATTTTCGTGTGCACGGCGGCCTATGCGGTGAATCACCTTAGCTTTGGTCTTGCCAGCGTGATCGCTAAGTTGCCTAGTGGTCTACTGTACGTCTTGCTCTTTTACCTGTCTGGCTTGTCAATTGGCGTGGTCATTATCGCCCATGCGACGCAAAATCTGACCCTGCTGGCCTTATCAAGAAGAGCGAGACGGTGAGAAATGAACAATCGGTTTGATTTGAGCCTGTTCTTGATCATCGTTACAGTTGCCTCGATTTTGTGGGGAAGAATCAACCGGATCGGGTATAGCAACTTCATCACCTCTATCGTTCACGTCATCATGAAGTATTCAAAAATGAACGCGGAGCTGATTCGGAGCTATCTCGTGTGGTCGATTTATATGTTCGCAGGGCTGGTTGCAGCTGTTGCGCTGCTACTGACATATCGAGTCAATTTCCTGCGCTACCTCACTCTGGAGCCAAAAACTTTTACGCTGATTCCGTTAGCCTTCATTGCGCAGAATTCCCTGACCGGACTGATGATACAGTCATGGATCGCCGCAAAGCCGACCATGAATGTGTTCGGGGAATTAACCAGCATTCCATGGGTCAGATACACCCTGATGATGCCCAGCATCATGCGCGTGATTGCTCCAATGGGAGCTGCCATTTTTGAGGAACTGTTTTTCCGTGGCGCGATATTTCTCATTCTGATCAGCAAATTCCCGCAAACGGGCGCCTATTTGCCAATACTTATATGTACAGTGCTTTTCGTTGTGCAGCAGGTGCTGCAGACAGATACGCTCAAGCAAGGACTGATCTTCCTCATCGGTTCGACGTCAATTTCAATTGTGGGTTGTATCGCTACATTGTACACGGGAAGCTTCCTGCCAACGCTCTTGTGCCATACGGCATACGCGTTTTTTTACTTTCAATTGGGAACCTCGATGTCGAAAGGCAATCCGACGATTCAGCGGTCGCAACCGGGTTCCACCTATCCGGGGTTCTAGCCTAGCAATTGCTAGGAGCTTTGCCACAGAGAAGGTGTGTTCAGTGTTCGAAACGCAATCACCACATCGGCAGGTCATCTACAATCCCGCAGCGGCCGAATTCCAGCAAAATCCATTCCCGAGTCTGCGCCATCTGCGGGAATACGATCCGGTTCATCTTACGCGGCAAGGATGGGTGTTGACGCGCTACAAAGACTGCGCTGAAGTCTTGGCAAGCAGGGACTTTGGGTTGCGTGGCATCGAGGACATGCTTCGCAAGCAAGTGGGGCCTGGCCCGGCATTTGAGTTTATTGCCAATCGCTTTCATTCGTATGATCCACCCGAACACACGCGCTTGCGCTCTCTCGTTGCCGGAGCATTTTCTGCGCGTCGCATTCAAGAGATGCGTGCCCATATCCAAGGCCTCGCTGAACACTTTCTGGATCAGGTTGGAAGCGACGCATCGTTTGATCTGGTTGAAAACTTTGCTTATCCCCTCCCCTTTTGGGTGATCACAGAAATGCTCGGCACCCCGAGGGAAGAGCGAATACAACTCAGCGTCTGGACAGAACGGATTTTGACATTACAAGGTATGCCTCATCCTGATAAATTGACGCGGGAAGAAGGCAACGCTGCTGCAAAAGATTTCATGCAGTATATCCGCGCGTTCATCGAAGTTCGACGCAGTAAACCCGGCAATGACTTGTTGAGCGCCTTGATTGTGGCTGAGGAACAGGGAGACCGCCTGACGGCAGAAGAGATCGCCGAATGCGTCGTGTTTCTTTCTAATGCCGGGTTTAGCACTACCCGCAACCTTATTGGAAGCGCGGTTGTAGCGCTTCTAACGAACCGCGAACAGTGGGAATTACTCGTGAAAGATCGATCCTTGATCGGCGAAGCGGTCGAAGAAGCCCTGCGTTACGACTGCTCCCTGACCAGCACGCTGCGTTTCGCCCGTAAAGAAACGACCGTCGGCAATAGGAAGCTGGCTGCGGGAGCTGCGGTTTGCTGCCTGCTGAATGCGGCCAACCGGGATCCAGAGCGCTTTCCTGATCCAGATCGCTTCGACATCATGCGAACCGATAAAAAACACTTGGCCTTTGGCGGAGGGATTCACATGTGTTTGGGTTCGTTTCTCGCGCGCCTGCAAATCCAGATAGCACTTGGCGTTTTGCTGCGTCGCTATCCTCGACTTCGATTGGGAACGGAAAAGATTGAGTGGCGTTCCGGGTTGTATCGTGGCCCGATACGAGTCCCGGTTATTGCCGACTAAGGCCAGGCTCTAGCCGATCGTTCCTTACTTGGCTCATCCGTAAGCCCAGGTCACTTCTCGTAAGCACGACCAAGCAGGCAATCGACTGCTCAAAATCTGTGAGTTGTGGCCCAAAGGCTGAGCAGTCTCTCGAGAACACATGTGCCCTTTGCTCGAGACTCACGAATCTCTGCCGCAAGAAATCGAACACCCTGGCCGTGCAGGCTTCAGCAGAGATGACCCCGGCCATGTTGATGCCGAGTCGAAAAGCCTTCATTTCTGCGCACCCGGTGTGGCTGGCACCACTGCAAGCCGCGCCGATTTATACGCGACAATTAGACGTGTCTCGGGATCCGACACAATGAGTGAAAACTGTTTCTCGCTGTCCCAGGTGACATCCACTCCCATCTTCACGTCCGTCGCCTTTTTCTGGATGGCCTTAGTCAAGTCGGCCTGCGCACTCGCTTTTAGGCTTTTCTTCAGTTCAACCGCATACTCGATCGCTTCCGTTTCGACCGTCTGCGTGATCAGAAAGTTGTCAGGATCGGCGATGTGACGCCGGCAGGATGCTGAAAGCTTGGGTAAGACGTCCTCGATCTCAATCTCTGTGAAGAACTTGGATTGCAGGAATTTCTTGGGGAATTTGATCGTGATGCTCTTTGCGTCATCAAACCCGACGTCGATTCCCAGAAACGATCCGAACACTTTCGCAAACGACTTGATCGAGAAGTGGGATGCCTTTGAGAAATCACCGAGCACGACCTCCTTCGGCGGGTGCGGCTGCAGGCCATGATTTTCAAAGCAGGTCCCATCATCGACGATGTGCTCCTTGCCTCTGTCATCAAATCGCCCGATGTAGCCAATCGTCCGAATGTTGTCGAACGGCATCGCCAGGGTAAACCCCTCTCCATCCAGGAAATCAGCGAGCGGCTTGAGCTCGGATGGAATTTTCTGCTTGGGCACAGAGCACCTCCTTCGGTTGCTTGCCGCTGCTTGCTAGGTCTCAATCCAGAGACGCAAACAATGTGCGCTGAGGTAATAGACACAGTAGTCCTCCTTGCATGCGCAGCTGAGATAGTCCTTTGCGATCTATCTCTAACCGGGGTTTTCTGTCCAATGGGCTGGTAAGGAGGACGGGAAGTTTGTTGAACCGCTCTAACTCTTCCCTGTTCACGATGTTAGAGCAACTGTCCAACGAAAAGGATTGTTGGCGTCCCCGACGGGATTTGAACCCGTGTTACCGCCGTGAAAGGGCGATGTCCTAGGCCGGGCTAGACGACGGGGACGCAGTAGAGGCAGGCCATTCGTCAGATTAACAGCGGCGGAA
>Ga0126379_10000005_pt1 | contig 104797 bp, 94 predicted proteins | sample PanSoiMetPlot_24_FD_92640 | JGI IMG/M metagenome (GOLD analysis project Ga0126379, IMG submission 92640) | Tropical forest soil microbial communities from Panama - MetaG Plot_24 | ecosystem: Environmental > Terrestrial > Soil > Tropical forest > Bulk soil | place: Panama | collected 2016-02-17
GCCCGTGCCGCGACTGCCAGCCCTGCAAGCCCTGCGGCCGACTCCACCCACGCGACGCAACCACTCCATCTCGTCACCTTGCCGAAAGGCACAGAGATCACCGCGACGGTCCGGCAAACCCTCGCCACCGACAAGAATCACTGGGGTGATTCTTTCTCGGCTAGGCTTGCGCGGTCCGTCAAGGTAGACGGGAAGACCGTGCTTCCCCGAGGTACTGCGATCACTGGCCGCATCTACGAAGTAAAGACTCATGAATTGAAGGTGGTGCTCTCGTCTGTCGTCGTCGACGGAATCTACTGCGACTTGATTACCAACTCGCGCCGTCCTTCCGACAAAGAACCCAAGCCTAGCAATCGAAAGCAGAAGAAAAACAATTCCACTCTCTCCGCCAGGACGCGGCTGACCTTTAAGCTCTCCAAACCCGCCACCGTCCCGGTGAAAGCCTAACGCGAAGTAGTGGCGGGTCTTCTTTGGCTGAGGCTTCTCGCCGAAGCCAGACCCGTGCATTCCTCGACGCGAAGTTTCTCCAGAGGGAGCCCCTGTGGAGAAACTTCTCCGCCGGGTGGACCAGGCGGAATCGGCGCTATCGGTCTCGACCATCACATCCCGCACGAGAGAGGATGCCAATGGAAAAACGCACAATCGAAGAAATGCTGCTTCTAGACCATCAGGACCGCGTCCTCAGTGCCAAATTGACCCAGATGTTCATGCCATTGCTGCAAGCTGCTCTAGCCAAGCAACTCTGGGAAATAAGCACGAATCGCCAGGAAATGTCGCCCCACCTCAGAGAACTTTTGGAGACTCTGCACGAGCTGGATTTGGCTCGGCACGCGCTCCGCGAAAAGGAAGAGAGAGCACAAGAGGCTCTGATGAGGCTGATGAGAGGAAAGAACATCGAAGTGCCACTCAGCGATCATCCAAAAGAAAAACATCCGCCACTGCGATAAAGCGCACGCACGGCGTCCCCGGGGAACGAGAAACCCGAATGATTCAAAAGAATGCTGGTGACGCTCATATTCGAAGTGTGGAACCTCAAACGATCCCGCCGGAACGTTATCACGGAGTTTCGAAAAGAACGTGCAGCGCTAGGCAAGAGCGATCCGCCGCAGGACAAGGTCTATGCGCTCGATGCGCGAGAATCCTGGCAGGTATCAGAACTCGAACGAACTATGGATCAGGAGGCCAGTCTCCGCCTCCTTGATATCGCCAGGGATTTTAGACATACTCATCCCCACCCTGGAAAGTGAAGGGATATGGGTACAAGATCCAAACACCGGAAGAATCTGGCTCTCATCGCAAGGCCGATTCGCGGTACGTAAATTGGTCGACGACGAAAAGGCGCGCCGGCTCAAGGGCCGGACCCGGTGGGTTACCACGCTGATACTCCCGCTGCTTGCTGGGCTTGTGGGAATCATAGGCGCTCTGACCGGCCTCATCGCCGTTTGGCAGCATGGGAAATAATCACCGCACAGCGTAGGTATCTGTAGCCTCGGCCCGAACTGCGTGGGAACGGCCACGCTGCGAACACACACTCCGCCCGGTCTGGCTTTCTGCCCTCGCGCCTTCTGCATTCTGCTTTTTGCCGGCCGGTGGCAGGCCCTTAGCGTCGTCGACCACTATCGGTCCCCTAGGGGGGTGGGCCATCCCTTCCGGGGTGTGCAAGGTGGGGCCCCTCCCACTAGTCTCTTTCAACTCCACTAGCAGGTGGATCGGTTCTAGCCTTAGGTAATAGGCATCTCTCTCGCTGGAATGTGACCAAGAGAGGAAGGAAGGGCGACTCTTAGAGATTCTCCTGGATGAAGCGGGGACTGAGGTGAACGTCAAGTTGTACCAGCGTCGAATCGCCAACCGCCTTGAAGCTGTGGATCTCCCCAGCCTTGATGACAAAGATGTCTCCCGCGCCGCCTTCGAAGGTCTTGCCGTTGACCGTCCACACCCCCCGGCCTTCCCGGATGAACTGAATCTCATCGTAAGGATGCCGGTGCGGACCGGGACCCGAACCGGGCTTCCCGTGAAACAGGAACACCGAAACGCCGGTGTCGCCTTGCTCCACTCCGCGAAACTCGTAGGAACTACCAACAAAAGGCAGGTTCTCCTGACGCACATAATGCATGCTGGGTCGCCTCCTGCCGAAATTGGATGAGAGTGCTCATGCTCCGGGTACGCACTTTGCCGTCAAGCCGCCTGACTGGGGGCGGTAAAAAGCGAACGGCTCAGGATGCAGGTCGCCTTCGTGCTGCCGTTTTCGATGCTGCTTCTTGTGCCCGTTGGTCTCTATGATTTGAACTTGTTTTTCCCGGCTCTAATGGTCCTTCTCGGGCCGCACTATTTGCCGTTCGCTACTCTCTACGGGATGCGCATGTTCCTGCTTCCTCGCGGGAATTCTGATCGCCGCGGGCGTCCTGATCGCCCATTATTTCTCGGGAATGTTCAGCCTGGGCGCATGGGTCGCAGGCCTCGTCCTATTTGCCTTCGCCTGGATTGGCCGTTCCATCGCAAGCGGCGAATCTTCGCCGCTTCCACTCACTAATTCCCGCGGCTTGCTCGCCAAGAGTTGACCGCCAAGGTGCAACTGAACCCTGGAACAGTTTCCCAAAAAGATGAGAATGCTGGCCATGGGGCAGCATGAAACGCCTGCGCCTGAATCGCAATAATCTCAACAACGATATTCGCCGTGGCATTGTTTTTTATTGCCAACACCGCATTGGCCCTCCAGCCCTTGGACCGAACGGCGTAAGCGGCGGCGAAATAGCACGGCGGGCGACGCGCCAGCCGAATATAGATCTAAGCGATCGTTGGCAAGGATTGTTGCCGTGAGGCCGGGGGTTGTTGGTGGCGGCTGCCTCACGGAGGTTTACACTCAATTCCGCCCCTTGAGTGGTCTTAGCGGCGGGAAAGTACTACGGTGAGTCGCCAAAAACAATACGGAAATTCATATTTTTCCGGCTAGAAGTGCCTTGACGTGGAGAAACGGAAAGAGGCCCCTAGGATGCGTCTCCTAAGAACTCCTCACAGAATGATCAGGGACGCTCGTGCGCTACGCCGCAACAGGCGGTCCGAACCAAGTGGTTAGCGCGTCAACGAGCCCTCGATGAGTCAGGTCTCCCACCCAGGCCACGTATCCGTCGGGCCGAATCAACGCGGCAGTGGGAGCAGTGACCGCCCCGAGTACCGGAAGCTCCCACCGACCACCCTATTTAGCGTCGATCAACTGAACGCGATCTGCCCATGGAGCGATGTCGAAGCCGCCAGGCTCACCGAGGTTGCGGAGCACCGGCCGGGCATCGTGCAGCAGGGTGAAGGCCCGCAGCGGGCCATTGGCGGTGACAACATGCGGCGACCGAGCAGCGCGTGTCCCTCGCCGAAGTCGTAGCGAATGTCCAGCCCAGACATCATTGCCAGGTATTGCTTGCGAGGAGTGTCCGCCTGCAACAGTTCGGACATCACCTCGCGCAAGGCCCCGATACGATCGTCACCGCGGTCGACCGCGCTGAGCGCCATAGTGTTGCGCAGCACGCGGGCACCGACTGGGTGCCGCTCCGCATGGTAGGTCTCCAGGAGGCTCGCCAGCGATGTCCGATGGACCGCCTGTGCGAGTTTCCATCCGAGATTCACCGCATCCTGAACACCAAGGTTGAGTCCCTGTCCACCCATCGGCGGATGCACGTGCGCGGCGTCGCTCGCCAGAAGCACGCGTCTGTCCCTGTAAGACGCTGCCTGCCGGGCCATATCGGTAAACCTGGAGATATAGTTGGCACAGCGAAGACCATAGTCGGTCCCGTAAACGGCAATGAGCGCCTCGCGGATGTCGCGTAGGGTCGGCTCGTCGCCCTGGCCGACGTGCTGTTCATTCAACACCGCGCGAGTGCTTGCCGTCCTCGAGCTTGGCGATAGCGTTGATGCCCTTTTCACCATTCGACCCATTGGTTGACAACATCACCTGCATGTCCACGCCACCTCGTTCGGTTCTGCTGAACGCCTTACCCACCGAGACACCCGCGATCACCAACACCGACTGGCCTCAAGTTTTACTTTAACTCCTACTTTCGCGCCCTTCACCCCAACCTTCGAGGGACATCTGCGGGCACGGGTAAGAGGACGCCTGGCTTCTCCACCGGCTACGCATCACGGGCCACCTCAGTGGCGCGGGATCCGGAGCAGCAAACGGCGGACGGCAAACTGCCAACCGCCGTATCGCGCGATCAAAGGAGGCGCCGGACTACTCGTTTATTTTTTCCAGGCATTCGGCGCAGTAGCCGCCGACTTCGGTGCGGGACACGGTGACTTTCATGTGGAAGTCGCGCGCGATCTGGTTCTTCAGCTGCTCGTACAGGTTGCTCTCGAATTCGCGGACTTTGCCGCACCGCAGGCAGGCCACGTGGATGTGGTCCCGCGGCCCGTGCGTTTCGTAATAGTGACGGTCGCCGCGGAGATGGAGCAAATCGAGTTCATCGATGAGGCCTTCTTTTTTTAAGAGGTCAATGGTGCGGTAGACGGTGACGAGGTGGACGCCCGAGTCAATTCTTTGCGCGCGCCCGAGGATCTGGTCCACGTCGAGGTGCTGCTCGGCGTCGTCCATGACTTGCAGGATGACGCGGCGCTGGCGCGTCATGCGAATCCCGCGCGAAGCTGCGGCTTGCTGGAGTTTTCCCGTGGTTTCCGCGGTATTCAGTCGCTCAGTGGTAGAAGCGCGATGCGATGGACTTGTTACCATACAGCGCCAGTCTAGCAGGTTGGCGCGCCCGGCGGAAAGCAGAAGCCAGAGGGCAAAAGTGAAGAAAGTGCCGCTTCAAGGATTTATGAGATCGGATAATCACAAATCGGAGACCGCTCCCCGCCGTCAGAGACGCGCTGCTTTCCGGTCTCAAGATCGAAATGGCAGGTGCCGCATTACGTCGTTATACATCACGTAAGCAAAAAGAATAAGCAGGAAGACGAGGCCGACCTGGACGAAGCGTTCTTTGAAGGCCATGCTGAAATCGCGCCGGCGAATGCCTTCCATCGCGAGCAGCAAAATGTTTCCGCCATCCAAGATCGGAATCGGCAGGAGATTGAGTATCCCGAGGTTAACGCTCAGGACGGCCATGAGCTCAACGACGGCGTAGGAGCCCTGTTGTACGGCCTTTCCGGCCATGGACGCAATGCCGACGACGCTTTGCAGTTCCTTCGGAGAGGCCTTCCCGGAAACGAGCCTGCCGACGACATCCGCTACCATCAGCGTGCCGCGCCAGGTCAGATTTCCAGAGCGGACCATCGCTTGAGAAAAGGTGACTTTGCGGAAGGACATTTCGAGCTTGGTCTGCACCCGGCGAATGCCAACCATCCAGGCGGTTTCGCCCAGCTCATTTTTCCCTTTCTGAGGAGTGATTTGAAGCGTCACAGGCTGCCCGTTGCGAAGGACGGTGAGCGAAGTCGGCTTCCCTTCGGTCTCTTGAATGGCGTTAACAAATGCGGACCATCCCTTCAAAGGCTCGCCGCCCACGGCTTGGATGGCGTCGCCGGGCTTGACACCGGCGCTCTTGGCAGGAAGGCTCGGGTCGACATCGTCGACGACCACAGGGCCTTCCGGCGGAAACCCAAATAAGAGTTCCGGCGTCTGCATACCGGCTGTGCCGACCGTCAGTTCTTTGGTGGTGCCCTGATGTTCGACGACGACTTGAAAGCTTTTTGCTGCTCGGGTCTTCGCAAGCAGAGAAAACACACTTCCCCAGGTGGGGTTGGCGACACCATTCACAGAGACGATGCGGTCGCCCTGCGTGACGCCGTCTTTGGCAAGCGGCGAATTTTTCGGGAGGTTGGCAATGACGACCGGGTTGTCTTCATATTTCGGATAGGCTTCACCATAAAACGAAAAGTAGCCGGTCAGCAAAAAGAAGGGAAAGATCAGATTGACAACGGGTCCGGCGAGGGAGATAAGCGCGCGCTGCCAGCGCTTTTTGCTCATCAGCTCGTCGGGGGCGCCGGTTGGTTTTGGGGCCCGATCGTTCGAATCGATTTCGCTGGGATCTTGTCCGGCCATGCGCACGTACCCGCCGAGCGGAATTGCGCTTACGCGATAATCCGTTGCGCCGCGCTTCCACCCAAAGAGCCGCGGACCAAACCCGATGGAAAAAACGTCCACCCGCACGCCGAACATGCGCGCCACAATGAAATGTCCCCATTCATGCACGAGGATGAGCACACCGAGAACGAGGACGAAACCTAAGCCAATGTTGGCAATGTTCATGCTTTCGACGAAACCTCTTCTTTCACGTCAACGATGGAAATGAATTGTTACGCGCCGCGGACCTGCGCCGCAGCTGCCCCTGCAATGCGCACTACTTCTTCCTGGGCCATTCGACGGGCCTCGGCATCCGCCGTGAGCACGTCTTCCATTGTCTCAAATCGCAAACGGGGAGTGCGCGCTAAAACACGCTCAATCACTTCAGGAATCCCGAGAAACGGGAGCCGCCGCTCGAGAAACGCCGAAACGGCAATTTCATCGGCGGCATTCAAAGCGCACGGATACGCCCCGCCTTTTTTCATCGCTTCGCGCGCCAGCCGCAGGCACGGGAACCGACGGATGGAGGCCTTCTCGAAATCCAGCCGCTTGAGTTTGCTCCAGTCCAGGACTACCTGATTGGATGCCACCCTCTCTGGATAGGTTAACGCATATTGAATGGGCATGCGCATGTCGGCGGGGCCAAGTTGCGCGAGAACCGAACCGTCAACGAATTCGACCATCGAGTGAATCGTCGATTGCGGATGGATGACGACTTCAATCTGATCCGCCGGAACGTCAAAGAGCCAATGCGCTTCGATGACCTCGAAGCCTTTGTTCATCATCGTGGCGGAATCAATGGTGATGCGGTTGCCCATGCGCCAGTTGGGATGCGCGAGGGCTTGTTCCGGCGCGACGTCGGCGAGTTGTGCGAGTGGAGTTTTGCGAAACGGCCCTCCGGACGCGGTGAGGACCAAGCGGCGCACTTCGCAGTGAGTGCCCCCGCGCAAGCATTGATGCAGCGCGTTGTGCTCGCTGTCCACGGGAACAAGTTCGCGTCCGGCTTTCTTTGCCGCCGCCATCACCAGTTCGCCCGCGGCCACGAGAACTTCTTTGTTCGAAAGGGCAACGGTTTTTCCCAGCTTCGCGGCTTCGTAAGTGGCTTCGAGCCCGACGACACCGACGGCAGCGGAGACTACAATTTCGGCTTTCGCATGCGTGCCGACGGCCAGCATGCCCTCGCGGCCGTGATGAATTTCCGGCTTGCGTGCAACGCCCTTTTCCTGGAGCAACTGCGAGAGCTCGTCAGCCCGGCCCACATGCGCTACGGACACGACTTCCGGCTGATGCCGTTCAATCTGGCCAAGGAGTTCTGCGAGGTTGGCGCCGGCCGCCAGCGCGACCACGCCGAACCTCCCGGGCAGGGCTTCCACCACGGAAAGGCACTGGCGGCCAATCGAACCCGTCGAGCCTAGGATAGAAACCTGCTTCACGAAGTTTCGGCTTCCCTTTTGCACGAAATGGAGAGCTTTGCCTGCGTCAGTTTAAGAACGCGGCGAATAGATCAGAATCCAATAGTACCAGACAACCGGAATCGCCAGGATAAGCGCGTCGATGCGGTCAAGCACACCGCCGTGGCCGGGCAGTAGGCTGCCAGAATCCTTGATTCCGGCGCTGCGTTTGTAGCCGGACTCCAGCAGGTCGCCCCCTTGCCCCGCGATATTTCCCAAAGCCGCCATCGCCAACAAATGAGCAAGAGGCACGTTCACCCATGGCATAAATACAAAGGCGACGGCCGAGGAGGCGAGGAATCCGGCAACCGCTCCCTCCCAAGTTTTGTTGGGACTCAGCTTCGGCGCAAACGGATGCCTTCCGATGGCTTTGCCCGCAAAATACGCCGCGCTATCGCTTACCCAGACGATGACCAGCGCGAACAGCAGCAGCACGGGACCTTGCGGACTCGCGCCATGGAGGGGAATGGCGAACGACAGCGGAAAGGCAACCAGGATGAAGCCGCTTGTGCTGATCCCGGCGGCGGAAAGCACTTCCACAAGAGGGCGACGAGTTGCGAGAGTAAGCGCAGCGATGCCGAGAACAAACAAAAAGAAGACGGCGTCCAGCGGCAGCGCCCCGCCTCCCAGGGACGCGCTGCGTTCGTGCGCGATAATTCCTCCCGCCAATTTGTAGCTTGGCTCAGAAATCGATCGCCATTGGGCGTAAATCAGGAGCAGAGCGCAGGTTCCCGTCCAAAAACGGTGCGCGCGATGGCCGATTGCTTCACCCAGCGCAAAGTATTCGAAGAGTGCGAGCAGCGTGATCAACGCAACGGCAATCGCAACGATCGCCGTGGAGCCCCACAACACAAGGCCCACGGCGACGGGAACCAGCACCACGGCTGTCGACACACGTTTCCAAGTCATGGAAGAGGAATCCTCTCCAGAATGCGCAGGCTTCATCTCATCATAATGAGTAGAAAAAATCACGCTGCGGAGAGCGAGAATCGCAGAATGGTGAAAGAGGATTCAAGTTCACTCGCCGGCGACGCGGGCCGGCTTTTCCGTTGCGGGCAGGCCTTCGCGAATGCCGCCGTAGCGGCGCTCGCGCTTTTGAAATTCCACCAGCGCCTCGAGCAGCCGCGCGCGGTTGAAGTCCGGCCATAGCGTTTCCGTGACGAAAATCTCTGCATAGGCGATTTGCCAGAGGAGGAAATTGCTGACGCGCATCTCGCCGCTCGTTCGAATCAAAAGGTCCGGGTCCGGCAGGCCTTCGGTATACAAATGCCGTGACAGATGCTCTTCGGTGATTGGCGCTGGCGCCGCGATTCCGCTTTGCTCCCTGAGAACGGTATTCATGGCATCCACAATTTCCGCGCGGCCGCCATAATTGAGCGCCACGCAAAGCACCATGCCTTTGTTCCCTGCCGTTTTCTCCATGGCATCGCGGACGTCTTTTTGGACTGCGGCCGGCAGCTCATGAATCCGGCCCAGGAAGCGCATGCGGATTTCGTTTTTCTGGAGCAGCGGCATCTCTTTTTTCAGATATTCGCGCAGGAGCTGCATCAGGAAGTCGATTTCCGTTTTTGGCCGTCGCCAGTTTTCCACAGAGAACGCGTACAGCGTCAGCGCTTCGATTTTTAGCCGCGCGCAGGTTTCGATCGTGGTGCGGGCCGATTGCGTGCCCTGGCGGTGCCCGGCGATTCGGGGCAGGTGCCGTTTCTGCGCCCAGCGCCCGTTGCCATCCATGATGACCGCGACGTGCCTGGGCAACCGGATCAAATCCAACTTCTCAAGAAGCCGGGCTTCTTCGGACGTGACGGGACCCAGGCACTCCGGCGTGGGACCGTGCAGCGTTTTATGGGCTATGGTCTGCGACACGAAATTGTCTGGAGAAGGTTTTTGTTGTGAATCCCTTTACGCCGCAAAGTTAACACACGGCCCAAAGACTATGCAACGGAATATCTGCGCGGTGACCCTAAAAGGAAATCTTCTTTTGCGCCGAAGAGCTATTGATGCATTTCGTGAAACGAGGAATAGACCACCACCAGCGTCAGCAGAATCATCGCTACGGTGGAAATCCAGGCCACCCAATTAAATCCACGGGAATTGACTTTGTTGCCCATCAGGTCGCGGCGGTTGACCAGAATCAACAGGAAGATCAGCACAACCGGCAGCAAAAAGCCATTCAGCACCTGCGACCACAAAAGGATGGTTTTCGCGTGCGAGCCAAGGACCAGGACCAGGCCGGCCCCCAGCACGATCAGAGCTGTGTACAGCCCGTAGAAAATCTTCGCTTCGCCCAGTTTGCGGTCGATGCCGGATTCGAAGCCCAAGGCCTCGCAAATTACGTAGGCCGTGGAGAGCGGCAGGATCGAGGCGGCAAAGATCGAAGCATTGAGCAGGCCGATGGCAAAAAGCCCGCCGGCCCAGCGCCCCGCCAGGGGTTGCAGCGCGAGCGCCGCGGTCCCTGCGTTGTCCACGTAATGAATCCCATGCACGTACAGCGTGGCTGCGGTGCAAACGATGATGAAGAATACGATCACCATGCAACTGATGCTTCCCACGAGCACGTCATTCCGAGTATGCGAATATTGGCGCGGCCCGACGCGCTTCTCAACCACCGCGGCTTGCAGGTAAAAATGCTGCCAGGGAGCAATCGTCGTGCCAACGAGACCGGCCAGAATGATGGCGTAGTCCGCGTTGAATTGCGGAACCTGCACAAAAGGCTTAATCGTGGGTATGTAACGAACCAAGTGTGGCGGCAGGAGGTGCAATAACGCGATCAGCCAGTCCGGTTTCGCCAGGACTGCGGAAATCACGTAGGAGAAATAGACCAGGCAAATGGTAAGGAAAATCCGCTCGACCCATTTTGCCGACCCGTGAACCACGAGGAACCACACCAAAAGCGCGGAAAGCGGCACGGAAATGTACTTGCTGATTCCAAAGACATCGGTTGCCCAGAACACTCCGGTGAACTCCGCCATGACATTCCCCAGATTCACGAGGAGCACGGCAGCCATTAGAAAGAACGTGACCCGGAAGCCGAACTCCTCGCGGATGAGGTCGGACAGCCCCTTGCCGGTGTAAGCGCCGAGCCGCGAGCACATTTCGAGGGAAACGTAAAGCGCGATAGTCATTGGCAGGAGCGACCAGAGCACGGTGTTTCCGAATTGCGCGCCGGATTGGGCATAGGTATAGATCCCGCCCGCATCGTTGTCCACGTTCGAAACAATGAGGCCCGGTCCCACGATGGCGAAAAACACCGCGATACGTCTGCGAAACGCGCGCGTTGCGGTGCGCACGTGGTCAAATCGGCCGGCCCAGATCGCCAACCGGCCGTTTAATGTCTCTCGCGTCAACATTCCTGTTCCTTGCGCTCTCCTGTCTATTTCAGAAGGTGTGAAACCACGTCATCCACCGTAATTGCCCCAATTGGCCGATTTTCTTTGTCCACCACGGTCAACATGCGCAGGTTATATTTGTCGAACAACTGAAACACTTCCTTTTCATGGGCCTCTGGGGGCAAACTGACGTGCGGGTCCATCTTCAGCGCCCCCAGACGCTCGTCTGGCGCGGCCAAGAGCATTCGGACAACGGGAACGGCGCCGGAATATTCTGCTTTGTCATCCAGTAAAACGACGGTGTCCAGTTGGTCGAAATTCTGGTCCTGCTTGCTAAGCCATTCAATCACTTCGTCCCGGGTCGCGGACTCGCTTACAAACACAAAGTCCGTGTTCATCATTCCGCCCGCCGTAGCCGGGTCAAAATGGAGCAATTCTCGGACCTCGTTCGCTTCGCGCCCGGGCATTTCCTCCAACAGCTCCTCGGAAGTCTCTTTGGGCAAGTCCGCCAGCACGTCGGCGGCCGCGTCTGGGGCCATTTCTTCGAGAATGTCCGCGGCCTTTTCCGGGTCCAGATCTTCGACGATCTGGGTCGTCAATCTTGCGTCCAATTCGCCCAAGACGGCTGCGGCAGTCTCCTCGTCCAAAGATGCGATGATGCTCTGCCTCTCCGTGGCCGAGAGGTCTTCCATGATGTCCGCCAAGTCGGCCGGGTGCAGATCTTCCAGTTTCTCGTGGGTAATGCGCAGCTTCACGCGCCGCAGCGGGTCCGGCTCAATCAAATTGACGAATTCCCACCGGATGGTGCTCGGCGGAAGCTGGTTCTGCAGCCTGCGAACCACACCGGACGGAACCACGCCTTGGAGAAGCCGCCGCACCGCTCCAGGAAGGCCCACGTCCACTTGCGTTAAGCGCAACTCCACATTGCCGTTGGAGCGCTGCTCGGCCAGATCCAGATCGTTCACGCGCACCACTTTTCGCCCGCGCGTGTCGATAATTTGCTGGTCGAGAAGGTCTTTCCGCACGGCCAACCAGGATTCGTTAGGTTCATAGATTTCCAGCGACTTTTCCCCTACGTTGAGTTGGATCTTCCTGTCGGATACCGACGCAATTTGGTTGTGCTTGGCCACCAGCGGCTGAAAATGGCCGCGCGACAGCAAGAAATGGGAGATGCGATTCGGCGCTTCGGCGGGCTCGATGAAAAACTCGCGGACGCGCCCCACGTAGTTCCCTTGCGAATCGTATGTCTTCACGCCGAACAACTCTGTGGCGTATAGCTCCATCGGTTATTACCTCCTGCCTCTGCTCGCGGCCGGTCTGAAACTAGCTTGTTCGTCGGGTCTCCGGGCGCAGTGCGCAACAAAAAACCCGCGCACCGAAGAACCTCGGCGGCGGGCAAGTGCCTGACAAAAATGGACTTACCTTCAGCCGCCGGTGAACCCTCCCCACCCGACGCGTCGCGCCTTGGCCTGAACCTTGAGCGACTCCATCGGCATACTCAGCTGATGAAGCAAGTCTGCAGCACAATGTTCTCCGCAGCTTTTAGGGCCAGGGTCGGGTTCGTTGCTCGTGCTCATCGAGAGGATCCATGCATCTTTGTGACCATTCTATGGTCCCAAACGCATTGATAAGCTGCGAGTATCGTAATGTCAAGTGTAGAATGACGTTTTAAGCAATTTTTTTTCTTGGAGTCACCGGCCAGGTGAGACCCCGGCGCGAAATAGCATATGGATTGGCTGCTCGCCGCGCCGGCGGCACTCTTCGACATAAAGGGTGAGGTAGTTCTTGAGGACATAGTCGCGTTTGGAATAGCCCAGCTCCGTGGCGGCCCGGTCGATTGCCGGGGCCGGTCCTTCGAGCTCTACAAACGTGCCGATGGGCGTCTCGTCCAACTCGATTAGCAGGCCGCGCGCCCAAGCTTTCGTCGCGGGAAACCGAAAAGTGGTGCGGAACTTCTCATAACGGAACCAGCCGCTCATTCCTAGACCTTCAAAGATGGTTGTCAGAGTGGCGGCATCGGTCACCTCCATTTCAATTTCTTCGCGCACTTTGTGGGAGCCATCCGCTGGATGCTTCGCGTCCGCCTCCGATGGCCGCGTGATGGGGCGTTTGAAAGTCAGAACAACTCGCGGTTTCGACTTGGATTTTTTTGAGTTGCCACCGCCTTCGGGCGTTTGGGTGCGGATTCTCAAGAGTTGCCCATGCTTCGCGAGGCCGCCTTGCGGCGTGTCAAAGATGACGTTTTCTTCATGTACGCGGCCGGAAGCATTGCCGACGGGCTGCGCGCCGAGCTTCTTTAGAAGGCGCTGGAAGGCCTTCACGTCTTCGATCTTGAGTTTGATTTCCGTTTCGCGCGCCACGCCAATTCCTGTGCTTTCGAGGCTTACTTTCGCCTACATTCGACTTCCGCTAGTATAGCGAAGGTATTCGCATCATTCCGGATCGCCCTGCGGTCCTTGCCTAAAAGAAACTTGTGAAACCTGAGTCTGAGAAGCTATCGCCAGCGATTTCTGAGGAAACCGCACCCGACGCAACGCCTGCCCCGCCTGTGGCCCGGCGGGAACCCATGGAGCACCTCCTTCATGGTGACCGCCGCGTGGACCATTACGACTGGCTTCGGCATAAAGACTGCCCGGAAGTGCTAGCGTACCTGGAAGCCGAAAACGGTTACACCGACGCGGTTCTGAAGCTTAGCGAGGGTTTCCAGGAAAAGCTCTATCAGGAAATGCTTGGGCGAATCCAGCAAACCGACATGTCCGTGCCGTATCGCCTGCGCGGCTATTTCTACTTTACGCGCACGGAGGAGGGCAAGCAGTATCCCTATCACTACCGCAGGCGGGAAGAAGGTGCACGGGTGGAACTTCTTCTTGACCTAAACAAGCTTGCCGAAGGGCATGGGTTTCTCGGGTTGGATGCCTTTGAGTTGAGTGATGACAATCAGTTGCTCGCGTATTCCACGGACACCACGGGCTTTCGTCAATTCACTCTCTGTGTAAAGGACTTGCGTACGGGCGAGTTGCTCCCTGAGCGCATCGAACGCGTCACTAGCGTTGCCTGGGCTGCTGATAACAAGACGCTTTTCTATACTATCGAAGACGAAACGACCAAGCGCTCTCACCGGACCTACCGGCACATGCTCGGAGCGAGCAATCCCGACACTTTACTTTACGAAGAAACCGATGAGCGTTTTCACGTCGAAATTGGACGCACACGGAGCGGTGGATACCTGCTGCTCACCTCGGCGAGCCACACGGCCAGCGAAGTCCGTCTTCTGCGGGCGGATGATCCGTTTGCCGAGTTCCGGTTGATTACGCCGCGCGAGGAGAATCACGAATACTACGCTGACCATCATCCCGGCGCGCTGCCCGGCGCCAGCGAAGAAGTCTTCTTCATTCGAACGAATTCGGGCGGACGTACCTTTCGGCTGGTTGCCGCGCCCGTCCGCAATCCTGGCCAAGAATCCTGGCGTGAAATCGTTCGGAATCGGCCGGAAGTCATGGTTGCGGGCGTCGCCGCTTTCCAGAACCATCTGGTCTTGTTCGAGCGGGAAGGTGGGCTGCCTTATCTGCGCATCGTGGACTTGTCTGGAATCGCAAGCCAAGGAAACGCCCTGGCCGCTTCGCATCGCATCGAATTCTCGGAAGCTGCTTACAACGCGTCTCTAAGCGACAATCCCGAGTTCGACGTTTTTCACGTCCGGTTTCAGTACGAATCGTTGATCACCCCGCGTTCCATTTTTGACTACGATGTCCGCACGCGCGAGCGCGTCCTTCGCAAGCAGCAGCCCGTTCTTGGCGGCTATGCTGCTTCGCAGTACTTGAGTGAGCGCCTGCACGCCACGGCCTCGGACGGCACGCGTGTTCCGATTTCGATCGTCTACCGGCGCGACACGGCGCGCGACGGAATTTCTCCGCTACTGCTTTACGGCTACGGCAGCTACGGCATCTCCATGCCCGTCAACTTCAATTCGAACCGCCTCAGCCTGCTCGATCGCGGCGTAATCTTCGCCATCGCGCACATCCGCGGCGGAGGAGAACTGGGAAAGCCCTGGCACGACGCCGGCCGTATGAAGCAAAAGCAAAACACGTTCACCGATTTCATAGCGTGCGCTGAAAGCTTGATCGCACAGCGATACACTTCTTCGGAAAAGCTCGCGATCCAAGGTGGCAGCGCGGGCGGACTACTCATGGGGGCAGTCACAAACATGCGACCCGAGCTTTTCCAGATCGTCATCAGCCAGGTGCCGTTTGTCGATGTCCTGAACACGATGCTGGACGCTTCGTTACCGCTCACCGTTGGCGAATACGAGGAGTGGGGGAATCCGCAAATTGCCGAGGACTACTTCACGATGAAAAAATATTGTCCCTACACGAATCTCGAGCAAAAAGCCTATCCCGCAATGCTATTGAAAACGGCGTTGAACGACAGCCAGGTGATGTACTGGGAGCCCGCCAAATATGTGGCAAAGTTGCGCACGCTCAAGACCGATTCGAACCCTTTGCTCTTGAAGATCAACATGGGCGCGGGCCACGGCGGCGCTTCTGGCCGCTACGATTACTTGCGCGAGATTGCCTTGGACTACGCTTTTCTGCTGACTCAGCTTGGCATTCGCTCGTGACCAAAGGCAGGAATGAACACGACGGTTGCGCTCCGCCACTCTGCTCGGCAAAATGCACCATCGCCCCGCGCGGTTTGGTGTGGATTTCCGGCACGGAAAATTTCAACAGGCCATCGAAGAATTCGATTTGCGTTTTCTGAAACAAGCACTTACAACTAAAAACTAAGAACCCTCGAATGTCCGAGCCGGCCACACCCTTGATGCAGCAATATCACACGATTAAAGCGCGTTATCCGCACGCACTGCTGCTTTTCCGCCTGGGCGATTTCTACGAACTCTTTTACGAAGACGCCATGATTGCCTCGCGCGAGCTGCAAATCACGCTCACATCGCGCAATCGAGAAAAAGGCCAGCCCATTCCCATGTGTGGCGTTCCCTACCACGCCGCGGAAGCTTACATCGCGCGATTAATTCGCGCTGGCTTCAAAATTGCCATTTGCGATCAGATGGAACAGCCCGGCCCGGGCAAAAAGCTCGTTCGCCGCGAAGTCGTGCGCGTCATTACGCCCGGCACCGCCACGGATCTCGGCGTCCTTGACGTTCGTGAAAACAATTTCCTTGCTGCGGTCGCGCCGCATCCTTCCGGTTCGCCCATCGGGCTCGCGTTTGTCGATCTTTCTACCGGCGAGTTCCAGGCCACGGAATTTTCCGGTCCTCGCGCTGAGGAAGCGCTGCGCGACGAACTCCAGCTACTTCACCCGCGCGAGACTCTTCTTCCCCGCCCGCAACAGCTTTTCGAAACGGCGAAGACTTCCCTTCTCGAAGGCACGGGCGGCATTGAATCGCGCCTGGAAGACTGGACTTTTCAGCGCGACTATGGCGAGCGCATCCTGCGTGAACAGTTTGGCGTGGCGGAACTTACCGGCTTTGGCCTCGATGATCATCCGCAAGCGCTCTCCGCCGCAGGTGCCATCATTCATTACCTGCGCGAAAACGCGGCGCGCGGTGATCGCTCCGGTGAAGCCCGCGAAATGCCCGACGCTCCCAGCGTCGAAGCTCTAGGCCATCTCGATCGTGTCCGCTACTACGAACATCATGACACGCTCCTCCTTGATCCCGTTTCGGTCCGCAATCTCGAACTGCTCAATCCTATTTTTTCCGAAGAGCCCGGCCGCTCGTCAGGCCCTACAACCTTAGTCGCAGCTCTCGACGTCACCGTCACGGCCATGGGCGCGCGCCTGCTGCGCTCCTGGCTCCTGCGCCCGCTGATTGACCGCGACACCATCGAGGCGCGCCTCGCTGCGGTGACTCATTTGGTTCAGCAAACAGTCGTGCGCGGAGAAATCCGCAAAGAGCTGCGCGGGATCCTCGATCTCGAGCGCCTCACCAGCCGCATCACCTTGGGTCTCGCGACTCCCCGCGAACTCGTGGCGCTGCGCAAATCGCTCGGCCAGCTTCCTGTGCTCAAAAACTTCGTCACGCCGCCACCCGTGGGGGGAAGTGACCTCCTTCGCCGTCTCCACGACGAAATCGACGAACTAGCCGACGTCCGCGACCGCCTCGAACGCGCCATTTCTGATGATCCTCCCGTCCTGGCCACAGATCCGGGCATCATTCGAGGCGGCTATCACCCTGAACTCGACGAGCTACGGACATTGAGCAAAGACAGCAAGCAAATCATCGCCGCCATGGAAGAGCGCGAGCGCAAGCGCACCGGCATCGGCTCGCTGAAAATCCGGTTCAACCAGGTTTTTGGCTACTACATCGAGATTTCCAAGCCCAACCTGCATCTCGCGCCCCCCGATTACGAGCGCAAACAAACGCTGGTCAACGCCGAGCGCTTTACATCGCTCGAACTAAAAGAATACGAACGCAAAATCCTGGCCGCGGACGAACGCATTCTTGAAATCGAGCGCCAGCTCTTCATTGACGTCCGTTCGTCTGTTGCGGCCAAGGCCGCTCGTTTGCGCCGCACGGCTTCGGCCGTTGCTCAGCTTGACGTTCTGACCGCGTTTGGCAAGCTTGCGGCCGACCGCGGCTACGCGTGTCCCGAATTCAATTCCATCGGCGAATTGCTCATCATCGGCGGCCGCCATCCAGTTATCGAAGAGCTTTTGCGCCAGCGCGGCGAGCGTTTTGTCCCCAACGATCTGTGCTTCGAGCCGGGACGCCAACAACTGCTTCTCATCACCGGCCCGAACATGGGCGGCAAGTCCACCTATCTTCGCCAGGCTGCGCTGATTATTCTTATGGCGCAGATGGGTTCGTTTGTTCCCGCACGCCAGGCGAAGCTCCCGATCACCGACCGCATCTTCACCCGCATTGGCGCTAGCGACAACCTTGCCCGCGGTCGCTCCACTTTTCTTGTCGAGATGAGCGAGGTCGCCGCCATCCTTAATTACGCCACGCCTTCCAGTCTCGTCCTCCTTGACGAAGTTGGCCGCGGCACGGCCACGTTTGATGGCCTCTCCATCGCGTGGGCGGTCGTCGAGCATCTGCAGAAGCACACTCGAGCGCGCACGCTCTTCGCCACGCACTATCACGAACTCACCGAATTAGCGGATCTGCTTTCCGGCGTGAAAAACGTTCACGTCTCCGTCAAGGAGACGCCCAGCGAAATTATTTTTCTGCGCCGCGTCGAGCCCGGCAGCGCCGACAAAAGCTACGGCATCGAGGTTGCCCGCCTTGCTGGCCTTCCGCGGAGCGTCATCGAGCGCGCCCGGGAAGTCCTGAAGCGCCACGAACAGAGCGAGCATCAACTCAGCGAAACGCTTTCTCCCGGGGTGTCAGGCGAAGGCCCCGGAAGCAACGGCCATCAACAAATCCTTTTCACGCCGCTCGACCGCGCCGTCCTCGACAAGCTCCGCGACGCCGACCTCGATCAATTGAAACCCCTCGACGCCCTCAACCTCCTCGCCGAATTAAAGAAACAGATCTCTTGATTTCTCCGTGTCCTCTGGGCCCTCTGTGTTAAAACTTTCCTGCAATGACTTCCAAGCCGCTCATGGTCGTCGGCCTCATGTCCGGCACTTCTGCCGACGGTATTGACGTTGCTCTAGCTGGCGTCTCCGGGGCGCCGCCAGATCTAAGCGCCAAGTTGCTCGGCCACACTTCGTTTCAATTTCCTGCCACGTTGCGCAAGGAAATTCTTCGCGTAGCCGAGCAACAACCGATTTCCGCTGGAGAACTGAGCCAGTTGAATTTCCGCCTTGGGTACATTTACGCCGACGCGGTCCTTGCTTCCTGCAAAAGGTTCAAGATCGCCCCTAAGCGCATCGACCTCATTGGCAATCACGGCCAAACGATCTTCCATCAAGGTCAGCCTGCGCCCCATCTCAGTAAGCCGACCGCCTCTACTCTTCAAATCGGTGAAGGCTCCGTCATCGCGGCCCGCACCGGCATAACCACCGTCTCCGATTTTCGTCCCGCTGACATGGCACTGGGCGGCCAAGGCGCTCCCCTCGTTCCTTACGTCGACTACCTTCTTTATCGCCATCCCAAGCTCGGTCGCGTCTCCCTCAACCTAGGCGGCATCGCCAACATCACCGTCATCCCCGCCAACGCGAAGCCTTCGCAAGTTTTCGCCTTCGACACTGGCCCGGGCAACATGCTGATCGACGCCCTGGTCCAGCATTTCACACACGGCCACAGGCTCTTTGACAAAGACGCCCGCCTTGCTCGCTCGGGCCGCGCGATTCCCGGTCTTCTCAACGAATTAATGAGTGATCCTTACCTGAAACTCTCGCCGCCCAAATCTACCGGCCGCGAATACTATGGCCGCGCTTATGTGCAAAGAGTCGTAGTCTTAGGGCGTCGCCATCACGCCAAGCCCGCCGATCTCGTCCGCGCTGCTACCATTTTCACCGCCCTCTCTGTGGTGGACGCCCTCCACCGCTTCGTTCCCCGCAAATACAAAATCCTCCAGCTCATCGTCTCCGGCGGCGGCGCCCGCAATCCGCTCATCCTCGCCCAACTTTCCGCGGCTCTCCCCGAAGCCGAAGTGCTGCCGTCCTCGGACTTCGGCATCCCCGCAGACGCCAAAGAGGCTTTCGCCTTCGCTCTTCTCGCGTACGAAACGTTTCATCAGCGCCCGGCGAATCTTCCTTCCGCCACTGGCGCGCGCGCGCCCACCATCCTCGGTAAAATCTCTTATGCCCCGCCCCGCTGACGCCTTGAAGATCTTGTCATTGCGAGGCCGCGTTTCCTGAGGCCGAGGAATCCCTTTCTTCTTTGCACTCTCTGGGCGCCGAACTCTGGGCCCTCTCTGTTAAATCTTTTTCTCTCTCCCGCCCGCCCACCACGCGTTGACCCGAGCGTCGTTTGCGAGGGGCCACTGGTCACCTTTCTGGTCGCCTCAATCGCATGTTTCGTCGCGGTCTGCTCTCAACCCAACCGCGATCCACCAACTCTCACCATTCCTCATCGAATGCAATCCCACCAACCTCGACACACGCTTCGCCGCCGACTCGCAATCCCAGCGCCTCGACGGCCTTCCTCGCCGCCCTTCATCCTGTCGACCACTAGCCGCACCGTTTTTGTGTGTCATTCCGAGCGAAGCGAGGAAATTCTGGCTTGATGTCACGTTACCGAGCCCCGTGCGAGCAACACAAAATGCCGATGCAGGACCTTCCGCCAATCATGCGCCACTCATCCCTTATCTCCGTCCCTAATCCCTTCCTCACCTTTCTTTCATCGCCTTCTCAATCTCCCCCACCGGGACCGCACCCTCGCGCCCAATCTTCCACGCATCTCCATTCAACTCCACGATCGTGGATGGCAGCGTCGCGCCCGTCTCTCCCGCATCCAACACGAGCGGCACACGCGAGCCGAGTTGCTTCATCACTTGCGCCGCGCTCGCGCACGAGGAAAACCCTGAGATGTTCGCGCTCGTTCCGGTCACCGGCCCGTCGAATTGCTCGATCAAGCCACGTACGACTTCGCTCCGCGGCCAGCGCAGCGCCACGCGGCCCGTCCCCGCCGTCACCTTCAGCGGAATCTTGTGCGACGCATTCACCACCAGCGTCAGCGCGCCTGGCCAAAACTTCTGCGCCAGCCGCATGAAGCTTCCCGGCGTACCTCGCGACAGCGCCACCGCCTGCTCGATCGAATTCACCAGAATCGGCAGCGCCCGCTGGTCTGGCCGCCCTTTCACGCGGTAGATTTCTTCCACGGCCGCCAGATTGAACGGGTCCGCGGCCAGCCCGTAAAACGTGTCCGTGGGAATGGCGATGACACTTCCGCGCGAGAGAAAGTCCGCCGCATACCGCAGCGTTTCGACTTCCGGGTTGATTGGATTGACGCGCAGCAGTTCAGCCGGCAATGGTTTGGCCTTTGGCGAAGACGTACCGCCACCTCGCAGCGCTCCCCTTCGCGCTGCCCGTATTTCGCCGACGCTACCACACCCGTTCTCCCCCGCGCAATACCACAGCGCTTTCAAACGCCGCATCGCGTTCGCACTAAACGCTTTCGTCGGTATAGACTCCGATGCGACGCGGGCCCTGGAACTTAGAGCCAAGAAGATCAAAAAGCCGCCCCAGGTCTTCCCGGGAGAAGACCTTGATATTCACACGGATTGCCTTCTGCATCTTCCCCGCACGGGGATAAACGATTAGGGCTCGATATTTGCCCTTGCTTGTTCCGAACAAGCGCGTTTCGGCCCTTTCGATATCGGAAAGATTGATTCTGCGAGTCCCAAAAAGTGTCTTGTAGGAAAGCTCCCATCCACAACTCGCAGCCGAACGGAACGCAACCAAAACACCACAAGAGCCAACGATCCAGCAGGAACATACACGAAATTCCAGTCAGTGAGCTGGAGTACGAATAGCTGCATAGAGTCCGAAAAGTGTCAAAGAAAAGGGAAATACCACCCAGCGCCAGGTAGCCGCTCCGATCGGCTCTTGCGTCAAGCTCGTCCATCCGCGTCTGCGGATCGTTTGACATCGCCCGAGAGTTTAGCCCCCTGTGCCAAGAATTTGCTAACCTCCAAGCTATGGCTACTCCAAGTAAACCCGCGCGAAACGTTCGCCCAAGCGACAAGTCGGCAATCCTCGCCAGTCGAGACAATCGCTGGCTCAAGGAGTTTCGCATGGCCCTCCGCGGCGGTTTGCCCACGGAATCCGGCTTCGTGGGAGTCGAAGGCGTGCGCCTCGTCGAAGAAGCGCTGCGCTCTGGCTGTCCCATCCGGGCTGTGCTCCTCAGCGAATCCGGTCAGCGCCATCACCAACGCCTCGCGCCTCTGATCGACCGCCCTGAGATGGCGTTTCCCACCCTGCGCACCACCGACCGCCTCTTCGAAGGCCTTGCCGACACCGAGCACCCGCAAGGCGTCGCCGCCCTGGTAAAACCGCGTGAAGCTTCCTTCGACGACCTTGTGAACAGCGCCGGTTCCGCGTGCGCTCAGCTGCTTGTGGTCCTCGCGGGCGTGCAGGATCCTGGCAACGTCGGAACGATCCTGCGAACGGCCGCCGCTTTTGGAGCGACAGGCGCCGCCACCGCTGCCTCCGGCGTCAGCGGCACCGCCAGCCCGTTTTCGCCGAAGGCGCTGCGCGCCTCCGCTGGGGCGGCCCTTCACCTCCCGATACTCGCAGGAATGTCCCTCCCCATTCTCCTGACACAATTCAAAATCGCCGGCATCCGCACGCTGGCCTCCAGCGTGCGCGATAAGCCCGGCTCCTCTCCTTCTGCAGCGGCGCAGGACGCTGCGCCCCATCTCGACAAGGACGCGTCTCCCCTTCTCGCCCCCTGGCAAGTGGACTGGTGCCAGCCCATGGCCCTTCTCGTCGGCAATGAAGGCGCTGGCCTCCCCGAAGAAATCGAGCGCAGCGCCGACGCACGCATTCACATTCCCATGGCCACCGGCGTTGAGTCCCTCAACGCCGCCGCGGCCGCCGCGGTCGTCTTCTACGAAGCCGCCCGCCAGCGCAACTCTCAGCACTGAACGAGTCCGCAACCTCTGCTCAGCGCCTTCAAAACCTGGCCCTGCCACTCGGTTCCTTTGCCGTTCTGGTTGCGATGACCGTCGTTCTAACTTGTCACGTCGCGGGCACAATCGAACTTACCCTTCGCTTCTTTGCGTCTGCGTTGGGCTTGGCGCCATGCCAATTCTGCAGTTCTGGCCTTCCGAGAGTGTGGTTCCTTTTGCAGTCTAGCTGCTATTCTGGCCATGGCGTTAATGGTGTGGATCTTACCTCACATGCCAGACAGGCGTCTCAGCAGCCTTTCTTATGTGGGCCTGCATCCAAGTCAGCATATATTTTTGAGGATTTACCTCCAGACCCACGACTGGTCTAAACTGAACGCTTGCTATGAGCCTCTTCTCCAAACTGCCGGCCTCCGCCGCGAACGCCGACGTCCTAACGGCCAACCAGCCGCTCGCCGAGCGCATGCGTCCGCGCACTCTCGACGAATTCATCGGCCAGGAAAAACTCCTCGGCCCCGGGAAGCCGCTGCGCCTGCAAATCGAAAACGACAACATCGGCTCGATGCTCTTCTGGGGACCTCCCGGCTGCGGCAAAACCACGCTCGCACGTCTCATCGCCCGCCTCACACACGCCGACTTCGTCTCTTTCAGCGCGGTCCTTGCCGGCATCAAGGAAATAAAAGACGTCATGGCCGCGGCCGAATACAAAGTGCGCTCCGGTTACCGCACCATCGTTTTCGTCGACGAGGTCCATCGCTTCAACAAAGCGCAGCAGGACGCTTTTCTCCCTCACGTTGAAGCCGGCCACATTACGTTCATTGGCGCGACCACGGAGAATCCCTCCTTCGAGGTCATCTCCCCCCTTCTTTCCCGCACCAAAGTTTACGTCCTCGAACCGCTCGCCACGCCTCAAATCGTCGAACTCCTTCGCCGCGCCCTCGCCGACAACGAACGCGGCCTCGGAAACGAACCCGTTGAAGTTTCCGAGGACGTTCTCTTTGGCATCGCCTCTTTTGCCAACGGTGATGCCCGCGCCGCCTACAACACCCTCGAACTCGCCGTCAAAAGCACGCGTCCCGAGAAAAATGCTTCGCGAGTCATCACTTCCGAACTTCTCGAAGACATTCTCCAGCGCAAACTCCTTCGCTACGACAAAGCCGGTGAAGAGCACTTCAACCTCATCTCCGCGCTCCACAAATCCGTACGTAACTCCGATCCCGACGCCGCGCTCTACTGGCTCGCGCGCATGATCGAATCTGGCGAAGATCCTCTTTACATCGCACGCCGCATGGTGCGTATGGCCAGCGAAGACGTCGGCCTCGCCGAGCCTGGCGCGCTCGCCATCACCATCGCCGCCAAAGACGCTTTCCACTTCATCGGCCCGCCCGAAGGCTATCTCGCGCTCGCGCAAGCCGCCGTCTATCTTTCACTCGCGCCCAAATCCAACGCACTCGAAACGGCCTACATCGAGGTCACCGAAGACGTGCACAAAACCGAAGCCGAGCCCGTCCCGCTGCATCTTCGCAACGCACCCACCGGCCTCATGAAGAATCTCGGCTACGGCGCAGGCTACAAGTACGCACACAATTTCGAGGAAAAAGTCACCGACATGTCCTGCCTTCCCGAGAATCTGGCCGGCCGTACTTACTACCATCCCACCGACCAGGGCCTCGAGCAGCGTCTCCGACTTCGCCTCGACGAAATTCGTAAGCTAAAATCTCGTTCCGCGCCCGGCTCCTAAGGTGAACCCATGAATAGAACTCTCGCGCTATTGCTCGTAGGTTTGTGCATCGCGGTATCCGCCGCTGGACAAAACAATCGTCCCAGGCCGCCTATCCTCGGCATTTCGCATGTCCGTTTTCATGTCACAAGCCTGGAGACAGCGGTGCATTTTTACCGAGACCTCCTCGGAATGGTGCCCGGCAACACTCTATGCAAGAACGAACACTTGTCGCGACTGACTTGTCTTTGGGTGGGCAGCGACCAGTTTGTGCAGATCGATCCTGTGCAACAAAGGCGTCCATCCAGTTTGCTCGAGGAGGTGGCGTTCGCGACGCCTGACGTCGAAGGAATGAGCAAATTTCTCCTGTCGCATGGTTTCACCTACGAGCTTGTGGCTGGCCATGAACTCGTGGTTAAGGACGATGCGGGGCGCGTGATTTATTTCGGTGTTTTGGACCCCGAAGGGAATCGAGTCGTTTTCGAACAGGCTCCAAAAGAGGATCCTGCTGAAAACAACCATTCGCCAAGTAGGATGGCAATTCACGCCGGTTTTGTGGTTCGTGACCGCGTTACCGAAGACAAATTCTACCGGGACCTTCTTGGCTTCCACGTATACTGGCACGGCGGAATGAAAGAAGGCGAAGATCACTGGGTCGACATGCAAGTTCCCGACGGCACCGACTGGCTCGAATACATGCTCCATGTCCCTGCTGACGCCAACAAACACACTCTCGGCGTGATGAATCACATCGCTCTTGGCGTTCCCGACATTCACGCCGCCGAAAAGCAGCTCCGCGCCAACGGCTGGACGGGCACCGAGCAGCCCAAAATCGGCCGCGACGGCAAATGGCAGCTCAATCTCTACGACCCCGACGATACACGCATCGAATTCATGGAATTCGCCCCTGCCCAAAAACCTTGCTGCTCCGAATTCACCGGTTCGCATCCCGGGCTTAAGCCCCCGTCGAAGGCGCCCGCCAAACCATGACCTGCGCTTTTTCCCGCAGCCGTTTCCGCTGGCTCCGAAAACTCTGCTCAGTGCTTTGCGCCGTCTTCGGATGCTGCTGTCTACCGGCACAAACCTGCGCCCAAACCCTCGACAAGCCGCTCTCCTCCATCGACGACGAAATCACCGCCTTTTCCTTCTCACCCGACGGCGGTATCGCCTTCTCCGTCTACCACAACTTCAAAACCAAAAAGTATGATCTCGAACACGACGACATCTGGATGCAGGACGCCCGCGGCAAACGCCGCCGCATTCTGGAAGGCCAAAAATACACGCGCGGCACTCAGCTCTTAAGCTACTTAACCGATTCCATCCGCTGGTCGCCCAACGGCCACTATCTTCTCGTTCAGCTTTTCACCACCACCGTCGAGGCCGACAGCGACAATGCGACAAATTCGGTCCAAACGCTCCTCTTCGACGACTCAGGCCGCGAAACGCGCATCAACAAGGGCGACAACTACCTTCTCGGCGCGGCCAACGCTGCTTTTCTTCCCGACAACAACACCATCGCTTATCTCGTGAATGCCGCGGGCACGCTTCCGCTCTACTCCATCAAGACCACGCGCCTCTCTTCCGGCTCCTTCCCTTCACCCTACGAGGGCCGCACCTTTCGCGACGTCGCATGGCTCCCCGGAATGAATTTCGCCGTCGCTGTCGAGCAGGACCACTCTATGAGCGGCCCGCCCCGCTTGCAATACCTCGACGTCCTCAGTGATTCCGACAAAGAACTCGCCACGCTTGACGGCTACGAAGGCGGCCTCGTCGTTTCTGTCGATCGCACCAAAGCGGCTTACTTCATCGACCGCGAAGTCCTCGAAATCCGCAGCCTATCGCATCCCAATCAACTTGCGCGCGTTCGCGTTGGCCTCGGCATCCTGCGCTGGACTCCCGACGGCTCGCGCATCTTCCTCAAGCGCGCTGTCGAGAAAAAATCCGGCGACATCGTTTGGTTCTCTGTCCCTCCGCTCACCGCCACCGCTGCTAACAAAGAAATCCCCGTTTCACAACCCACGCCGGTCTCTGTTCTCCACGGTCTCACCTTCCGCGAATTCTCCATCTCCGCCGACGGCCGCTCCCTCGCCGTCGTCGTCCCCGGCAAGCGCAATCTGCTTGTCTTTCCTCTTCCCCACTGAAGCCGCGCCGGAAACACAACCCATTCGTCTTCCCCCTCCGATACGGAGGGCGCTCCACCTGCCCTTTGGGCGTCGTCACCGCACCGTCATTTCGGGCGAAGCGAGAAGCTCTCTTATTCTTTCTTCTCTGTGATCTCTGGTATTCTGCGGGCCACTGCGCTAAATCTTATTCTTTCCAAAGGATCCATCCCAAAACATAATGCCCGCGCAACCTTCCTGGCGGGACCTATCTCTTTGGTGCTTCCCTAGTCCCCAGTCCCTAGAGTCGCCTCTTTCGATGCTCCACCAAAATGCACGCATTCTCCACCACCGCCAACCCAGCCGCGCGTGCCTTCTCGGCCGCTTCTTCGCTCTCAATTCCCAATTGCATCCACACCACCGGGGCCCCAATTCGTATCGCGCTCTCCACCACCGGCAGTACTTCTTCCGCTCGCCGAAAAATATTCACCAAATCCACCGTCTCTGGCACATCCTCCAGCCGCGCGTAGCTCTTCTCCCCCAGCACTTCCTGCTCGTTCGGATTCACAGGAATAATCCGGTACCCCGCGCGCTGCACATATGCCGACACTTCATGGCTCGGCCGCATGGGATTCGACGACAACCCGACCACTGCAATGGTCCTGCACTTCTTCAAAATCTCCGCAATGGGGTCCCCGCTATTCGCACAAAACTGCGACCCGTCCGGCACCAGCACTCTCATCGGGTCGCGAGTTCGCCGTTCTTCAATGTTGTAGGGGCGCGCTTTAGCGCGTCCCCGCCCCTGCTCTTCAGCACCTGCCCCAGCGCCCACAAGCATTTGTCATTCTCTTCCGCCATCCCCACGGAAACCCGAATCGCCTCCGGAAATCCCATCCATCCCAACGGCCGCACAATCACTCCCAGGCGCAACAAATCATCGCTGATCGCCTTCGCCTCCGGCCCGACTTCCATAAACACAAAATTCGTCTCGCTGCGCACTGCGCGCAATCCCAGCCTCTCAAGCCCTTCGCACAACCGCTTCCGCTGCGCGGCATTCGTCTTGATGCAATGCTTCACGTGCTCGTGGTCGTCCAGTGCCGCCAGCGCCGCCGCCTGCGCCACGCCCGATGTATTGAATGGCGTCTTCAGTTTGTTCATCGCGGCAAGCAACTCGGGATGCCCGATCGCGTATCCAATGCGCAGTCCAGCCAATCCATACACCTTCGAAAACGTTCGCAAGATCAGGAGATTCTTTCTTTTCCGGTAAACCTCCACGGAATCCTTTAGCCCCACGCTCGTGGCGTAGTGAATGTACGCTTCATCCAAAACAACCAGCACTCCGTCCGGAACGCTTTCCACAAACTCCTGGAACTCACTTCCCGTAAAAGCAGTCCCCGTCGGATTGTTCGGATTCGCCAGGTAAATCACCGCAGTCCGCGGCGTGACTGCCTTCGCGATCGCCGAAAGATCAAACGCAAAATCTTTTTGCGGCACTAGCACCAGTTCCGCCTCGCTCGCCCGGATTGCAACCGAAAACGGCGCGTACGTGCCGACGGAGGTGACGCCTTGCAAGCCACTCCGCAAGAGCACTCGCGCCGCCAAGTCGATCAGTTCGCTCGACCCTAGGCTCACAAAGAGTTCTTCCGGCGACACCCCGTGCCGTACGGCGAGTTTCTGTCTCAGATAATGCGTCCCGCCGTCCGGATAACGGTGCGAATCGTCAAGCACCTTGCGCGCCGCTGCAATCCCCTTCGGCGACGGCCCCAGCGGATTTTCATTCGAAGCTAGCTTCACCGCGTGAATTTTCAGTTCGCGTTCGACTTCCTCGATGGGTTTTCCGGGGACGTAAACAGGCAGCCCGCGCAGGTAATCCGGTATCAGCTCTTCAATGGTCTTCGCCATCGTTCCTCATCGTCTCTGGGCCTTTACGTCTTCCGCTTCTCTGGGTTCTCGGTGCTCCTGTCTCTGTCTCTGTTCATTCTCTTCTTGGTTTTTCGTCAACGCCCATGACTACAAACTATTCTCGCACCTTCGAGTGCTTTTCAGCCGCTGCCGGGGAATAAACTTGTTCCAGCCGTCAAGGCCACTTTGGTCTCGTCTTCTCCTTTGCCTCATGGACTTCACCTAGCCGCTTGTTTCAATTGCTGAATCTCTTTCTTTGTCAACTCGCGAAACTTCCCAGGCTCCACGTCCAACGGCAACGGCCCTAATTGCACCCGCTTGATTTTCTCCACATGATGCCCCACGCGCTCAAACATCCTTCGAATCTGCCGGTTCCTTCCTTCAATCAGCACGACCTCGTACCACGGATTCGCGCCGTCCTCAACCAACCGTAGCCTTGCCGGAGAAGTCCTCACGCGCCGCCCGTCTTCCAATTCGATGGTGACGCCCGCCCGCAACTTAGCAATCGCGTTCTCGTCCGGCTTCCCGCTAACCTTCACGCGATACATCTTCGGCATATGCGAACCCGCCTTCATCAATTTGGCCGCGAGGGCTCCGTCATTCGTCATCAGGAGCAATCCTTCGCTCGCATAGTCCAGCCGACCCACCGGATACACACGCTCGCCACGCTTTGGCAACAAATCCATCACCGTCGGCCGTCCCTCGGGATCGCTGACCGTTGTCACATACCCTTTCGGCTTATTCAGCATGTAATAAACCAGCCGCTCCGACTTCTTCAGCGGCTTCCCATCCACACAAATCTCATCGCGTTCCGGGTCGGCCTTCGCCCCCTGCTCCGTCACCACCTTCCCATTTAACGTCACACGCCCCGCCGCGAGGATCTCCTCGGCCTTGCGCCGCGACGCAACTCCGCTCGCCGCCATAATCTTCTGCAGTCGTTCCAACGCCATGGTTTAGATTGATTTTCTTCGAGTGCGTTTTACCCTGGGCCTCGAAGGGTGGCTTGCTGCCCCTTTTCTCATCCTCTTGCCACTCAATATTTCAGGAGGTTTTCGTGCTTCGCCCGCTCCGGCGACACAGCGCTATTCGGCAACATGTGCAGTTTTCGTGACGTCTTCCCCCGCTACTAGCACGAACTCATTCTTAGCCCCGGCCATGCGGCTTTCTCGGTAGGGTCTGTACTCTTCGCTGGCATAAAAGGCTTCCGCCGTCTGCTTCGAAGGCCATTCGATAATCAGAAGAACTTGCGGCGTCTTTCGCTCTCCTTCCACCTTCTCCACTTTTGATGTACGCGCCAGGTACCGACCTCCGCGCTGTTCCACCATTCTCGTCACGTTGTTCACATACTCCGGCACCCAACTGCGGTCCGTAATCTCCATCTCCGCCACGGCGTAATACTTCACTGGCAATTCTCCTTTCCCTTTGAGCGCCGGCGATCGCCAAGCGCAGGTGAAAAAAACGGTCACTCCGAGCGCAGCGAGGAATTCTGGCCTGATTGCTTCCAGCCGAAGTCGATGGGATCTGCCGACTCCTTGTCTTCTTCCTTACCTGATTTGCTTCCTTGTACCTGCGCGCACCGCTCTCCGCAATTTCTCTACCTCGCCCTGCCCCAAAACGGCGTACCTCCCCTCTACCACTCCCTCGACCGTCAGCGGCCCCAGTCCCACACGTTTCATTTTCTCCACCGGATGCCCCTCCCGAAACAGCACATTCCGCATCTCTTCTTTCTTCGTATCCCGCATCCGCGCTTCATACCAATAATTCGCCGCCTTCCGACGCGTCGCATCCGGCTGCCGCAGGGTTTTCATCCTCACACCAATCTCCCTCCCCAGCCTCTCCAACTCCTCCAGCGTCAGCATCCCTTTCACTTTTACGAAGTACACTTGCTCCAATTCGCCCCAGTGCTTCAGCGTCTCCGCAGCCAGGTCGCCGTCATTCGTCAGAAACACAAGCCCCGACGCGGTATATTCCAAATTTCCCACGGGATACACGCGCGCCGGAAAACCCCGCAGACAATTCTTAAGCGTCTTCCGCCCTTCCGGGTCCGCCATCGCCGAAAGCACTTCCGGCGGCTTGTTCAACACGAGGTAAACGCGCCGCTCCGCCTCCTTCACGACGCGTCCCGCGGCCTCAATCCGGTCCTGCGCCGCGTCCGCTTTCGAGCCCAGCTCTGTTACGACGCGCCCGTTCACGCGCACCTGTCCGCTCAGGATCAGCTGCTCCGCGTGTCGCCGCGAAGCAATCCCCGCCCGCGCAATTATCTTCTGCAACCTCTCCTGCATGTTTTCTTTTTTTTTTGCTACTTCTGGCGTCAGTCAGATACCCGAAAAAGTGAAATTGGACAATGGCATGGAAATTGTTATCCCGAACGAAGCGAGGAATCTGCCTTTTTCTTCTCTGCGTCCTCTGCGCACTCTGTGTTGAAAAACTTGCGCTACTTTCGTGCGGCTATCCTTGTCTCTTTTCCAATCTCCGCATTATTCATTCTCCGGCGGCGGCAGTCTTCGCCGAATCCTCATTCTCCGGCATTCCCTCATTGTTCGCCGCAGTCTCTTCCAGCAACTCTTCCCTCGCCTCCATCTGCGCGTGTTCCGGACTTTCTCCTTCTTCGCTCGGCACTCGCTTCTCGTTTACCCCGAGAGATTCCTGTGAGAGGCCGCTCGCCACTTCCTTCCCTTCGATACTCGCCTCGTTCGTCAAGCTCTCATCCGCCGGCGCCAATCCCTCGTCGCTCCCCAGCGCTTCCCGCGCCAACGCCTCAAACTCCTTCAGGCTCGGCAACTCCTCCAAATCGCTCAGCCCAAACCGCATCAAAAACTCTTTCGACGTCTTGTACAAAATCGGCCGTCCAATCACTTCCTTCCGTCCCGCCGTGGTAATCAAATGTTTGTCCAGCAGCGTACTGATGACTCCCGAAGTGTTCACGCCGCGAATTTCCGAAATTTCCGGTGCCGTCACCGGCTGCTTGTACGCAATCACCGCCAGCGTCTCGAGCGCCGGCATCGACAGCCGCAGCGGCGGCCGCAAACTCTTGATGAACCGCCGCACCACGTCATGCTGTTGTGGCTTCGTGTACATCTTGTAGCCGCCCGCCACCGCACGAATCTCGATCCCGCGCTCTTCCGCGGCGTAACTCCCCAGCAACTCGTCCAGCGACGCCTGTACCGCCAACTTTTCTTCGCCCAGCGCCTTCGCTAATTGTTCAATCGTCGCCGGCTCGTCTGCCGCGTAAATAATCGCTTCCAGCGCCGCTCTTCTCTCTTCCTTCGTCATGCTTCAACTCTCTTCTCCGTGCTCTCTGCGTCCTCGGTGTTACAAACCGCTTTCACCAAGTCCCCATTCCACTGGTTCGCCGCCACGTCGTTCATGACGTCACGAAATCGCTTGCGGTGCGCTTCTCGCTTGATTCAGCATTTTGCCGTTCTCTGTTGTCGTTTCTCGGCATTCGCTTACTTCGCCATCAGGAACTCCTCCGCTTTTGCGTCTTCGACTTTGCCATGCCCTTTGGCGGTCTTCCTCTGCTGCCTGGCTTCCACGCTTTGAATCCGCCCCGCTTCCGTGCGCGCTCTCTGATTTTCTTGGCGCAGTCGTCGCACATCGCCGCATACTTGTTCAGAGGCTGCCCGCACCACTCACACTTCCCCGCCGCGCGCCGCGCAATCTGCCACCGCCGCTGCCGAGACACGCCTTCCGCCTCCACCGGCCTCCCATCCGGATATTGCAAACTCCTCGGTCTACCAGGTTTCATCCTTGCCCCTTGACTCCGTCTTTCTCTGTGCCCTCTGAGTTAAACGCCCAACTTCACGCCTTCTCTACTGTGCTGATGTCGGAGGACTTTCCATTTTCCCTTTTCTATTCTCCAATTCCCGTTCACCGATACTCCTCATCCACCATTTTAATCGCCCCACTCTCATCTAACACCACGTCAAACGCCTTGCCCTTCTTTAGCATGATGTCCCCAAACATTTTCTCCTGTACAAGGGCGACAGCTTGCAGCTTCACCATTTCAAGCACGGCCAGAAACGCCACAATCATCGCGTGCCGCGAAGGACACGCCTCGAAAAACTGAATCAGGTTCACCGCGTTCTCCGCGCTCGAAATAATTTGTGCCCGCAACTGCACAATCATCTGCGCCACGGTGAACTGCTCGTGCTGCAACTCGATTCGAGCGGTCTCTTTCCGCCGCTCCAAGACTTGCTGAAAAACTTTCACCAAATCCACGAGCGAAACGACCAGCTCGCCCTCGGTCCCCGGATCCTGATACAAAGTTTTATCCGGCTTCGACCACACGTTCTCTTCAATCTGCTGCTTCTGGTACAAAAGTTGAGCGGCGTTCTTGTACTTCTCATGCTCGACGAGGCGCTGGACCAATTCCGCGCGCGGATCGGCGGCTTGCTCTTCCGGGGTCGCCAGCGGGTCCGGCGGAAGCAGCATTTTGCTTTTGATGTAAATCAGCGTCGCCGCCATATAAATAAATTCCGCGGAAACGTCCACATCCAGTTCTTCGAGTTTATGCAAATAATCCAGATACTGCGTGGTGATCAACGAAATTTGAATGTCGTGGATGCTCATCTTCTGCTGCTTGATGAGGTCCAACAACAAATCGAGCGGACCTTCGTACATCGGGATGTGAATCTTGTACGAGCCCGCCGCGCTGGTCTGTTCGCCCGCGCTCATCTGGACATTCATCTCTTCTTTCGCGGTTGTAGGAACCGCCTTCTGAGGCGGTCCGCCCGCATCACCACTTGTCTCCGTTTTACACCTCAATTTGTGTTCCGGCGTCGCCATTTCTTCTCCGTGCCCTCTGAGCTCCGACCCTGTGCGGTCTGTGTTAATCCTTCTCCTACGCCTTGGCGCTTCCGGCGGCGCCGTCGATCTCTTTTCTCTTTTTCTCCCAACCGAAGACGGCTTCGCGGACACGCTCCATCGTGCCGTGCGCCACCTTGCGTGCGCGCTTCGATCCTTCGTCAATCACTTCGAGCACGCGTGCAGGGTGCCGTTCAAATTCCACGCGCCGCTCGCGCACCGGCGTGATCCATTCAATCAAATGGTCCGCCATTTTCGCTTTGCACTCGATGCAACCGATTCCCGCCGTGCGGCAGCCGTGCGCGGCCCACTCCAGCGTCTGTTTGGTCGAGAACAGTTTATGCCAGTCGTACGCCGGACAAACATCGGGGTTTCCAGGATCGGTACGCCGCTTCCGCGCCGGGTCCGTCACCATCACTTTCGTTTTCGCGCGAATGTCCGCGTCGCTCTCGCTCAACATGATGGTGTTGCCATAACTCTTCGACATCTTCCGCCCATCGAGGCCCGGAATCCGCGGCGTTTTCGTGAGCATCGACTCGGGCTCCTCGAGAATGTGGATCAAGCGCAGGGCATCAGACGAAAGCGCCAACTTCAACCGCTCAACGGCATTTGCAAAACCAATTTCCAACACCCTCGCTGTCGCACGAGATTGAAATTCAGCCCATTTCTCGTCTTTCAAGGGAAAGTCCGACTCCGACAACGTGCCGCCCGGCACCGCCAGAGCCTGGAATATCTTTCCGCACTGCCAAGCCCGGCTTTTCTCTTGGAGGTTGTCGTCCCACTCGAGGCCGTAAAACATGTTGAATCGGCGCACGATTTCGCGACCAATCTCCACGTGGGAAACCTGGTCTTCACCAACGGGCACGCAAAGCGGCAGGCCGGGCTCGCCGTACATCACGATGTCCCCGCACTGCAGGACCGGATAGCCGAGGAATCCGTAATTGTGCAGGTCTTTGTCCTTCACGTTCTCCAGCGCTTCTTTGTAAGTCGGCACGCGCTCGAGCCAGCCCAGGGGCGTCACCATCGACAGCAGCAGATGTAGCTCCGCATGTTCTGGCACGAGTGACTGCAAGAAAAGCACACTCTTATCCGGATGAAGTCCACCGGCCAGGTAGTCAGTCATAATTTCGATCGAGTTTTGGGCGATGGCTGACGTGTCCGCGTAGTCGCTCGTCAGCGAATGCCAATCGGCGATGAAATAGAAGCAATCATAGGCACCATCGTTCTGCAGCCGCACCCAATTCGCGAGTGCGCCAAAGTAATTGCCGATGTGCATGCGTCCCGTAGGCCGCATCCCGCTCAGGACTCGCGCCCTTTGGAGTGCGGGAGCCTTGCTCCCGCCTTGCCCTTGATCCCCGGTCGTCAACCTCAGCTCCTCTTCTCCGTTTTCCTCAGCATTAAAGTGTTTCGCCTCAAAAGAGGCCACGATGTATCGGGTGCCCACAGCACCGGGCTGAAGCCGGCCTTTTACAACAGAAATCCCTTGTCTGCGTCCTCTGGGCCTCTGCGTTTAGCTTCTTCCCTAGCGAAACATGCCGCGCCAAAGAAAAACGTGACGCAGAATGCGCAGAGAAGATAGCGAAGAACCAACTAGTTCGCCGCCACTTTCTGTGTCTCCGGTGCGCCGAGCAGTTCGCGGGCGATGATCATCCGCTGCACCTCGCTGGTTCCTTCATAAATGGTGATGACGCGTGCGTCGCGATACATGCGTTCGACTTCCGTCTCACGCGAGTATCCGACGCTGCCGTGCACCTGCACAGCCTTGTAGACGACGCGATTCACCATTTCGCTAGCGTACAACTTCGCCTTCGACGAAGCCGCGCCGAGTTTCGTCGGATGCGCGTCCTTCCGCCACGCCGCATAATGCGTCAGCGCGCGCGCGGCTTCGATTTCCGTCTGCATGTCCGCAATCATCCATTGAATCGCCTGGAACTCCGAAAGATTCTTCCCGAACGCTTTGCGCTGCTTCGCGTATTTGATGGTTTCTTCCAGCGCGCCTTGCGCCAGCCCAACCGCCTGCGCGGCGATCCCAATGCGCCCGCCATCCAGCGCACTCAAGGCAATTTTCAGGCCTTGGCCTTCCTCGCCCAGCCGGTTCTCCACGGGCACAACGCAATCATTCAACAAAATCTCAACCGACGGCGAGCACCGCTGGCCCATTTTGTCTTCGTGGCGGCCAACCTTGAATCCTTTGAAAGAAGGCTCCACAAGAAACGCGCTAATGCCCTTCCCACCCGCCGCGGGATCGGTTTTCGCGAAAACAAGCAACACGCCCGCCACGCTTCCGTTGGAAACCCAGGTTTTGGTTCCGTTCAGTTTGTAAGAATTTCTGTCGCGAACGGCGCGCGCCTGAATGCCTGCCGCGTCGGAGCCCGCCGCCGGCTCCGTCAGGCAAAATGCACCAAGCGTTTCGCCCGTGGCCATGGGGCGCAAGTACTTTTTCTTCTGCGCGTCGGTTCCAAACGCCAGCAGCGGCCCCTGCGCCGCGGAACACGTCACGCCTATGGCCGTGGAGAGCGCCGTGAACACCCGCGCCACTTCCTCCATAATCAGCGCATAGGAAACGGTGTCGAGCCCCGGCCCTCCCCACTCTTCCGGCGTCGTCACTCCGCAACAGCCAATCTCACCGAGTTTGCGAACCGCCTCCGCGGGAAATTTCTCCTGCTTTTCCCACTCCTTGACGAATGGGCGCACTTCCGTCTCCATGAATTGGCGGACGCTGTCGCGAATCAGTTTTTGGTGATCGCTAAGAGAAAAGTCCATCAGTTCGTCGGCCGCTATGTGGCCGCTATTTAAGACGACAAGCGGGGTACACCGAATGCTAACACACGCGGTGTAGAAGCAGAAGGATAGGGGTTAGTCGAGACGTTTCCCGATAGTATTCTTAAAACATGAAGGGACCGGAGCGTGTCGAGACAACTAGACTCGTGTTGCGGAGACCATCTATGGCGGACGCTGAAGCGACTACGCGCGGTATTCCAGCGACGCAGAACTACCAAGTATGTGGGCTGGCCAAGGCATCAATCCATCGAAGGAACCCGGGTATTCCTAGCCTTCAGCGAAGCGGAATGGAGCCGATGGCCTGCGGGGCCCTCCTTGATCGAGTGCCGGGGCGACCGAAAGCTGTTTGGTTCGACGGGATTCACTTTCGAATCGCCAACCGTCGCGGCAACCGGGTACATACTCGCTCGAGATGCCTGAGGACGCGAATACGCGCCCGAAGCGCTAACCGCGATGGTCGCTGTGGGCGGCCAACTGGGAGTCCAGCGATTGTTCGCGCTTTGTCATCCGAACCGTCGGGCGTCTATCCACGTTTTAGAGAAATGCGGCTTTGCGTTTGAGCGGCGCTTAGCAGGATTCGTTGATTTCCAAATCTCGGGTCCGGGCGGCGCGAGGATTGCTTACGTTACGCACGAGTGGCAGCGTAAGCGGGGACGCGCAAAAGCGCGCCGGTATAGCTCGGGTGCTGTTGAGGACGGCCTTTGAGGTTTTTGTTTTTCATAGTTGTGTCCTGGGTGGGAATAGAGAAAGAAAGTTGGCAGGTCCAGATAAAGGGAGTAGAAAATACACAGACTTAAAGCCCCGACCGCGTCGGGGTAGGCGCCGATCACCTGGGACGGAGCACAGAGTTCACTGAGAATGTGAGCTTTGATGCTCGGCCACTATCGTCCTTTGAAATCGAGCGACATATCTTCGCGTAAGAAGTTAACAGGGGAGGCCATCGTGGCCGCTGCAAGCAGACACGTCAGTCAGTGCCAGAAGCCGAGGGGGGTGCTGGGACGATTCGTTCTGTGGAACATGAATTTGCGCCACTCCAAGCTCACCGACTGGGGCTTGGCACATGTCTCCGTGGAAAAACAATACACGGTCCTCGATGTAGGTTGTGGCGGCGGCAGAACGGTCGGCAAGCTGGCGGCGATGGCCAGGCAGGGAAAGGTTTATGGCGTCGATTTCTCCGAGGAGAGCGTCGCCGTCAGCAACAGAACCAACGCACGCTGGATCGAAATGCGACGCGTTGAGATTCAGCACGGGTCCGTTTCTCAGCTGCCGTTTCCGGACAGCATGTTCGATCTAATCACGGGAGTGGAAACACACTTCTGGTGGCCGAATTTGCCCGGGGACATGCGAGAAGTCTTGCGCGTCGTCAAGCGCGACGGCACGCTCATCCTCATCGCAGAAATTTACAAGGGAGCAAGCACGCTAGCGGCCAGGCTTGTCGAAAAACATGCCGATCAAAGTCCCATCAAGCTCCTGAGCGTTGCTGAGCATCGGCAACTTTTGGCAAACGCTGGGTTCTCGGATGTGCAGGTCGACACGGAGCCAAGCAAAGGCTGGATCTGCGCGATTGGCAAAAAGCCCTGAAGCCGTACACGCGCGGGGACTCGTCGCAGGCAGTGGAAACAGCATCCGCGCTCGCGCTCGTGGAGGGCTCGGCGGAGCGTCCTCGTTCGCAGGAAATCGACGTCCTCAATACTTAGGGTGCGAAACGGGCGGGCCAAGTTACGAGGCTCGACCCTGCGGGGCTCGATGCCGCGAATCTCGTCGAGCAGCGGAACGTCGACCACCAAAAGGAAAAAAGGACACCCGAGAAACAAAAAGTTAAGTCACCCTTAGCACTCAGCGAGGCATGAGTTCCGCGCGATCCCGAATGGCTCGTAACCACATTACGCGGATCAGCGCGCTGCCCGGATAAATGACGCGCCAATACCAAGCAAACTTTTTTCGCGCCGTTGCGTCGGTCGCATAGACCCGCGTCTCGGTCGTCAGAAGAGTTTCCCCGTTTCCGGCGTCCTCCAGGCGAAAATTGATGGCTGCAAGCGCAAAGCCGCTTCTCGGTGAACTCTGTACTCCCACCTCTGTGGTCGGCGCCTTCTCCGACTCGCTCGGGGTGTCAGGGTTTTGCTTTGCGTCCGACTGTTTGCTGTCAACTGTCGGCGCGGATGGCGCATACAGGGCTTTGAAATCCTCAGGCGTGGGATCTTTTTTCAGTCGCGTTCCTTTTGGAGCGGCCACTAGCGTGCCCAGGACGATCTCACGGCCCGGCTCTTCCGCTAGTTTTAGGAATCCCGTTTGCTGCGCCACTGCGAGAAGCGGCTTATCGCCAGAAGCATTCAAAATGCTTTCCGGCGACGGCTGCCCGAACCTCCGAATCCATGTCAGCGCGCGGTATAACGTAATCTCATCGGCGGTGACTTGCCGAACCGCGGCGTACACGCGTTCGTGAGGCCCACGGATTTGAATGGAGTGGAACTCTTCGAACTGGTACGCCGGCACAAATTCATCCAGATGGGTGACCGGAGCTGCGACTCGCTCCTCCCCAGCCGGCAGACTCGCGCCAACCAGGAACACCAAGACGCTAGCAACGACCAGCATCACGCCCTGAAAGCGACTCCAAATCCCAAGGAAGGTCAACGGGCGCAGAATTGAGAGGCCGCCCACGAACAAGGCGAGGAACGCGGCGTAAACCAGAATTGTGCCAATCAAATTCATGAACGGCCCTCGGGAATTAGCCGGCTTCTAACGTATACCCTGTAGCCTGCGAATCTGATCTGTGGCCTTCTTTCCATTCCAACCTTCTCAATTTGTTCCACAGCTTGAGGATTTGCCGTCACGAGTCACGACCTAGCCGTAGACTAAAGCTCCGACAATTACGGCGGCATCGAGAAGAAGCCACCCTACGCACGGCAAGTAGATGTTCTTGTCACGTTTCTCGACGCCGTACCAAAGCCAGACCGCAGCCGACACGAGGTACGCTCCCCAGGACAACAGGGATATCCCTGCCGCCTGATGACGGATCCAGATAGTGAGAACTTGGGGAATGGTCATTACCATCGTGAACATCGATAAGCCTCCAAGCAGACGCTTGCTTGGTCCCATGGGAAGCGGATGGTGCGTGGGCGGTGCCGGGGTAGGCGGCATGGATGGACCTCCTCGGGTACTCAGCTTGACAATTTGCGGAGGCGCGTGGACCACGCTACGCAGCCGGCGCGGATGCGAGTGCGCGTGGGGGCTTGGCCGGAGCGAGCGCGAGCAGCATTGCGCCGACGATAGCAAAAAATAGCACGCCGTACCCCTCCGTGCGCGAGATCAGATGGTAGTAAACCTGCACCGCCATGACGCTTGCGTGGGCGAAACTCGACCAGGCGGTGAACGCGATCAGGCTGCGATGCTCGGACGGATTCCGCGCCGCAAGCAGCAGGAAAATTCCCAGCGTGGCGTAGACGCTCAACATCATGCGCAAAGCCTGATCATCCAGATGCATGAAAACCGCCGGGTAAACCGCCGCGGTAAATAGTAACCCCGCTAGCACCAAAACTACCTTCAGAGCACGCTCTCGAATCATGACGCCCTCCCTCCGAAGAAGCTGACAGCCGACGGCTGACGGTTAACAGTCAAAGGAAAGAGAAGGACAACAACTTAACACAGAGTGCACGGAGGTCGGAACAAAGAGGTCACAGAGAAAAAACAAAAAGCAGGAACACGGTAAAGCGCGCCCCAACACGAATCACGAGTCACGAGCCACGACAAGGAATCACAGTTTGAACAGTTCGCGCATGCGTTTTATTTGGCCGCGGCTGACGGGAATTTCGGTTTGCTTTTTGTCGCTCATCTTCAGCATGTAGCTGGCCTTGAACCACGGCACCACCTCCTTGATGTGGTGAATGTTCACCAGAAACGAGCGATGCGGCCGCCAGAACACGTCGGAATCGAGCGCCGCGCTCATTTCCTCGAGCGTGTGATAATTCGAAACCCCCTCGACGTCCTTCGCCATTACGGTGATCATGCCCCCATCAATCGAAGCCCAGATCACGTCTTCGGCGTCGACGAGAAGCAGGCGCTGCTGCGATTTCACCAAGACTTTCACCGGCTGTGTGGAGCTTTGTTTCGAATTGCCGAGCTGGCTGACGAGCTGCTCGAGTCGCTCGGTGGGACTGGTTTGCGCTTCGATTTCCTTGCGCGCGCGCTGGATGGCTTTCGAAATGCGCGCCTTGTCAAACGGCTTCAAAACATAATCCACCGCATTCACGTCAAATGCCTGCACCGCGTAATGATCGTAAGCCGTCGCAAAAACCACGTGCGGAACGCGCATCTTGCGCTCCACGAGTTTCTTCAAAACTCCAAACCCATCCAGTCCCGGCATCTGAACGTCAAGGAAGACTAAGTCGGGGGAGTGTTCTTTGATGAGACTTAGGGCATCGACGCCGTTGCGGCCTTGACCGATCACGTTGATTTCGGGAAAGCCCTTTAGCAGATATGCCAATTCTTCGCGGGCGGGCTTCTCATCGTCCACGATGATGGTGTTGATGGACATGGCAAAGATGGTAGCAGAGAAAAGCGTGATTGGTGACTCGTGACTTACTCGCGACTGGTGAAAGAAAGACGATTCGGAATTGTTTTTCACGCTATTATGGCGGGCCAAGATGCAAAGAGGAAAACCGAATGCCAAAAGTCTCAGGAAAAGATTCCGCAAAGAAGCCGCGGGTGCTAAGCAGCGAGATGGTGTATGAAGGAAAAGTGTTTGGGATTCGGCGCGATGAAGTGATCGAACCGACTGGCGTTCGAACGACGCGGGAGATGATTACGCATCCGGGTTCGGTGGTGGTGCTTCCGGTGCTGCCGGACGGAAGAGTTCTGCTGATTCAACAATATCGCTACGCGGCGCGGCAATTTTTGTGGGAGTTGGTGGCGGGTCGGATGGATGGAGGTGAAACGCCCGAGGAAGGCGCAGCGCGCGAATTGCAGGAGGAGACCGGCTACACCGCGAAGAAGCTCAAGGTCTTTCTGGAATTCTTCCCTACCCCAGGCTTCCTGGAAGAGAAAATGTATTTGCTGCTGGCGGAGGGGCTGACACCCGGCAAGGCCACGCCCGAAGACGACGAGAAAATCGTGGCGCGGCCGTACACGCACAAAGAACTTGACCAGATGTTACGAGAGAAGAAGCTCAGGGATGCAAAGACGATTGCGGGAGTCCTGTATTATTTGAGATTTATCGCTCGGCGAAAGTAACAACGCAAAGCTGCGACTCCAACGGTTTGCCGGGTCCCACAGGATCTGCGTTACCTTTTCCGATAAGAGAAGTCGGGCACACGTATACGGGAATCCACTTCACGTACCCGATAAGTCCTGCGTTCTCAAGCATCCACGGCGACACGTCCTATTGACTCCGAAGATTCTTCTGGCTATATTCCGGCCAATTCAGTAGTCGCGCGTTGGAGCGTAAGCATCTCTGACGCTGGAATTGGGGACTAGCCAGTGTATAGCAAGGAGGCCAAGCGAAGTGAAAGGAAACGTAAAGTGGTTTAATAATTCCAAGGGCTACGGATTCATAGGTCGGGACGACGGACCGGATGTGTTTGTGCATTACTCGGCCATCGTCGGCGACGGGTATCGAACCTTGCAGGAAGGAGATCCGGTCGAATTTGAGATTGTTCAAGGGCCCAAGGGTCCCCAGGCCGCTAACGTCTCAAAGAACGGCGCCTAAAGATCTCTGACCTATTTGTGAATTGGCCGGCAGCCTTAGCCCCTGCCGGCCGTTTTTATTGGAAGGTCTCGACCATGTTCAACAAAGCGAGGTCTAGGGAAGCACCTGGTACGTGGCCATCATGCCCATTTCCATGTGCTCATCAATGTGGCAGTGAAACATCCAAGTACCGACGCGGTCGGGAACCATGTCGGCGGTCACGAACTGCGCGGGCAAAATCGAGAAGATGTCCGTGTGGTGCTTATCAATCGTGACTACGTTTCCGTGCCAGTGTGGGGTGTGATAGTTGACCTGGCCGCCCATGGTCATCACATACCACCTAACGTGCTCGCCTTTTTTCATGGTGGGCATCGGCAAGTTGCCAAAAATGTAGCCATTAATGGAGGCCTTGTAGTTTGCCGCGGCAAAACCAGGAACTGGCCGCTGACGTGACGGAGGCCGTTGCATTGTCGCCCGACGGCAAACGGGTCGCTTACCTGGCCTCGGAAAGTGGCGTATCTCACTTGTACGTCCGCCGCCTAGATCAAGGGGCAACGGTCCTTTCTCCAGCCGCCTGGCAAGGGTCTCTCCCTCCACGCATTCCATCACCAAATAGTTGACGCCGTCCTGGCTGCCCACGTGAAGCACGCAAATGTTGGGGTGAATGAGGCCGGAAATGGCCATTGCTTCGCGTTCAAAGCGCTGCTTGGCAACCGGATCCGCAGAGACATTCGCTGGAAGGATCTTGATTGCAACGTCCCGGCCGAGCCTTGTGTCCTTCGCCCGATACACCTCCCCCATTCCGCCCACACCGAGCGAAGGGACAATCTCATACGGACCCAGTTTAGTACCGGAGATGAGGGCCATTCTTGCGCGGCATTATATCCTCAAAAGGGGCACGTTGCAGTTGTCGCAGCGATCCCGGAGGAGCAGCGAGAGGTTACAAGATGCGGCGGACCTCAAGCTTGGCGAGGCGATTGTTGCCGGTATCGAAGCACGAGAACGCTCAGAGCTGATCGGTAGCCCACCATTAGATTGACCGGAGAGGCTGCTTGCCGTAAGGTTCGTGTACGGGTTTTAAAATTGGTAGGCGCAGGCCAACAACGATGCCCATCCGTTCTCTTAGAACGCCCCGCCTGATTCTCAGAATCCTAAAACGCTGCGAAGTTGGGAAGATATTTCTGACCAACCTCACCAGAAGAGCCGGGCTCGCGTTTGGACGCTCCTTCTTCTATTCCCTGCTGTTGCTGGTGGTTTGCCTGGCGTGGGCCCAGGACCTACGGGCCGATACCATCTCCGGCACCATCAAAGACCCTTCGGGAGCTGTGGTGGTGGGTTCGCGCATTGAAATCACCGGCGGCAATCTCACACAAGCGATCGTTCTGACTTCGGATGAATCCGGGAAGTTCACCGTGCCGGACCTGAGCGCCGGGAAATACACTGTGCGCGTTGCCAAAGAAGGCTTCGAAGAGCTTGTCACTTCGGTTGATCTGCACGGGACGGCGGACCTTCCGCTCAAGCTGACGATTGCCGAGCAACAGACTAGCATCCATGTCACGGACAAAAGCCTGGCGTTCGCAAATTCCGATGCGTTCTATAAGCAACTGCGCGGCATCGGGCTGGGCTCTACGTTCCGCTGTGACAACTTCAGCATGCCCGTGGATGTGGGAACCTTCCAACTGAAATCCGGGACGATTACTTTTCTTGCGCCGGTCAACGGATATGTGACCGGCGCCGTTTTTGTCGGGCAGGGGCATTTCGTCCTGAAACCTGTGGGGCGGCTGGATACGCGGGAGATGCTCCGCCGAAGCGGAAGCGAAATTGCCGAAGAAGACTTCACGGAAGCGGTGTTTCGATTCAGCGGCGGGGTGTATCAGCAATTCTCGGGAGTAACCGTCAACAAGACCGACAGTCCGGCGGAAGCAGCGACGGCGTTCGAACATTGGAAAAACAGAGTGCGCCACCGGCATGAAATTCCGGAAAGCTTCACGCAGGCGGTGCTTGAGGGAGAAACGATCGACAACGTGGACGCCGACGTCCTGTCGGCCGTTTACAATCCAAAACATCCGCCGTTTTTCAACGCGTACATGACAGGTTCTCCGCACAAAGATTTCCGCTTCTTCGTGCGCATGCGAACAGGCGCGCTTCCCCAACTCGATTCGCCGGAGGAAGTGGCGCTGGTCAACTGGAGCGGCGGAGGAATGGATGACGGAATCTGGTATTCCCAGCATCGCATCAACGAGTTGAAGGGGGGCGTGGCGAGCTCGCAGGAAGACAAGAGGCTGTTTGCCACCCGCCGGTACAACCTCGAAACGGTCATTGGAAAAAACACCCACTTCTTCAGCCGCGCGACCGTTACCTTTCAGCCGCTCGTCGAAGGCGAACGCGTCCTGAAGTTTGGATTGCTGCCCACCCTGCGCGTTACGCGGGTGAGCGACGAGAACGGCAAGGATCTGCATTTTATTCAAGAGGGAAAAAAGGAAGACGGCTCTTTCTACGCGATACTCGATGAAGCTCCGCCGCTGAGCAAGGAACATGCGATCACCGTCGAATACGCAGGCGACAAGGTTCTCTACGATGCGGGCGGCGGAAGCTACTACGTGGGAGCACGAACGTCTTGGTATCCGAACCTGAACGGATTCGGAGAAAAGGCGCTTTACGACCTCACTTTCAAAGTTCCCAGATCCAATGTGGTCATCAGTGTCGGCAAGCTGCAGGGAGAATCCACGGAAGAGGGATTTGCGGTGTCGCATTGGATGACTCCCGTGCCTGTGGCGGTTGCGGGATTCAACTACGGCAAGTACGTCAAGATGGCCTTGCCGGACGAGAACACGCACTACGAAATCTCGGGATACTACCTGACCGAACTGCCGGACAACCTGGCGCGGTTTCGAAATGGGCCGCTGGGCTCGATGGCGCCTAAGTCCATGACCAAGTACGCGCTGGAACAGGCGCGCGCGCAAATGCAGTTGTGTACGATCTATTTCGGCAAAGCGCCCTACGAAAACGTGGCCATTACCGAGCAGCCGAACTTTAACTTTGGGCAGTCGTGGCCGAGCCTAGTGTACTTGCCGATTTCTGCCTACATCGATTCAACGCAGCGCTGGATGCTTTTCGGCCACATCGATTCGAACTTCACTGGATTCGTTCAGGAGGTAACTCCGCACGAGGTGGCGCACCAGTGGTTCGGACACAGCGTGAGCTGGGCCAGTTATCACGACCAGTGGCTGTCAGAAGGATTCGCGGATTTTGCCGCGGGATTGTTTTTACAGGAGGCCTTCGGCGCACACTGGAAGGAAGACTACCTGAAATACTGGGAGCGCCAGCGCAAACGCATCCTGGATAAAAACAATTATGGCGTTTCGCCGAACGATGCCGGGCCGCTGTGGCTCGGCCTGCGGCTGATTTCCCCGCGTACTGCGCAAGCGTATCAAGGAGTGACTTATGGGAAGGGCGGTTATGTCTTGTTGATGCTGAAATCCCTGATGTACGCCGACCAGGCCTCGAGCGGCGAAAAAAACCAGGCGTTCATTGACATGATGCATGACTTCATTGAGAGCCACCGCGACGCGCCGGCATCCACGGAGTCCTTCAAAGCCATCGCCGAAAAGCACATGACCAAGCAAATGGACTTGCAGAGAAACGGCCGGCTCGACTGGTTCTTCAATGAATGGGTCTACGACACGAAGGTGCCGCGCTACCAGTTGAAATATGAGATTCAGCCTGCCGAAGGCGGTCACGTCAAGCTGCACGCGGAAATTACGCAAAGCGAAGTGGACGACCAATTCGCCATGTACGTTCCGGTTTTCGGGGACTTTGGAAAAGGCATGGTGCGAATGACTCAAATCCTGGTCATAGGCAATTCCACGCGAAATGTGAACATCGACCTGGACCGCGCGCCGAAGAAGGTCGAGCTTAACTCACTGAAGGATATTCTTGAACGGTAAGCCAAAATCCCTCCCTCTGTGAGTAGCCGACCGGCAGCGTAGCCTTCTGTCGACCGTTTTGTTTTCTTGGAAGGGGAGGATCGAGTGCGGCTCACTCGGCTCGCAAGGACGTCATGGGATCAGCGCCGGTTGCCCGGCACGCGGAAGGAAAACTGGCTAAGGTAGCCGTGACAATTGCCATGGCCCCCACGCCAACGAGCGTGAGCGGATCCCTGGCGCTCACTCCGTACAACAGGCTGTCCAGCACGTCGCCGAACGCCAGGGCGCACGCGAACCCAAGCGCCACGCCAATCAACGTAAGCAAGACACCTTGCTTCATCACCATGCTTATTAGATTCCATGAGCTCGCGCCCAGAGCCACCCGCATGCCAAACTCGTGCATCCTCTGGCTCACCGAATAGGAAATCACTCCATAGATGCCAATCGACGCCAGCACCAACGCGAGCGCTGCAAACAACCCAACTAGAAAAAGAGCAAATCGCGGCGTCGAAAATTGCTCCTGCGCAATTCCATCCAGCAAACGCACATGGGCCACGGCAAGGCTAGGATCAAGTTCGCGCACCTTGGTTCGCACGGCATCTGTCAGCAGCATGGCGTCAGAATGAGCGCGCAAAACAATCGTCATGCTCGTGAACGAAAAGGGTTGCTGCAAGACCGGCCACCAAAAGGCTGGCTCGGCGCCTTTGCTTCCAGGCGCATCTTTCACGTCGCCAACAACTCCGACCACTCGTAACCAGTCCGAGTCTTTCGGCTTGTCATCGAAGGTGATGCGCTTCCCGAGCGCATCTTCGCCGGGCCAGTAATTCCGTGCCATGACATCATTAATAAGCACCACTCGCGGCGCGTCTTTAACATCTTGCTCGTTAAAAAACCTTCCGCGCAGCAACGGGATACCCACGGCTCGAAAGTAATCCGGCGACGCCGTGTGATACCGCGCATGAAATTCCTCGTGCGGGGGCGGAGTCTTGCCTTCAATGGTGAATCCTCCGATATTCTCGTCGTACCCTGTCCAAGGGAGATCGGTTCCTGCGCCCACCGCACGAAGACCCGGCAGCGTATTCAGATTGCTCAGCAGTCTTTGATAGAACCTTGCAATGTTATCCGTCGTCTTGTAGTTCGCACTCGGCAAAGCGATCTCAGCCGTCAGGACATGCTGCGACCGAAATCCAGGGTCAAGCTTCAACAAATTCACAAAACTGCGTAGCATGACTCCCGCGCCTACGAGCAGCACGCAGGCTAATCCTACTTCGCCAACTACAAGCACCGCCCGCAACCGTGTCTGCCTTGCGTTCCCACTCGAACTTCGTCCGCCCTCGTGTAGCGCTTGCTGTGGATCCGTCCGTGAAGCCTGTAAAGCAGGGGCCAGTCCAAAAAACAATCCGGTAACAACCGCCACCATCGCTGTGAATGCGAACACAAGCCCGTTTACATGAATCGCGCCCGATCTTGGGAAATCCGGAGGCAAGAAGGAGATCAAGATGCGTACGCCAACTATCGCAAGCAGCGCGCCTAAAGCTCCGCCAACAAGCGAAATCAGCAGACTCTCCGCCAACATCTGCCGCACCAGCCGCCAGCGCCCCGCTCCGAGCGCAGTGCGTACGGCGATTTCTTTTTGGCGCGCGGCCGCCCGCGCCAAGAGAAGATTCGCCGCGTTCACACAGGCAATCAGCAATACCAATCCAACGGCTCCCAACAGCACCAGCAACATTTTGTGGATGGGGCCGATGATTTCCTGAAAGAGCGGAACCATATAAATGGTCCAGCCCTTGTCACCTTCGTGTTGCGAAGCCAACTCGGTCATGATCCCGTTGAAGTCTGCGGCCGCTTGTTCTGCCGTCACGCCGGGCTTCAGGCGCCCGATTCCCTCCACATAATGGGATCCGCGGTTGTTTGAATTTCCTGCAAAGGTAAACGGCGTCCACGCATCCACGGTGTCGCCATAGGCCACCGAGTTGTAGGAATTTCCCGGATGATCCGCTCCGGCTGGCATCACGCCAATCACCGTAAAGGGTTGCGAATCCAGCAGTACTTTGCGCCCCAGAATGTCAGGTGTCGCGCCAAACTGATTTCGCCAAACGCGGTCGCTCAAAATAACTTCGTTTCCGCTCCCCGGCCGCTCTTCCGAAAAATCAAATTCGCGCCCCGTCGCTGGATGAACGCCAAGCACCCGAAAATATCCTGAGCTGATTCGAAAAGCCGACAACCTCAGGGGATCACCGCCGGCGCCGGAAAGCTGCAGATCGGCGCGAGAATACACGGCAAAGCTCTCGAACGACCGGTTCCGCGCGCGAAAATCCAAGAAATCCCAGGGATTCAGGGGAAATTTCGGATACTCCAAGCTTCTGTAAAACACGCGCGCAATGCGCTCCGCATGGGGATAAGGCAACGGCTTCAGCAGCACACCATCGATCACGCTAAAAATCGCGCTGTTCGCTCCGATGCTCAACGCAAGCGTCAGAACAATTACCACGGTAAATGCCGGACTCTTGCCGAGCTTGCGCCCCGCGTAATGCAGGTCTTGCAAGAAATTTTCCGCATACTGTGTTCGGCGCATGTCCCGGCACTCCTCTCGAACTTGGCTTACTCCCCCAAACATGCGTGAGGCCGCCTCGCGCGCTTCTCGGTCGTTCATCCCGGCGGCAAGGTTTTCTTCCGTCTGGCGTTCCAAGTGGTAGCGCATCTCGCGGTCGAGCTCCGATTCCACGCGCCGGCGTTTCAGCAGTGAGCGAAACCTCATGCGAACGATGTTCCACCAGCGTTCGGGGGGCATCTCACGCCTCCTGCGGAGCGTTGATCACCAGCACCACGGCGCCGGATAACCGCTGCCATTGTTCCAGTTCTTTTTCGAGCTGAACTCGTCCTGCTTTCGTGAGGCTGTAAAACTTCGCCTCTCGTCCGCTTTCACTCTCGCGCCAAGCTCCGCGCACCCAGCCTTGCTGCTCCAGTCGGTGCAACGCCGGATACAAAGCGCCTTGCGTCACCTGCAGCACATCTTTGCTCACTTGTTGAATTCGTTTCGCGATGGCCCAGCCGTGCATTGGTTCGAGTGCGATGGTCTTGAGAATCAGCAGGTCGAGGGTGCCCTGAATCAAGTCCGATGGTTTGCTCATAGGAAATGCATCATACCTAAATCAATTACAATTAAACACCTAAATTATTTACAACATCCGCGTCATAGCTCGCAAGGATGTCATGGGATCAGCGCCGCTTGCACCGCGCGGAAGGAAGGCTGCCTAGTGTAGCCGTGACAATGGCCTGGCCCCCCAGGCAGCTAACATCTCGAAAAACGGCGTCTAGAGATCTCTGACGTAGTCATGAATTGGCTGGCAGCCTTAGCCTTCCTGTCGGCCGCTTCGGTTCGCCGCCGTGATTTTATTCTGTGCGGAGGGCAAGGATGGGATCGATGGAGGAGGCTTTGCGGGCGGGCAGGTAGCCGGCAACGAAAGCGACCGCAAGAAGCAAGAAGCACGCCCTCATGATGTTCGTAACATCGCCGGGTGAAAGGCCGAAGAGCATGCTGGCGATGAGCCGAGTCCCTGCGAGACCGGAAGGAACCCCAATTGCAATTCCAAATAGGGTTAGCGCAAGCGTCTCCCGCAAAATCATCCAACGGACACTTCCCTGCTGAGCGCCGAGAGCGACTCGGACACCAATTTCGCGCGTACGGCGAGTGACGCCGTAGGACATCAATCCATATAGACCAATCGAGGCAAGTAGAAGCGCGAGAGCGGCGAAGAAGCCAGAGAGCATGGCGATGACTCGCTCGTTGACGAGGAAGCGACTCACCATTTGGTCGACCGTTGCGGTGCGAAACGGATATTCGTGGCCAAGGGAGTCGACTTCATGGCCGATCGTCATCGCCAGCGTTTCGGGACTCTTCTCGGTGCGAACATAAAAGGAGTAACCCAACCGAGCTGGTTGCGAATCTTGAAGGTAAGAAAGGTAAATCACGGGCGGGGCAGCCACGCGAAGGTCCAATAGCCGGGCATCGTCGGCAACGCCCATAATTTCAAGATTCTGGAAGTCCGGCATGAAGCCGAAGCGAATGTGTTTGCCAAGGGCATCTCCGTTGACGAAAAGTCGCTCTGCGAAGCTCCTGCTGACGATGACGAGACGCGGGTGCCGGCCATCGTCGTTCACTTCAAAGTCATGGCCCGCGATCAGCCGGATGCCGAGCGTTTTGAAGAAGCCCGGGCTGATAGTGACTCCATTGGCCATCAAGCGGGCGCCTGTGTTTGGATCTTCCGAAGTAGGCGAAGCGGTGTCGCGCCAGCCTTCTGGGCTGGTGGGAATGGTGATGTCCGCCAAGGCAACGGAACGCACCCCAGGCATGTTGGAGACCTGCTCGATGAGTTGCCGGTGGTAACTATTCATGTCCAGGTTCTCGTAGCCACCGGGCTTAGCGCTGAGAATGATTTCCAGCAAATTGTCTTTCTCGAAACCGAGGTCGAGGGAACGCAATCCCTGGAAGGTGCGCACCAAAAGACTCGCACCCAACAATAAGACCAGGGACAGAGCCACTTGAGTGATGATGAGCGCCTTGCCCAATTTGCCGGCTCCGCCAGCCAAACTCCTCGAACCTTGCTGCAAGACGATGGCCGCGTCTTGGCGCGAGGAGTGCCAAGTCGGCACGAGGCCAAAGAGAATTCCCGTAAGCACCCCGAAAAATAAGGCAAGAGAAAGCACACGCAAATCAGGACGCAAATCCAACGAGACAGTGCCTTCCGTCATGAAGGCCACGAGCACACGGCTTCCCCAATACGAGAGAGCGAGACCAAGCAGTGCACCGCCAAGAGACAACACCAAGCTATCGGTTAATACCTGACCGGCGAGAGCCCAGCGGCTCGCTCCAATAGCCACACGCACGCTCATCTCCTGGCTGCGAGCGGCAGCGCGAGCCAGCATGAGATTTGCAAGATTCATGCAGGCAACGAGCAAAATCAATCCGACAATGCCAGCCAGGACATAAAGGGGGCGAGAGAATTGCGCTCGCAGGTCCCTCGCAAAACCCGTTCGAACGGGACTGACGTCCAAACCCATGGAAAGAAACGTTTGGCGGCGCAGACCAGGAGTTTCCGTGGAAGCCGTAGCCAAAAGAACTTCAGGCCAAAACGATTGAAGCTGCGCGCGAGCCTGATCGATTGTCACGCCGTCTTTTAGCCGAGCGGTGATACGAACCCAGAGCCTCGACCGGTCGTCGAGACTAACAGTGCCGCCCACTATTGTGGGGTAGGCGGTGACCGGAACCGTAACGTCGGGTGGCTCGCCGGGCGTCAGTCCGGTAAACCACTTTCGAGTGACGCCAACGATGGTGAAAGGCTGGCCTTCAATCCGCACTTGCTTCCCAAGGGCATCGGGCGCGCCACCAAAGCGCCGCTGCCAGAACTCGTAGCCGATTACGGCGACCTGGGATGATGAGCCCGCGTGAGGATTTACGTCTTCTGACGTGAGCAAGCGGCCATGTAGAGGACCGATGCCAAGTTCCGAGTAAAAATTGCTCGTGGCCTCAAGAACATTGCCACGTGCGAATACTCCACTCACTTCGACATTAGGAATCATGTACTCTGTCCAACCAATTAGGCCGGAGAACACACGTTGGCCGCGTTCGATTTCGCGAAACATCGGATAGGAAAAAGGGATTTTGTCGCCGTGGCGGACAACGGAGAGTTCGACCAGGCGCTCCGGGTGAGGTACGGGAAGATCGCGAAGCAGGAGGGCATTGATGAGTGTGAAGATGGCGACGTTCGCGCCGATGCCGAGAGCGAGCGACAGAATTGTGACGGTTGTGAAGCCAGGATTCTTGCGCAGCCCGCGGAAGGAGTAGCGAAGATTTTGCCAGAGTTGGCGCATGTCGATTCGCTCCGGAACGCGTCTGGGCGGGACTTCCCACGTTTACGCTAAGTCAGAGGCAGTTTTCAAGTGAGAGATGTGACCAACGCCTCGGGACTTGTGCGCTCATTTCGATTTGGACAACGGTGTGTGGCCTAGGCTCCAGACGTAGGCTGAGACTGCTGATAGCTGGTCGGGCGTGAGTTGTGCGCCGCCATTGGGCGGCATGGGGCTGCGATATTTCTTCGGTTGCGCAACCCCGTCCGCTATCGTCTTTTTGATTCCGGCATAACTCCCATCGCTCCACAGCCATTCCTTTCCGGTTAGCGCGGGACCGAGCGGAGTGCCCTGACCGCTATCGCCGTGACAGCCTGCACATGGCGCGCCGCCGACTTGACCGCGGTAGATGCGTTCACCGAGCACTACCATTTCGCGCGTCGCGCCTTCGGGAACGAGCAGATTCGCGGACCTGCCGGCATCGGGATGCGTGCCTTCGGGAGGCCTGGCTGCGGCTTCGACGATGTCACCCGCCGGCGCTGCGGGACTGGGGCACGCCGTGATATTCGGGGCGCTGGCGGTTGCACCTCCCCTGTAGACAATTTTGTAAATGCGCCCGCGAATGTCGTCGGAAACGTAAAGCGAACCGTCCGTCCCAACCGCCAAGCCGCTGGGACGATGCACCGCTTTGCCCGGCGACTTCACTGGCCCAGCAAAACCATCCGCAAAGATTTCGCACTGGCCGGAGCCGTGGTCACCATCAAGCGGCTGATAAACCACGTTGTATCCGCCTTGCGCGTAAGGAGCGCGATTCCAGGAGCCGTGGAATGCGATGAAGACACCGCCTCGGTAGCGCTCCGGAAATAGGGTTTTGTCGTAGAGCACCATGGCATTCGGTCCCCAATGAGCGGGGAAAACTGCTGCGGGGCCAGTTTTGTCAGCGCACACTCCAATTTCTTTGCCGCCGTTGCCGCCGTATTCGGGAGCGAGCACCAGCTTTTGTTTGAAGGCGTCGTAGTAGCACTCCGGCCAGCCATAGTCTCCGTTTTTCTTCAAGAGCAACACTTCTTCGGCCGGAAGCGTGGCCTCCTGGTCGGGTTTATAGTCCTCTGGCCAATTCGTGTAGAGCTGGTCGCGTCCGTGCTGGGTCACAAACACGCGACCGCTTGAATCGAGCGCAAAACCTTCGGCGTTACGGATCCCGGTGGCGAAGCGGTCACCCGGCGAAAAAGTTTGGTTGGTCTTGTTGGCGTCGTAGAGCCAGACGCCGCCGCGAGTCTCCAGTTCCGTGCAGGGGTTTATTCCGGGCGAATGGGGCGTGCGATTTTTCTGTTGGCAGGCATTGGTTGCGGTGGCCACGTCGACGTACATTCTTCCTTCCGGGTCAAGGAGGAAGGGATGCATCGGATGATCGCCGCCCAAAGGCAACCCCGAGACGATGGTGTCTGCAGAACCGCTCGGCACGATCGCACCGACGGGCAATGAATAGCGCACGATGCGGTCATTGCTCTCGGCGAAGAGCGAGCCCTTGTACATGCCGATGCCCGTGCCGCCGTGGCCGCCGGTATCGACGGTTTCGCCAAAGCGTTCCGTTACGCCCGCTTTTCCTGACCCGCTCTTGTCTTGCAGAGCTACGAGGAAACCACCTTCATGAAGCTTGTCGTTGCCGTAGTAACGGCCGGACCAGGTGTTGACGTAAAGAACTCCGTTCGAAGCCGCGACCATGTGGCGGGCGTGGCCGATGCCGTCGGCAAAGATCGTCGCGCAAAAACCGGAAGGCAGCGTCAAGCCGCTGTCGTCGTTCGGGCAGGCTTCGCTCGCGGCTTTGGCAGCGGGATACGATGGCTTGCGCGCGTGGACTAAAGAAATGGCCACGCCGATTGCGACGAGCGCGACGATAGCAGACAACAAAGTTTTGAACGAGTTGGATGATGGCATGAAACCTCCGGAGGGCCGACGATGAAAGATTACGATCTGCGCGAAACTTGAAAATATAACGATGGCCTGGGGATTGCAACCTGCGCAAGCCAAGCAGAACCTAACAACCGACAGCTAACAGTCGAAAGAACGGAAAAAGACGCAGCACCAAGATCACGCGGGACGGAGCATCGAGGTCACGGAAAGGACGAGAAAAAGAAGATCCGCGAACTTGCCGCGGTGGTTACCTGCGGAGCAAGTTTCGGACGCGGAGGTCGCGAAACCAGAGACCACTCCAGAACAAGCCAGCAATAATGAATGGAAAGATTACATTGAACCGTGGCATGCCTGCGCGCACGTTGCTCGCGACAGCGCCACCGAGATAGCCGGTAAGTACGACAGCCCCAAAAATTGAAGTACGTGGGACGATGTAAAGCAAGGTGCAAACCAAGAGCGTCGCGCCGATCCCCACGATCGCGGATTCCGGATAACCCAGTTGGATTGTGGCTTGCACAACTACAGGCGGCTTAAAGAGTTTCATTGCTCCATCGAAAAAACAGAACAGCGATGCGAGAGCGCTCATGATCCGGCCGGCCCAGAGTTGTCCTTTCGAAATTGCGGAAGTGCCGCCCGCCGCGTTTTCACTTGAGGACATTTGTGCGGTCATTGGTGCGCTCACTTTCCCAGAAGAAGGCCGGTGATATTGCCGGCAGGATCCGCAAACATGGCCAACTTCGGGCCGCCGGGAACCTCCGTTGGCGCAAGAACTGTTTTGCCTCCAAGGCGCTCTGCGCGATCCAGTGCGGCTTGCAAGTCGTCGACCTGCACATAGATGGACACGCGCTTGTTCCCATCGTGCGCGGGACCAACACCACCGTTGATCCCTTTCGCGCCCGCACCGGTGTCAACGATTCCGTACTTTATCGGATTGTTGCTGTTAATCTTCCATTCAAAAAGCTCGCTGTAAAACTTTTCGAGCTCCTTTTCCTTTCCACCCATGATTTCGAAGTGCACGACGGGTGCTGCCATAAGTATCCTCTCCTTGGATGTATTTCGCGTCCTTGCCGCTTGCGTTTGATGCCAACTGATGCGTCAGCTCACGGGAGGACTATAGCCTCCGCTGAGGAAGCGGTCTTGTATAAAAACGACAATTGCTTTTGCCCTTGAATGATTTTAGCGGGCGTTTCTCCGATGAACCGTCTGAGGGATCGCGTGAGGTGGGCCTGGTCGAAATAACCTAAGCGGCTAACGACATCGAGAATAGAAACGCCTTCCCGGAGCAGAATTGTTGCCGATCGCGCTCGTTCGATCTGTCTAAAAATGGCGTAGGTAACGCCGGTGGATCGCAGGAAGTGGCGCTGTGCGGAGCGCAAAGAGAGCTCTCGCGGACGACGCAACAATGTGTCTTCGACCATCGGATCGCGCGATAAGATGCCCGATTTGGAAAGGCGTTTGACGAAAGTCTCTGCGTTTTCAAAACTGGGATAGTCCAAGGCAGAACCATTCAGCCAAAATGAATGGCTTGTGGCTGGCGGAAGATTCACGTCATGGTGATCTCGAAGACTCCCAGGAAGAAACTGCGGCATAAATGTCCCCGCATTGAATCGGATGGCGACCCACTCCCCTTCCCCAGGACACTCAATCGCAGTTGCTTTCGTCTCAGGTCCACGAAGGGTGAGAAAGTACTTTCCCTCCAGGTGCGTGACGACCATCTCGAAGCTATTTGCTGCCACGGAAAGAAACGGATCTGCACGCTCGCTATGGCAGCGCCAAACCTTTTCGACGAAGGGATGATCGGAGGCTCGGTCCTCGAAATGGATGAACTCGCTCTTACTCCCCATGGTCTCATCGGAATTTGCCTGCGCCCTCATGGCAGCCTCGCACACCCGTCTTAGCCCTACAGTGTACCAATCGAGATTCTGCTTCGGAAAACTGCTAGGGCTTATAATGGGCCGCTATGGACAATAAACAAATTGCACGGATTTTGCGCGACACGGCGCAATTGCTCGAAATCGATGGGGCGATCATTGGGCGCTACCGAAGCTACGAAAAAGCCGCCGAGTTGATCGACAGCTTGCCGGAATCGGTCGAGCAGTTGGTCAAGGAGCCGGAAAAGCTCGAGGAGTTGCCGGGAATCGGCGAGCGGATGGTCGAGCACCTGCAGGAAATCGTGAAGACCGGAGATTATTCGCTGCGGAAGAAGCTGCTGAAAAAATATCCGGCAACGATTCTGGACGTGCTGCAACTGCAAGGGCTCGGGCCGAAGAAAGCAGCGTTTCTTTGGTCGAATTTCAAAGCGGCAACGGTTGCGGACGTCGAGAAACTGGCAAGAGAACAGAAGTTGCGCGACCTGCCGGGGTTTGGCGAAAAGAGTGAACAAAACATTTTGAAGGCGGTGGAAGTTTTCAAGAAATCCACGGGGCGTTTTCTGATTAGCACCGCCGAGGACGCGTCGCTGGCGATTGCCGAGCACATCAAGAAAGCGGGGAAAGGCGTGGATTCTGTGACACCGGCAGGTTCTTTGCGGCGCGGCAAAGAAACCGTTGGCGATTTGGACTTGCTGGTGACGCTCGCGGACGGATTCACGTCGCAAAAACATGTGGACGCGCTTGCCGAGCACATTCTGAAATTCCCTGACATCGACCAGAAGCTGGCGCACGGAGAAAACAAGGTCAGTTTCACCCTGACAAACGGATTGCAGGTGGACGTGCGTCTGCTGGAGAAAGAGAACTTCGGCGCGGCGCTGATGTATTTCACCGGTTCGAAAGAGCACAACGTGGCGCTCCGCGGGCGCGCGAATGACATGGGGCTCACGTTGAATGAATATGCGCTGGCGACGCTGAAAGCCGAAAAGCGCGTGGGCGGACGGACGGAAGAGGAAATCTACGCGAAGCTGAAACTGGATTTTGTTCCGCCCGAGCTGCGCGAAAACACCGGCGAAATCGCCGCGGCGGAGGAACACAAGCTGCCGCGCCTCGTGACGCTCAAGGACATGAAGGGCGATTTGCAAATGCACTCGACGGCAAGCGACGGCAAAAATTCAATTGAAGAGATGGCGGAAGCCGCGCGCCAGATGGGGCACGAGTACATCGCTATTACGGATCATTCGAAAGCGGTGACGGTGGCGAACGGACTGGATGAGAAGCGCGCCACGGCCCACATCAAGAAGATTCATTCGCTGAACGAAAAGGAGTTGGGAATTCGCGTGCTGGCTGGCGCGGAAGTGGACATTCTCAAGGATGGCGAGCTGGATTACTCGGACGAAATCCTGGCGCAGCTCGATGTGGTGGTTTGCTCCGTCCATTCTTACATGAACCTGGACCGTGCGGCGATGACGGAACGGTTGCTCGCAGCCATCGAGAATCCCTTCACGCAAATCATCGCGCACCCCACCGGGCGCTTGCTGCTGCGCCGCGACGCCTTCGATTACGACATGGAGAGAGTGCTGGACGCGTGCGCAAAACACGGCGTGGCTATGGAGTGCAACTCGTATCCCGACCGTCTGGATTTGAAAGAGGTGTACTTGCGGATGTGCAAGGAACGCGGCGTAAAAGTGGTCATCTCCACCGACGCGCACACGACGACCAATCTTTCGTTCATCCGCTATGGTGTGACAATGGCGCGGCGCGGCTGGCTGGAGAAAAAGAACGTCATCAATACCCTACCCTGCGACGAATTCCTCGCAGCCCTACGACCCAAGCCAGGGGCCGCCAGCAAGAAGCACGCCGCGAAAGCGACCCGCTAGATTTTGCGTGAACGCCCCTCGACCCCAAGCGAACTCATTCTCGAAATTCCCGCATGCGCGATAGCGGCGAGCTACGCTTTTCGTTGACAATAAGATACACAAAAACTAAACTTTCGCCGTTTTTAGGGCCCTGGGAATACCGACGACTCGAAAGAGGCCAGATCGCTCAGATTCGTCTGGGAGGTGAGCATGGCGATCAAGAAGACGGCCAAGAGGAACAGGGTCAGCAAAAAGAGGTATGCCAAAACGGGCGATGACCTCACTATTACGCCTGCACAAAAGAAGAAGGTGTTAGCTGACCTCGACACCCTCCAAAAGGAGGCCGAAGACGTTGCAATTGGAATCGCGGGAGTCAGGAACACGCTTTGCAAAGTGGACTTCTGCTCGGGCTGAGCGTCCCGGATCGGAGGGTCCGGTGCGTCTGAGGCGCGCGAGAACGATTCTTGCTTACTGGAAGAACGACCGCCTCGTTTTTGAGAACTATCGCACGCGCGTCTCGATAACAGCCGACCCTCTGGCTGCACGGATACTGGATTTCTTCGGACGATGGCGCCAGCCGAACGATCTGATTGGTGAAATGCCGCAGTACTCGCCGGGCAGCTTGCGTGCGGCGCTTCGCCAGCTATGCGACTCCTCCCTTCTCGTGACGGAAAACACACAAGAGGCTCGACAGGATGAGGGCGTGCAAAAAGCCTGGTTACACTGGCTGCCCCACGGAAGCTTTCACTTTGCGACAAAAGACGTGCATTTTATTTGGGGGAAGAGTCGAGCGAAGCTCCTAAAGGGCTATCTCAAGGAATCCGCACAACCTCCGTTCTTTAAGACTTACCACAATGTGCCAAGAGTCCGTCTCCCTCGCCCCTCACCAGGAGGGGGAGAATTTTTGCGCGTACTCCTGGCCCGCAAGACGCATCGAGAATTTTCCGGTGGAAAGCTGCAGTTGAGTGCCATTTCCCAGTTGCTCTTCTACACCTGGGGAGTGATGGGCTATATCCCCACTCCGTTCGGGCAGCTCGCGCACAAGACAAGTCCTTCCGGTGGCGCCCGGCATCCCAATGAGGTTTATCTCGCAGCTTTAAAGGTAAACGGACTTCCAGCGGGGCTGTATCACTACAACACCAGAAGCCACTCCTTGGAGTGCCTGCGCAGGGGACAAATGCCAGAAAGTGCGGTTCAGTATTGCGCGGGTAATGCATTAGTGAAGGACACCGCTGCTTTGTTTCTGATGACAGCTGTGTTTTCGCGCTCGATGTGGAAGTACCGGTTTGCACGCGCTTATCGCGTCGTTTTGCTGGATGCTGGCCATCTTTGCCAGACCTTTTGCCTTACGGCAACATGGTTAGGCCTAGCTCCATTCTGCACGGCGGCTTTGAATGACGGCTTGATCGAAAGAGATCTTGGTTTGGACGGGACCAACGAATCCGTCCTTTACGTTGCAGCCGTGGGAGTTCCCCGTGCCGGTCTGCTTCATTAGCCGCGGCGGATGCAGGCTAGTTTTGCAATTTCATGCGGCGCAGCAAGTCTTGGAACCGCGGATCAGGACGAAGGGTATCCAGCCTCGGATCTACTTTGAGGAAAGGCAGTTGTGGTGAGCGCTCGTCATAAGCCTTTTCCAGCCACTGAAATGCGTTTTCCTTTTCGTTCAGCGCCGCGTATATCCTCGCAACCCAAAGCGCCGGTATGTAACCATGGTTCGGTTTCGCGATCAGCCGACTGAGCATCTCACGTGTTTCCTTTTGTCTGCCAGCCAATGCTTTAGAAAAGGCTAGCTCGAGTACCGATTCGGGTGAGTTATTCAAGAGCTGCCTGCTTTTTTCGAGTGCGGCGATTGCTTGGTGGTGCTCTCCCTGCTGTGAGTGTGTCATTCCCAGATAGAAATATGCAGCTGCACTGTTCGGATCCATTTGAAGTGCTTTTTGAAGTTCCTCGATAGCCTGGTCGTATTCCCGCGCGAAATAAAGGATCAAACCCACATTTGCGTTGATCCTGGGCGAGAGTGGGTCCAACTCGCGAGCTTTCTTTATTGCCGCAATCGCTTCCGCATGGCGCCCGATTCCGGAAAGATAACCTGCGTACCAGTGATAAGCAGAGGGATAGCCCGGGTTCAGCTCTATGGCGCGTTTGTATTCTTTCTCCACAGCATCCCAATCCAGATCGTAGTTCCAAAGTGAAAATGCCAAAGAAGCGTGAGCCTCCGCAAGGTCTTCCAGCTGCAACGACTTCAGCGCGGCCGCTTTCGCTTTGGGAAAGGACTCGATCGGTGCAAGGAACCTGTTATTCCCAAGTGTGGCGTAGGAATCTGCTAGGCCAGCGTATGCCCTTGCATAAGTCGGATCCTCAGCAATTGCTTGCTGGAAGCATTGCAGGCTCTTTATCAAACCTTCTTCGGTTCTTTCTTCCCAATAGTGGCGGCCTCTAAGGTAGGCATCGAAGGCTTCTGGTTTGACCTGATGCGTCGCATTGATCCGTGCCTGTTCTTCGGGAGTTAGCTTGATCCGAATCTCATCTGCGATGGCTTGCGCTACCTCTGATTGCAACTTCAGCACATCCTGAATGTCGCGTTCATAAGACTGCGACCATATCTGAGCGTCAGTTTTCGCTTGGATCAATCGCGCGGTGATTTGGACATGCCCTCCCGAGCGGAGGATCGAACCTTCCACTGCTGCGTCCAAACCCAAATCCTTGGCAATCTCTCGGAGTGGTTTCCGTGCGCCTTTATACTGCATCACGGACGTGCGCGAAATGACACGCAGGGCACTGATTTTCCCTAAGTCGGTGATCAGGGCGTCGGTCATCCCATCGGCAAAGTATTCTTGCGCAGAATCGCCAGAAAGGTTTTCCAAAGGGAGCACGGCGAGCGAGCGAATCTGTTGACCGCGAGTGTGGCCGACCAGGCGATCGCGCCATCCTGCGACGTTGGAAGCGATCAGAATCGCAGCGAGTGCTAGCGCTCCCGCCAGGCTGTAAGCAATCCGTTTCCTGCGTGCAGCTGGATGCGGGCGCGGTGGAAGCGGCATTGGCAAGTTGCGGGAGCCGAGCTGCAGACGGTGAAGGTCTACAAGAAGTTCTTTGGCCGACTGGTAGCGTCGGTCGGGGTCCTTGTCTAGACACTTGAGGATGAGGGTTTCAAGTTCTGCCGAGATTCGCGGATTCAATGCCCGCGGCGGAACAGGTGGCTGGTGAAGGATGGCGTCGATGAGGCGCGATGCCAGTTCTTCGCGAAAGGCGCGATGGCCGGTGGACATCTCATAAAGCACGGCGCCAATCGTGTAGATGTCGGCACGCCCGTCAACGCGCTCGCCCTTGAGTTGCTCGGGCGGCATGTAAGGGAGCGTCCCTGCGGCCGCATGCGAGTCACTAAAAAGCTCAGTCGTTCCGTCCTCGACGGGGCGCAGTAATTTGGCCAAACCAAAGTCCAGAATCTTTGCGTAGCCCTTGGCAGTGAGGGCGATATTTGCAGGTTTCAAGTCGCGGTGCACAATGCCGCGTTCGTGAGCTTCCTCGAGGGCGGAGGCGATCTGAATTCCCAACTCAATGATTTCCTTCTCAGGAACGGTACCCGCAGAGATCCTGTCGGCAAGGGTTTTGCCGGGAACATACTCCATGACGAGAAAATCGACGTCATCTTGCGTGCCGAATTCGTAGACGGTTTCGATGTGGGGATGGTTGATCTTTGCCAGCGCCATAGCCTCGCGGCGGAAATGCCTGCGAGCGGCATCATCGCTGAGCGTACCCGAAGGCAACACTTTTACGGCCACGTCTCGCTCAAGCTGCTCATCCCGCGCGAGATAGACGACACCCATGCCACCGGCGGCGACTTTCTCCAAGATGCGATAGTGGCCTAGAGTTTGGCCAATCATGAGGCAGGACCTGCTTGCTGGGGCCATCTTAGGTTGGGCAAGCTGGCAAGTCAACGCTACATGACCCTCAGTCAGGATTTAGGCTAAGCGCATACACAGGTAGTGCACCAAGCGGGCCACGCGTTACAGCCCTAGGAACCACCCAGTGGGGCGGAGACGTGCTCGTGAACCACCATCCAGCCTTTGGCGCGCTTTTCAAGAACCATGGTCCAGCGGGCGTCGAGGTGCGTCGTTGCGCCTTGCTTGCTGGTGATGTCCCCGCCGAAGGTGAACGTGGCCCATGCCAGATTGCCGCGTGAATGCACGCGCAGGTCGTCGTTCACTTTGAGCTTGATGTTCGTGTTTGGTTCGAAGAGGCCTTTCTGGGCCCCCGCGCGATACTCGGCCCAATTGTTGTACTTCAGTGGGGCAAGGTCGAAATAGGTCAGGTCTGCATCGGCGGCGTAATACGGCTCGATCTTGGTGAAGTCCAACGTTTCCCAGGACGCAACAATCTTCGGCACAAGCGCGCGCAACTCCTGCTCGGTTTGCTGGGCGCGAGACTGCGTGGTCAGGAAACCAACGATACCAAGGCCCACCATAGACAACGTAGCCAATAATTTCCTCATCGCCCCTCCTTGCCTTTGCGAGTGAAAGTTGGGGATCCCGACGCCAGATTTTGCGGCTATGATAGGCCTCCCATGCAGCTTCGGCAACTGGGTATGGTCCAATTCGTGGAACCTCTGGCTGGAAACCGTAGCTTTGAGCAAGGGAACATTTTGTTTCCGGACTGCGTACCATTTGTCAGAAGGGCCCTAATTTCGGAGGGACAACAGATGAGAGTTTTATTGTGCCCAGGAAACGCCTATCGGCTTGGGATCGCCTGCGCCGCCTTGGTGGCAGCGTCCTTGGCCGCGCCTCAGGGTCGCGCTGAGGAGATTACGAAGTCCTATACAGTGGCCGGACGGGCCAACGTGCACGTGGAAACCAATGACGGCAGCGTGCGGGTGACTTCTGGGGAATCGAAGAAGGTCGAATTCCGAGTCGAATACCAAGGCTACGAGTTGGGCAGGAATTTGACGGTTGATTCACGCCAGGACGGCGACAAGGTTGAGCTTATCGCCCGCATTACGGGACATTGGGGAATCAACTTTGGCTGGGGCCACAACTCCCGGAGGCTGCACATTGAAGTGCGTATGCCGCAACAAGGAGACCTGCAGGTCCATACGGGCGACGGTGCCGTAGAGGCGAGCGCTCTCAGCGGGAATTTGACCATAGACACGCGCGATGGATCAGTGAAGGCCAGCGGGCTCAGCGGCACGGTTGATTTGCACACGGGGGACGGCGGCATCACCGTGGACACGCTGAAAGGCGACATCCGCCTGCGCACAGGGGATGGGGCAATTGAAGCGCGGGAATTGGATGGCAAGGTGGAGGCGGACTCCGGCGACGGACACATCCGGCTTACGGGAAGATTTGAGGCTCTGAACGTCAAGACCGGGGACGGAAGCGTGGATACGCGGGTGCAGCCTGGGTCGAAAATGGCCTCGAGTTGGACCCTGCGGACCGGGGATGGCAGCGTGGACCTTGCCCTTCCCGCGGATTTTCAGGCGGACATCAATGCCACGACCGGCGATGGCCATATCAGTCTGGGCGTTCCAGTGACGGTGGAGGGGACGTTTAGCCGGTCGGAAGTACGCGGCAAGATGAATGGTGGGGGCCAGATCTTGACCATTCACACCGGGGACGGTTCCATCCGGCTCACCAAGAGTTAGTGTTGTCTTTCTTGCAGGAGAACCTCAAACCCAAAGAAGGTTCTCAGCGTAGCGGCGGGTTCAGCCCACCGTCTCTTTTTTTGGCGCAGCCTAAGCGGCGTACAGTTGCCGCCCACGACAACCCTCTCTTTAGGCGGGTACCAGTACAGAAGGTGCAGGAAATTTGTGTCATCAAGTGTCCCTGTTCTGTTCTTTCTCGTGGCGCCGCTCGAATTGCAAATCGCTGATAAGTAAGGCTTTTAGGGCTTGGCGATGGAGTTGCTCCCCACGTATTGCAAGACCAGGAGACTTCCTTGATCGTAATCGTCTTGCTCGCCGCCATTCTCATGCTCGTAGGGATTACTGCTGTCAGCGCGCTCGATTTCACGAACGGCAAGCGGCGCTAGGGCTAGGTTCTCGGCTAGGTTTTTCCAGATTCTGCCCCGCGAAGCCACCCCAGGCATCTTTCCCACCACCTTTCCGCTTGAGAACGTACTATTCTTTGCCCTCGCCATAGAAAGGGGTCAGCGCATCGCATGTCTGGAAAGAGAGAATATGGCCGCGGACTGCGCGTCATCGCCGCGTTCAAGCTGGTAAAAGCAGTTGCACTGATTGCCTTAGGCGTGGGTGCACTCCGTCTGCTTCACAAAGATGTGGCGGCGATTGCGGAGCACTGGATCAACATGTTCCAAGTGGATCCGCACAACCACTTCATCGATCTGTTGCTGGCAAAGCTTTCGAATGTGGATGACCACCGGCTGAAAGAGTTAAGCATAGGTACGTTTGTGTACGCGGGGATTTTTCTCGTGGAAGGCGTGGGCCTGGCTTTGCAAAAACGCTGGGCTGAGTATTTCACGATTATCACGACCAGCTCCCTTTTGCCGATTGAAATGTATGAGCTTGTGCGTCGCGTGAGCATCGGCAGGTGCCTGGCGCTGGCGATTAACCTTGCGGTGGTCGCTTATTTGATTTTCGAGTTGAAGAAGCACAAATGATCAAGGAGAAAAGCAGATCCTTCCACTCCAAGCTGCGGAGGACCGCGGCTTGGGGGTCGGGATGACAGTGAGTGGTTTTGCGCGTTACACAAAAATGAGGCGGCGAGTGCTCGCCGCCTCACACTGGAATTCGGCCACTGATTCGACGCGAAGCTGTCCGCGCGGGTACACCCTGTCGTGACCGACAGGGTGCACCATGCTGCGCCCCTACAAAGAACGAATTAAGGAAGCGTGAGCGTAACACCTTCGCGGACGATAGCCGCTTTCTCGACCCCTTGGTAGCGGTAAATCACCACCAGAATCTTATCCGCGCCGACGGCCGGGTCGCCGCCCATCGCGCTGTTGGTTACGACCAAGCTGATTTGGCCGTCGCGCATTCTGCTGCGTACAACTTCCGTCACGTTGACGGTGCTTGCCTGCCATCCGTAGTAAGCGCGAACAATTCGGACGCCAGGATAATCATCCCTGCCGCGGTCGCCGTAGCTGCCTGGGCGATCGTCCCAGTCGTTGCGCGCGAACACGTTGAAGGTGCGCACATCGATGAAGCCGCCTTCCTTGAAATCGAATTCGCGTTCTTCATTTCTGCGGTTCCTGGCCCAGATGCGCAGATGCTTGTCGGCGCCGACGGCCGGATCGCCGCCCATAGTCTGGTTGTTGACGGCAACACGGCCATTGACGCCACCGCGGCTGACGAGGTCTTTCACGATATCGGTGACATCATTGCGTTGAGTTCTGGTGCCGTACTCAGCGCGCATGATGAGCCAGCCATCATCCTGGGCGCCTGTCGGCATGCTGAGAAAGGTGATTCCCGCGGCTGCGAAAAGCGCCGCAAGAATAAAAATCGCATAGCGAGTGGACAGCTTCATTCGAGACTCCTCCGGCGGAACGCCTCCGCCTAGTTTTCTTCAATCTAAGCCATAACGGCAAACACAGAACGCCCAAAGGAAGTGCGATTGTCCTAATCGTCCATACCTGTTTGGAGCAACTTTCGCTCCTGGCTGATGGTGATAACGGAACGATGAGCAAGTCGTCTAAATCGGTCAATACGGGCTAAGGCAATATCCAGGGAGATCCCACATGAGCAAAGTATCCGTTCTAGCGATTTTCCTCGCGGGCAATAATATTGTTGCGTTCGCTCAAAACAACCAGCCCAAACCGGCGTACGACTTTTCCATATCGCGCGAGGAAAAAATCAAACTCGCCGAGAGCGCCGCTCCTCCTGAAATCTCAAGCAAAGCTTCGCTTTATGTACTGGAACGTAGCGGGTACATAAAGACCCGCGAAGGAACCAACGGATTTACCTGTTTCGTGGACAGGCAGACGCCGTGGAACTCGGAACCTACATGTTTCGACGCGGAGGGGAGTGCGACGACTCTTCCAACCCGATTGTTCGCGGAAGAGGAACGGGCCAAAGGCAAGAGCGAAGACGAAATCAAGACGGAAATCGACGCAGGGTACCGGAAGGGGAGATTTAAGGCGCCCACCAAGCCCGGCATTGTTTATATGCTGTCGGACAGTACTTCGCTTTTGGTGAACGACAAAATCGTGCACGCGCCGCCTCACCTCATGTTTTATGCACCGTACGCGACGGAGAAGGACCTTGGTTCCCCGCCGCCAGGCCTGAGCATGCCGCGAATCCTTAGGGCCGGACAGCCGGATGCATACATCATTGTTTTTCCCAAGGCCGCGGAGCATCCCGCGCACTAGAACGGACAGGGAAAACGTCCTGCGAGAGAGGACTTCTTCCCCAGACTCATTCCCCTGCCATCGGCAAACCGCAATTGCGGCGCAGTTTCTCTTTCCTTAATTTGCAAATCATAGGCGGTTCCCTCATCATTAATGGTTTGTTTCGGGCCGCAGCGCGCTTCCGCTGCTGCGATCCTCGATTCAAATTCATATTTTCATGGCTGAGCCAAGGGGGTTTCTGGCCGAGCACTTACAGGTCATGGAAAAAGCAGATTCCTCGCTTTGCGAGGAATGGCAATTCAGTAAGTCTGGGCAACGCCCAAAGGAGCGGCATGCAAAAGCCAGCTAAGATCGCGCCCGCGAAAGGGAAACTGGGCATTTTGATGCCGGGAATGGGCGCCGTCAGCACCACGTTTATGGCGGGAGTCGAACTCATTCGGCGCAAGAAAGCGTGTCCCGTGGGATCGCTCACGCAGATGGGCACGATTCGCCTGGGCAAGCGGACGGAGGGACGATCGCCGCTCATTAAGAAATTCGTCCCGCTGGCGGACCCGAAAGATCTCGTATTTGGCGGATGGGACATCTTCAAGGACAACGCATACCAGGCGGCGGCGAAGGCCGGCGTGCTCAACCACGAACATCTCGCACATGTGAAAATGTTTCTCGCTGACATTCGGCCGATGAAGGCGGCGTTCGACCACGAGTACGTGAAGCGCCTGGAAGGCTCGCACGTCAAGAAAGCAAAAAACAAATACGAGCTGGCGCTGCAAATCAAGGAAGACATTGCGAATTTCAAAAGGGAGAGGAGGGTTTCGCGGTTGGTGACCTGCTGGTGCGGGTCGACGGAAGTATTTATCAAGCCGGAGGAAGTGCACTCGACGCCCGAGAAATTTGTCGAGGCGATGAAGAACAATCATCCGGCGATTGCGCCGTCGATGCTATATGCGTGGGCTTCGGTGACGAGCGGAGTTCCCTTCGCGAATGGCGCGCCGAACTTGACCGTGGACATTCCGGCGATTCAAGAACTGGCACACGACAACAACGTCGCGATCTGCGGAAAAGATTTCAAGACTGGGCAGACGCTGATGAAGACGATTCTTGCGCCGGGATTCAAGGCGCGGATGCTAGGCCTCGAAGGCTGGTATTCAACGAACATCTTGGGAAACCGCGACGGCGAAGTGCTGGATGATCCCGGCTCGTTCAAGACCAAGGAAGAATCGAAGTTGGGCGCGCTCGAATATATTTTGCAGCCGCAGCTTTACCCCACGCTCTACGGGAAGATTCATCACAAGGTGCGCATCAACTACTATCCGCCGCGCGGGGACAACAAAGAAGGCTGGGACAACATTGATATTTTCGGCTGGCTCGGCTACCCGATGCAGATCAAGGTGGACTTCCTTTGCCGCGACTCGATTCTCGCCGCGCCGATCGTGCTCGACCTGGTTTTGTTTCTCGATCTGGCGCAGCGCGCGGGGATGCGCGGGATCCAGGAATGGCTGAGCTTCTACTTCAAGTCGCCCATGACCGCGCCGGGCCTTTATCCCGAGCACGACCTTTTCATCCAGTCCATGAAGCTGAAGAACACGCTGCGCTGGATGATGGGCGAGGATTTGATTACGCACTTGGGGCAGGAATATTACGACTAGCTGAGAATCGTACTCCTGTCTTGACTCGTTTACTTCTTCGCAATAACCTCCGCCTATTCCCAGGACATCATTAACTCTCGCTTTGTTGGCAGGGGGCAGAATGCAAATCTTTATCATAGGCGCTACGTTTATTTTGGGTATTGGCGTTGTGATCGTCGGCCTGATTGCTTTTTTCAAAGGCCTTCAGGGAGGCACGGCATCGGCGAAGGTTCTGGGGGTAGAGGTTTCCGGAAAGGGTGGCGCGCTGGTTCTCGTCGTGGGACTGGTCCTCGTCTTGTCTGGATTTGGCTGGGCTACGAGCCAGAAGCAAACCGCTCAAGCCAAGCAGGATAAGGTTGCCTGTGTCAGGGAAAAGAGCGATGTTGTCGCAGACGCCCGCAACCTGCATGTACAGCTGCAACAAGAAATACAGCTTCGTCAGGACCTCGTCAAACAGCTTCCTGAAGCATCCCGCCGCCAACTGGAGGTACAGCGCCCGGATTTAGTGCAAATCAAGCCGGCGCAGATTTCTCCAAAACTGCTAGAGGAATTCCAGAAACCAACTACCATGAACCATTGACGATTCCAAAGGAGACTCAGTCGTTGGCGGTGGCTTGGGTGCCCGACTTGGCGTCGACGGCGTCCAGAACCCGGGTTGAATACACTAGCGCCGCTCCTGCATTCATTCCTACCGCAACGCCAAGTGCCTCGGCGATTTCTTCCTTGCTTGCTCCGGCCTTTAGCGCTGCTTCAGTGTGGTGAACGATACAACCGTCACACTTTGTGGTGATGGCGACTGCAAGCGAAATGAGCTGCCGAGTCTTTTCACCAAGTTTGGAATTCGCGGAGTTGGCAGCACTCAGAGTCTGATAGCCTTTGACGGTATCCGGTGAGAGTTTCATCAACTCGCCGACCCCTGCTCCAAACTGCTGGTGGTATTTGTTCCAGTCGATCATCATGTTTTTCTCTCCTGTATTGGGGACTGACAAGTGGCCCGCATTATACTCGCGGCGTGCGCGAATATGGTATCTTCTCCAGTTCGTCCTTGGCCTGCCTGAGACCAGGGAGTACCAGCAAAGCGGTGCAGCCCATTCCTTTCATGCCCGCACAAGAAGCTTCGTAGGGACGCAGCTAGAGCTCGCCCCTACAACGACAAGAAGTTGACCAAGGAGCAAGGAGTCGTTTCCATGAAGAGTTCGTACAACGAGAATCCCGTCCCGGCCGACGGAAAAGCGATTGGCTACAGCGGCGGAGAATTGCAAGTGCCGGATGCGCCGATCATTCCTTTTATCGAAGGCGACGGCACGGGGCGGGACATCTGGAAGGCGTCGCGGCGCGTGTTTGACGCGGCCGTGGAGCAAGCTTACGCCGGAAAACGGCGCGTGGCGTGGTTTGAAGTTTTTGCGGGTGAGAAGGCATTCAATACCTTCAAAGAATGGCTGCCCAACGATACAGTTGATGCGATTCGCGATTTTCGCATCGCGATCAAGGGGCCGCTGACAACGCCTGTAGGCGGCGGCATTCGCTCGCTGAACGTGACGCTGCGGCAAGTACTCGATTTGTATTCTTGCGAGCGTCCTGTGCGCTATTTCCCGGGGGTTCCCTCCCCGGTTCGCGCGCCGGAAAAGATGGATGTGGTGATTTTCCGCGAGAACACCGAGGACGTGTACATCGGGATTGAGTGGAAGTCTGGAACGCCACAAGTGAAGAAGCTGCTGGAATTCTTGAACAACGAAATGTTGAAAGACGGAAAGAAGCAGGTGCGCTGGGATTCCGGCGTGGGCATCAAGCCGATTTCGCCGACGGGAACGAAACGGCTGGTGCGGCGCGCGATCCAGTATGCGCTGGCGCATGGACGGAAAAGCGTCACGCTCGTGCACAAGGGAAACATTCAGAAATTTACGGAAGGCGCGTTTCGCGATTGGGGCTACGAACTAGCGCGCGAAGAGTTTCGCGCGCAGACGGTGACAGAACGAGAGAGCTGGATCCTTGACAACAAGGACAAGAATCCGGCGCTGACGGTCGAGCAAAATGCGGCGATGATCGAGCCGGGGCTCGAGCGAGCAACTGACGCCTTCAAGAAAACCGCGTCTGACGAAGTGAAGAAGACACTCGATGCGATCGGTCCGACGCACGGCAAAGGTCAGTGGAAGCAGAAGCTGATGATCAATGACCGCATCGCCGATTCCGTGTTTCAGCAGGTGCTGATGCGCGCGGACGAGTACAGCGTGCTCGCGACTTCCAATTTAAATGGCGATTATCTTTCTGATGCGTGCGCAGCGCAGGTCGGCGGACTGGGCATGGCGCCGGGCTCCAACATCGGCGACGGCTACGGCGTGTTCGAAGCGACGCACGGAACTGCTCCGAAGTATGCGGACAAGGACGTCATCAACCCGAGTTCGGTGATGCTTTCGGGCGCGATGATGTTTGAGTTTTTGGGATGGAAGGAAACCGCGAAGCTGATCGAACATGGCATCGCGCGTACGATTCAGCAAAAGCGCGTGACGTACGATTTGGAGCGGCTGATGGCCGGGGCGACGAAGCTTGGTACTTCTGCGTTTGCGTCAGCGATCATCGAAAACATGCAAGGCGCGGCAGCCGCAAGACGGTAAGTCACTCTTTCAAGGAATGGAAGAAGCAGTCTCTAGTAGCCCGTGAAGAATGCTTTTTGCGGATTCCGGTTCGATGATGTGGTGAACGTGGTTTTGGGACGCCACCTAAGCCTCGCAGAATCAGAAGCTTATAGGAACGGGCGCACCGTCACCCGGATCGCTGGCCAGCCGTAAGCTCATTTGCGGTCGAAAGTCGTTTGCCGGGTTTAAAAAGCTGCCCGCGGATGCGTGGACACTGCAAGAGGAAACGACTTTAGACACATTGCTGTGAAAGACAGACTCTCAAACGAAGAGGAGAGGTCATGCGGAAGAAAGTGACGGTGGTGGGAGGCGGTTTCGTGGGATCGACCACGGCGCAGCGCATCGTGGACATGGAACTGGCTGACGCGGTGTTGACGGATATTTTGGACGGGCCACCGGCCGGAAAAGGTTTGGATATGCTGGAATCCGGGCCGATTACGCAAACCGACTCGCACGCGGTGGGCATTTCGACGGCGAACGGAGATTACTCCGCAACAGCGAACAGCGATGTGGTCGTGATCACCGCCGGATTTCCACGCAAGCCCGGGATGAGCCGCGACGATTTGCTGAAGGCGAACTACGACGTGGTGAAAGGCGTGGTCGAGGAGATTGTGAAGCATTCGCCGAACTGCATCCTCATCATGGTCACGAATCCCCTGGACGCGATGGCGCAGGCCGCGCTGCGAGTCAGCAAGTTCCCCAAAAACCGCGTGATCGGGATGGCAGGCGTGCTGGACTCGGCGAGAATGAGTTCGTTTGTGGCGATGGAATGCAAGGTGAGCGTGGAAAACGTGCACTCCTTCGTGCTCGGCGGACACGGCGATGACATGGTGCCGCTGCCGCGGTATTCCACGGTGGCGGGAATTCCCCTCCCCGACCTGCTGCCGAAGGAGCGTATTGACGCGATTGTGGAACGCACGCGCAAGGGCGGTGCGGAAATTGTGAATTTGTTGAAGACGGGTTCGGCATACTACGCGCCGTCGGCGGCAGCCGTGGAAATGGTCGAAGCGATTTTGAAAGACAAGAAGAAGATACTGCCCTGCTGCGTCTACTTGGAGGGCGAGTACGGAATCAAGGGACTGTTCGTTGGCGTTCCGGTAAAATTGGGCGCGAAGGGCGTAGAAGAAATCATTCAGATTAAATTGACACCTGACGAGAATGCGGCACTACAAAAGTCGGCGGCTTCGGTCAAAGAGTTGGTAACGGTTCTAGGGCTGTGAGGTGGTAGCTTGTCTTCGCTGATTTGGGGTGAGGAGGCTGCTGATGAAGTCCTCGAAGTTCGTCGTTCATTACCATGTGCTGATTCTATCTTTGCTTTTGATGGCCATGCCGTTTTACCACCAGGCGACCGGCCGCGAGATGCAGCCAGCAGTGAAAATCAACCTCGATTCTGTCGCTGGGATCGCTGGAATGCTCGGCCTCGCCACGTTCGTTGGAATCACCATTCTCAACCGAAGACTTACAGCGCTGGAAAAAGCCGTTGCGGCAAAGAATCGACAACAATGAGAAGGCGGAGCGGGAGATGAGAAACTTCAAGGCGGTCTTTCTTGCGGGCATGATTGGGATTTTTGGAGCGCTGTTGGCAAAAAACGGCGGGGGCGAGACGAAACCGGTGCGCATGGCACTCGTGAAAATGCCTTATGTCGGCGAGCGGAATGTTCCTGATACTTCGCGGGGGCCGGATTATTTGGAAGAAGGCGGCATTCGCAAGCTGCTGGAGCAGCAAGGCGTGCAGGTGACGCCGACCGCAACGGTGGCGCTGACGGCGGAAGAAGAAAAAGCCTACGGTTCCTGGAATCACCTGGCGCTGGCAAGCGGTGACATGTCGAAGCTCGTTGCGGAAGAGCGGCGGAAAGGCAATCTCCCGATTGGGCTGCTTGCAAATTGCAATGGTCTACTGGGAATGCTCAGTGGGTTGCAACATTCGGGGCCGACCGCAAAGCCGTTGCGTGTGGGCATGGTGTTCATTGACGCGCATGGAGATTTCAACACGCCGGAGACGACGCTGAGCGGGATGCTTGGCGGAATGCCGGTTGCCATTGCGGCCGGGCAGTGCCTGACGCGCCTGCGGATGAAGGCCGGACTCGAGCCCGCGCTGCCGACGCGGCACATTGTCGAAGTTTGCGTGCGCGACACCGATCCGCTCGAGCAGGAATTGCTGGATCGCTCGGAGATTCAGCAACTCACTCTGGAGGATGTGCGCACGCGCTCGGCGAATTTGCATCGCGAGATGAAACGACTGTCGGCGCTTACCGATGTGATTTACGTTCACGTGGACATGGATGGGCTCGACCCTAAGGAAGTGCCGGGCGTTGCGCTGCCAGTGCCGAACGGGCCGACAAGCGTGGAGCTGGCGGCCGCGATAACGGAAATGTTCAAGTACGAAAAGGTCGGCGCGTTCGGCGTGGCGGCGATGCCCTATGATGATCACGACAAGACCGGGATCTCGCGGCAGGCTGCGTACAATCTCATTTTGGGAGCAGTGCAGGGCGTGCAGCAGCGGAAGAGCGAATAGTTTAGTTCAGTAAAAAAGCAGACCCCACGCTGCGCTCGGGATGACATCTCTCGGCTAGCTTCCTCAAGCGGCGCACTCGCCGCGGCCGAGCTTGAGGGAGAACGCTTCCGCATCGCCCCAATCGAGAAAAATGTCTTCGGTGGAGTGGGTGACTTCAGTAAACGGGCGCAGACGCTCGACGATTGATTTGTCGGGCGTGCGGCCCACCCAGGCGTTGAAGGATTCGCCGAGATGGCGGTCCTGCTGATAAAAAGCGACAAGTTCGCGGATGATTGCGGGAATCGGACGCGCGGGAACGGGCATGATTTGGCGTCCGAAGCGCGCGCCATCCGCGTTCACCTTGCCACCGAGAAGCAGCTGATAGTAAGGCGCCTGCCTTTCTTCAATCTTTCGAACGTTTCCGTAAAAGCCGATGTCGGCGATGTGATGCTGGCCGCAGGAATTGGGGCAGCCGCTAATCTTTATGCGAAGACTCTTGATTTCGGGATCGTCGTACCCCTCGAGTGCGCGTGAAAGTTCGTCGGCTAGCGTGAGCGAACGCGTGATGCCAAGATTGCAAGTGGTGGCTCCGGGGCAGCCGGTGACGTCGGAAATGGTGCGCGCGCCGGGAATCGCCAAGTCGAGCTCACGAAGCTCGTCGTAAATCGCACGTATGCGGTCGAAGGGAACCCAGGGAATCACGAGGTCCTGGTTGATGGCAATGCGGACGCCTGCGAGATCGTGGATTTCAAGAAGGCTCGCGAGGCCGCGCATCTGGCGGCTATAAAAGGTCCCGGACGGAAGCTTGATCCAAATGGCGCCATAGCCCGTCTGGCGCTGGGGCATCAGATTGTGTTCGGCCCAGTGGTCGTAGTCGGCATCAGACGCAGGATTGGACAAACTGAGCGTCAGAGGTTGCGGAGAGATGTTGACAAGCGCGGGGCGCTGAATCGGAGAAGGGATGGTGAAAACCTCGGCGGGTGCCCGGGAGGTTTTGCGTTTTTCAAAAATCAAGCGGCGAAGCTCTTCGATTCCCTTTTCGCGAAGAACGAATTTCAGGCGCGCCTTGAATTTGTTCCTGCGATTGCCGGTTTCGCTGAAGACGCGCAGAACAGCTTCGATGGTGGGGAGCAACTCTTCTTCCGGCAGAAACTCCGCCAAGACTGCGGATTCGGTCGGCAAGCTCCCCAACCCGCCTCCGACGAGAACTTTGAAACCGCGGCGCGCCGTGCCATTCGAACCGCGCACTTGGGCGATCAGCCCCACGTCGTGGATGCCGGCAACAGCACAGCCACCATCATCGGCACACCCGGAGAAGGCGATTTTGAATTTGCGAGGCAAATCGTGAAAATCCGGATGCCGCAAGAGGTAGCGCGAAACACCTAAAGCGTAGGGCGTGACGTCAAACGCCTCGCCGGGGCAGATTCCTGCAACGGGGCAAGCGGTAACGTTGCGTACGGTGTTGCCACAGGCTTCGCGCGTGGTTAGCCCGCAATCGGCAAGCAAGCGCATTGCGGCGGGTACGTTTTCGAGTTTGACGAAATGAAACTGGACATTTTCGCGAGTGGTGAGATGGCCGCGGCCTGTGGAGTACTCGTCGGCAATTCGGGCCAGGACCCGAAGCTGTGACGGCTTCACGACACCCGCCGCGACTTTCACGCGCAGCATCTGGAACCCGGGTTGGCGCTGGCCATACGTGCCGTGCTTCAAGCGGAACGGGCGGAACTGTTCTTCCGTGATTTCGCCGCGCCGAAGCTGCTGGGCGCGCTCTTCAAACCTTGCGATCTCCGCTTCAATGGCTTCGCGGCTGTGCCTTTCTTCGATTTCACTGGCAGTGGCAACGGTCATAAAGTTGTGCCCCCCATCCGTCCCCTTGATGGAACCTTCGCCCGAAAAATAAAAAAAGCCCACCTGCCAGTTTCTCTGGCACGTGGGCTTCGGAACTTGATGATTAGACTAGGCTAAGTCCGGAAACTCCTCTGGCCAGAGATGGGTGTCATTTGACACATAGCGCAACACGCGCAGGGACAACACATCATCTGGCAGCGGTTCATCATGAAGAAGCAGGATACTTTCCGGGGCCTCCCCTGTCAAAGGGAAACCCTCGCAAACATTAGATGCACGGCATGCAAAAAAGTAATCAAAGCCCGGGCGTGTCCCAGAGCCATTTACTGCGGTTTTGAAGCCGGAGTTGTCGCTTTAGGCGCCGCGGGCTTGGCTGCTGCGGGCTTGGCGGGCACCGCCGCGGCCGCGCCGACGATGGTGGCGTGCTTGATGACGTCCAGCTTGGGGTATTTGCTGTCGAGATAGGCCTTCCCGAGTCTCGAGATCTGGTCCTGCTCGTTTGTGGGTTGGTCGCCATACTGGTCGTAGAGCATTTCCACCACTTTCATTCCTCCAGCATCAATGGTCGCGAAGGGCGCAAATCCCTGCGAATCCAGGAAAGAATTGTCCTTGAAGCTGATGAAGATTTGCGTGGAACGTGAATTGGGCTGCGAGGCCTTAGCATAGGTCACAAAGCCGCGCTTGTTGCTCTGCGTCACGGGATCGTCCTGGATGTCGGCATTGCGCCAGGCGGCATTCACGGCCGGGTAGGAGCTGATGCCGAACTGCACGACGAAACCAGGAACGGCGCGGTACACGACCATGTTGTCGTAATAACGATGCTTTACGAGATTGTAGAAGCGATCCACGCCAATGGGCGCCCAGGCGCGGGTGACGTCCATGGTGAAATCGCCGCGCGTGGTTTCGAATGTGACTTGGAACTTTTCGGGAGCCTTCTCTTTAAGCACCGCAGGACGCAGCAAGGTCCGATCGTAGCTTGTTGTGGCGGATTTTCCGCTTGCGCCGGCGTTTGGTTTCGGCTTCGCCGGGGCCTGCTCGGGGGTTTGCGCCAGTGTTTGCGTTACAAACGCAAATGAAGCAACGACAATTAGCGTCACGAACTTTTTCATCGCGATTCCTCTCTGCTGTTAGATTCACGCTGCAAACTTGGAAACCTATTTGCGCGGCCGCTTGGAGAGCTCCTGGCCGACGCGCCCTACTTCCGCCATTACTCGCAAGGTATTTTCGCCGAGAATCTTCTTTACGTCACCTTCGGAATATCCTTTTCTTAGAAGCGCGTCAGTGATTTTTGGAAGCTTCGAGGCGTCCTCCATGCCGTAAGGCATGTTGGCGCCGTCAAAATCGGAGCCCAAGCCGACGTGATCGACGCCTGCAACTTTCACGGCGTAGTCGATGTGCTCGATGATTTTTGTCCAGTCCACGCGCGGGAGCTTGCCTTGCTCTACATATTCACGCGTTAGGCGGTCGCCTTCGAGAAGCTGGCAAGCTTCATTGTCGCCGCAGCGCTTCTGCACTTCTTGGCCGATGGCTTTGTTGATTTCGGGATTCGCTTTTTCGGCATTGCGGAATTCCTGGCTCAGGAAGCCGACGTGATAATTGATTTGGACCACCCCGCCTTTGGCGGCCAGGTCCTTCATCATTTGGTCGGTCATGTTGCGCGGAGCGTCACAGATTGCGCGGCACGAGGAGTGTGAAGCAATCATCGGAGCTTTGCTGATTTCGAGAGCGTCGTAGAAAGTCTTGTCGCTGACGTGGGAAATGTCCACGATGACGCCCAAGCGGTTCATTTCGCGGACGACGTCTTTGCCGAAATCGGTGAGACCGTTGTGCGCGGGCTTGTCGGTGGAGGAATCCGCCCACTCGTCGTTACCGCTATGGGTCAACGTCATGTAGCGTACCCCGAGACTGGCGAATTTGCGCAGCACGTCGAGGTCGGAGTTGATCATGTGGCCACCCTCGACGCCCATCAAAGCGGCTATCTTGCCTTCTTGGTGCGAGGCGCGGACTTCGGCGGCTGTTGTTGCCAAAGAGAGATCCTTCGGGTGGGTCCGTACTTGGTCGCGAACGGCTTCGATCTGCGCGAGCGCGCGGCTCACGGCGTCGGTTCCTGTGATTTTGCTGGGAAGCCAGATGGAAAAGAAAATTGCGTCCAGCCCGCCTTCACGCATTCGAGGAAGATCGATGCTGCCCTCCGCGTGCCGTTGCGCTATGTCAAACTTGCCGTCCAGGAAGCGCTGCGTGGTGTCATCGTGAGTGTCCACAACGATCGAGGAAAAGTGCAGTTTCTTCGCGCGCTCGGAGATATCGTCAGATTTCATCCCCACCGCCAGCAAACCAGCAGCTGCAACACAGAGCGCGGTTCTGAGCAAGATTCGGGACATCTCAATTCCCATTTCTCCATGAAACGGCAAGGGCTTATGGTGCTTGCAGTTCCCTACTGACTCTTTCGGTCTGCTCCATCACGCGCAGCAAATTGCCGCCGAGGATTTTGCGAATGTCGTCGTCTTTATAGCCTTTGCGCATCAAAGCTTCGGTGATTTTCGGGAGCTTGGAGCAATCTTCCATGCCGTCCGGCATGGTCGCGCCGTCAAAGTCTGAGCCAAGACCGACATGATCGGGCCCGACGAGTTTCACGACGTGGTCGATGTGATCGATGATTCGTTCCCAGCTCACACGTGGCAGGGCCCCCGACGACTCCATTTGCTTCTGGAGGTCCCTCAATTTGCGGCTGGCACAATCGCTGTCTTCCCCGCATTCCTTCGAAATTTTGTCTGCGGCCGCGACGACCCCACCAGAGACTCTGTCATAAGCGTCTTTGTAGGCCTGATCGATGAAACTCCGCTCGTAGTTGATCTGGATGACGCCGCCTTTTGCAGCCAGCGCCTTGATCATGTCGTCGGACATGTCGCGCGGATGGTTACACAGAGCGCGGCAGGAAGAGTGAGAAGCAATGAGCGGAGCTTTGCTGACTTCAAGCGCGTCGTAGAAGGTTTTGTCGCTAACGTGAGAAATGTCCACCATGATTCTCTGGCGGTTCATTTCGCGGACGATGTCTCTGCCGAAATCGGTGAGGCCGTTGTGCACCGGCTTGTCAGTCGAAGAGTCTGCCCATTCATCATTATAGAAATGCGAGAGCGTCATGTAGCGGACGCCCAGATCTCCGAACATTCGAAGCACGCGGACGTCGTTGCCAATCATGTGGCCGCCTTCAACGCCGATGAGGGCAGCGATTTTTCCCTGTGCGTAGGCGCGGCGGACTTCTTCGGCGGTGCGGCAAAAGGCCAGATCCTTTGAATATTTGGCGACATTCTCGTGAACGGCATCAATTTGGTCGAGCGCTTTCTGCACCGCCGGAGGGCCCGTGATGCGACCATCGATCCAGATGGAAAAGAAAATCGCGTTCATGCCGCCCTCGCGCATGCGCGGAATATCCACGTGGCCGTCGGGATTGCGCTTGCCGAGATCGAAGTTTTTGGAGAAAAAACGCTGCGTGGTGTCGTCGTGCGTATCGAGCACGATGGAAGAGAAATGCAGCTTATGGGCGCGCGCGGCAGTGTCGTCGGCGTTTGCGGGTATGTTTAGCCGCGAACCTGTCAGAAAAACGGCACACAGACACAAACCCATGGCGAGACGCAGGCTAAATCGGGTCACGTTGTGCTCCTCGGAACAATGAGAAGAATGCACTCTTAAAAATGTCCGTGAGATTCTAACTCAGACAGGGCACAGTGGCACGCGGCAAAAGCAGCGCGATCAACCGACGCCGCCGGAGACGGTTTCCGGGCGTTCGGTGAACGCCGCCTTAATATAGTCCGCATTGGCCTGCGCGATGACTTCCAGACTGATTTGTTTCGGGCAAGCTGCTTCGCATTCGCCGATGTTCGTGCAATTGGCAAAGCCTTCGCGATTCATCTGCCGCACCATGGCCAACGCGCGGCGGTCGCGTTCCGCCTGCCCTTGCGGAAGATGCGCGAGGTGCGAAATCTTTGCGCTCACGAATAATGCCGCGGCCGCGTTCGGGCAGGCGGCTATGCACGCTCCGCAGCCGATGCATGCGGCCGCGTCCATCGCGAGATCGGCGTCCTGTTTTTGGACGGGAATGGCGTTTCCGTCCGGCGCGCTCCCGGTGGGCACGGAAATAAATCCGCCCACAGCGATGATGCGGTCGAAAGACGATCGATTCACGACCAGGTCTTTTACCACCGGAAACGCTGCGGCGCGCCAAGGCTCGAGGTAGAGTTCATCGCCATCCTTGAAGTGCCGCATGTGCAACTGGCAAACCGTGGTGCCCTTGAAACCGCCGTGGGCCTTGCCATTGATCATAAAGCCGCACATGCCGCAGATGCCTTCGCGGCAATCATGATCGAAAGCGATGGGGTCCTCGCCCTTCTCGATCAGCCCCTCGTTGAGCACATCCAACATTTCGAGGAACGACATGTGCTCGTTCACTCCGGGAACTTCGTAGCGAACCATGCGCCCCTGGTCCTGCGCATTTTTCTGCCGCCACACGTGGAGTGTCAGTTTCATCTCACTTGTAACTCCGCTGCGAGGGCTTCACATAATTGAAGACCAGAGGCTCCTTGGTCAGCGAAGCCGGACGACCCGCGCCCCGGAATTGCCACGCAGCCACGTAAGCATAGTTGGCATCGTCGCGCAAAGCTTCGCCGTCGGGCGTCTGGTATTCCTCGCGGAAATGCCCGCCGCAGGATTCGTTGCGCTGCAGCGCATCCGTGCACATCAATTCTCCTAGTTCGAAGAAGTCGGCCACGCGGCTGGCTTTCTCGAGGGACTGGTTGAACTCCTCGTTCGAGCCCAGCACACGCACATTTCTCCAGTAATCTTCGCGCAGCTCGGCGACCATGCCGGCGGCTTTTTTCAAACCGGCCGCGTTGCGCGACATGCCGCTGTATTCCCACAAGATTTTGCCGAGCTCGCGATGGTAAGAGTCCACGGTACGCTTGCCGCTCGCGTTCAGAAGCTTCCTGGTGATGGCGTTCGCGTTGGCGACGGCCTCTTGTACCGCTGGAGCATCTTCTGAATATTTTTCGTGCTTGGTGTTCGCCAAGTAGCTCCCGATGGTGTACGGAACAATGAAATAGCCGTCCGCGAGCCCCTGCATCAGCGCGCTGGCCCCCAGCCGGTTTGCACCATGATCGGAAAAATTCGCTTCGCCGAGCACGAACAGCCCCGGGATGGTGGACATTAAGTTGTAGTCAACCCACAGCCCCCCCATGGTGTAGTGCGTCGCAGGAAAAATGCGCATCGGCACTTTGTACGGGTCTTCGCCAGTGATGCGCTCGTACATCTCGAAGAGGTTGCCGTACCGCTCCGCAATTTTCTGCGCGCCCAGTCGCTTGAGGGCATCCGAAAAATCGAGAAAAACGCCCAGTCCCGTTTCCCCGACGCCGCGGCCTTCGTCGCACACCGCCTTCGCGGCGCGGGAAGCGATGTCGCGCGGCACCAGGTTGCCAAAGCTTGGGTAGCGGCGCTCGAGATAGTAGTCACGCTGGTCTTCGGGAATCGAAGCCGGATTGCGTTTGTCGCCGGCACTTTTGGGCACCCAGATGCGGCCGTCGTTACGCAACGACTCGGACATGAGCGTGAGCTTCGATTGATAGTCGCCAGAGACGGGAATGCAAGTGGGATGAATCTGGGTAAAGCAGGGATTCGCAAACAGCGCTCCGCGTTTGTACGCGCGCCAGATTGCCGTAGCGTTGCTCCCCTTGGCGTTCGTAGAAAGATAAAAGACGTTGCCGTAACCGCCGGTGGCAAGAACTACTGCGTCTCCAAAGTGTACGCTCACCTTGCCGTCGTTGAGGCTCCGCGTGACGATCCCGCGCGCATGTCCGTCGATTACAATCAAGTCGAGCATTTCCGTGCGCGGGTACATCTTCACGCTGCCCAGCCCCACCTGCCGCTCCAGCGCCTGGTAGGCGCCAAGCAAAAGCTGCTGACCCGTTTGCCCACGCGCATAAAAGGTCCGGGAAACCTGCGCTCCGCCGAACGAACGATTGTCCAGCAGTCCGCCGTACTCTCTTGCGAACGGAACTCCTTGCGCCACGCACTGGTCGATGATGTTTACGCTCACTTGCGCAAGGCGGTAGACGTTGGCTTCGCGCGAACGAAAGTCCCCGCCCTTCACCGTGTCGTAGAACAGCCGGTATACGCTGTCGCCGTCGTTGTGATAATTCTTCGCGGCGTTGATGCCGCCCTGTGCGGCGATGGAATGCGCGCGGCGCGGCGAATCCTGAAAGCAGAAACAATCGACGCGGTAGCCCAACTCTCCAAGGCTTGCCGCGGCCGAACCGCCTGCAAGACCTGTGCCCACCATAATGATTGTAAATTTTCGTTTATTTGCCGGATTGACCAGCTTCAGCCCAAACTTATGCGTTTCCCACGATTTTTCGATGGGCCCGGCAGGGACATTGGAAATCAATTCCATCTGTCAGCTTTTCCTTATACCGGCTTGATAAAGCCGGCCAGCACGGAGACAGGAATCGAGATGTAGCCAGCGGCAATCACGATCGCCACGACCTTGGCCGACTGCCGGATCCAAGGCGTGTACACCGGATGGCTAAAACCGAGGGACTGAAACATACTCCACAGCCCATGGTAGAGGTGGTAGCACAACATGGTCATCGCGATGATGTAGAACACGGAAGACGGCCAAAACTGAAATCCGGTGACCACGTTGTTGTACACGTTGTGCTCATCAAATGGGCCGCCCGGATGGACGGTGCCAAAGGTAAAATTCAGTAGATGGTAAATCACAAAAGCCAGAATGATTGGCCCGCTCCATGTCATGGTGCGCGAGGCGTACGTGGAATGCAGGTTGGACTTCTTCACATACGGAACCGGGCGAGCGGCGCGCTGTAGCCTCCATAGCGCGAACGACGCCCAGATATGCAAGAACACCGACACCAGAACGGTGATGCGAGCGCCCCACAGCATCGACGGAAAGCTTCGTAACATTTCCGAGTAATGATTGATTTTCTCCGGTGGCTCGTAGATTTGCAGATTCCCAAGAAGGTGCCCGACGATGAAGCCGAACAGAATGAATCCTGTGACGGCCATGACAGCTTTTTTGCCGACAGTGGTATCCCAGAAGCGCAGCCGTGCCATCGGGAAATTAGCGGTGGCGCTCATTCATGACACCTGTGCCGGCAGAAAAGCGTCGGTTTCAAAAAATAGTCAGTGATGCGCGGAAGAAAAATCAGGCGAGGCCGAGTTGCCGTGTCAGACATGCCCTCTCCGCCGCGGGATTGCTGGCTGGTTCGCGCCTGACGACCCGAAGGAGCGATTTGAGAATCGCGGCTAAAACAGTATAGGCAGATGTATCCGGCGATGCAAACGGACCTGTCCGATGGGACGGTTTTTCGCGAATAACAATGCGCTAGACTTTTCTTGAGGGTGTGCGCCACGCCGCTTGAAAATAGAGTCGTCGTCACAACGGGATACACCGGGTCTGAGCCCTTCCTGGTTGCACTCCCTAAGTTTCGAGGAATCGCCATGAGCTCGATTCTCGGCCTTGTTTCGGAACTGGAACGTATTGCCCGCGCTCTCGATGGGGATGGCGCAGACGCGGTGCAACCGTCCCTCCCGGCGATTGCGGGAAAGATCGCAAAGATTATTGGAGTCCGCGACGAGGAAGTCGCCGTCCTGGCAGTCTCCAAGCGCTGGAAACATCTGCATTTTCTGGTGCCGGAGGCGCTGAAAAGCGTGGGCTTCATCCCGCTATCCAGCAACTCCGCCCTCGCAGCCAAGACCGCGCGCGAAAGCCGCCCGGAAATTGACAATAACTTCAGCGCCGCGCGTCACGCGGTTGTTTTCGAAAACATAAAGCTTACCGGCGAAAGCCTGGATCCAATCCAGAAAATTATCAGCGCACCCATTCTTTTCGACAGCAGAGTCGTCGGCGTCATTCAGGTCAGCCGCAAGGGTGCGACGGCAGCCGCCGCCGGAGCGGATTTCACCGCGGAGCATCTCGGGAATCTGCTTGCCCTGTGCAAACCGCTGGGAAGGTTCGTCCACCGCGCCGCCGGGGAGTAGTCAGAGTCGCGTTGCCCGAAACGGTTGTTAACTGCCGTTCATAATTCCAGCGGACACTCGAACGCGCCCCCAAAATGCATTGACACTCGAATACCTTCTTGTTACTTTTGCGTTGCCCTTAATTTTTTTGCTCTCAATCCAGTCAGGGAGGCCCGAAAAACCGGCACCATGGCGTTTGTCGCGAAGAAGATCTTCCTCACGAAAGGCGTCGGGAAACATCGGGAAAGGCTCTCCAGCTTCGAATTGGCCCTGCGCAATGCGGGCATCGCCGCCTGCAACATTGTTCGCGTTTCCTCCATCTTTCCTCCCAATTGCAAATTGATTTCTCGAAGCGAAGGATTGAAACATCTCAAGCCCGGCCAAGTGGCGTTTACGGTTATCAGCGAGAATTCGACGAAAGAGCCGCACCGCCTCATCGCGGCTAGCATCGGCCTTGCCCTGCCGAGCGACAAAACCATGTACGGATATCTTTCCGAGCATCACTCGTTCGGAGAAACGGAAGAAGTCGCCGGAGAATATGCCGAAGAGCTGGCTGCGGAAATGCTCGCCACCACACTGAACGTGGAATTCGATCCGGATTTGTCGTTCGACGAGAAAAAAGAGGTTTACCGCATCTCAAATAAAATCGTGCGCACCATGAACATCACGCAATCCGCTGTGGGCGACAAACGCGGGCTCTGGACCACGGTGCTGGGCGCTGCCATCTTGATTGGCGAAGACGACTAAGTCACGGGAGGGTGCGTTAGGCATCCAAATCGTAGGCAGTCTTCAGCCACTTCTTTACTTCTACATCGATTTGCGAAGCGGAAGTCAGCTCAATCCGGTGCGTGATGCGGTCTTTCTTCGCTAGTCCGCCTGTATCAACCAAGCGCTTCGGCAGTTTTCCTTGGTAGTGCGTCAGCGCAAAACCAAAATCAACGCGGGAATTCGTTGTCGGCTTGATCTGAGCAAAAACGTGTTCGCGATACAGCGGGACGATGGTTTTGCAAGGGCAAACTTTTACGTCGTCTCCCATCGACCTCCCCAGTTTTAGCAACTCTTCAAAGATCCGGCGCAATTTTTCTTTTGGGCCGGCGTATTGCTCTTCCACATATTTCGCGGCGATCTTCAGATAGGCTTCCCGCGAATCGTCTTCACCCTTGCCCTCCGCGCGCTCCGCGATCCACCACGCGCTGTTGGTTCCCAGTTTGTGCTTGGTCTTCAGCCATTCGCGGCGCGATTTCTCCTCTTTTGGCCCTTCTTTCTTCACCAACGCGAGCCATTCCTCGAGCGAGCGGCCGGTCTTACTCTTCAACTCCGCAACCCACTTCTGCACCATGGCCACTCCCGGATGCACGTCGTAAAGAGCTTGCGTCTTTGCTGTAGCCATCATTTCAACTCCCCGCAGCAACTTCTTTCTTCACCAACGCCGCAATAACGAGCCCCATCAAGGTAAAGCCGATGATCTGCGTGACCATATAGCCGGCGACGTAGTTCCCGGGAAAATCGTACCAATTCCAGTACTCGACGTTCGTTGTCACCGAGGCAAGCGCGCCGAGGATGACCACGAATCCTACGCGCCTTGCCATCCGTCCTCCTTGCCTGCCCATAACCTGCCGCTGTCTCGCTACTGTTTGCCCGAATCGCGCCCGCCCAAGTTTGCCATCATATCGTCCATGCGCTTTTGCACTTCTTCTACACTTAATTCTTCGACGACTGTCGCCAGAGCCCAAAGGTGTCCGTAAGGATCACGCACCCAGCCGTAGCGGTCGCCCCAAAAACAATCGCTCACCGGAAGAACCGGTGTTGCGCCTGCGTCGATCGCCCGCGTATAAGCCGCGTCCACGTCTTCCACGAGAATCTCCAGCAGCGTCGAGGTGCCGCCAAGTGACTGCGGGGAACGCAACACGATGGTGTCGTCGATGCTGTTGGATTTGAATGGCGACGCTTCGTCTGTCACCATCACGAACGACTTGCCTATGCGAAGGTGAACGTGCATTCCCATGCCGGCCGGCAATGGCGAACGGTACAATTCCACGGCCCCCAGCGCCCGCTTATAAAACTCCACGGCCTCAGCAGCATTTCGAACGATCAGGTGCGCTGCAATCCTGTCCTTTTCCCCGCGCGCTCCCTTGATTGCCATTGCGCCCCCTCTCCACGATGCCTTGCTTAGCTCGCATCTTTCACACCACGAAATGCCCAAGCATGCCCTTCCGGATCGAAAAATACTTTGTACGCTGCCGCCCATCGATAAATATTCGCGATGGGCTTGGCTTCCAGGTGGTACATCCTGCGTCGGCCCTCGCGGCGCGCTCGAACCAGCCCGGCGCGGCGCAGCACACGCAGGTGCTGGGAGATCGCCGGCTGGGACGTCTTGAAACGCACGCGAAGCTCTTTCACGGAATGCTCACTGCTTAGCAAGAGGTCCAAGAGCGCGCGCCGCGTCGGATCCGCAACCGCACGAAACACGGCAGTACCCGGGGAATGACTGGAAATCACGCGCGAAACATTAATAAGCATCTGCTTATATGTCAAGCGATTTCTCCGCGCATCTGCAAACGCTGTTTCTCCTACTTTTCGTGTTTAAAGTGACCCAGCCGCTCCAGCACGGCGCCGACGATCAACGGCAACGCCACCGTAGCGTCGTCGAACACTTCCGCGAAACGCCCGCCTTCTTCCGGCGGCACAAACTTTCCCCACGAAACTGCTTCCGTGTACGTGCTTCCACTCAGCCCTCCCCAGCTCACCGGCTCCGGACAGATGCGCAGGCCGTAGTTGTAGCGTTTCAGCGGCAGCTTTTTGTAACCGCGCCGCGCGAGCAGCTCCGCGTATACGCCAAATTGCTGCGACCAGTTGCGCGGGACGCCGCCGCCAATCGTAAAAATTCCCATCCGCTTCGTTTCCAGCATAGTGTTCGCAAATTTCTCGAAGTCCTCGAAAGGGTCGAACCGCAGCACCGGCCGATTTTCTCTCTGCCTGGCGATTTTGTGCAGGGCGAAGTCGATCCCCAATTCGGAATCGCTGAAGGCTGGCACGAACACAGGGACATCATGTTCGTAAGCGGATTTGAGAATGCCCCGCCGGTCGCCGGAATGTTTGTGCAGAAACTCGCCGATCCGCCGGTGAATCGTCCAACTGCAAACCATTTCTTCCGCGTCCCACTCGCTAAGCAATCGCTGCATCACTTCTTCGACATGGTCGAGATTAACTTCCGGCTCGAGCGAATCGTAGACGCGGTTGTAGCCGGCTTCGAAAAGCGCCTTGTCATTCATTCTAGGGTCATAACGAAAATGCGAATGGCCGGTCGCCTCGACCAAGCCATGCGCCATGAGCGCACCGGTCGAGACAATCGCGTTCACCACCCCGGATTCGATGAGGTCGCAAAAAATCAGCCCCATTTTCCCGACGGTCAACGCGCCAGATAACGTCATCACTACGAAGCAATCTTTGTCGCGCGCCATCGCCTCCAACACGTCCGCGGCGTCGCCAATCTGCCTCCCGGTGAACGCCGTGTTGCCCATGGCGCGAACCAAGTCATCGATCGTTCGGCAGCGCGACAAGTCCAGGGGAAAAATCGGCCGGAGCTTATCTTTCACCGGGTCGTGCAACACCCGCCCGGTCACAGTCTTTTTTTGCTGCCTCCCCATCGTGTCTCCTCAGACTTAAAAGGTTAATTTCCTGGAGCGAATGAACTTCAATCTTGCCAGTGGCAGTGATGATACTTGAACGTTCGCAAGATTTTTAGTACAAACGCGGCGCAAAGGAAAGAAAAATCGCGCATGAAAAGCCGCTTCTTGCTCATGCTAAACTAAAATTCATGGCCGATAAATTCAGCGTTGGACTCGTGCAGATGAAGTGCACGACGAATGCGGACGAAAATCTTGCGCGCGCGATCGAGAAGATTCGTGAAGCCGCGGCGCGCGGCGCGCAAATCATTTGCCTCCATGAGTTGTTTCACGGCGAGTATTTTTGCCGCAAAGAGGACGCGGACCTTTTCAATCTCGCCGAGCCAGTGCCGGGCCCCACCACGGAAAAGCTTGCGCAGCTTGCCAAAGAAAGGAAGGCTGCGCTGGTCGTCTCGATTTTCGAGCGCCGCGCTCCAGGTGTTTACCACAACAGTTGCGCCGTGCTGGATGCGGATGGAAGTTTCCTGGGCAAGTACCGCAAGATGCACATTCCCGACGACCCGCTGTATTACGAAAAGTTTTATTTCACGCCCGGAGATTTGGGCTTTCCAAATTTTGACACGAAGTACGCACGTATCGGCGTGCAGATCTGCTGGGACCAGTGGTATCCCGAAGGCTCGCGCCTCACCGCGCTCAGCGGCGCTCAAGTCATTTTTTATCCAACCAGCATCGGCTGGCACCCGCACGAGAAAGCGCAATTTGGCGCGTCGCAGCTCGAGGCTTGGAAGACGATTCAACGCGGGCATGCGATTGCCAACGGAGTCTACGCCGCAGTCGTCAATCGAGTAGGATTCGAAGGTCATCCGGAAAACGGCGATCCCGGATTGGAGTTCTGGGGGAATTCCTTCGTCGCCGATCCGTTTGGTCAGGTCGTGTCCGAAGCCTCGAATTGTAAAGAAGAAATTCTCGTCGTCGAATGCGATCCCGCCAAGAGCGAAGACACTCGACGCAACTGGCCCTTCCTCCGTGACCGCCGCATCGATGCGTATCAGCCCATCCTGAACCGCTGGCTCGGCGAAAAATAAAGTGACTTGTTCTCAACTCCTCTCGGTGCCCTCGGTGTCCTCTGTCTTAAAAGGACACATGCTCTTCAACGCGAGCCCATGATGACCGTCGCCTCTTCCTCCACCCCGCACGCGCTCGGATTTCGCATGCCTGCGGAATGGGAACACCACGAAGCCACCTGGCTCGGCTGGCCGCACGAAACGACAGACTGGCCCGGAAAATTCGGCGTCATTCCATGGGCTTTTGCAGAAATCGTTCGTCATTTGTCACGCGTCGAGCGCGTTTTCCTGTTGGTCGAAAATCGCGAAGCGCGGTCGCGTGTGCGCTCCATGCTGAAAAAGTCTGGAGCGAATCTCAATGCCGTGGATTTCTTCATTGCGCCCACCGATCGCGGTTGGATGCGCGACTCAGGCCCCATCTGCGTTCGCAGCGAATCCGGCGAGGTGGCTTTCAACAATTTTCTCTTCAATGGCTGGGCGAAGTATGCGAACTACAAGAAAGACGCTGCCATCGTTTCGAAAGCAAATAAAAAGCTGAAGCGCCGCCTCTGGCTTCCGCAGCGCAGCGGCCGTCGCGTGGTTCTAGAAGGTGGCAGCATTGACGTGAACGGCCGCGGCACACTGCTCACCACCGAAGAATGTTTGTTGAGTAACGTCCAGGAGCGTAACCCGGCCTTCACAAAACAAGACTACGCGGAAGTTTTTCGCGAATATCTTGGAGTGACCAGTGTTCTCTGGCTCAAAAACGGCATTGCCGGCGACGACACGCATGGCCATGTGGACGATCTCACACGCTTCGTGAATCCAACCACCGTTGTGACCATCGTCGAAACCGATTTGAGCGATGCCAACTATGCCCCGCTGCAGGAGAACCTCGCTCTGCTAAAAACCATGAAAGATCAGGATGGCGTTCCTCTGCGGGTGGAAACGCTACCGATGCCCGCGCCCGTTTATTTCGGCAATCTCCGGCTACCCGCCAGCTACGCGAACTTCTATCTCGCTAACAAATTGCTGCTGGTGCCGACCTTTAACGATTCGAACGACCGCGTGGCGCTGAACGCGCTGGCTCGCCTTTTTCCAGACCGGGAAGTGGTTGGAATCCCGTGCCGCGATTTGGTGCTCGGCCTCGGAACGATCCATTGCATGACCCAGCAGCAGCCGAGCACTCGATAGAGTCGGGTTTTGCGACTCCGGACACCCCGAGCGGCGAGTGCTGCCTGGTCCGTTTCCTAACCTGAAGAGACTGAAGCGAGCCAAAGCCGAGGCGCCGCCGAACTAACCATTTGTGGGTTCAATCGTTTTGGGTAGAATCCAAGACTACTCTGGAGGCACGATGCTGGGCTGTGTGAACGCTATCATTCTCAACGAACGTATCTATTACTTCGAATATCGCGGCATCATCGGCTGGCTCTTGATCGGTCTCATCGCTGGATGGCTCGCAGGAAAAATTGCTCGTGGGCGCGGCTTTGGCTGTGTCGCGGACGTCATTCTTGGCCTGGTTGGCTCGTTCATCGGCGGCTGGGTTTTTGTGCAGCTTAAGATTCTTGGCGGAGGTTTTTTGTACTCGCTCGCCGCCGCGACACTCGGCGCGGTAATTCTCGTTTCCATCGCTCACCTCTTCGCCGGCGATTCTCACCATTGACCGAAATTCTTTGCTATCTCCGGGAGTCCCTCACTCGTAGCGAATCGCGGCTATCGGATCTATCTTCGTGGCGCGGTGAGCGGGGAGGAAGCAGGCCAACAGGGCAACGGCGACAAGCGCTGCCGCGACACTCGCGTACGTTACGGGGTCAGTAGGTTTCACACCAAACAGGAAGCTCGCGATGACGCGAGCCAAACCGATGGCCAATGCGACGCCAATGAGGACGCCGAGTGCCGCGAGCTTGAGGCCCGTCTTGGTGACGAGTCGAAGAACATCGCCGCCCTGCGCGCCCAAAGCGATGCGGATACCGATCTCCCGAGTACGCTCATTTACGAAGTAAGACATGACGCCGTAAATCCCCATCATCGCCAAAAAAACGGCCAGGCCCGCGAAGATGCCCAGTAGTCGCATATAAAATTCATAGCCGCCCATGGACTGAGCGAGGACTTGATCCATGGTCTTAACGTCTGCAACTGGCTGGTCGGGATCCAGATCGGTAACAATCTTCTTTACGGCAGCGGCCAGATCCTGACGGGGAGCGCCTGGGGCCGTGCGGATCGCCAGCGCCTTCCAGAGATGCGCTACTATCGCGCCACCTGGAAAAACCGCCGGCTGTTGAAGGTAGGAAGCATAGATGAACGGCGGGGCCGCTTGCTCTAATCCGAAGTGCTTGACGTCGCCGACGACACCGACAATTTCGCGGGGGCGTTCTTCGTCGACCGGATAGGGATCATACCTCAGAAGTATTTGCTGCCCGATGGGGTCTTCCTTTGGGAAGAAACGGCGCGCGAAAGTCTCATTGACCACCACAGCCCAAGGTGCTGTTTGCGTATCGTGCTCATCCAAATAGCGTCCCTTTTTGAGCGGAATCTTGAAGGTGCGGAAGAAACCGGCGCTGACTTCGTTGTAGCCTGCCCGCGGCCGCTGGTCTGGCGGTGGCGCCGCGTGTCCCAGCACAGAGAACGTATATCCCTCGGCAAAGCGCGTAGGAAGACCCGTGATGGCACCAACGGATTCGACTCCGGGCAGCCCCGCAACCTTTTCAAGGAGTCGTTCATAGAAAGTCGTCGCGGCTGGCATGGCTCTTTCCATGTCTCCGCCTGGCACTCGCTGCATGTATTTACCGCCTTCTGGCAACTGGATGTGCATGGTCAATAGATTGCTCGAGTCGAAGCCCGGATCAACTCTCTGAAGACGCAAAATGGAATTGATCATCAGACCTGCGCCGATGAGAAGCACCATCGCCAGGGCAATCTCGCAAACCGCCAGCGCATCACGCGTGATGCCGCGCGAGCCGGCAGACGTCCGTCGCGAGCCCTCGCGAAGTGCGTTGTTGAGATTTGGATTGGAAGCCTGGAGCGCTGGAAGCAGTCCAAACAAAATCGCCGTTGACAGGGATAGACCCAGGGTGAACAGGAGTACACTCACATCGGTAGTGATGCTTCCGGAGTTGGGAAACTCACCCGCAAGCGCTAGAAACAACCGAATGCCCCATCGCGAAAGCAGGACTCCCAGAGTGCCGCCCAACAAAGCCATTAGCGCGCTTTCAGCAAACAACTCTTGCATCAGACGGCTCCGGCTGGCGCCAAGCGAAGCGCGTACAGCGTATTCATTTCGCCGAGTTTCCGTTCTCGACTGCATTAGATTGGCAATGTTCGCGGAGGCAATCAGCAGGACAAAGGCGACAGCGCCCAGAAGCGGATACAGCCCCTGCCTGGCCCAGCCAAAAAGAGCCTCGTGCAAAGGGACAAGCTTCTTCGCGATCCCCTTATTGGTTGCCGGATAGGCTTGCTCGAGACGTCGAGCGATGACATCCATCTCCGCTTGCGCTTGCCCCAGAGTTACTCCGGGTTTGAGGCGGGCGACAGGCGTCAGCCAGTGATCTTGGCGCTCGGAGTATCTGGGACTCGCCGGATTGATGGGTTGCCATAAGTCGATCGGGTCCCCATAGAAGGGAGCGAAGCGAGGGGGCATCACTCCGACGACGGTGCAAAGGATACCGGTATTCTGGTTCCCAAAAGTCTTGCCAAGAATGTTTGGGTCGCCGTGGAAATGAGTTTTCCAAAAAGAATTGCTAAGCACGACCGTCTGGGTAAGCTCCTGCATCTCGTCGGCCGTAAAAACCCTCCCAAGAATCGGCTTGACTCCTAGAAAATCGAAAAAGTTCGGAGTGACGTCCTGCACGTGAATAGGTTCGGGGCCGCTTGCGCTGGTGAGAATAGAGGCTTCGGTACCGCTGGTCAGCGCAATGTCCTCGAACACGTCGTTCTGCTTTTGCCAGTCCAGCAATTCGGCGATCGGCGGGGCTTGTTGTTCCTCGGGGTGGCCGATCGGTGTTTCCCAGATTACAACCATCCTATCGGCGTGGTCATAAGGAAGAGGGCGCAAAAGGAGGGCGTTCAAAACACTAAAGATTGTAGTATTTGCGCCGATGCCCAGCGCCAGGGAAAAGACGACCACGGCAACAAAACCAGGATTCTTTTTAAGGCTTCGGGCCGCATAACGAAGGTCTTGGGAGAGAGTCTCAAGCCAGCGGAAGGTGGACATCCCTACCTCCGGGAACCTGCAGAGCGACACGCGTGTCCGGGGTTAAGCGGCTCCACGATGGTAACCGATTTCAGGCGCGAAGGCTGCCAGATTACGCGAAGCCACAACCTCCGGTCACACGTCCGTGTGATACGATTCTCGTTTAGATTGTGGAGTCAATGATTCCTTGAGCAACGCTCCAAGTAAGATCGGCAGAACGGCACAGTCTCTCACCGCTATTCCTCTCGGCGGGTTGGGCGAATTCGGCATGAACATGATGGTGTTGCGGTTCGGTGACGACGTCATCGTCATTGACGCCGGCATGATGTTCCCCGAATCCGAGCTTTTGGGCGTCGATCTGGTCATTCCGGACATTTCCTATCTCAAGCAGAACCGGGCCAAAGTTCGCGCCATCGTGCTGACGCACGGGCACGAGGATCACATCGGCGCCTTGCCGTACATTCTTCGCGATTTGAACGTTCCGGTTTATGGAACGCGCTTCACTTTAGCCTTGGTGAAGAAGCGCCTGGAAGAAGCGGGACTGCTTGAATCCACGACGCTGCGCGAAGTCATGCCGGGCCGTCTCGTCGAAATTGGGCCTTACGAGATTGAATTCATTTCCGTAACGCACAGCACGTTGGATTGTGTGGCGCTCGCGATTCGAACTCCGCTCGGGGTGATCATCCACACGGGAGACTTCAAGATCGATCAGACACCCGTCGATGGCGCGGCTTTTGATTTGCACGCTCTTGCAAAATATGGCCGCGAAGGCGTGCTGACTCTTTTCAGTGATTCCACCAACGTCGAACGCCCAGGTTTCACGCCGTCCGAGCGCGCCGTTGTGCCGCGCCTCGAAGAGTTGTGCCGCTCGGCGCCATGCCGAGTGATTTTGTCCTGCTTTGCCTCCTCGATTCACCGCATTCAGCAGGTGCTTGACATTGCCGTGCGCGTCAACCGCAAGGTGGCGTTTGTCGGGCGCAGCATGATTGACAACGTCGAGATTGCGCATTCGCTGGGCCTCCTGCGCATTCCCGACGGCATGGTCGTGCGGCCGCAGGACATTCGCGGTTTCGATGCAAAGAGGCTCGTGATTCTGGCCAGTGGCAGCCAGGCCGAGCCGATGTCCTCCCTATCGCGCATTGCCGTGGACAATCATCGTCATGTCTCCGTGGAAGAAAACGACACGGTCATTCTTTCCGCGCGCATCATTCCGGGGAATGAGCGGCCTATTTTTCGCATGCTCGACCACATGTTCCGCCGCAGGGCGCTGGTCTATTACGACAATTCCGGGGGAGTGATTCACGTTTCTGGCCACGCCAGCCAGGAAGAACAGAAATTAATCCTGCAACTCGTAAAGCCGAAATACTTCGTTCCTGTCCACGGCGAGTATCGGCATCTTTTCCGTCATGCGGCGCTGGCGCATCAGCTCGGCGCTGTCTCGGAAGAAATCTTCCTGCTGGAAAATGGGCAGGCCATCGAATTCACCGAAGAAGGAGCGCAACGGCGCGATCCCGTGACGGCTGGCCGCGTCCTGGTCGATTCCGGCTCGTTGGAAGAAATCGAAGAAGTGGTGATTCGCGACAGAAAGCATCTCTCGGAAGACGGCGTGGTGGTCCCCATCATTGCCATTGATAAGCACACGGGAAAGCTCGAATCACAGCCGGAAATCGTGACCCGGGGAGTGATGAGCGAAAACGGCCAGGAACTTTTAGTCGGCGCGCGCGAAGTCCTGATGAAAACCGTGGCGGAATCGAACGCCGAAGAAAATTCCGATTGGGGCGTCATCAAAGAAAAAATCCGCGTGGACCTGAAGCGCTACATCAACAAGCAAACTTCCAAGCGGCCTCTCATCCTTCCTGTGATTCTTGAAGTATAGGCGGCCCGTCGCCCGATGGCTGAGACCAGCGCATCCGCACCGCAGTCCCCCTCCGTACCCGGCAACGCCGCGTTCGTTTTCATCCTGGTAATGGTGGTGTTTGATGCTCTGGCGTTTGGAATCATCGCGCCGGTGATGCCCGACCTCATCCGTCAATTTGAAGGCGGCGATTTTGCGCGCGCGTCAAACATCACCGGCTACCTTCTATTGGTCTGGAATGCAATGCAATTCCTGTTTTCGCCAATTCTGGGCGCGTGGTCCGACCGATTTGGGCGGCGCCCGATTATTCTCCTTTCCTGCTTCGGGCTGGGCATCGATTACATTTTCATGGCGCTGGCGCCCACGCTGGGCTGGCTTTTTGTGGGTCGCATCATTTCAGGAATTACCGCCTCGAATATTTCGACCGCTTTTGCTTACGTCACCGACGTTACGCCACAGGAAAAGCGCGCCAAGCCTTTTGGATACATCAGTGCGGCGTTTGGACTCGGTTTCGTGATTGGCCCCGCCGTCGGCGGTTATTTAGGCAATTCCAATCTTCGCGCTCCCTTCTGGGCCGCGGCCGTCCTCAGCCTGCTCAACTCTTTGTACGGTTTCTGCGTCCTTCCCGAATCGCTTCCAAAGGAGAGGCGGGGCAAATCCGCATGGCGCATGGCCAATCCTCTGGGATCGTTGAAGCTTCTCCGCTCGCACCGAGTTCTCGCCGGGCTCGCGACCGTCGTTACCCTCTACTATCTTGCTCACAATTCCCTTCCTTCGATGTGGGCCTTGTATACCGAAGAGCGCTACGGCTGGAGCCGCGGCGATGTGGGCCTTTCGCTCGCGGTCGTGGGAGTCTGCGCCTCCATCATTTCCGGCGTGCTGGTCGGACCCTTTGTGAAGCGATTTGGCGAACGGCGCAGCGTACTCTTTGGCCTGCTGTGCGGCACGCTGGGCTTCGCTGGCTTTGCGGTGGCGGTCAGCGGATGGATGCTGTACGCGGTGATTCCCTTTATCGCGCTGTGGGGCATCTCGGCGCCGGCAATTCAATCGTTGATGTCGCGGCGGGTTGATCCTTCCTCACAGGGGAAGTTGCAAGGAGCGATCAATTCCTTGCGCGCGATCACCGGGATGGCGGGACCCGTCTTGTTCACGCAGGTTTTTGCTATGGCCATTTCGCCGCGTGCGCGGATCCATTTGCCCGGAGCGCCGTACTATCTGGCCGCGGTGCTATTGCTAGGGAGTTTGCTCCTGGCGGCTTATGTAACCAGGCTCGGCGCGGAAACCATTGGAGCGCAACAACAGTCCGCCGCCTCCTTCGACCCGTCCGACTGACCAAGCCGATTAGGCACGGCTCGTTTTGGACGCTGCGGTGTCCCTTTGAACCTTGACCGGAAGCTAGCTCGGCTTTCGCTTGGAAGCTGCGGCTATTGAAACGCAACGCGGTAAAAGGCGATAATCTCCGGAACCAAACCGGGGCGGGGCGAATAGGAACTTTTCGTTGCAACTGAATTTTCTCGGAAAGCTAGTGACGGGAGGAGTTCCGTGAGCGAGAGCAAGCCGGAGAGTAAGAAAAGGGCCCCTGGAAATCCCGAAGGCCGGCGCCATGTGCCTGAGCCTTCTCGAGAAATCTGTTTGTGCGGCCACCGAGCCACTGTTCACGCCGCCTACCGATATGCCTGCCAGGCGCCAGGGGAACGCAAGGGATTCTGCGAGTGCATGCGGTTCATCGCGCGGAACTCACCCGTAGGGAGAAGACTGCGCACCATCGAACGCTCGAAGCCGGTTCCTGTCGGTAAGCCTGAATAACTATCAATCGCAACCTTCGCTTATCTTGATTAACAGCAAAATCGGATGATCTTTATGGCGCCGCGCCCTCAGAACGCGTGTCTCGCAAGAACGACGATGGAAATGATGACGAACAAAACTGCCAATGCGTGGACCAAGCGTGGGCACCTGTTCGTGTTGGCCCTCTGTGTAGCGGTTCTCTTCACAGGCAGCTCCGGACTGGCGCAGACATCGCAAGAATCAGGGCTTGCAAAACGCCGCGCGGCGCATCTGCGGTATGGAATCAACTTGAGCGAATGGTTCGCGCAAGTATACGATCAGAAGGGCTACACAAAGGAACACTTCGAAACGTGGACAACGGCGCAGGACGTCGCGTTGATCAAAGCGATGCAATTCGACCACGTTCGGCTCAGCGTGAATCCGCAACCAATGTTCCGCCGCAAGCAGGCGGATCGAATTCCCGAAGATTACCTCGGCTACCTCGATGCCGCGGTGAAGATGATTCTGGACCAAGGGCTGGCGGTGATTATCGACGTGCATCCGGATTCAGACTTCAAGGAAAAGCTGGTCGCCGACAACGAGTTTGTGGAGCAGTTGGCGGATTACTGGCGGGCCCTGGCAAGACACTATTCCTCTCGGAACGCGGACTTAGTGTTCTTTGAGATACTAAACGAGCCGGAATTCCGCGACCGCTATCGCTGGGAGGGCGTGCAATCGAAACTCGCTGTAGCCATTCGCGAAGGGGCTCCCGCGCAAACCATCATCGTCGCAGGGGCCAACTGGTCAGCCGATAACGAACTTCTTTTCATCGAGCCGCTGCGCGACCACAACATTATATATAACTTTCACTTTTACGATCCGCATGTGTTTACCCACCAGGGCGCAACCTGGAGCACAAACTACGTGCACTACCTGAGGGACTTGCCGTATCCCTCGACTCCGGAAAACGTGCAGCAAGCCGCTGCGCTGGTTCCCGACGCAGCCAATCGCCTCGCTGTGACTCACTATGGAATGGACCGCTGGAACGCAGCGCGGATTGACGAGGAGATTAGCCAGATCGCTGCGTGGGGCAAGCGCTGGAACGTGCCGCTAACGTGCAACGAGTTTGGGGTCTACCGCAAAACAGCGCAGCCGAAAGACCGGGCGGCGTGGATTTCTGACGTGCGCACCACGCTCGAGAAGTACGGCATCGGCTGGACCATGTGGGACTATAGCGGAGGATTTGCGGTAGTCATCAAGCAAGACGGGAAGACCATCCCGGACGAATTGACGGTGAGAGCGTTGGGGCGCGTCATGCCAGCGGTTCCGCCACAGAAGTAAGGACGAATCGCCAAATGGGCAATACCCGCGTGGCGCCCTGCAGAACCCTGTAATCGCGCATTCTGGACTACAATCCCGCCATGCCGCCCACCCTTCGGTCGTACGAGCCGCATGAATTCGCGGCGTTATACAAACTGGACCAATCGTGCTTTCCAGCAGGGATCTCCTATTCCAAGGCGACGCTCCGTTATTTCCTAACGCTCCCCTCGGCCGACTGCACCGTCGCGGAAGAGGGTGGCCGAATCGTCGGGTTCATACTGAGCGAAGAGAATCCTCCACTTGCGCACATCATTACGCTCGACGTCGACGCAAAGCACCGCCGGAACGGCATTGGAACGGCACTGCTCGAAACACAGGAAGCAAATCTCGCGTCGCGCGGTGTGCGCTCCATCTTGCTGGAAACCGCAATTGATAATGAAGCCGCCGTTGCCTTCTGGAAGCGTCGCGGCTATCGTATCGAGGCGACCTTGAAGCGTTACTATCTCGGGCGCATCGACGCTTACGAGATGCGGAAAATCCTGCCGGGCATGCCGAAAGCACCGCCGGCAAAAAAGGAACCGTAAATCCCCATGCCCTTCTATCAGGCAATCGTCCTTGCGCTGGTGCAGGCACTCACTGAATTTCTCCCCGTGAGCAGCACCGCACATTTGATTATTTTCCCGTGGTTTGCCGGATGGCAGGACCCTGGGCTGGCCTTTGATGTGGCGTTGCATGCGGGAACTCTTCTCGCGTTGGTCCTGTACTTTTTCAAAGATTGGTTGACTCTGCTTTTGTGCGGATTGGGCGTGAACTACCCGGCGACGGCTCCCGCTGAAGAGGTCGCACACAATCAAAAAATGTTCTGGTATTTGGTAATCGGAACAATTCCAGCCGGATTGGCCGGACTGCTGTTCCATCACGAAATCGAAGAGAAGCTGCGACAGCCGAAGATTATCGGCGCTTCGCTTGTGCTGATTGCCCTGCTGATGTGGTGGGCGGACTCCAAGAAAGATCTAACGCGCAAAGAGGGCGAGTCCAACCTCGGCGACGCGCTAGCCATCGGAACGGCGCAGGCTCTGGCGCTGTGGCCGGGAGTTTCGCGTTCCGGCATCACCATCACGGCCGGGTTGTTTCGGCGGCTGACCAGGGCAGCCGCAACTCGCTTTTCGTTCATCCTGTCGGTCCCGGCGATCGCCGGAGCGGTGGTGCTAGAGTTGCCGAAACTCATCAAGATGCATAAGGCTGGCGGCCTGGAGCTGCCGATCTCGACGCTTGCCGCTAGCGTTCTCGTTTCCGGCATCGCCGGATATTTTGTTATCGCTTTTTTCCTGCGTTACCTGCAAACACGCACGTTGAAAGTATTTGTTGTCTATCGGCTCGTGTTTGGTATCATCATCCTGGTTTGGGCGTTCCTCCAGGCGGGATCGCGCTAGCGCCAGCACCCGCCGCCACACTCAGCCTTCCCCAGAAGCTGAGAGGGATTTTCTTGCGTTTTCTGACTCCGACTGAAAACAAGCGGCTGAACGAGTTAATCGGCTTCCTATGCATTTCGCTCGCGGTTTTAATCGCACTGGCACTGCTTTCTTATTCCCCGAGCGATGCGTCGTTCAACGTCAGCGCGCAACCGCGCGACGGAGGCATAACCAACGACTGGATGGGCCCGGTCGGAGCGCACGCCGCAGACCTGCTCTTCCAGATTTTTGGGTTCGCCGCGTTTCTGTTGCCTGCAGCAATCCTGGTGCTCGGCTGGCGCTGGTGCCGGAACCGCGGCATCAATTCGCAATTTCCCACGCTCGCGGGGTATCTCTTGTTACTCGTCTCGTTGCCGGCCTTGCTCGCGCTGTTTCCCTTCCCTGCCGTGCGCGGCGCGATTCCGGCGGGCGGCATCGTGGGCTCGCTGATTTCCAGCGAGCTTCTCGCAGGATTTAACTTCTGGGGCGCGCTCCTCGTCGCCGTAGCCCTCTTTTTCACTTCGCTGTTCATGACTACGCGATTTTCTTTTTCTGGCGCGCATGCCTGGGCCAACGGTCCACACGGGCCCATAGGAGCAGTCGAAAAATTAGGGATCCTGCAAAAAGTTCACGCGCGCTGGCACGATTGGCGCGAGTGCCGCGAGCAGGAGCGCAATCGGCGCCGCGTGGAAGAGTCGCGCCTCTCCGGCAGGAAGCCCGTGCCACCGCAGGCGATCGCCAAAACGGCCCTTCTCGAAGCCGGTAGCACCGTGACCGACGAGCCAGAAGAGGACGAAGTCGAAGAGAACGAGAAAAAGCCGAGCGTGGTGAAAGCGCCCATCTTTGTCTTTCACAAGGACACAGAAAAGCCGGCGCCCAAGAAGGGCGACCCGAAGATTGCCAAGGACAATCCGAATTACAAACTTCCTCCACCTTCGCTCCTGCGCGAGGGCGAGCGCAGCCACAAACTCGATGAGGAAGAGTTAAAGCAGCGCGCGCGTGCCATTGAGGCGAAGTGCCAGGAATTCGACGTGCAGGGTCGTGTCACGCAAATCAACCCTGGCCCAGTGGTCACTACGTTCGAATTCAAGCCGGAAGCCGGCATCAAGTACAGCCGCATCATCGGTCTCACCGAAGACTTGTGCCTCGCGTTGCAGGCCGAATCCATCCTGATCGAGCGCATCCCGGGCAAATCCACCATCGGCATCGAAGTCCCGAACGACAAGAGGCAAACTATCGCCCTGCGCGAAATCATCGAGGCGACGGAATTTATCCATTCGCCGAGCAAACTCACGCTGGCAATGGGCCGCGACCTTCACGGCCGCATTCGCGTGACGGAACTGGCAGCCATGCCGCACCTGCTCATCGCCGGTTCGACCGGCACTGGCAAGAGCGTCTTCATCAACTCGCTGATGATGTCCATCCTTTTTAAGGCCAGCCCCGACGAGGTGAAGATGGTTCTCGTCGACCCCAAGCGTCTCGAACTGAGCCTCTATGAAAGCATTCCTCACTTGATCGCGCCCGTCGTTACGGACCCGAAGATCGCTTCGAACGTTCTGCGCAATGCCACCAAAGAAATGGAAAATCGCCTCAAACTCCTGGCTCAGCGCGGCGTTCGCAACATCGATCAATACAACCGCACGTTCAAAAAAGAGCAGTCGCTCGCGCTTTTCGACAATGCCGAAGAGCCCCAGCACAAACCGCTTCCCTATCTCGTCATCGTCATTGACGAACTGGCCGACCTGATGATGGTCGACACCAACAACGTCGAAGAATCCATCACGCGCCTCGCGCAAATGGCGCGCGCCGTGGGTATTCACCTGATTCTTGCCACGCAGCGCCCTTCGGTGGACGTTATCACCGGCTTGATCAAAGCGAACTTCCCTGCCCGCATTTCCTTCCGCGTGGCCAGCAAGGTAGACTCGCGCACCATTCTCGACTCGAACGGCGCCGAATCGCTCCTCGGCCGCGGGGACATGCTTTATTTGCCCGCCGGCTCGGCGCGTCTGCATCGCATTCACGGGCCGCTGGTGACCGAAGAGGAGATCAGCGAAGTTTGCGACTTCTGGCGCGACCAGGCGCAGGCGAAATATCAGGAAGAGCTCCTCGAAGCGCCGAAAGACGAAAATGGCAAAACCGCTGAAGGATCCGAAGGCGCGGATGCCGACGGCGGCGACGATGTGGACGACGACCTTTATCAAGACGCCGTTCGCGTGGTCTGCGACGCCGGCCGCGCTTCGACTTCCACGCTGCAGCGCCGCTTGCGCATCGGCTATGGCCGCGCCGCGCGCCTGATCGACCTTATGGAAAAAGACGGCATCGTCGGGCCGCCCGACGGCACCAAGCCGCGCGAAGTCCTGAAAAATCGCAACTGGATGAAGGAATTCGATGAATCTCAACAATAACTGGCACAAAAGCAGCAGCGTGCGGATTCCGCTTCTCGCGGCGCTGGTCTACGCCTATTTTTGCGCCCCCATCTCACTGGAACACAAAGCCCTCGTTCAGCCCATAACCGCTTCCACGCCCCACAACGCAACCGCCGATGGTTATGATCCGCGGCGTGATCCCGACAAAGATTTGGCTGCAGCCAGCGAAGAGGCCAAACGGACGACCAAAAATATCTTCGTAGTCGTTGGAGGCGAGTGGTGTAGCTGGTGTCACGCTCTGGACCACTTCTTTCACGAGCACCCCGACGTTGCGGCCCTTCGCGACAAGCATTTCGTCACCATGAAAGCCAGCATGAGCCAGGAGAATCCAAACCGCGCGTTTTTGTCTCGCTTCCCCCGAATCCACGGCTATCCGCATATCTTCATTCTGGACGCGAACGGGAAACTGATTCAGTCTCAACCCACCAACGAACTCGAAGACGGCAGAAGCTACAACGTGAAACGCTTTAAGGCTTTTCTGGAAGGATTCGCCCCAAAGAGCATCCAGGAGCCTGCGCAACCGGCTAGAGGAACCTAACCAACCTCGATTTGGCCGCCCGTCATGTTAGTATGCCTGCGCCCATGCTCCGCCGCGTTCATCTCATCGTTGGGATTGCTGCCATCGTAGTGTTTTTGCTGAGCGGGCAGTTGCTAGGCCACCATCATCCCAGCATGCAGCAGTTGCCCCCTGAGATGCGAATGATGTTCGTTTCGCGCCACATCTATTTACTTGCCGGAGCGCTGGTAAACACCGCCCTCGGCCTCTATCTTCAGCTGCACTCCGGCTGGCGCCGCGTACTACAATTGGTGGGTTCGATTCTCATTCTGCTTTCTCTTCTTTTGTTGTCGATGGCCTTCCTCACGGAACCGCCGTTTGGCATTGCCGACCGCGGCTGGCGAAGCCTCATTGGCATGGTTGCTCTCTTCGTTGGTGTAATGACGCATCTCGTTGCGAGCATCGGCGCGCGCCGAATTGACACCACTCGCCAACGCCCCTAAAATTGAAAAGCTTCCAAAATGCCGGGGTAGCTCATTGGTAGAGCGCCGCCCTGAAAAGGCGGGCGTAGCCAGTTCGATTCTGGCCCCCGGCACCATCCGGGATTCACGCAAACGGATTTGCGACCTCGATGCCAAAATAGCTTTGGCCCGCGTTGAGATCTTCTGAGAAGATTCGCGCGCACCCACCACGCTCTGCCGCTGCCACAATCATTCCATCGTAGAAATGCACGCCATATTGATCGTGAGCCTGCACCGCCCTCCGGACCGTGTCGCTATCCGGCACAATGACTTTGATGGGTCCCAGGGCATCCAAGATCGCAGACACGTCCGCTGGTCGCGCCCTCGGGGAAAGTTTGTGTAAAAGCGTGGCTGCAAATTCCGCAAGGACCTGCGTCGAGATGACGATTTCGCCGTCTAGCGCGCGCCGCAGCAGGTCTTGCGCAATGTTCCGCTTAGCGACTTCGCTCAAGTCGTAAGCGTAGACGAGGACATTCGTATCGAGAAAATCAGGACCGGACATATAAGTCCGAGCGCTTCCATGTTCGTTTCCCGACTCGGAAGTGGTATCGATCGAATGACCGCTCGAGCGTTTCCCGCTCACGCCGTCTGCGGCCTGATGAGGCATCCTCCGCAGCCAGCCCTTCCAGGTAAACGCGTACCATGCCAGTGAGCGTGGTGTCGCGTTCTACCGCGATCTTTCGAACCTTCTTTACAAGGTCATCGTCCAACGAAAGGGTGATGTTCATAAACCCATGATAAGGGTTTCACGTAATCCGTGCAAGTGTCTAGCCCCACCTTGAGCGTCTGGCGGCACGTGCTCCGCAGACTGATTTGTCCAAAGTTTGATTGATGCACTTCATGAGGGGCCGACCCTTCCCATCCGTCAGCTAGAGTCGGCCCATTTGGCGCCGGAAAAATGAGAGAAACTCCAACGGTCATGACGGAAGAAGGTCCCGAGCCGTTTATTTTTTCAGCTCGACGATGAGGGCGTGGACACCACTCGTTGACTCGCTGCTGTGCGTTTCGGCCTCGTGCCAGAGGGCTTGCCCCGCCTTCGCGTCGCTCTCCGTAACCTTGCCGTCCGCCGATGTGAATTTTGTTTTTCCGCTACCGGAGATCAGATACGAGAGATAGGGGGCCGGGTGGGAGTGCATCGGGATTTTCTCGCCTGCTTTGGCACTAAAATCGAGGACGCGCACGCGATCATTTTCCAGCAAGACCTTTACATTATTTGGAGCCGCAGTGACCGGGTCCTGTGGACGCGGCGTAGCCACTACGAAGCATCCCGCAACAGTGAGGCCGAGAGCACCCATAGCGATTCTCCGAGAGCTTTTCATTTCTTTATCTCCGTTCTTTTTTTGAAGGTGAGGGGCCTGAAGTGGCTCGATAGTCCCTGATTTTTGCAGACGTGTCAAGAGCGTGGAAAGTGGTTCGAACCTGCCCAAAAGGTTTTGGAGGCGCGAGGGAGGCTTTGTTCATGCCGGAACTTTAGGCGATCCGCCGAATGTGAGCCTGACTCGTGATGGGGCAGCGGCGACAATTTGGTGACAACCAAGCGTCTCAACCTCTCGCGCACGTCCTCCGCAAAACCTACCGGCAGCCGGTAGTTTGCAGTTCCTTCAATTCTTGTCGAGCTTCGACGCTTCCACCTTTGGCGGCTGCCTGCAAAAGGACTTTTGCTTGTTCGCAATTCCGGGGGACCCCGTCTCCGCTCAAATAGAGTCGCGCCAAGTCGACTTCCGCGGAGGAGTTGCCTGAAGCAATCGCGGACCAGAGACGCGGCACCTCCGCCCTTCTATCCGCAGAATTTGGCGACCGGCGATATGGCAAACGGTCCGGGACTCCCTTTGTGCGCGGAATTGCAAGATTTGGGCTCTGCGATTTAACCTCCCTGGAGGAATCAGGCTGCCTGCTGGAGTCCCCCGAAGCCTCCTTTTGAGGTACATCTGGCTTCGCTTCGGTGGAGGGCGATGCGTGCGATGGAACTGGAGCCGAACTCGGCAGCGCAGATGAGGTCTGCCGTTGCGGGCCGACCCCGGCGATCTTTTCTCCCAAATGGATCAGCGCAGACCCGACCTCCGGACGAAACATATCAACGAGCACTACGACGGCCACCACGAACGCACCGATAAGGAATCCTGTGGCAAGCCGATATGCGATTCCCCCCTCAGAGGCTTGAGAATCCCGCGATTGTCCTGGCAAGTTCGAAGCGAAAAGAGACGGCAAAACTGAAAATGTAGGTAGTCCTATCGGCCGCACTTTATTAACTTCGGTCTTTGCTCGTGATGTCACCGGCGAGCACGGAAGGTCCGGACTGTGGAGCGTTTCGCCCCGCACCTCGGGTAACTTTTGCGCTGTGTTGGCAGGCCCGGGAAACCGTTGGAATTGGGGAGACACCTCCAATACGCTCGGCTGCCACGACCACTTGCGAACTTGGTTGCAGCTATCTGCGCCGGTCTCAATGAAACGCAAACCGCCGGTTTTATTGGAGCTATCCGTCCAGACCACGTTGGCTGTGAACTCAATCCGTTCCTCGGGGCGAGGAGAGGCCCAGATCCACATCCGGCTCGGGCCCAATTGCTGAATCGCGTGGGCTGCTCGGAACCCGAGTCCCTTCTCCGATGCATCGAGTATGAGTGCGCCGCTTCCCGCCTCAAATTCGATGTAGGAAAGCCCGCGGGCCGTCTTTCTTTGGACACACCGGCGCTCAGTTTGCATGGCTGCTCGTGCCGTGGATGACTATGGAGACGGCGCGCCCTGGGCCAGTTCAACCCCAGTCCCACCAAGGGCCAGCTTAAGGCGACCGTCTCCTTCCTCGCTTGGCGCAGACTAGTTAGCTCCCCAGACGTCACTCCGCACCTGTCAAAAGTGACAGGACGCGCTTTCCAGACACAATTACTGAAGGCAGCCATCTCTCGGAGGGTTCAGGGGTTGTCCAGGGCTTGGCTGGAGAGCTGGAGGCAATCTGGCAAAGGCTGGGGCGGAGGTGAACCCCTTAGATTCTAACGGACGGTGATCGAGGCCGCCAAAATTGGCCAGGGGGGATTCACCCCCGTGCTTCTGTATGGCTAGCTTGGAGCCGTTTCTCAGAGCCACAATCAGGTGAACACCTGCTTTTCCCATCCGGGTTCCCCTTTTGTGACTATCAGTGTCGTAGTCTTGTTCTCCCCGTGTCCGCTGGAGGACTCAATGGACGAGCAGCGGAAAAGCGCAATCCTTTTTGCAGCAACCATCCTGGCAGCGCGGAAACTCAACTACCCCGGTCTTAGGCCCTGGCCGCGAGCCGTCGCAATCAGGGACGCCGTCCAGAAGGTGGAGCAGATTCTCGAAGAGATTGAGGAGCGATGGCCGTCCAGCCATAGGGCCGGGCAAATCCTAATCAGGCTTGCCTTGACCCTGGACACTTGGGATAATCACGCCAAGTCTCTAACCCTCACTCGGTTCCCGTGCGCCACGCGTGTAACGCAAGGCTTTTCTCGATCTGAAGTAAAGGAGGGGTTCATGGGCAACATCGAAAGCATCAGCAGCATCGCTTTCCTCGCCGGACGGGTTATCGCTGGCTGTTTTTTCCTCATGAATGGCTTCAACCACTTTGCGAAGCTCAACATGATGACAGGGTATGCTAAGAGCAAAAGCATACCCGCTCCAGCTGTCGCGGTGGGCGGCACAGGCGTGCTTCTCTTGTTGGGTGGAGCGAGCCTGCTGCTTGGTTATCACCCGACGATTGGGGCGGGCTTGCTGGTGATTTTCCTCCTGGGGACCTCGTTCGGCATCCATAATTTTTGGGCCGTCCAAGATCCGATGGCGAAGATGGGCGAGATAACCCACTTCCTAAAAAACATGGCGCTGCTCGGTCTGTTGCTGATGACGTTGGCTATTCCGAGGCCCTGGCCAGTAAGTCTGGGCCGTTGATAAAGGGATGGCCTTTCACCTTAGCCTGAACGATTTGGATAGGGTAGTCGTTTTTCTATCGGCTCATCATCCCGCATTCGCGGTCTTGCGCTTTGGAATCCTTGCTTCCAAGCATCGAACCTTCTCGATTGCCTCGGCCCACGCTCGTTCGTAGTACGGCGTCGGATAACGACGCCACTCGGCCAGTGCGTTGTCTTCGTCGCTCCGCGCGCGCGTCGGCTAGTTGCTCCTGAATGAGCGCTGGGTCGTCTGATGCGGTTCCGCAACTTCCCGGTTGGTCTTTCCTGAAGCGCTCAGCAAAATGATCTTGGCCCGTCGCACCAGTCCAGCCGGAAGAGAACGTCAGTTCGCTAAGCCTTCCAGTTGTCCGCGCAGCTCTGTATCCAAAACCAACGCCGCTTTCGGTCGTCCCATCGCCATAGGCACCTCCATTGTGCACAGGAGATGCCTCGATTCCCAGCAATACTAATACCAGTTGAGTCTGTTGAAAAATCCGACGGAGGGGAGAAAACAGTTTTGCAGCGGGATTCTGCCTCAACGCTTTTATGTCTTCATATCATCTGAAGTTTAGCGGTCGCAAAGCTCTCCTTTCGTCGTGA